>Ga0134125_10008457_pt1 | contig 11615 bp, 10 predicted proteins | sample KB31751_FD_96464 | JGI IMG/M metagenome (GOLD analysis project Ga0134125, IMG submission 96464) | Terrestrial soil microbial communities with excess Nitrogen fertilizer from Kellogg Biological Station, Michigan, USA - KB3-175-1 | ecosystem: Environmental > Terrestrial > Soil > Unclassified ... | reverse complement strand
GACTTTGGCCCTGATACTTCGTCGATCCTCCTCGCTGATTCGTTCGGGTTGAATCACCTCGTCGTCTCTCCTCGTCTCAGGGCCAAATTCCCGCCGTCGCGGGCTCAATAGGTTCTTTTAGTGGCTCTTAATCTATCGGGAAACCACCTATCCCTGCCCCACTCGGGCCAGCGGCACGTCGATGTGGGTGGGACGAATGATGTCGGCCAGGCGCACCTGGCGCAGAAACCCGACCAGCCGCTCGTGCAAGGCGCGTAGCGGTGCCTGGACGGGGCACCTGAGCGTCGCCCGGCAGGTGCAGCCATCCGGCTCCGCCTGCTCATCGGGCGCGGGAATGCAATCGGTCGTCTGCACCGGGCCTTCCAGGCCCACGATCAGGTCGTACAAGCTCATGGCGGCCGGGTCGATCGCCAGCAGGTAGCCGCCCTTGGTGCCGCGAAGGCTGCGGACGACCTCCAGTTGCTGGAGTTCCTTCATGATGTTCATGAGCAGGGCCGGTGGCAGGTCGTACGCCTCGGCGATCTCGCGGGCCGACGACGTGCGCCCGGGCCGCCCGGCCAAATGGGCCAGTGCAATCAGGGCGTAATCGACCTTTCGGCTCAGGGACAGCACGATGAGAGAATTATAGCCTATTCCGAGCGAAGGCGCAGAACGAACGGTAGGGCAGGCATTCCTGCCTGCCGTTCTCCGGCGGTTTCGCAGGCATTCTTGCCTGTTTTCGGCTACCGGTGTCGGGCTGCTTCGGGAGGGTGAGTACACCCTCCGCTCAGCGGCCCGAGGCAGACAGGAATGTCCGCCCCACCAGAGATTCAACGGCAGGCAGGAATGCCTGCCCTATCGCGGGGCGGAGGCGATTTCTCGCTCGAGCTGGTCGAGGGCTTGCGCGGACGGCGCCTGGTCGTTGAGCCAGCGGCAGAGGCGTTCGATCTGGTCGTGAGCCAGGCGGGTGAATCGGTCGGTGATCTGCTGATTGGTCTGGCGCGTGCGTGCGGCGACCTCGTTGCTGAGCCGCTCGGAGAGCCAGGTGGCCACGCTCCAGCCCCCGAGTACCGCCAGGTCGAGCCCACCGAACAAATGGTGCGTGGCGGCGGCAAGAACGAGCACAAGCAGGTACGGCGCGGCTTCGGTCCACTTGGTGATCTGCTTTCCGCCGGGCAGGTATTTCAGAAGCGATTCGAGCATCCGCGTATCCCGCGGCGTGGCGTTCCAGCGCTTTTCCAGCCACGTCCGAAGCTCGGCAAGCTGCTCGTCGGCAATGCGCCCGGCGTCGGCCGGGTCGATCATGGCCGGGCCATACGGGGCTGGGGAGCCGTTCTCCGTCGAGCTGCGGAACAGGCGGCTGCCGCGAAGCACGTCATCCAGCCGGCTTTGCACAACCGTGAATTGATCCATCAACACGCTGCGGAAATCGGGCGCTTCCGCCTTCGAATTGGCGGCGGAGGGATTGAGGGCCGCGGGCGAGATCTCCCCTCGCATGACGTAATCCCACGCCACGCGCGGAAGCCGCACAAGCAGTGTCGGCGCCTGGCGAATTCGATCGAGCACCCGTTGGGGGCCCATGAGATAGAGCACGCTCCGCTGTTGCATGCGGCGCTGGAGCTGCTGCGTGAGCGGGTTGACGTCGACGCCGGGGGCCGGCGTTTCCATGCCGCGGAGAAGTCCGGTCAGGCGGTCGACCTCGGCGCGGTCGTCCCGCAACGGTGCGAGGATTTGATCCGTCAGCCGCCCCAGCAGGTCTTCGGTTCTTGTCCGCAGCCCTTCGGCACGCGCCTGAGGCGCGGCGAGGGACAACTTGCCCACGGCCGATCGAAGGGCATCCAGGTTTTTTTCGGGCGGCGGCTCGTATCCGGCGTCATTCCGCGGGACGACGAAGATCTGATCTTCGCCGAACCCCGAGCCGCGGAGCAGTTTGGCATAGTCGTCGACCACCGCCTGCTGCTCGCACTTGTTCATGACGAACAGCGCCGGCAGCCGGTATCGCTCGGCCAGCCGGTAGTAGGGGAGCAGCTCGGTCATCTGATATTTCTCAGGCGTGACCAGCAGCACGACCGCGTCCGCCCAGCGGAAGACGCGATCCGCCTCGGCATGATGGGCGGGCTGATCGCCGTCCAGGTCCGGCGTGTCGATCAGCGTCAGATGCCCAAGCAACTCATGCTCCAGTTGCACGATCAGCAGAGCTCCGGTGCGGCCACGGGCGGGTAACTCGGAGGTTGAAACCGTGGCGTGCTCCACGCCCAGCCATTGCGGCGGAACGGATTGGGGATCAGCGGTCACCGCAACCGCGCCGCTGGTGAAGGTCCGGCGATACGACGTTGCGGAAACGGTCGTCCCGAGAATTCGGTTGACCAGCGTGCTTTTGCCCGTGCCGGTGCCGCCGATCACGGCGACCAGGAGCGGGCCGTCAGGGCGCCGGCGGAGATGAAAGAGCATGGCGGCCAGGTCGGCACGCCATCGCTGCGCCGCCGGGCGGGCGGTTGCGCCGATCTGCGGCAGCATCCCCCCGACCAGCCCGTCGAGCCGCGTGAAGGATGCCTCGACCTTGTCCGCACGAAAGTCCATGTGGTGGTGAGATTAACCTCAGTCGCCAAAAGGATAAAAGGGACGGCTATTTACTCCCTCTCCCTTCGGGAGGGGGTCGGGGTGAGGGTGAAACTGCGGAAGTCTCTCGTTTGGTGAGGAAGACCAACTCCGGTTTGCCCTCACCCCAAGCCTCTCCTCTTCGAGCCTGAGCCTGAGGCTCAGCCTCAGAGCCGAAGGCCGGAGGGAGAGGGGCTAACAGGGCCGCCCCCAGAATCTGACTTCACCGGATCGACACCGACGACTGCAACGGCTCGATGATCAGCTCGTGCTCGACGCCGCCTTGCGGCGAATCGTAGAACCGCGTGCGGAAAGCGATCTGGCCGTAGCGGCAGACCATGTCGGGCAGGGCGGCGCCGCTGCGGATGGAGAAGTACAGATCGCTCGAGCCGAGGGTGCGGCCGCTCAAGTCGCAGAAGTAGCGGCCGATGTTCGGGCCGGTGTCCCATTGCAGGCTGCCGCTGGAATAGCGCATCTGGTAGCGGCCGCGAATGGCGTAGGTGCGGAAGGATTCCATGCTGCCGAAGCGTTTTCCCTTGTGATCGAAGTCGATCAGCATGTCGGCCAGGACGCTCTGGTTCTCGATCATCGTCGCCTCGGGAGTGGGGCGAAGCGACTGAGCGTATTCGACGAAGCGGTCCTGGAACCCCTGAATGTTGGTGCCGAACGCCAGTCGGAAGGCTCCGGTGCCGTCCTTGCCTTCGTTGAGGTTCCGGAGCATGTCGACGAGGTAGCTGCGGTAGAGGAACTCGCCGCGGGAGTCCTGGGCGCGGACCAGGAAATGGACCATGGCCCAGCTCTGGTTGTACTGGGTGTTGCCGTCTTCCCGGCTGGCGACGAGCCGCCTTGACCACTGCTCGCTGGTCATCGTCAAGAGCTTGCGGAACTCGATGAGCCGGTCGGCTTTAATGTCGGCCTGGAGCTGGCGGATGCGCCGCGGCGGCACTTCGCCGAGCTTGAACCCGTCGCCGTTCCAGAGGCCTTCTTCGAAAAATTGGGCCAGACCTTCGTTGAGCCAGACGGGCAGGCGGGGGCTGATGACGTTGTGGGCGAACTGATGGAACGCCTCATGCTGCAGTGTCCGGCGGAGTTGGTCGCGGCCCTGGCCCTCCAGGAATGCGGCCAGCAGGTTGTAGCCGGCCAGGAACACGCCGCCGCTGTTTCTCATGTGGCCGTTGGTGAAGCGGGTGTATTCGGATTCGCGACGGAAGAGATAGACCTCCAGCGGCGCGGTGTGGGCCTTGGGTTTGAAGATCGATAGCCGCTGGGCGTACTCGTCGTACATCGCGTCCATGCGGGTGCCGAGATCGCGGGCGAGAGCGTCGTCCAGGTCAGTATGAATGTGGTAATGGCGGGTGTTGAGCTCGCGCAACTCGGGCTGGGCTGTAGCACTAGAGGCGAGAGTGCAGATCAAAACGAGCAGAAACAGGGTCTTCCTCATCATCCCTTCCAATGATCGAAGCTCAACCGTTCGGATTTACCGCGAAGACACGAACGGGCCGGGAAGAATATCACATTCATCGCCCGAGAGCGCGCGCACTACACTTTTACGGACGTGGAACTATCATCGGCAGACTTTTGTCCCGGACAATATGCCAGAGCCGACCACGCAATATGAATCCGACCGTCGCCAGAAGCTGCAAAAACTGCGCGATCTCGGCGTCGAGCCGTTTGGCCACCGAACCGAAGGGGTAATGCCCCTCGCCTCGATCAAAGCGTCCTATAAGCCGGAGATGGGGCATGATGGCGGGCCGGTAGAGAAGGGCGCCGGCCGCGTGCTGCTGAAGCGCGACATGGGCAAGCTCAGCTTCCTCACCTTGCGCGACGAGAGCGGCGATCTTCAAGTCGCCATCGACAAGCGGCGCGTCGACGAACAATCCTGGGAAGTCCGCAGCCTGCTCGATCTGGGCGATCTCATCCTCGTCGAAGGCGCGCTCGGCACCACCAACAAGGGCGAGATCACCATCTGGGCGACGAAGGTGGAAATGGCGTCCAAGGCGCTGCTCCCGCCGCCGGCCAAGTGGGAAGGTTTGAGTGATGTCGAACTGCGCTATCGGCAGCGGTATGTCGACCTTTGGGTCAATCCCGAGGTGATGAAGCAGCTTCGGCTGCGGATGCGCATCGTCGAGGAGATCCGTCGGTACATGACCGACCGCGGCTACCTCGAAGTCGAAACCCCGATGATGCAGCCGCTGGCCGGTGGGGCGGCGGCGCGGCCGTTCGTCACCCACCACAATGCCCTCGATATCCCGCTTTACCTCCGCATCGCCCCGGAACTCTACCTCAAACGGCTGCTCGTCGGCGGGTTCACCAAAGTCTTCGAGCTCAACCGCAACTTTCGTAACGAAGGCATCAGCCCACGTCACAACCCCGAGTTTACCATGCTCGAAGCCTACGAGGCGTTCGGGTCGTGGGAGACGATGGCGGACTTGGTCGAAGGGATGATCTGCCACATCGCGGAGACCCTTTTCGGCGGGCTCAAGATCGAGCACAAGAACGCCGCTGGAGAGGTGACGAAGACGATCAATCTGCAACGACCGTGGCGAAGGGTATCCCTTGTGGATCTCGTCGCGGAATGGACCCGTGATAACATTGGAATTGAATGGCGGTTCGACAAGCGATCAATCACGGAAACAGATCGCGCCCATCAGATTCTTGGAGCGATCTGCCGCGCCGCAATCGATAAGGCGACATACACGCGATGGACTGAGGACGCTCAAAAACAGTTCCCAGGCGATGAGTGGACTCAAGAGCAGATGATTAAGGGGTGGGCGACCAGTTCGCATGCCTACACCTCGTTAGCCGCCGCATTGAAGGAGCTTTCGCCCGCTGAGCAGCTCCAGCGTGTTTACGAAAAGCTGATCGAGCCGACCCTGATTGATCCCTGCTTCGTAACACACGTGCCGTCGGTGATCATTCCGCTGGCTCGCGAGAGCAGGGAAGACCCGTATTTCGCCGACGTGTACGAGCTGGCGATCAACGGCCAGGAAATCTCGCCCGGCTACACCGAGCTGAATGACCCGGACGTGCAGGAAAAGCATTTCCATCACCAGGTCGGCGACAAGGACGAGCAGCAGAAGGTCGACGAGGACTTTCTCACCGCCCTCCGCTACGGCATGCCGCCGGCCGGAGGCATGGGCATGGGCATCGACCGGTTGGTGATGATGCTCACCGGCGCGGAGAGCATTCGGGATGTGATTCTATTTCCGCTGATGAAGCCGATTGCGACTGAATGACCTAAGGCCAATGTGGCACAGCCGCCCTCGGCTGTGTTCGACCGGCAGGTCGAAGTCTTGCGCTCCCAGAGAAGAATCATCTGCCTTTCGGCAGATCACAGCCGAGGGCGGCTGTGCCACAAGAAGAAACGGGTGCGGACCGCGACATGAATCCACCGATTGATCTCGGATTCTTTATTCAGCTGGTGGTGATCGGCGCCGTGGCGACCGTGGCGGCGATCTTTCTATTGGCAACCGGTCCGCGCCTGCTGAGCCATCTGATCCTCAAGTACCTGCGGCGGCGCATCATCGCCTGGTGGGCGCTGCTGGCGGTTACGCTTTGCACCACGATGGTGCTGGTGGTCATCAGCGTCATGGGCGGGTGGCTCAACATGTTCGAGCACTCGTTCCAGGGCCTGACCGGCGACATCGTCGTCGAAACCGGGTCGCTCACCGGCTTTCCGTATTACCAGGAAATGATCGATGGCATGCTCAAGCAGCCTGGCATTGAGGCGGCGGTGCCGACGATCCACACCTTCGGCATCGTCAACGTCGTGAATCAGATCACCGCCGGAGTGCAGGTCATGGGGGTACCGATTGATCAGATTGGAAAGGTCAATCGATTTCCCGAGTCGCTCTACTTGCAGTACGGACAATACGAGGATCAGGCCAAAGCCGAGAAGGATCCCAAAGAAAAGCAAGTCTATTTGGAACTGGCCGAGAAGCACGCCGCCCATCCCACCTTTGCCCTGCCTTTCAAGCCTGAATTATATCGCCAGACGCTTTCAAGCGCGGTGCGCAACGGCATCGACCCGACGAAGTATCCCGGCATGATTGTCGGGTCGGGCGTCATTGGAATTCACCGGGAATCCGACGGCAAGACGTATGGCCGCGAGCACTTGTTCGACCCGCTCTGGGCCAAGCTGACGACGGTGGCCGTCCACCCCGGGGAATCCAGCATCAACGTGAACAACAAGACCGAGTCGATGTACTGGGTCGTCGATGCCAGCCACACCGGGCTTTGGCAGTACGACAACAACTTCGTCTATGTCCCGTTCGATCAGCTCCAAAGAGACTTGCAGATGACCGCGACCAAGGCTGTGGATATTGATACCGGAAAGGACATCATCGAACCGGCCCGAACGAACGACATTCACGTCCGCGTAAAGCCGGGCTATGACTTGGAAAAAGCAAAGGAAGAGGTTGCTCAGGTGGTCGGGAGGGTCGTGAATGCGCACGGGATGGCATTCCCCCTCCAGCCGGATGTGCTCACCTGGCGTGAAAAACAGCGCGTCTGGATCGACGCGATCAGCAACGAAAAATTGCTGACGGTGATCCTTTTCGGCATCATCAGCCTCGTCGCGATTTTCCTGGTGTTCTGCATCTTCTACATGATCGTGATGGAGAAGACCAAGGACATCGGCATCATCAAGAGCGTCGGCGCGACCAGTGCGGGCGTTGCGGGGATTTTCCTCGGATATGGCCTGGCGATCGGATTAGTCGGCAGCCTGCTGGGGCTGCTGTGCAGCTATCTGATCGTGCATTACATCAACCAGTTGCACGCGATGCTGGGGCATCTGTTTGGCATCCAGATCTGGAATCCCGAGGTCTATCTGTTTGATAAGATCCCCAATACGATGAGCCTGCGGGACATCGCCGTGATCGTCCCGATTGCGATCGTCAGCTCGGTCCTGGGCGCTTTGCTCCCCGCTCTTCGCGCCGCCAGCATGCACCCGGTGGACTCGTTGAGGTGGGAATGAGTCGTGGTCTTGGTGGTTTGATTGGTGTTCGGCCTGGCGGCAAAGTGAAACGTGAAGACGTGAAACGTGACAAATGCGGGTCTTTCTCACGTTTCACGTCTTCACGTTTCACGTGTGTTTCATAATGAATGGCAACCGTGTCTCACCTGATCCAACAACCTGCCTCCCCCGCCCTCGACCAGCCGATCCTGCGCGCCCGCGGGATCAAGCGGGCGTTTCGGATGGGACAGGAAACGTCGGTCGTGCTGCGGCAGGTGGATCTGGCCCTGCGGCCCAGCGAATTCGTGGCCATCGAGGGGCGATCCGGGTCGGGCAAGAGCACGTTGCTGCACATCCTGGGCGCGCTGGACGCGCCGGATGCGGGATCGATCGAATACAACGCTCAGGATTTGGGCAACTTGAGCGGCCGCGAGCGCAGCCGGGTGCGGAACACGGAGTTCGGCTTTGTCTTTCAGTTCTATCACCTGCTGCCGGAACTGAACGTCACCGAAAACACGCTGCTGGCGCCGATGATCGAGTATTCGTGGTTGGGGTTTCGACGCCGGAGCAAAGCGCTTCGCGATCGAGCCGGGCAGATTCTGACGGAACTGGGCCTCGGCCATCGCATGCGGCACAAGGTGACGGTCCTGAGCGGCGGGGAACGCCAGCGCGTGGCCATCGCCCGGGCGCTGATGAACTCGCCCAAGGTGCTGTTCGCCGACGAACCGACCGGGAACTTGGACGCCGAAACCGGCCGGCAGATTATGGGTGTATTGGAAAAGCTTCACCGCGAGCAGGGACAGACGATCGTCATGGTCACCCACGACCGCTCGCTGGCCCGGCAGGCCGACCGGATCCTGGTGCTCAAGAACGGGCAGCTCGAGCGGCCGGGAGAAACTGCTGCGTCTTGATTGCCCAGTCACGACCCGTTTAGCCGGCCCGCATGCGGGCCGTCCGGCGGGCATGCCCGCCGGCTACACCGGAAAGGCCGAACCGACCGTTCGCTCCGTCGCAAATCACGGATAAAATGACGCCAGTCCTTCCCCCTGAATGAAGGAAGGATCAACCGCGGAGTTCAAATGCCTTCGAAGATCTGGATTGACGGCCGCCTGGTGGACAAGGCGGACGCAAAAGTGAGTGTCTACGACCACGGCCTCCTCTACGGCGATGGCATCTTTGAGGGCATTCGCGCCTACAACGGCAAGATCTTCGAGTGCGAGGCCCACCTCGACCGCTTCTTACAGTCCGCCAAGGGCATCCGCCTCACGCTACCCATGTCCCGCGAACAGTTGCGGGCGGCCATGGAAGAAACCATCAAGGGCAACGGATTCACGGATTGTTATATCCGCCTGGTCGCCACGAGAGGGGTCGGGTCACTGGGCCTCAGCCCCGTGCGCTGCGAGCGGCCTTCCGTGTTCATCATCGCCGATCTGCTCGAACTCTACCCGCGCGAGATGTACGAGAAGGGGATGGCAGTGATAACGGCCTCAACCATCCGCAATCATCCCAATGCGATGCCGCCGCGGGTCAAAAGCCTGAATTATTTGAATAATATTTTGGCCAAGCTGGAGGCCATCGACGCGGGCGTTTCCGAGGCGATTATGCTCAACCACGAGGGGAACGTGGCCGAGTGCACGGCCGACAATATCTTCATCGTCCGCTCCGGGCAGCTTCAGACGCCTCAAACCTGCGACGGCATTCTGGAGGGCGTCACCCGCCGGGTCATTCTTGAGCTGGCCGCAAAGCTACAGGTGCCGGCTGTCGAGAAAACCTTGCAGAAGCACGACTTATACGTCGCCGACGAGTGCTTTCTCACCGGCACCGGGGCCGAAGTCATTCCCGTCACGAAAATCGATGGCCGCGTGATTGGCACTGGACAGGTCGGGACGGTCACCCGGAAACTCCTGGAGGCGTATCACCGCCGGGTCAAAGAAGGGTGATCCGCCCGCAATCGGGTCGCCCGAAACCACCGGCCTCGTCGCTTCTGTCGGTGCTCCATCGCGGGCCATCCCGGTTTGACACTCTCCAGCGGCCCCAGTAGAGTTTTTCGCCCTAAACCCACTTGGGAGGCTTATATGGCGTTGTCTGAATATGAGAATCTAAAGCGGATGGTGACGGAAGTCGAGGACGACTTGAACAAGGCGGTGGGTGGCAACAAGGCCGCCGGCACCCGCGTGCGGAAGAAGATGCAGGAGATCAAGTCCGAGGCCCAGAAGATCCGCCAGCGGATCTTGGAAAATCGCGAAGGCGAAGCCGCCCCGGCCCCCAGTACCGGCTCTGCCGCCCCGCAGGAATAGGTTGCGATCCATTCCAGATCGCAATGGTTCATCGGGCGCGGGGTCTCGTCTCTGAGATCCCGTGCCCGTGTTCAAATAAAACGGCTCCTTCCCTCCGTGCGGAACCGGCATGCCACCGCAATTGCTCTTTGACATCTCCGGGATCGACCTGAGCCGCATCATGTTCGATCAGGAACAGATCCGACAGTGCAACCCCCAACGCGGGGACATGGAGCAGTTAAATGCGATCGTGCATGCCGATCCGGAAAATGGGCGATTAGTCGGTTACAAGGACGTGCGGGAGGACGAATTCTGGGTCTCCGGCCACATTCCCGGTCGTCCACTGATGCCCGGCGTGCTCATGATCGAAGCCGGGGCACAGCTCGCCAGCTTCTATACCCGCAAATATGAGGGGTGGACGGGCTTCATTGGCTTCGCCGGGGCCGACGAAATCCGCTTTCGCCTGCCGGTTCAGCCGGGATCCCGGCTCTACATCCTCGGACAAAAGACCTGGACCCGTCGCGGGCTGTTCTGCTGCAAGGTGCAGGGGCTGGTGAACGGACAGCAGGCGTTTGAAGCTTCAATCTTGGGTACGGAATTGTAACGGCTCGGGAGGGCGAGGCTCCCGCCGAGCCGGGGTCGCGCGAAAATCACGGCTCGGCAGGAGCCTCGCCCTCCCGGAAGCAGGACACCGGCACAGCTTGCACCAACCCGTTCTCCGCGACGTAATGCAATAGAACGTGTTGACGCGGCACATCATCGGCACCGACTGGAGCATTCTCGTCGACTCCGATTTTGCAAGACGGATCGACGGCGGCGACGTCGTCCTTTGGCACGCGGGCCGCACCATTCACGCCTCGGTTTTCAACACCAATAACACCGAAGCCGAGGAGGCGATCGAAAAAATGCTCGAAGGCCGCCCCGGCATCCCCGTCCAGATGTTCGATCGCGAGGAGCCGGGGATCTGCGGCCACGCCTACTTGCTCCCCGAATTCGACGAGAATCATCGATACTGGGGATTGAATACCTGGACTGCTTCCAAAGGCGCGGTCGCCTGCGTGACGATTTACTTCCAGAACCTGGACGACCTGAACTGGGCAATCAGCACGTGGAAATCGGTCAGACCCCGCGAGGGAAAGTTGATCCTAAACTAGGAATGCCTTAAGTCAGTCTTTTGTGGCCCGGTGATGCTTCTTGTGGCACGGGCGTCTCGCCCGTGCTGACGGCGCTCGATTGAGGAAAACCTCAGATCACCGAGTCCTCGTGAACAACATCTGTCGCGGTAACAGATCGCCAGCATGGGCGAGACGCCCATGCCACCGGGCAGCTCGACCGCAGATTCGACAATGGAACGAGACCTCAATGGCATCCGTTAAACTCCCCGATGGCAGCGTCAAAGAAGTTGCCGATGGCACCACCGTTGGCCAACTTGCCGATTCCATCGGCAAGCGGCTCGGACAGGCCGCGATCGTCGGCAAGGTCGATGGCAAGCTTGTCGACCTGTCTCATCCCCTGACCGGCGAGCACCAGGTCCAGATCATCACCGATCGTGACCCCGAGGGCCTCTTCGTGATGCGCCATAGCACCGCTCACGTGCTCGCCCAGGCCCTGCGCCACCTCTACGGCACCGGCGTTCAGTACACAATTGGCCCGGTCATCGAAAACGGCTTCTTCTACGACTTCGAATTCCCCAGCGGCTTCAGGCAGGAAGACCTTCCCAAGGTCGAAGCTGAGATGCAGAAGATCATCAGCCAGAACCTGCCGTTCAGCCGGGATGAGGTGCAGCCCGACAAGGCCAAGGAACTGCT
>Ga0134125_10008456_pt1 | contig 11615 bp, 10 predicted proteins | sample KB31751_FD_96464 | JGI IMG/M metagenome (GOLD analysis project Ga0134125, IMG submission 96464) | Terrestrial soil microbial communities with excess Nitrogen fertilizer from Kellogg Biological Station, Michigan, USA - KB3-175-1 | ecosystem: Environmental > Terrestrial > Soil > Unclassified ... | reverse complement strand
TTGCTGACGCCGCCAGCGGTTGCGAAGCGCCACGGCAACAGCCTTCTTCGCGTCGCCCTGACCGACGATGTGGTCGTCGAGCGCGGCGACGATCGCCTTGGGTGTAAGCTTGTCTTTCAGCAATTCGGCTTGCTCCCCGCTTTGCGGGATTTTGGTCTGGTAATTCATCTCGTCGGACAATGTCGGGACCGCGTCCGAGCAGTTCAAGCGTGCTCAGCTTTCAATCGTCTCCACCGTCAGCCGGTCGTTGGTGAAGACGCACACTTCCGAAGCAATCTGCATCGCTCGGCGGGCCAGGACCTCAGGATCCTGCTCGTAATCGGCAAGCGCCCGCGCCGCCGACAAAGCGTAATTGCCGCCCGACCCGATCGCGGCGATCCCGCCCTCGGGTTCGAGCACGTCGCCATTGCCAGTGAGGATCAGCATGATCTCCTTGTCGGCGACGATCATCATGGCTTCGAGGTTGCGCAGATATTTGTCGGTCCGCCAATCCTTCGCGAGCTCGACCGCCGCGCGCATCAACTGGCCATTATATTGCTCGAGCTTGCGCTCCAAGCGGTCGAACAGGGTGAAGGCGTCGGCGGTCGCGCCGGCGAAGCCGCCGATCACCTCGCCTTTCTCGCCGATCCGGCGGACCTTCTTCGCATTGGGCTTCATCACCGTATTGCCCATCGACACCTGACCGTCGCCGGCAATGACGGTCTTACCGCTTTTTTTGACGCCGAGGATCGTTGTTCCGTGCCAATTTTCCAAAGCTTGCTCCTTTGGGAGATGAGGTGGGGAGAAGCGCCGGCCCCTGCAACTAGGCGCGCTGTTCGAAGCGGCGGTCGGGGATGATCCAGACGACCGAAATCACGACATAGATCGCAACCGAAATATAGGGCGAAACGAAGGCGAGCGGAACGGCAGCGACGTAGGCAGCAAAGCTCAGCCATTCCTTGGCACCGTGGCCGAGCGCCCGCTGCATTCCCGACCCCTCGCCTTCGGCGGCAATCAGCGCGCGCTCGAGAAGCTGATAGGCAGTTGCGGCTGCGACGAGGACGATCCCGAAGGAAGCAACGGGCCAGGGCGTGACTCCGGCATCGTCGATCCAGCGGATCATCAGCGGAAACAAGGTGAGGCAGAACAGCAATGAGTGGTTGGCCCACAAGACCGAACCGGTCACCCGATGCGCCGATTGCATCATGTGGTGATGATTGTTCCAGAAGATGGCCACGTTCACGAACGCGAGCAAATAAGCGGCGAGCAGCGGCATGACTGCGAACGCCGCCCGGAGCGTCGGCTGGGCGGGGAACTTCAGCTCAAGCACCATGATCGTCAGAACGATCGCGACGACCCCATCGGTGAGTGCGTTGAGGCGGTCCGGTTTCATCGCTCTTCCCCCCACTTGCGGATAGCGACTGTCGGGAGCGCTTTCCACATGTGGTTTTTCGCCCGGACAGTAGGAACCCTGGCAAAGCAGATGACCGCGGCGCGCGCTGACGTGGCCCGTCGCAAATATTGCCGTTTGCCGGAAACCTAAGCCGTTGCCGCGGGTTATGAGTTTCGTGTGAGTGTAACTTTGCGCGTCGGAACTTGTGAGTGGTGGGGCCTCCAGAGGTTAGCTTGGCGTCGCGCGATCCATTCAAACTGCTGATCCAGTCGATTGTCGATTATGCGATCTACATGCTCGATCCCAAGGGCTTCGTGACGAGCTGGAACGTGGGCGCCGAGCGGATCAAGGGCTTCACCGGCGAAGAGATCATCGGCAAGCATTTCTCGACCTTCTACACCGAGGAGGACCGTCAGGCGGGAGTACCAGCGCGAGTCCTCGAAACCGCTCGGCAAGACGGCAAGTATCAGGGCGAAGGCTGGAGGGTCCGCAAGGACGGCAGCCGCTTCTGGGCGAGCGTGGTGGTCGACCGAATCAGCGACGAACAGGGCAAGCTCACCGGCTTTGCCAAGATCACCCGCGACATGACCGGGAAGCGCGAGGCTGAGCTCCGGCTCGAGGAAGCCCGGGAGCAATTATTCCGCTCGCAGAAAATGGAGGCCCTCGGACAACTGACGGGCGGCCTCGCGCATGACTTCAACAACCTCCTGACCGCCATCCTCGGCGCCTGCGAGCTCGGACTTAGGAATATCGACGACAAGGAGAAGGTCAGGCGCATGCTGGAGGGCGTGCGCAGCTCGGCGCAGCGCGGGGCAGGCCTGACGCGGCAGCTGCTGGCCTTCGCCCGTGCCCAGCCGCTCGAAATGAAACAGATCGACCTCAAGCAGTTCTTTGCGGATGTGACGACGCTGGTCCGGCCCTCGCTGCGCAGCAACATCGAAGTCGTGACCGAAATTTCAGACCAGCTATGGCCGATAGATGCCGATGCGGGAGCGCTGGAGCTGACGGTTCTCAATCTCACCTTCAACGCCCGGGACGCGATGAAGGAAGGGGGAAAGCTGAAGATCAGCGCGCACAATGAGATGCTGAACGGCAGGCCCGACGGCCTTAGCGGAGGACATGTCGCACTGCGCTTCACCGACACTGGAGAAGGCATGTCGCGGGAAGTGATGGACCGAGTCTTCGAGCCCTTCTTCACCACGAAGGGCTATGGCGAGGGCACGGGTCTAGGGCTCAGCCAGGTGTTCGGATTTGCCAAGCAGATCGGCGGCGCGATCACGGTCGAATCCCAGCGGGGCAAGGGAGCGACCTTCACGCTCTACCTGCCGGCGAGTCACGGCGTCGCGGCCGAAGGACTAAATGGCCACAGCCTCGGCAGAGTGTTGATCGTAGAGGACGATACGCTGATCGCCGAGCTGGCGGCCGGAATGCTTGGCGAGCTCGGATTTGAAAGCACGGTCGCCCATAGCGCCAGGGAGGCGCTCGAAACGCTGACCGCCGGCGAGCGGCCCAAATTGATCTTTTCGGATATCGTCATGCCGGGCGGGATCAGCGGCATTGAGCTTGCGCGAAAAGTCCGCGACCGCTTTCCCGAGCTGCCGATCCTTCTGACCACGGGTTACAGTGAGCAGGTCGCCGGCAACCATGAGTTTCCGGTGCTTCAGAAACCATATGAGATGGACCAGCTCGCAAGCGCCATGGGCAATCTGCTGAAGCGGAAAATCGCCCTCGATTGAGGCGCTTGCTCGAGCCTTGTTGACAGGCGGGTCAATGAGGAGCCTCATTCATCCAGCCGCGCAGCGGCGCGGCCGTGAAGGGGGATTTTCATGGCAACAACCCAACAAGCACGCACACCCGCGCATTTGTGGATCGTCGGCCTACTGGCGCTCCTGTGGAACGCGTTCGGCTGCTTCGACTATCTGATGACGGTCACTGCCAATGAGACCTATCTTGGCAAGATGCCCGCAGACACGGTCGCATATCTCTCCGCTCTGCCCAAATGGCTGACGGCGATGTGGGCGATCGGGGTGTGGGGCGGCCTCGCCGGAGCGCTGCTGCTGCTCGCCCGCAGCCGCTATTCGGTGCTTGCTTTTGGATTGTCGCTGGTCGGCGCACTGATCGGCATGGGATACCAGATGTTCATGACACAGCGGCCGGCGAGCATGACCGCTGGAATAATGGCGGCAATGCCCTTTGTGATTATCCTGATCTGCGTGTTGCTGCTTTGGTACGCGACGGGCGCGCAGAAGAAGGGCCTGCTGCGCTGACCATATGGCCGGCGGCAGTCGCCCCCGCGACGACTGAAGCGCATTCGATCGGGGTTGATCAGCGGCGCCCGGCGCCCCTGCTGAATCGCGATTGCTTGCCGAAACGACCCTTGCGCGTGCCGGGCTTGCCCTCGGTCGAATGGCCGGGCGGGCGGGGGGCGGCGCGCTCGAAGTCCGGGATTCCGAGGTCATCCTCCTCCAGCCGCCGGATCTCGTCGCGGAGCCGGGCCGCTTCCTCGAACTCGAGGTCGGCGGCGGCCTTGCGCATCCGCTCCTCGAGGTCGGCGATATAGGCCTTGAGGTTGTGGCCGACGAGGTGCGGGCGTTGCTCGTCGCCGGTGTCGACGAGGACGTGATCGCGCTCGGACACGTCGGCAAGAAGGTCGGCAATGTTGCGCTTGACGCTCTCGGGCGTGATCTTGTGCTCGGCATTATATTCGAGCTGCTTTTCGCGGCGGCGGCTGGTCTCCAAGAGAGCGCGCTCGATCGAGCCGGTAACCGTGTCGGCGTAGAGGATCACTCGGCCCTCGACGTTTCGCGCGGCGCGCCCGATGGTCTGGATCAGCGACGTCTCTGAACGAAGGAAGCCTTCCTTGTCAGCGTCGAGGATTGCAACGAGCCCGCACTCGGGAATGTCGAGGCCCTCGCGCAGCAGGTTGATGCCGACGAGCACGTCGTAGACTCCGAGCCTGAGCTCGCGGATCAGCTCGATGCGCTCGAGAGTCTCGACGTCGGAGTGCATGTAGCGAACACGAAGGCCCGCCTCGTGCAGATACTCCGTAAGGTCCTCCGCCATGCGCTTGGTGAGCGTGGTGACAAGCGTGCGATAACCGTTCTTCGCCGTCAGCCTGGCTTCGATGACGAGATCGTCGACCTGGTCCTCGACCGGCTTGATCTCGACCGGCGGGTCGATCAGGCCCGTCGGCCGAATCACCTGCTCGGAAAAGACGCCGCCGGTCTCGTTCATTTCCCACGGACCCGGCGTTGCCGAAACGAAGGTCGTCTGCGGGCGCATTGCATCCCATTCATTGAACCTTAGCGGGCGGTTGTCGATGCAGCTCGGCAGCCGGAAGCCATATTCGGCGAGGGTGATCTTCCGGCGGTGGTCGCCGCGGGCCATGGCGCCGATCTGCGGCACCGTCTGGTGGCTCTCGTCGATGAACAGCAATGCGTTGTCGGGCAGATATTCGAACAGGGTCGGCGGAGGCTCGCCTGGCAGACGGCCGGTGAGGAAGCGCGAGTAATTCTCGATCCCCGCGCACGAGCCGGTCGCGGCGATCATCTCGAGGTCGAAGTTGGTGCGTTGCTCCAGCCGCTGTGCTTCCAGCAGCCGCCCTTCCGCGGTCAGCTCCTTCAGCCGCTCGGCGAGCTCGTGTTTTATCGCCTCCATCGCCTGTTTCAGCGTCGGGCCAGGGGTCACATAATGCGAGTTTGCGTAGACCTTGATGCTGTCCAGCGACGCGATCGTCCTGCCGGTCAGGGGATCGAACTCGCTGATCTCCTCGATCTCGTCGCCGAAGAAGCTGACCCGCCAAGCCATGTCCTCATAATGGGACGGGAAGATCTCGAGGCTGTCGCCGCGCACCCGGAAGCTCCCGCGCACGAAATTGGAGTCGTTGCGGCGGTACTGCAGAGCGACCAGCTTCCGGATCACCTCGCGCTGGTCGTCGACCTGCCCCTTCTTGAGGCTGAAGGTCATCGCCGAATAGGTCTCGACCGAGCCGATGCCGTAGAGGCATGAGACCGAGGCCACGATGATCACGTCGTCGCGCTCGAGCAGCGACCGAGTCGCCGAGTGGCGCATTCGGTCGATCGCCTCGTTCACGCTCGACTCCTTCTCGATATAAGTGTCGGTGCGCGGCACATAGGCCTCGGGCTGGTAATAATCGTAGTAGCTGACGAAATATTCGACCGCATTTTCGGGGAAGAAGCTCTTGAACTCGCCGTAGAGCTGGGCGGCGAGGATCTTGTTCGGAGCGATCACCAGCGCCGGGCGCTGCAGAGTCTCGATCACCTTGGCCATGGTGAAGGTCTTGCCCGATCCGGTGACGCCGAGGAGCACCTGGCTCCGCTCGCCCTCATTGGCCTGCTCGACCAACTCAAAAATCGCCTGCGGCTGGTCGCCCGCGGGCTGATAATCCGCAACGAGCCTGAACAGTTTCCCGCCCTCGTGCTTCTCGGGGCGAGCGGGCCTGTGCGGCACAAAGATCTCGGCGGTATCCGGCTCGGCGAGGCTGGTTCGGATTTGAATCGACATCATTGCCGATATGGGCGCTGGTGCTGCTCCGGACAATTCGCGCCGGAACGAGGGAAATGATGGCCGGCAGTCGATTGATTGCGCCAATCGAGGTTATGAACAGGCTTGATTGGCAATCGCTGGCGCGATGGTGCTAGCCTGGCTTCTCGACAGCAGAAAGAAGAGGAGGGTGCCGGAATGCCCAATGATGTTCCTTATTCGCGTAAGTTGGGGCCACTGACCCCGTTCGTCGGGGAATGGGAAGGCAATGACGGCGTCGACCGATCCTATCACAACAAGGATGACTGGACGACCGAGACGACCTATTTCGAGAAGGCCTCTTTCAAGCCGATTCCGGTTCAGGAAAACGGCCAGCAGGTGCTTTGGGGCCTCATCTACAAGATGACGGCGTGGCGTCACGGCGAGGAAGCGATGGACCCGTTTCACGACGAGGTCGGCTTCCTCTTGTGGGACAAGGCACATGGCCAGGTGATGCGCAATGTCGTGTTCGGGCGCGGAATCGCGATTCTCGCGGGAAGCGACGCCAAGCCGAATGATAAGGTGCTGCGCTTCGATGCAAAGCCGGGCGAGCCCTGCTACGGCGTGCTGCAGAACAAATATCTTCTGGAACGCGCGGAGATCCGCGACTTCAAGAGCGATTTCACGGTCCACGACGACGGGACGATCAGCTATACGTCCGACCTTCTGCTGAAGCTCGCAGCAACGGGTGAGGAGATGCACCACACCGACAAGAACAGGCTTCACCTCGTCAAGCGATACCATCCGGGCGCCGAACTGGGCTGAAGCGAAATCCAGCCAGTGGGGAGCGTGGGTTGCGACCAGGACCATTGGGACGCGCCCACGCATCACTTCCGCTAGCGCGCGTTTAATGGAAGTTTTATGGTGGGCACCTCGAATGAGAGGGGGCCAATCATGAAATATCCGGCGTGCGTATTTGCGTCACTTGTGTGCCTGGCGGGGTGCAGCAAGGGGCCGACGGTCGAGCTTCACAATGCAACCAACAAGGACGTGGCCCAGGCGGTCGCCAGGTCGGGAGTGATGGCGAGCGACACGATGATCGAGCCCGGCAAGTGGCAATCGAAGACGATTATCGAGGAAATGAACATCCCCGGGATCCCCGCGCAATATGCTGCCCAGGCGAAAGCGAGCATGGCCGCGCGGCGCAACCAGGAGAGCAGCCATTGCATCAGGCCGGGGGACGTGAAGAAGCCCAAGGAGGATTTCTTCGGTGCCGACAAGTCCTGCAAGTACGACCATTTCATCATGGGCGGCGGAAAGATCGACGTCGCGATGGTCTGCCATGAGGAAGAAAGCACCAACAAGATGACCATCCTCGGCAGCTACACGCCGACCAGCTATTCAATCGACACGTCGATGACCGGCAGTGGCGGCCACGAGGGGGCCGGCATGAGCATGAAGGCGCATGTCGATGCGCAGCGCGTCGGCGAATGCACCGGTAAAGAGGATTGACGCGTTAGCGCCGGCATGGCGCGTGTGACAATGCTCATCAATCGCGGCGGCGGCGCAGTCGCGGCCGATCCAACCATCGCCCTCAAGGCGAGGAAGGCGCTGGCCGAGGCGGGCGTCGATGCCGAAGTCGAGCTGGTCGAGGGCGGCGACTGTGCCGCGCGCTGCCGGGCGATCGCCGAACGCGGCGATGAGCTGCTGATCGTCGGCGGAGGCGACGGGACGGTCAGCGCGGCGGTCTCGGCTTTGATCGGTACCGAGACGCTGCTCGCAATCCTGCCGCTCGGAACGCTCAACCATTTCGCGCGCGATCTCGCAATCCCGGCAGAGCTCGACCAGGCGGCCAGGCTGATCGCATCGCGCACGGAGCGCCACGTCGACGTCGGCGAGATGAACGACCGGTTGTTCATCAACAACAGCGCAATCGGCCTTTACCCGCTGATGGTCATCGACCGCGACCTGCAACGCAAACGGCTCGGCCGAAGCAAGCGGCTGGCGATGATCATCGCGTCGCTTCGAACTTTGATCCGGTTCAACCGCCAGCGCCTCATTTTAACCGTGAACGACGAGCGGACCGGCCAGCTCGACACGCCTTTGCTGTTTGTCGGCAACAACGACTATCGAATCGACCTTGGTGCTCCTGGAAAGCGGGAGAGGCTCGATGCCGGGACCTTGTGCGTGATGGTGATGCGCAAGAAGACCCGCCGGGGAATGATCGCCGCGAGCGTCCGTGCCTTATTCGACCGCACCAGAGCCGACGACATGGTCGAGCTCGAACATGTCGAGCAACTGCGCGTCGGAAGCGAGCGGAGCCAATTGGCCGTATCGCTCGACGGCGAAGTGGTGCGGGCAACGCCCCCACTCGACTATAGGATCCGCAAGAAGGCGCTTCGGGTCATCGCTCCCAAGAGGGAACCCTAGCGCCGTCGCCGGGTTCGCGGTGCAGAGGAAAAGGGGTGCATTTGGCAACCCAGGCTCAAGCTTTGTCGGACCAGAAGCGTGCCCGGGCGCTGCGGGTCGCCGGAATCGCAATCATTCTGCTTGGGATCGGAGCGGCGCTTCTCCCCGCCGGCAAGACGATTTCCTCGGACATGATCGGCGCGCTGCTGATTGCCGCCGGCCTGATCGAAATGGTCGCGGGGTCGCTTCGCCGCTCGGTCCGGCCACTGGCGATGGCCGCGGGCGGAGTGACGGCGCTGGCCGGCTTGCTGTTCATTATCAACCCCGAGACTCACTTCTTTCCTACCGTCACCCCAGTGATCGCCTGGCTCCTGATCCGAAGCCTGATCCTGGCCGTTGGAAGCAGCGAGGCAGGCGGATCGGTGCGGATGTGGACCGCTTTGTCGGCAGGAATGGACTTCCTGCTCGCGGTCCTGCTGATCGCCGGGCTGTCGATTTCGACGATCGTGATCAGCGTCTTCGGCCCCACGCGTGAGCTGGTCGCCACCTTCGCCTGGGTGCTCGCGGCAAGCTTCATCGTCAATGGACTGCTTCTGCTCGAGGTCGCGAGCTGCGCGGATTCTTCCCCGTCCTGATCGCTCGAGCCTGAAGAGCGGCAACGCACGGTGGACGATGGCGCACAGCCCGACTATCGGCTGCCCCGTGCCCGTCACTACCGTTGCCCTGCTTACCGCAGGCGGTCTCGCCCCCTGCCTCTCCGCCGCTGTCGGCGGCCTGATCGAGCGTTATAGCGAAGTCGCGCCAGACGTCCGGATCATCGCTTACCGCAATGGCTATGCCGGCCTGCTTACCGCCAACCGCGTCGAGGTGACTCCCGAGGTGCGAAGGGTCGCCGGGCGGCTGAAGGCGTTCGGAGGCAGCCCCATCGGCAATAGCCGGGTGAAGCTCACCAACGTCGCCGACTGCGTCAGGCGAGGGCTGGTCCGGCCCGGTGAGGACCCGTTGCACGTGGCCGCCGAGCAACTGAGCCGCGACCGAGTCGACGTCCTACACACGATCGGCGGCGACGACACCAACGGCACCGCCGCCGATCTCGCCGCTTATCTCAGGAGCAACGGCTATCAGCTCACGGTCGTCGGGCTGCCCAAGACCATCGACAATGACGTGGTGCCGATCAAACAGTCGCTCGGCGCGTGGACAGCAGCCGAGCAGGGCGCGCTTTATGCCCGCAACATCATCGCGGAGCATTCGACCAACCCGCGGATGCTCGTCGTCCACGAGGTGATGGGACGGAACTGCGGCTGGCTCACCGCAGCGACGACGCGCGCTCACCATCAATGGGTGAAGGACGCCGACTTCGCCGAGTGGCTCGACAATTCCGCGGTCCGCTGGGACGTCCACGCGGTTTTCATTCCGGAGCGGCCGTTCGACATTGCCGACGAGGCGAAGCGGCTGCGCGCAATCATGGACCGCGAGGACGGGGTCAATCTGTTCATCTCCGAAGGGGCCGGCGTCGACGAGATCGTCGCCGCAATGGAAGCGGCGGGCGAAGCGGTGCCGCGCGACGCGTTCGGGCACGTCCACCTTGACAAGATCAACCCCGGCCAGTGGTTCGCCAAGCAGTTCGCGGCCAAGCTCGGCGCCGACAAGGTGCTCGTTCAGAAGAGCGGATATTATTCGCGCTCGGCCGCCGCGAACGACGCCGATCTCGCGCTCATCCGGCAATGCACGGATTATGCGGTCGACGCTGCGTTGCGCGGCGAATCGGGCGTGGTCGGTCAGGATGAAGAGAAAGGCGACGAGCTTCGGGCGATCGAGTTCGAGCGGATCGCTGGCGGCAAGAAGTTCGACGCCTCGGTGCCGTGGTTCACCCAACTGCTTGGCGAGATCGGCCAAGAATAGCCGATCCACAGAATATCGGCGAATGCTCTGGACCGTTGATTCGGCGACTCTTACCTTTGCCCGAATGCCGCCGCTCAACATCGAACGATCCGTGACCGGCCAAGCATGGCGCTGGCGGCGGCCGCCCAGCGACAGCCTCGGCATGGACGCGCTCGTCGACGAGCTGCTGCTCGGCCGTGGAGTCGAGCGGGAGGACCTTGCGCGCCACCGCGAACCAAGGGTCCGCGACTTCCTCCCCGACCCGAGCTGCTTTAAGGACATGGACAAAGGCGCCAAGCGGCTCGCGGACGCTGTCCAGAAGCAAGAGAGCATCGCCATCTTCGGCGACTATGACGTCGACGGGGCGACCAGCGCCGCTTTGCTGGTGCTTCTGCTTCGGCGGCTCGGGGCGGAGCCACTGGTCTACATTCCCGACCGGCTGATGGAGGGCTACGGGCCCTCGGGCAAGGCGCTGGTCGAATTGAAGGCGCGAGGGGCGAGCGTCGCGGTCTGCGTCGACTGCGGGGCGCAAGCCTTCGAAGCGCTTGAGCAGGCACGCGCCGCCGGGCTCGACGTGATCGTCGTCGACCATCATCGGTGCGGCAGCCTGCTCCCGCTTGCCTTCGCGCTGATCAACCCCAACCGGATCGACGAGAGCGCCGAGGGCGCGGCGCACGGACATGTCGCGGCGGTGGGCATGGCCTTCCTGCTCGGCGTTGCGCTGACGAGAGAATTGAGAGGCCGGAGCTTTTTCGAAAGGCTCGCCGAGCCCAAGATCCTCGACCTGCTCGACCTTGTCGCACTCGGGACCGTTGCTGATGTCGCGCGGCTGAAGACTCTCAACCGCGCTTTCGTGACTCAGGGGCTGAGGGTCATGGCGGCGCGGCGGAACATCGGGCTGTCGGCGCTCGCCCAGGCCGCCCGGCTGGTGAAGCCGCCCTCCTGCCGGGACCTCGGCTTCGCGCTCGGTCCCAGGATCAACGCCGGCGGGCGGGTCGGCAAATCTGACCTTGGAGTCCGGCTGCTGACCTCGACCGACCCCGAGGAGGCGCGGATCATCGCCGCCGAGCTCGACCGGCTGAACGATGAACGGCGGGCGATCGAAATGCTGGTTTGCGAGCAGGCCGAAGCCCAGGCTCAGGAGCAGAAGGGCGCACCCGTCATCACGGTGATGAGCGGCGGCTGGCACCAGGGCGTGATCGGCATCGTCGCCGGCCGCCTCAAAGAACGCTTCGGGCGACCGGCGATCGTCATTGCCGAGACTGAGGACGGTACCGGCAAGGGCTCGGGCCGTTCGATCTCGGGAGTCGACCTTGGGGCGGCAGTGCTCGCGGCGAAGGATAGCGGACTGCTGATTGCCGGCGGCGGCCATGCGATGGCGGCCGGGCTGACGCTTCCACCCGGAGGGTTCGAGCTTTTTCGCGACTTCATCAACGATTCCCTTGCCGCTGGCGTCGAAAAAGCCCGGGCT
>Ga0134125_10008455_pt1 | contig 11615 bp, 11 predicted proteins | sample KB31751_FD_96464 | JGI IMG/M metagenome (GOLD analysis project Ga0134125, IMG submission 96464) | Terrestrial soil microbial communities with excess Nitrogen fertilizer from Kellogg Biological Station, Michigan, USA - KB3-175-1 | ecosystem: Environmental > Terrestrial > Soil > Unclassified ... | reverse complement strand
GGCCGAGGTGGTGGGGCTGATGTGCCTGCGCGTCTTCCGCTCCATGCCCGGAGCCGTTGCGGGGCACGACGGCGAATTGGAGGCCGCCGCCCGCAGCCTCGGCTCGGCCTTCCAAAAGGTCAATTTCCTACGCGACCTGGCCGCCGACCAGGACGATCTGGGACGCCGGTACCTCCAGGCCACGCACGGCCCCGTCTTCGACGACGCGGCCAAGGACGCCCTGGTGGCGCAGATCCGCACCGAACTGGCCGCCGCGGCAACCGGCTTCCCCTTCCTCGCCCCGGGCGCTCGCCGCGCGGTGGCCCTGGCGCACGGCTTGTTCTCGGCCCTGGTGGACCGGCTGGACGCGGTTCCGGCCGGGCACCTGCTCAGCCGCCGGGTGCGGGTCAGCGGTGCCGGCAAGGCAGCGGTCCTGCTGCGCGTCGCCGCGTCCCGCTCCAGCCGCCCGGCCGGGGCCGCCTGATGGCCCGCGTCACCGTCATCGGCGGCGGGATCGCCGGGTTGGCCAGCGCCGGGTTGCTGGCCCGCGACGGGCACGAGGTGACGCTGCTCGAGCGCGGAACGGGACTCGGCGGGCGGGCCGGACGCCATGCGGCCGACGGCTTCACCTTCGATACCGGGCCCTCCTGGTACCTGATGCCGGAGGTCATCGACCACTGGTTCCGCCTCATGGGCACCAGCGCCGCCGAACAGCTGGACCTCGTGCGGCTGGAACCGGCCTACCGCACCTGGTTCGAGCACCACGGCCACCCCGTGGACATCCACTCGGGACGCGCTGCCGCCAGCGCCGCCTTCGAGGCCATGGACCCGGGCTCCGGGCGGCGCCTGCGGTCCTACCTCGACTCCGCGGCACGGACCTACGAGCTGGCCAAGGAGCATTTCCTCTACGACGACTTCGAGAGCAAGCGCGGCCTGCTGCATCCGGCGGTGCTCCGCCGGGGGATCCGCATGGCCACCTTGCTGGGCACGCCGTTGGGCCGGTTCGTGGCCCGGCGCTTCCGCGACCCCCGCCAGCGCCAGCTGCTGGGCTACCCGGCGGTCTTCCTGGGGACCGATCCCTTCCGGGCCCCGGCCATGTACCACCTGATGAGCCACCTGGACCTCGCCGACGGCGTGCTGTATCCGATCGGCGGCTTCGCCGCCGTCGTCGACGCGCTGGCCGCCACGGCCCGGGACGCCGGTGTCCGGATCCACACCTCGGCGACGGCCACGCGCATCGCCACCCGGGACCCCTCCTCCCCCGGCCGGCGGCGGGTTGGGCGCCGACGGGCACGGCCGCTCGTCGAGGCCGTGGAATACCTCGAGGCGACGGGGCTCCAGCGGTCGGTGCCCACCGACCTCGTGGTCGCCGCGGCCGACCTGCACCACGTGGAGACCACCCTGCTGCCACCCCGGCAGCAGACACATCCCGAACGCGTGTGGTCGCGTCGCGATCCCGGCCCCAGTGCCGTCCTGGTCTGCCTGGGGGTGCGCGGCCGCCTGGACGGACTGGCCCACCACAACCTGCTGTTCACCGCCGATTGGCGGGACAACTTCCGCCGCATCCGCACCGGTGCCGACCTGGCCTCCGAGACCTCCGTCTACGTCTGCCGCCCCAGCGCGACCGACCCCGGTGTGGCACCGCCCGGCGACGAGAACCTGTTCCTCCTGGTCCCGGCCCCGGCACTTCCCGCCTGGGGTGCCGGAGGCACCGACGGGGGCGGGGACGTGCGCGTGGAGGCCGTGGCCGATGCCGCCATCGACCAGCTCGCGGCATGGACCGGGGCCACCGACCTGCGCGAGCGCATCGTCGTGCGGCGCACCTACGGACCCGCCGACTTCGTGCACAACGTCAACGCGTGGCGCGGCAGCGCCCTCGGTGCGGCCCACACGCTGCGCCAAAGCGCCTTCCTGCGCCCCGGCATCCGCAGCCGCCGGGTTGACGGCCTGCTCTACGCCGGCAGTTCCGTCCGTCCCGGCATCGGCGTGCCGATGTGCCTGATCAGCGCCGAACTGGTGCTCAAGGCGGTCCGGGGCGACCGCAGGACCGGCCGCCTGCCCGAACCCGTCGGGGGGACTGCCTGATGGCCTACCTGCTGGTGCTGCTGGCCCTGCTGGGGTGCATGGCGCTGCTCGACGCCAGGTTCCGGCTCTTCTTCTGGGCCCGTCCCCTCGCCGCGGCCCTCGTGACCGCGCTCGGGCTCGGCTACTTCCTCAGCTGGGATCTCTTCGCCATCGCGGCGGGGATCTTCCTGCATCGGGAATCGCCGCTGATGACCGGCCTCATGCTGGGCCCCGAGCTTCCCCTGGAGGAGCCGGTGTTCCTGCTGTTCCTCGTCTACCAGACGATGGTCCTGTTCACCGGGGCGCTCGCCTGGCTCCGGCGGCGGGCAGGTCGACAGGCCCGAACACGGGCTACCGGCCCGACTCCCGCCCGGGAGGACTCCCCATGAGCGCGTATGCCGCACTGAACTGCACCTTCGTGGGGTTCGCCCTGTTGCCGCTGCTCGCGGTCGCCCTAGGCGGCCGGCTGGGCCGCAGGACCATGGCCGCCGTGGGCCTGGCCGTCGGCGGGATGCTCCTGCTGACCGCCGTATTCGACAACCTCATGATCGGCATGGGCCTGTTCACCTACTCGGAGGCGACCCTGGCCGGCCCCCTGGTCGGGCTGGCCCCGCTGGGCGACTTCGCCTACCCGTTGGGTGCAGCCATCCTGCTTCCCTCCGCCTGGCTCCTGCTCACCGGTGACGACGCGCAGGACACATCCTACGACCCGGAGGATCGATGACCGACCTGTTGCTGACCTCCCGCCCCATCTCGTGGGTCAACACCGCCTACCCGTTTGCGGCGGCCTACCTCCTGTCCACGGGTGGGATCTCGTGGGTGCTGGTCGTGGGCACGGTCTTCTTCCTCATCCCGTACAACCTGGCCATGTACGGCATCAACGATGTCTTCGACTACGAATCCGACCTCCGCAACCCCCGCAAGGGCGGGGCCGAGGGGGCAGTCGTCGACCGCTCGCGCCATCGGGCCATCCTGTGGGCCTCCTGCCTCACCGTCGTGCCCTTCGCCGTCGTCCTGTCGACCCAGGGCACCGTGGCGGCCAACCTCGCCTTGCTGGTCTCCCTGGCGGCCGTCGTCGCCTACAGTGCGCCCCGGCTGCGCTTCAAGGAACGGCCATTCCTCGATTCGGCCACCTCGAGCACCCATTTCGTCTCACCGGCCGTCTACGGGCTGCTGCTCGGCGGGGCCGATTTCTCCGGTGGCCTCTGGTGCCTCGTGGCCGCCTACTTCCTCTGGGGCATGGCCAGCCACGCCTTCGGCGCGGTGCAGGACATCGTGCCCGACCGGGAGACCGGGCTCGGCTCCGTGGGGACCGTGCTGGGGGCCCGCACGACGGTCGCCGGGGCCCTGGCCGCCTACTGCGCGGCGGGGCTGCTCATGCTCGGCACCGCTTGGCCCGGTCCGCTGGCAGGTCTGCTGGCCGTGCCCTACGTGGTCAACGTGCTGCCGTTCCTACGGCTGGACGATGCCGGATCGGGGGCGGCCAACCGGGGCTGGAGGCGCTTCCTGTGGCTGAACTACGCGACCGGCTTCCTGGTCACGCTCCTGCTCATCTGGTACGCGGCCATCCGATGAGCTCCATCATCTGGTTCCGCGACGACCTGCGCCTGGCCGATAACCCCGCGCTGCTGGCCGCCGTCGCCGACGGCCCGGCGGTCGCGGTCTACGTCCTCGACGAGGAGTCCGAGGGCATCCGGCCCCTGGGCGGTGCCGCCCGCTGGTGGCTCCACCATGCCCTGGAGGACCTGGGGCACGGCCTCGCCGGCCTCGGCATCGACCTGGTCCTGCGCCGGGGTCCCGGCGCCCGGGAAATCGCCGCGCTGGCCCGTGACGTCGCCGCGGGCTCCGTGTACTGGAACCGCAGGTACGGCCACCCCGAACGCGCGGTAGATGCCCGGGCGAAGGCGGTCCTGCGCGAGGCCGGTGTCCATGCCGAGAGCTTCCAGGCGACGCTACTGCACGAACCCTGGACCCTGCGCACCGGGCAGGGGGGCCACTACCGCGTCTTCACGCCGCTGTGGAACCGGCTCCGCGGGATGGACATCCGGCATCCCCTGGATCCCCCGGGTCGGCCAGGCAGTGGGCAGCGGGCTCCCGTCCCCGCCGTCGACGGCGATGACCTGGACAGCTGGGGCCTCGCCGGCACCACGGTCGACTGGTCGGCCAAGCTGGAACGCCACTGGACCCCGGGGGAGGCTGCTGCCCGGGACCTGCTGGTGGACTTCGCCACCGGGGCCGTCCACGACTATGCCGAGGGCCACGACATCCCGGGGATCCCCGGGACAAGCCGCCTCTCGCCCGCTCTGCGCTGGGGCCACCTCAGCCCCTTCCAGGTATGGCATGCCCTGTCGTCCGGCCCCGCCGCCGCCCAGCCGGGCGCGCAGGCCTTCCTGCGCCAGCTGGGGTGGCGGGAGTTCTGCTGGCATCTGCTCTACCACCATGCGGACCTGGCGCACCGGAACATCAGGCCGGCTTTCGACCGGTTCCCCTGGCGCTGGCCGCACCGGCCCGGAAACCAGACACCGCCGGCCCTGCACGGGGACCCCCAGCCCCCGGACCGGGCCCGGGAAGCCGCCGTCGACCCCGTCGACGTCTGGAAGGCGGGGGCCACCGGGATCCCGCTGGTCGATGCCGGGATGCGCGAGCTCTGGGAAACCGGCTGGATGCACAACAGGGTGCGGATGCTGGTCGCCAGCTTCCTGACCAAGAACATGGGCGTCCACTGGCAGGTGGGGGAACAGTGGTTCTGGGAGACCCTGGTCGATGCCGACGCGGCCTCCAACCCGGCGAACTGGCAGTGGGTCGCCGGGTCCGGGGCCGATGCCTCCCCGTTCTTCCGGATCTTCAACCCGGACACCCAGGCAAGGCGGTTCGACGGGGACGGCGCCTATGTCGCCCGGTGGGTGCCCGAGGCCCTGCTCCCCGGGTACCCGGAGCCGCTTGAGGACCTGGCCGCGTCACGCCGTCGTGCCCTCTCCGCCTACCAGGACATCCGGGAGCCGTAGGCGGGGAGGCCGGGCGGGGGGCATTCCCGGCTCCCCCGCCTACGTCCGCCGGGTCAGCGTGCCGCCCTGGAAGTAGGCCGGGTGGCGCCAGCGCATGTAGAACATGACGGCCACCCCGAGCAGCAGGACCGAGACGCCGAGGATGAACACCATGCCCAGCCCCGCGATGTTGCTCCCGGAGCCGTAGTCCGGATCCATCGAGTCCACCGCCGTCTTGACGAACATGACCAGCAGGATGATGCCTCCGAGCAGCGGGGCCAGCAGCCTGAAGACCACGGCCCGGGCGCTGGTGAACAGCTCGCGCCGGAAGTACCAGACGCAGGCCAGCGCCGTGACGCCGTAGTAGAAGCAGATCATCATGCCCAGCGCGGTGATGGTGTCCCAGAGCGCGTTTTCGGACAGCGTCCGGGTGATGACGTAGAAGGCCGCCGCCGCGACGCCGGCGGTGACGGTCGCCGTCGACGGGGACTTGAAGCGCGGCGAGACCTTGCCGTACTCCGGGGGCAGCGCCTTGTAGTAGCCCATGGCGAGGATCGTCCGGGCCGGGGAGACGAAGGTGGACTGCAGCGACGCGGCCGAGGAGGACAGGATGGCCAGCGACATCAGGATCGCGAACGGCCCCATCACGGGACCGGCCAGGACCGCGAAGATCGACTCCTGGTTCTCGGGGTTGCCGGCGCCCAGGCCGGTGTCGCCGATGCCGGCGAAGGAGATGACCGAGAGCGAGACGACCATGTAGATGGCCATGATGACCAGGACCGTGAGGGTGGCCGCGCGGCCGGGGACCTTGTCCGGGTCCTTGGTCTCCTCGTTCATCGTCAGGGTGACGTCCCAGCCCCAGAAGATGAAGATGGACAGCGAGACACCGGCGGCGAAACCGGTGAGCGATCCGACGCCGAAGGGGTTGAACCATTCCCAGCTGATCGGGGTGGCGTCGAAGGCGGTTCCGTTGGCCACGTGGGAGAACGCGGCGATCGCGAACCAGCCCAGAACCAGGACTTGGAAGGCGACGAGCACGTACTGGAAGGACTTCGTGGTCTCGATCCCCCGGTAGGAGATCCAGCAGGCTCCGGCGATGAACACCAGCGTCGTGGCGATGTTCAGCCACAGCACGTCGGTCAGGTCGGCCAATTCGGGCCGGCCGGTGATCTGCGCGAGCATCAGGTAGAAGAAGTCCACGGCGACGGCGGCCAGGTTCGACAGGACGATGATGGTCGCGGCGATCAGCCCCCAGCCGCCCATCCAGCCGATCCACGGTCCGAAGGCACGCGTGGCCCAGGTGAAGGACGTCCCGGAGTCGGGCATCGCGGTGTTCAGCTCGCGGTAGCCCAGGGCCACGAGCAGCATGGGGATGAACCCGGCGATGAAGATGGCCGGCAGGTGGGTGCCGACCTCGGCCACGGTCGGGCCGAGGGCGGCGGTGAGGGTGTAGGCCGGGGCGATGCAGGAGACGCCGATGACGACGGCGCCGAGCACCCCGACGGCTCCCTTGCTCAGCCCCTTCTCCCCCAGGCCCCCGGTCTGCTCCACGGCGAGGCGCCCGTCGGGGCCCCCGGATTCGATGTTCGTCATGGTCTTCTCCTACGCCCCGGTGGGGGCCGGTGGCTGGTGGTCGCGCGGGACGACGACCAGCGGGACGGTCAGGGTGCGCAGCATGCGCTGCGCGGTGGCGCCCAGGAACAGGCGCCGGCGGTGGGCCAACCGGCTGGAACCGACGACCGCCACCTCGTCGCGCTGCCAGGGCAGTGCCTGCACGGCTTCCTCGATGTTCCGGCCCTCGGCGACAACCGTTTCGGCGTGGATCCCGGCCTCGGCGACGACGGCCGCGACATGGCCCTGCAGCTCGGCCCGGCGGGCGGAGAGCTGGGCATCATCACCGCCGTCCTGGCCCAGCAGGGAGACGATGCGCAACTCGGCGCCCCGGCGCCGGGCGGCCACGGCCGCCGTCTGCACGACGGCGAGGGCCCCGGGACGGGTGCCAACGAAGGCGGTGACGCGCTCCAGTCCGTGCGGAATGGCGCCGCCGTCACCAACGGGCGCCATGGCGACCGGGGTGGAGGCGGAATGCAGCAAGGCCGTGGCGACCGAGCCGGGACCCATGCGCGCGGCCAGCTTGCCCGGCCGGCCGCCGATGACGATGAGCCCGGCGCCGGATTCCCGTGCCAGGTCGTCCAGCCCCTCGGCTTCCGACCCGGCGCTGCGGACCACGGCGCGCGCGGAGACGCCCTCGGCGACCAGCTGCAGGGCCTCGGCGGCCCAGGTGTCGACCTGTTCGGCGATGATGCTGCGGTAGCCGTGGTCGCCGCCGGGGTAGGTGGCGCTGAAGGGCGTGTGTTCGGGCAGGATCATGGCGAGGTCCAGATGCGTGTCCTCCCCGCCTCCGGTCAGGCCCCCGCCCAGGGCGAGCGCGAGCCGGACGGCCTCGGCGCCGCGGGCGTCTGCGGTGTAGCCGACGATATAGCGCATGCCTCAGCGCCCCCCGAGGGCCGAGTCGATGCGGGCGGCGGTGCGCTTGCCCATCCGCACCGCACCGTCCACGTGCTGGTAGCCTTCGCCGGCGAGGTCGGAGGAGCTGAAGTAGATCGGGCCCACCGGCTCGTGCTGGTCGGGCCCGAAGCGGTGCAGCCCGCCCAGGTCGTAGCTGGTGGCATAGGCCCCGCGGGTCCACTCCTCCGCCCCGAAGTCGGATTCGAAGTACACGTCGGGTTCAAGGGCCTCGTCTCCGAGGAAGGCAGCCAGGTCGGCGAGGATGGCCGCACGGCGGGCCTCGTCGCCGAGGGCGTAGAGGGCATCGGCCTTCTCGTCGGAGACGAAGCCGACCAGGGTGCCGCGCGGGTCGTCGAGCAGGGTGTTGTCGTAGACCTCCTGGACGTTGCGGGAGGGGCTGAAGCCGGTGCCGGAGAGGCCCTTGTCCCGCCAGAACGGGGTCGGGTAGACCGCGTGGACCTTGATGACCAGACCCATGGACTGGTGCTGGTGGGTCACGTGCTGGCGACGCGGCAGCGGCGGTTCGTAGGAGATCCGCGAATACAGGTTCGGCGGCACCGCCAGGATGGCCTTCTGCGCCCGCACGGAGACCGTCGCGCCATGGGCGGTGACGCCGTCGTCGTCCCATTCGAGCCGCAGGACCGGGTTGTCCAGGTGCACGGCGTCGCCGAGGCGTTCGGCCAGCGCCTTGGAGACGCCCTGCATGGTGCCCACGATGCGGCGGTCGAGGATGAAGTCCTCGTCGACGAGGTTCGAGAACGACCCGGCCGAGGCGGCCATGAGCAGCGCCTGCAGGGCGGAGAAGGCGTGGGCCGGCTTGGTGAGCATGCCCCCGGCAATGAACAGCCCGATGTTCGTGCAGGCTTCCTCGTTATCCGAGAGGTCGCTCAGCCAGCGGTGGAAGGAGACGGTGTCCAGTTCCCGGGCGCGGGGGTGCTCCCACGGCCTGTCGGGGTCGATCTCGGCGGCCAGCCGGTCCATTTCGGCGATGAGCTTGTTCGTCTCGGCGATGGCCTCGGCGCCGATCGGGAAGTCCTCCCCCGTGTATTCGGTGCGGGTGCCGTCGGCGGCGATGAAGACGCCGGCGCCTTCGCGGTAGCGCGGGTAGGTGCCGATGCCCAGTTCGCCGATGAGTTCGTAGAGCCCGGTCTGGTCCGGGGAGATCCACTGCCCGCCGAGCTCCAGGGTCGCGCCCTGGACCTGGTCGGTCCAGGTGCGGCCCCCGACGCGGTCACGGGCCTCGAGCACCGCGACCGTCCGGCCCGCCTTGGTGAGTTCGTGTGCCGCGGTGAGCCCCGAGGGGCCGGCGCCGATGACGACGACGTCGCGTTCGATGATTGCCATGGGTGTCCTGCTTCCTGTCCGTTCATCTAAATGAATACAATTCATTTACTAGAATGATGGTAGGACTAAAGCACTGGTTTGTGAAGTGGAACACGGCAAGGAGATTTCTGGTGGGACCGGCAGGGGGGAGCGCACCGTCCGCGCCGACGGGCTCGCGCCGCAGGGCGGGGCGGCCGCGCGGCGAGCTGCTAAACCGTCCGAAGATCGCCCAGGCCGCGCTGCGGCTGGTCTCCGAGCGCGGCTATGATGCGCTGACCATGTCGGCCTTGGCCAGGGTGCTGGGAGTGGCCGCCTCGGCGCTCTACAACCACGTCGGGTCCAAGCAGGAAGTACTGCAGCTGGTCCAGGACCGGGTGATGGACGACGTCGACTGTTCCGGCTTCGCTGCCCTGCCGCTGGAGGACGCCATCCGCCGGTGGGCCGCCTCCTACCGTGAGGTCTTCACGCGGCATTCCCCGCTGGTCCCCGTCATCGCCGTGCTACCGGTCTCGGGCTCGCCCCGGACCTTGCGGATGTACGAGGAGGTGGCGGCCGGCTTCGCCCGCGCCGGTTGGGACGAATCACGCATCGTCCCCGCGATCGTGGCGCTGGAATCCTTCATCTTCGGTTCCGCCCTGGACGCCGTCGCCCCGAAGGACATCTTCGAGGTGGGCTCCGTGGCCGATGAGGTCCCCGCCTTCTCCGCTGCCGTCGACAGCCAACGTGCCACCGGCCACGACGCGGCCCAGGACGCCTTCTCCTACGGGCTGGACGCCCTGCTGCGGGGACTGCTGTCCGGACGCGCCTGACCGACCGCACGGACGGCCGCACGGACGGCCCGGGGCCACCGCCGAACGGGCCGGGGCTGGTAGCGTTGCCCCCATCCTCCTCGTATCCGCCGCCACCCTGGAGTCCTCGTGCTGGTGCCGCTCAGGTCGTTCGGCCCCGAAGCCGCCCTGCAACCGCTCGTGGGGCCCGTCAAGGCCCCGGACCTGCATGTCATGACCCTGAACATCCGGCGCCGGATGCCGGGGTGGCGGGTCCCCGCCGCCGATCGGTGGAACCGCCGCAGGCCGCTGCTCCAGCGATTGCTCGCCGCCGAGCGCCCCGCGTTGCTCGGCCTCCAGGAAGTCATGCCCGACCAGTCGGAACAGATCCGCTCCATGCTGGGCCCGGCCTACGCCCACCTCGGCAGCGGACGGGCGGCCACCGGTGGAGGGGAACGCTGCGAGGTGCACGTGGACGCCACGCGCCTGCGACCGGAGGCATCGAAGACCTGGTGGCTCTCGGCCCATCCGGACGAACCGGGATCGCGCTCCTGGGGCAACCTGTTGCCGCGATTCGTCGTCGAGGCCCGGCTGCGTGACCTGCGGACCGGGCTGCCCCTCACCGTCATGGTCACGCACCTGGACCATCTCAGCCGCCGTTCACGCCTCGAGTCCGTCCGGCTCCTGCACGAGCGGGCAGCACGCATTGGCGGACCCACCGTGCTCATGGGCGATTTCAATGACGACGCCGGCTCCGACCTGCACCGCTCCCTGGCCGATGGCACGGTGCTGGAGGACGCCTTCGCCCTGGCCCGGCAGGCCATCGGCAGCGACTGCGGCACCTACACCCGCTACCGGCCACCGCGCGCGGGGGACCGGCGTCTGGACTGGATCCTGGTCTCACCCGGGACGACTGTGGAAGCGGCCGGGGTGAACCCTGTCCGGATCGGCGGCCGCGCGGTATCCGACCACGAACCCGTGCACGCCATCCTGCGCTGGGATCCGGCATCTCCCGAGGCGGAAGGACCCGGCCGCGCATGAACACCGTCATCGCGGACTTCCTGCGCCGCCCCGAATCGGCAACCCGTCGCCTGGCCGATGCCATCCGCGTGCTGGCGGCGGGCAGCGTCATCGTGGCCGGCCTGGGCTGGGGATGGATCCAGGTGGCGGTCTTCCTGCTGGCCGTGCTGGCCACGCTGCTGCCCCGCGCCCTGTCCCTTCCCGGGTGGCTGGACCTCGCCACGGGAACGGCCGCTCTGCTTGCGGCCTGGAGCAACGTCTGGGACCTCTACACGACCGTCCCCGGATGGGACACGTTCATCCACGCATACCTGGGTGGTTCCGTGGCCCTGCTGGCAGTCTCCATCGCCCAGCGGGCCGGTGCCGTCCCCTCCCCCGTCCCCCGGGCCACGCACCGGGGAACGCCGCTCGCGTTGGTCGTCCTGGCCGTCGCCTTCGGGCTGGCCACCGGTGCCCTGTGGGAGATGCTGGAGTGGTTCGGCCACACGGTCATCGACCCCGGCGTCCACGTCGGGTACGACGACACGATAGGAGACCTGGCCGCTGGCGGGTTCGGCTCGCTGCTCCTCGGCATGGCCCGGTTCGGCGCCCCGGCCCGTGGCCGGCCGCTGGAGGGTTCCCCGCCGCGGGCGGACCGGGGGCGGGAGGCGCCGTGGACCTGAAGCCCCGGCGCGCGGTCGCCCCGGTCCGCCCGACGGTGAGCGTCGTGATCCCCGTCAAGGACGACGCGCGAAAGCTCAGGCACTGCCTTGCCGCCCTGGACCGCCAGGACACCGCGCCCCACGAGGTCATCGTCGTGGACAATGCCTCCGTCGACGACAGCGCCGCCGTCGCCCGGGCGGCCGGTGCCCGCGTCCTCTTCGAGTCGCGGATCGGCATCGGCATCGCCAGCGCCACCGGCTACGACCACGCGACCGGGGACATCATTGCCCGGCTGGACGCGGATTCGGTCCCCGGCCCCACGTGGGCG
>Ga0134125_10008453_pt1 | contig 11615 bp, 9 predicted proteins | sample KB31751_FD_96464 | JGI IMG/M metagenome (GOLD analysis project Ga0134125, IMG submission 96464) | Terrestrial soil microbial communities with excess Nitrogen fertilizer from Kellogg Biological Station, Michigan, USA - KB3-175-1 | ecosystem: Environmental > Terrestrial > Soil > Unclassified ... | reverse complement strand
TCACCCCAGCCCTCTCCCCGCAGGGGAGAGGGAGCCCGCCGTGCCCGTGGGAAATGACCCTGCTCACGACAGCGGAATGCTGCCGACGTGATCGTGGAAGGCCTTGCGCGCCGCGAGTGCGCCATACCAGCGGTCGAGGTTCGGCGTTGACGGCCGGTCCGGCACGAGCTGACGATAGCGGTAGCACATGACGCCGGCCGGGATGTCACCGTAGGAGAACGCATCGCCGGCGAGGAACTGCGTCTTGCCGAGCTGCGCGTCGAGAATCTGCATCGCCGCGATCGTCTTCTCCGAACCCGCCTTGATCGCGGCCATGTCGCGCTTCTCCGGCGGCGTGCGGATCAGGCCCCAGAACACCGGCGTGATCGCAGGCCCGAGCACCGAGAGCTGCCAGTCCATCCACTGGCTTGCCTTGGCGCGCGCCTTCGCGTCCTTCGGCTCGAGCTTGCCGTCCTTGTCGTGCTTGCCGGCGAGGTAGCGCACGATCGAATTCGACTCCCACAGCGTGAAGCCGTCTTCTTCCTCGAGCGTCGGTACCAGCCCGTTCGGGTTCATTGCCAGATAAGGCGCTTCCTTGTTCTTGCCGAACGCGCCGCCGACGTCGATGCGCGTGTGCGCGAGGCCGAGCTCGCCGACCGCCCACATCGCCTTCTGTACGTTCGACGAGGTGTTGCGGCCCCAGATCTTGATCATTGTGGTTTCTCTCCCTTTCACACTGTCATGCCCGCGAAAGCGGGCATCCAGTACTTCCTGTTCAGATGAATTGCATGACCGACATGGCTGGATCACCCGCTTTCGCGGGTGATGACGCAGTTTTTACTACTCCAGTCTGCGCGCCTCTTCCGGCAGCATGATCGGAATGCCGTCGCGGATCGGGAAGGCGAGCTTGGCGCGGCGCGAGATCAACTCCTGCCGGTCGGCGTCGTATTCGAGCGGCCCCTTGGTCAGCGGGCAGACCAGGATTTCCAGCAGCTTCGGATCGATCGCGCCGGCGGCCGGCCGGTCTGGCGTGGGGGTGGTCATCGAGAGAACTCCGTTCACGCACTTATACCACGAGCGCGCCGCGAGCACGCTTCCCCCTACTGCAACGGCGGGTCGCCGTCGGTGTTCTTCTTGGCGAGGTCGATCTCGGTGATGGCGACGAGGATCTCGGCGCGGGTTTTCAGGTCGGGCGCTTCCAGCAGCGCCTGCTTCTCGGCCGCGCCGTAGGGCGACATCATCGACAGCGCGTTGACCAGAGCCTCGTTCGGCGCCTTCTCGATGCCTTCCCAGTCGGCCTTGAGGTTGTTGGCCTTGAGGAAATCGCTGAGCGCGGCGAGCAGCGCGGCGCGGTCCACCGCCTCCTCGCCCTTGCGCGGCACGAAGTCGTCGGCGAACGGCGCGAAGGTGACGCGGCACTGGCGATAGAGCGTGTTGGCGTCTAGCTCGCTTACGACCTGGAAGCGCGCAACGCCCGTGAGCTCGATGAGGTAACGGCCGTCGCCGCTCTCGGCCAGTTGCGTAATGCGGCCGGCGCAGCCGACCCTGAACAGTTTCGGCTTCTCGGCGTCCCCTGTCTGCGTCGGATCGGGCTGGATCATGCCGATCAGGCGATGACCGTCGCGCAGCGCGTCGTCGATCATCGCCAGATAGCGCGGCTCGAAAATATTGAGCGGCATCTGCCCGCGCGGCAAGAGCAGCGCGCCCGGCAGGGGAAACACCGAGATCGTCTCGGGCAGGTCGATCGGCCCGCGGTAGTGGGCGTTCATCGGCATGCTGCTTACACCCGCATCACCGCCGTCGTCCTGAGGTGCGAGCGAAGCGAGCCTCGAAGGACGATTGGGCGGCTCATTGGCCGTGCATCCTTCGAGGGCCGCTGCGCGGCCACCTCAGGATGACGGATCACGCGAACAGGAGCGACGACAGTTTCTTTCGGCCCTCGACCGCGGCCGGATCGGCGAAGCCCCACGCCTCGAAGAACTGCACGAGCTGCTTGCGCGCGGCGTCGTCGTTCCATTTGCGGTCGCGCTTGACGATTTCGAGCAAATGCTGCGCCGCCTCCTCGCGCTTGCCTTTGGCGTTGAGCGCGATGGCGAGATCGTAGCGCGCCTGATGGTCGAGGGGATTGGCGAGCACCTTCTCTTCCAGCTCGGCGAGCGGACCAAGCGACTTCGCCTGCTCGGCAACCTCGAGGGCCGCGCGCGCGGCGGCGACCGGCGCCTCGTTGCGTTTTGCTTCCGGCACCATCGCCAGCGTCTGCTTCGCCTGCTCCAGCGCGCCGGTTTCAACGTAGCAGCGCGCGAGACCTGCAAGCGCGTGCACGTTGCCGGCCTCCTCCTGCAAAAGCTGCGCGTAGATCGCCGCCGCGGTGGCGGCGTCGCCGTCGACCAAAGCGGCGTCGGCGGCTTTCAGCAAATCCTGCTCCTCGCCGCCGACCTTGCCTTTGGTCAGGCGCTCGAGGAATTGGACAACCTGGCTCTCCGGCAGCGCGCCCATGAATCCGTCGGCCGGCTGGCCGTTGACGAAGGCGACCACCGCCGGGATCGACTGGATGCCCATCTGGCCGGGAATGGCCGGATGCTCGTCGATGTTCATCTTGGCGAGCTTGACCTTGCCCTTGGCCGCCTTGACCGCCTTCTCGAGCACGGGCGTGAGCTGCTTGCACGGTCCGCACCAGGGCGCCCAGAAGTCGACCAGCACCGGCTGGCGCTTCGACTCCTCGATCACGTCCTTCATGAAGGTCTGCGTGGTCGTGTCCCTGACCACATCGGCCTGCGCCGCAACCGCCCCGCCGTTATCGAACATCGGTCCTCGCCTTCGAAACGCTCATTGCTTTGGGCTGCAATATCCCGGTTCCGTGCGGCTTAAATGGGTCATTCGGCCGGGGAATGCAATCGGGGGTCAGTCCCCCTCCGGCGCCACGCCCGAGACCGTCTCGATGCGCGGCGGATGGCCGGTCGATTCCAGGAACCGGATGAGATCGTCGCGGGAAATCGCCGTGGTCATGGTGTTGACCAGCGGGTGGTAGTTGAGGAGCGCGTGCTCCATCATCGGCGTATCGAGGACGACGGTGACGCGCCCTTCGGCATCGTTGATCGCGCCGAACGGGGTGACTGAGCCGGGCGCCACGCCCCAGACCTCGCGCAGCAGATCGGCCGAGCCAAACGAGAACCGCCCCGAGGCGCCGAGCAGCCGGTGCAGGCCCTTCAGGTCAATCGCCACGTCCTCCAGCGCCACGACGAGGAACAGCGCACCCTTCTTGTCGCGCAGGAACAGGTTCTTGGTGTGGCCGCCCGGCGTCTTGCCGCGCAGCTCGCGCGCCTGCTCGACGGTGAAGACCGGCGGGTGCTTGATGGTCGAATGCTTGATGCCGAGCGCGTCGAGCGCGGCGAAGAGGTCGTCGGGGGTCTTGCTCATGAACGGGTTTCGGGCGGTAACATTCCGGCGGGATCGGCATTACCTAGCAGGTCTGACGAGCGGCGGCGGAGGAGATCGCATGCGTTTTCGAGGCCTGGCCGTGCTGGCGCTGGCAGCGGCCCTTGCGCCCGCGCCGGCCGGCGCGCAGTTCTGGGGGCCAGCCCGGCCGCAGGGCCCCTGGTGCGCGGTCTACCCCGGCGCCTTCAACGATACCCGGTGGGACTGCTTCTATCCGACGCTGGAATCCTGCGTCCCGAATATCCTCGCCGGCACCCGCGGCTTCTGTAACCCGAACCCCCGCTACGACGGCCCGCCGCCCCGCCGGCACCGCAGAAAGCATTGACCTTGTGGGGCAAAGGGTTGTTGCCAAGCCGGGCCGGTTATGGCTATACGGACGGCCTTGGCGGCCGGCTCTGCCGGCCAGAACTACCGGATGCGGGTGTAGCTCAGGGGTAGAGCACGACCTTGCCAAGGTCGGGGTCGAGGGTTCGAATCCCTTCGCCCGCTCCAACCTTCGCTCCTTCGGAGCTTCGGTTGGCCAGCCGGTCAAAACCGCGAAGGTTGCCCGCCGAAGCGTTCCGCGCAGGCGGGCTTTATCTTTTCAGGACCCCTCTTTCACATCCGCCACCTCGCCGCCGGTCATGCGCGCGAGTTCCGCGGCGCTGGTGCGGAACACATGCCGCGGCGAGCCGGCCGCGGCCCAGACCGGATCGAGCGCCATCAGGTCGGCGTCGATGAAGATGCGCGGCGGCTGCGCGTGGCCGACCGGCGCCACGCCGCCGATGGCAAAGCCGGTGACGTCGCGCACCCAGCGGCCGTCGGCCGGCTTGACCGGCTGGCCGAGCCGCGCGGCGATCTTCGCGGTGTCGACGCGGTTTGCGCCGGAGGCGATCACCAGCACCACCTGATCTCCCGTGCGCAGCACGATCGACTTGGCGATCTGCGCCACCGCGCAGCCGACCGCGTTGGCCGCGTCCTGCGCCGTGCGCGTGCCGTCCGGGAAAACGTCGATGGTGTCGGGATGGCCGGCGGCGATGAGCGCCGCGCGCACGCGTTCGACCGACTCGCTCATGGCCTTCAGTACCCCGCGGCCAGCGCGCCGCGGCTGCGGCTGTCGGCGGCGCCGACATAGCCCTGCGGCGTCACCTCGATGGAATTGGCCGAAGTGCGCGCCATGCTCGGCACGACGTTGTGGCCGCGCGCCTTCAGCGCCGCAATCTCGTCCGCCGGAAAGCCGGGTTCGACCGTGACCTCGTCCGGCTGCCACTGATTGTGCAGCCGCGGCGTCTCGACCGCCTTGTCGATCGGCATGTGGAAGTCGATGGCGTTGACGATCACCTGCAGCACGGTGGTGATGATGCGGCTGCCGCCCGGCGTGCCGGTGACGATGAACGGCCTGCCGTCCTTGAACACGATGGTCGGCGTCATCGACGACAGCGGCTTCTTGCCCGGGCCCGGCAGGTTGGCGGCGAAGCCGACGAGGCCGAAGGCATTGGACGCGCCGGGCTTGGCGGTGAAATCGTCGAGCTCGTTGTTGAGCATGACGCCGGTGCCTTCGGCGACGAGGCCGAGGCCATAGTTGAAATTGAGCGTGTAGGTGTTCGACACCGCGTTGCCGTCGCGATCGATGACGGAGAAATGCGTGGTGTTCTTGCCCTCGACGTCCGGCGGCTTGCCGGCATGGATGTCGGCAGCCGGCGTCGCGCGCGCGGTGATGCCGGCGCGCAGGGATGCGGCGTAAGATTTGGAAATGAGGCCGGCGACGGGGACCTTCACCGTCTCCGGATCGCCCATGTAGACGGCGCGGTCGGCGTAGGCACGCTTCATCGCCTCGACCTCGTAATGCAGCGCCTCCTCGCGCGGCATCTTGCCGAGGTCGTAACCCTCCAGGATGTTGAGCATCTCGATCAGGTGCACGCCGCCCGAGGACGGCGGCGGCATCGACACGATGCCGTAGCCGCGATAGGTGCCGCGCACCACCGGGCGCTCGACCGCGTGGTAATTCGCAAGATCGGCCTCGGTCATGATGCCGCCAGCGTCCTTGACGGCGCGCACGATGCCGGCGGCGACGCTGCCTTTGTAGAAAGCGTCCGGGCCTTTGTCGGCAATGCCGCGCAAGGTTTCGGCGAGATCGAACTGGATCAGCCGCTCGCCTTCGTGCAGCGGCCGGTCGCCGTTGAAGAAGATGCTGGTCGTCGACGGCCAGTGCATCAGCCGGTCGCGCGCCTGCGGCAGCGAATCGGCGAGATCGTCCTCGACCGGGAAGCCGTTTTGCGCCAGCCGGATCGACGGCGCGATCAGGTCGGCGAGCGTGAACTTGCCGGAGCCGTATTTCGCCTCCGCCATCGCGAGGCCCGCGACCGTGCCCGGCACGCCGACGGCGAGGCCACTATCGCGCGACTTCTTCGGGTCGGGGTTGCCTTGCGCATCGAGAAACATCGTCGGCGTCGCGGCGGCCGGAGCAACCTCGCGATAGTCGATTGACGTGTCCTTGTTGCCGTTGGCGAGGTGGATGACCATGAAGCCGCCGCCGCCGATATTGCCGGCGCGCGGATAGGTCACCGCCATGGCAAATCCGACCGCGACCGCCGCGTCGACGGCGTTGCCGCCGCGGTCGAGGATTTCGACGCCGATACGCGCGGCGCGGCTCTCCTGCGCCACCACCATGCCGTTGTGCGCGAGGACGCCATTGACCGGCGGGATCGAAGTGAATTGCCGCGCCGTGTAATCCTGCGCCAGCGCGACGGTGGCGACGAGGAGGGCAACGGTGACGGAGAGAATGCGGCCGGCGTGGGTCATGTGAAACTTCAAATGGTGTCGTCCCGGGCGAGCGAAACGAGGCCCGGGACCCATACTCCGCAATCTATCGCGATGCTGCGGCGCATGGGTCCCCGCCTTCGCGGGGACGACAGCGGTTATCTGGACATGCCGTGATAGACGGCATTCGGACGCATGTCGGTGGCCGACGCAACGCGGTTCGACATGTTGAAGAAGCCGACTACCGCCGCGATGTCCCAGATGTCGCGATCGGAGAAGCCGGCCTTGCGTAGAGCCGCGCGGTCCTCTTCCTCGACCGCCCACGGCTCATTGGTCAGCTTCACCGCGAAGTCGAGCATCGCACGCTGGCGTTTCGACAGCCGCGCGGCGCGATAGTTCATCACCATGTGCTCGCCGAGCAGCGGATCGTTCGAATACTGCCGCACCGCCTGGCCGTGCGCGGTGAGGCAGTAGTAGCAGCGGTTCTGCGACGACACCGCGACCGCGATCATCTCGCGCTCGAGCTTCGAGAGCCCGCTCGGCGCCAGCATCAGGTCGTTGTACATGGCGACGAAGGCCTCGAGCTTGGCGGCGTCGAAGGCGTAGGCGATGAGCACGTTCGGCACGAAGCCGAGCTTCTCCTGGCATTTCTGGAAATAGGCCTGCATCGCCGGCGACAGCTGCGCCGGCCCAAGGTCGAGCGCGATGATCGGACGATCGTCGGCCGGCTGCGGCGGCGCGGCCTTGGCCGCATCCCGCCTTGTGTCGGACTTCTTCTTCAACGCCACGGAGCCTTTGGCCATGTCTGGTGCCTGCCGTTCTGCTGCGGCAGCGAAGGTGGCATCTTTCCGCGCTGCCGTAAATCGCGACCGCCGCGGCGATTAGACCCGTCCTATCAACAGTTTGCGAGGGCGGCGCGAGCGCGCGGCGGCGCCGTCACGAGAGGGTCAAGGTCGCGTGCCTTGCTCTCGACGGCTGCCCGCAGATTGTGAACACTCCGGTCTTGCCTCGACCGATTCTCTCTCCCCAAGCGCGAGGTCTTCCATGGCTGCCGACATCACCGCGCGCGACGGCGACATCGCCGCCCGGACCCTGCTCGAACAGGCCGGCGCGACGCTCAAAAACATCGACCCGCAAGTCCCGGCCTCGTTCGCGGCGCAGCTCTACGGCCGCACGGTGCCGGAGGACCTGCTGCGCTACGGCGCCGGCGATCTCGCCATGCTGGCGGCGCGGGCCTACGCGCTGCTCGCCGGGCGCGAGCCGGGTGCGCCGAAGATCCGCTGCGCCGCCGTCGACCTGACGGAATCCGGTGACCGCCGCGCCATCGGCGTGGTCGAGCTCGTCAACGACGACATGCCGTTTTTGCTCGACTCGGTGATGGGCGAACTCTCGGAACGGCGCCTCGCGGTGCGGCTCGTCGCCCATCCCGTGCTCGACGTCGACCGCAAGGGAGGCCGCCTTGCCGCCATCGGTGGCGCCGGCGCGGGCGCGCGCGAGAGCTTCATCCACCTCCATGTCGACGGACTCGCCGGCGAGGAGGCCTGCGCCGAGCTCACGAAAGCGCTCGCCGGCATTCTCGCCGAGGTGCGGCTTGCCGTCGCCGACTGGCGGCCGATGCTCGAGCGCGTCAACGGCATCGTCGCCGAGCTCAAGAACAACCCGCCGCCGCTGCCGGTCGACGAGCTCGCCGAGGCGGTGCAGTTCCTGCAATGGCTGCTGGCCGACAATTTCACCTTCCTCGGCGTGCGCAACTACACGCTCGAGAATGACGAGCTGAAGCCGGACTTCGAGACCGCGCTCGGCATCATGCGCCAGCGCGAATTGCGCGTCCTGCGCCGCGGCACCGAGCTTCTGGAAATGACGCCGGAGATCATGGCCTTTCTGAAGGAGCCGCGGCCGCTGATCGTCGCCAAGGCCAACATCCACGCGCGCGTGCACCGGCGCGTCTATCTCGATTATATCGGCATCAAGCATTTCGACGGCGCCGGCAACCTCATCGGCGAGCAGCGCATCGTCGGCCTGTTCACCTCGACCGCCTATACGCGCGCAGCGCACGGCATCCCGTATCTCAGGCGCAAGCTGGCCGCCGTCGAGGCGCGCGCCGGCTTCGATCCCGGCAGCCATTCGGGCAAGGCGCTCGCGAACGTGCTCGAGCACTATCCGCGCGACGAGCTGTTCCAGGTCGACGAGGAGACGCTTTACCAGAACGCGTTGGCGATCATGCAGCTCGACGAGCGGCCGCGCGTGCGCGTGCTGCCGCGCCGCGACCGCTTCGACCGCTTCGTCTCGGTGCTCGTCTACGTGCCGCGCGAACGCTACGACAGCGTCATCCGCGGCCGCATCGGCGACTACCTCGCCTCGACTTTCGTCGGGCGCGTCTCGGCCTACTATCCGTTCTTCCCGGAAGGGCCGCTGGTGCGCGTGCACTTCATCATCGGCCGTTCCGGCGGCGCGCCGGTCGAGATCGCCCGCGCCAAGCTCGAGAGCGACGTCGGCGACATCGTCCGCACCTGGACCGACGGGCTGGCCGGCGCGCTGTCGCTGGTCAATCCGCCGGACAAGGCGCATGCGTTGTTCAACCGTTATCGCGGCGCCTTCACCGCCGGTTTCCGCGACGTGTATGCGCCGGCGGTGGCCGCCGGCGACATTCGCGTGATCGAGGGCCTGAGCGAAGACCGGCCGCTCGGCGTCGATTTCCACCACCGGCTCGAGGAGGAGCAGCGCGCCGTTGGGCTGAAGGTATGGAGCCTCGCCCACCCGCTGCCGCTGTCCGACCGGGTGCCGGTGCTGGAGAACATGGGCTTTCGCGTCGTCGACGAGCGCACGTATCACATCGCGCCCGAGGGCCACGCCGGCGCATGGTTCCACGACATGCTGCTCGAGCGCCGTGACGGCGCCGCGATCGACCTCGACGACGGCAAGGCGCCGCTGGAAGCCGCCTTCATGATGGTGATGCGCGGCCAGGCCGAGAACGACGGCTACAACGCGCTGACATTGATCGGCGGGCTCGGCTGGCGCGACGTGGCGCTGCTGCGCACCGTCTCGCGCTTCCTGCGGCAGGCGCGCGTGCCCTACTCGCAGGACTACATGTGGGCGACTTTGGTCAAGCATTCGGCGATCGCCGCCGACATCGTCGCGCTGTTCCATGCGCGCTTTGACCCGCGCGGCGGCGACGGGCGCGGCGCGAAACAGGACGAGATCGCCAAGCGCATCGAGGCGGAACTGGAAAAGGTCGACAGCCTCGACGAGGACCGCATCCTGCGCCTGTTCGTCAACGCGGTGCAGTCGGGCATCCGCACCAACTTCTACCAGACCGGCACGGACGGCCAGCCGAAGGCGCAGATCGCCATCAAGTTCGAAAGCCGCAAGCTGACCGAACTGCCGCTGCCGCGGCCGCTCTACGAGATCTTCGTCTATTCGCCGCGCGTCGAGGGCGTGCATCTGCGCTTCGGCAAGGTCGCGCGCGGCGGCATCCGCTGGTCCGACCGGCCGCAGGACTTCCGCACCGAGATACTCGGCCTCGTGAAGGCGCAGCAGGTCAAGAACGCGGTGATCGTGCCGGTCGGCGCCAAGGGCGGCTTCGTGCCCAAATTGATGCCGAAGAACCCGACGCGCGAGCAGTTTCAGGCCGAAGGCGTCGCCACCTACAAATTGTTCATATCGACGCTGCTCGACATCACCGACAACTTCGCGGCGGACGGCAAGCTGATCCCGCCCGAGAACGTCGTGCGGCACGAGGGCGACGACCCCTATCTCGTGGTCGCGGCCGACAAGGGCACCGCCACCTTTTCCGACATCGCCAACGGGCTCGCCATCGAGCACGGCTACTGGCTGGGCGATGCCTTCGCCTCCGGCGGCTCGGCCGGCTACGACCACAAGGTGATGGGCATCACCGCGCGCGGCGCCTGGGAGTCGGTCAAGCGTCACTTCCGCGAGATGGACGTCAACATCCACGCGACGCCGTTCACCGCGGTCGGTGTCGGCGACATGTCGGGCGACGTGTTCGGCAACGGCATGCTGCGCGAGGAGACGACGCGGCTGCTCGCCGCCTTCGACCATCGCGACATCTTCATCGATCCCGACCCGGAGCCGAAGAAGGCTTTCGCCGAGCGGCAACGGCTGTTCAACCTGCCGCGCTCAAGCTGGCAGGACTACGACAAAAGCCTGATCTCGAAGGGCGGCGGCGTCTACCCGCGCGCGTCGAAGGAGATCAAGTTGTCGCCGGAGGCGGCGAAGCTGTTCGGCGTCGCGGAGACGGTCACGCCGCAGGCGCTGATGAAGGCGATCCTGAAGGCCAAAGTCGACCTTCTGTTCTTCGGCGGCATCGGCACCTATGTGCGCGCCGCGACCGAGACCGACGACATGGTCGGCGACCGCGCCAACGACGCGATCCGCGTCACCGGCGCCGATCTCAACGTCAAGGTGGTCGGCGAAGGCGCCAATCTCGGCATGACGCAGCGCGGCCGCATCGAGACGGCGCTGCGCGGCATCAGGCTCAACACCGACGCCATCGACAATTCGGCCGGCGTCAACACCTCCGACGTCGAGGTCAACATCAAGATCGCGCTGTCGACGCCGGTGCGCGCCGGCGCGCTCACGATCGAGAACCGCAACGCGCTGCTCGCCGAGATGACCGATGAGGTGGCGCGCCTGGTGCTGCGCAACAACTACCAGCAGACGCTGGCGCTGTCGCTGGCGCAGCGGCGCGGCATGGAGGACTTCGGCTTCCAGCAAAGATTGATGCACATCCTCGAGCAGCGCGGCGAACTCGACCGCGCGGTCGAATACCTGCCGGACGAGATGGCGCTCGGCGAACGGCGCAAGCGCAACGCGCCGCTGACGCGGCCGGAGCTCGCGGTGCTGCTCGCCTACGCCAAGCTGTCGCTCTATTCCGAGCTCCTCGACTCCGACGTGCCGGACGATCCCTATCTCGGCCGCGAATTGAACCGCTATTTCCCGAAGGAAATGACGGAGCGCTACCCAGACGCGCTGCAATCGCACCGGCTGCGCCGCGAGATCATCGCCACGCAGCTCACCAATTCGATGATCAACCGCGGCGGCGCGACGCTCATCGTGCGTATCGCCGACCAGACCGGCGCCTCGTCGGCGGCGGTCGCGGCCGCCTTCGCCGCCGTGCGGCAGAGCTACGAGATGGTGGCGCTGAATTCCGAGATCGACGCGCTCGACACCAAGGTCAAGGGCGACGTGCAGCTCTCGCTCTACGCCGCCGTGCAGAACCTGCTGCTCGACCGCACCGTCTGGTTCCTGCGCAACGTCGATCTGCGGCAGGGGCTGGACACCATCGTCGCGCACTATCGCGACGGCATCGCGCAGGTCGAGGCGGCGCTGTCGACCGCATTGTCGAAGCCGGCGCAGGCGGCGCGCGACGCGCGCGCGGCGGAGTTCGTGCGCAACGGCGTGCCGGAAACGCTGGCGCACCGCATCGCCGACTTCGTCGAGCT
>Ga0134125_10008452_pt1 | contig 11616 bp, 9 predicted proteins | sample KB31751_FD_96464 | JGI IMG/M metagenome (GOLD analysis project Ga0134125, IMG submission 96464) | Terrestrial soil microbial communities with excess Nitrogen fertilizer from Kellogg Biological Station, Michigan, USA - KB3-175-1 | ecosystem: Environmental > Terrestrial > Soil > Unclassified ... | reverse complement strand
GATCTTGCAGCGATAGGGATGGTTGGTGCCGTCGGCGACGAGATAGACGGCGAACTCGCCCTTGGGCGCTTCGACCGCGGCGTAGGTCTCGCCGGGCGGCACGTGATAGCCCTCGGTATAGAGCTTGAAGTGATGGATGAGGGCTTCCATCGAGCCCTTCATCACGCCGCGCGGCGGCGGCACGACCTTGCGGTCGCGCGTCATGACCGGGCCGTCGGGCAGGTTCTTCAGCGCCTGGTCGATGATCTTCACGCTCTGGCGCATCTCCTCCATACGCACGAGATAGCGGTCGTAGCAATCGCCGGCCTTGCCGATCGGAATGTCGAAGTCGAAATTCTCGTAGCCGTCATAGGGTTGCGCCTTGCGCAGATCCCAGGGGATGCCCGAGCCGCGGATGCAAGGGCCGGTGAAGCCCCAATCGAGCGCATCGGCGGCGCTGATGACACCGATATCGACGGTGCGCTGCTTGAAGATGCGGTTCTCGTTGAGCAGCTTCTCGAGATCGTCGATCACCTTGGGAAAGCGCGCGTTCCAGGCGGCGATGTCCTCGACCAGGCCGGGCGGCAGGTCCTGATGCACGCCGCCGGGCCGGAAGTAGGCGGCATGCAGGCGGGCGCCCGAGACGCGCTCGTAGAACTCCATCAGCTTCTCGCGCTCCTCGAATCCCCACAGCAGCGGCGTGATGGCGCCGACATCGAGCGCGAAAGTCGTAACGTTGAGGATATGGTTGAGAATGCGGGTGATCTCGCCGAACAGCACGCGAATCATCTGTCCGCGCGCCGGCACTTCCAGATTCAGCAGCTTTTCGACGCCGAGCGCGAAAGCATGCTCCTGGCACATCGGCGAGACATAGTCGAGGCGGTCGAAATAGGGCACCGCCTGCAGGTAGGTCTTGTATTCGATGAGCTTCTCGGTGCCGCGATGCAAGAGGCCGATATGCGGATCGGCGCGCTCGATGACTTCGCCGTCGAGCTCGAGCACGAGGCGCAGCACGCCGTGCGCCGCCGGGTGCTGCGGCCCGAAATTCATGGTGTAGCTTTTGATCTGCGCTTCGGCCATCGCTCTCAAGCCTTGCCGCGCGGCAGTTTGAGCGAAGGATCGCCGGGCGGCATGATCGGCGCCTTCTCGTCGCCCGGCAGCATGACGGCGGTCTCGGTCATACCCTCCCAGGGCGAGAGGAAATCCCAGCTGCGGAATTCCTGGGTCAGCTTCACCGGCTCGTAGACGACGCGCTTCTGCTCGTCGTCATAGCGCACCTCGACATAGCCGGTGAGCGGGAAATCCTTGCGCATCGGATGACCCTCGAAGCCGTAATCGGTGAGGATGCGGCGCAAGTCCGGATGGTCGGAGAAGAAGATGCCGTAGAGATCCCAGGCCTCGCGCTCCCACCAGCCGGCGCTGCTGAAAACGGATGTCGCCGACGGAACGGGAGTCTGCTCGTCGGTCTCGAGCTTGACGCGGATGCGCTGATTGAGCTTCAGGCTGAGCAGGTGATAGACGACGTCGAAACGGCGCTCGCGATCGGGATAATCGACGCCGCACACATCCATCAGCTGCTTGAACAGGCATTTCGCATCGTCGCGCAGGAAGGCGAGGATCGGCACGACGGCATCGGCACGCACCGTGAGGGTGAGCTCGCCGGCGAGATCCTCGGCCCGCTCGACGGCGCCGGGAAGGCTGTCCAGGATGTGCTGGCCCAGGTCTGTCGGAGAGAGCTTCATGCCGGGTCCTAGCGCGCGAATGTCGAGGTGCGCCTGATCTTCTTCTGCAGCTGCAGAATGCCGTAGAGCAGCGCTTCGGCGGTCGGCGGGCAGCCCGGCACATAGATGTCGACCGGAACGATACGGTCGCAGCCGCGCACCACCGAGTAGGAATAATGGTAGTAGCCGCCGCCATTGGCGCAGCTGCCCATGGAGATGACCCAACGCGGCTCGGCCATCTGGTCATAGACCTTGCGCAGCGCGGGAGCCATCTTGTTGGTGAGCGTGCCGGCGACGATCATGACGTCGGACTGCCGCGGGCTCGGCCGGAAGACGAGGCCGAAGCGATCGAGATCGTAGCGCGCGGCCGCGGTATGCATCATCTCGACGGCGCAGCAGGCGAGCCCGAAGGTCATCGGCCATAGCGAGCCGGAGCGGGCCCAGCCCACGAGATTGTCGAGCTGCGTTACGAAAAAGCCCTTCTCCTCGAGCTCGCCGGTGACCGTGCGGAGCAGCGGATCCTGCTGGGGGGCGGCGCTGCCGGGCGCGGTCAGCGTGTTGCTCACTCCCATTCGAGGGCCCCCTTCTTCCACTCATAGATGAAGCCGACGGTCAGCACGCTGAGAAACAGCATCATCGACCAGAAGCCGAGCATGCCGATGCTGCCGAGCGACACGGCCCAGGGGAACAGGAAGGCGACCTCGAGATCGAAGATGATGAACAGGATGGCGACCAGGTAATAGCGCACGTCGAAGCGCGCCCGGGCGTCGTCGAACGGGTCGAAGCCGCATTCGTAGGGCGACACCTTCTCGGAGTCGGGATTCTGCCGCGCCAGGATGAGGGAGGCGCCGACCGCCGCCCCGGCCACCACCATGGCGATGCCGAGAAAGATCAGGATCGGCAGATATTCGCTGAGCAACCCAGCCATTCGTCTTTCCTCGAGCCCGGGGCCGGTATCACGAGCCCTGGGGGCCGCTCGCCGAGCCGCGCCAATATACGGAGACTTCCTTAAGAAAGATAGCCTCGCATCAACCAGTTAGCCTACCTCCCCAGGCTGGGAAGAGCGGCAGCTTGCCGCATCCGCATCGTGGGCAAGCGCTGGCAGGGATGGATCGTCGGGGCGTTTTGCGCATGGCGGGAGTGACGGGGCTCGAACCCGCGACCTCCGGCGTGACAGGCCGGCGCTCTAACCAACTGAGCTACACCCCCGGCGCAGAGGCGGTCTCAATAGACCGCGTCCTACGCACTGTCAACGACGGCGCGGGGCATTTCGGCATGCAATGCGGGACTGGCGCGACGTGACTGCTCGCCAGTATGGCGTCAGCCATCCGAAGCTGCGCGGTGTCATGCCCGGTCCTCCTTCGCCCTATGGGCTTCGGAGGACACCACCCTCCGCTGCTGCGCAGCGTAGGGTGGTGGGCGATGACGGGATCGAACCGCCGACACCCTCGGTGTAAACGAGGTGCTCTACCGCTGAGCTAATCGCCCATCTTCGCAGGCTCCAGATGCGCCAAGCGCCCCGACTGTCCGAGCCGGAGCGCTATTGCCGATCCGGCGGCAGACTCGCGCGCCGCTACTGCACCGCGTCTTTGAGGCCCTTGCCGGCCTTGAACTTCGGCTGCTTCGACGCGGCGATCGCGATCTTCTCGCCGGTGCGCGGATTGCGCCCTTCGCTCGCGGCGCGGGTCGAGACGGCAAAGGTGCCGAATCCGACCAGGCGCACTTCGTCACCGGCCTTCAAAGAGGCCGCAATCGAGTCGAAGACAGCGTCCACCGCTTTCGTCGCATCACCCTTGGACAGACCTGCGGTCTCGGCAACCGTCGCGACAAGATCATTCTTATTCACTGCGAAGCCCCCTCGATAAGGACGGATTTTTGGTGCTTTTGGCTTGGATGGAGCCGCTCGATCCGGCGGAGGAATGTAAGCGGCCGGGTCGGCCCCGTCAACGAAAAGACGGCAGTTTTCCAGGCGATTTGGGCCGCCCCCCGCCTTCCCTGGGGAAGCAAAGGACGGCCCATAAAGGCTTGGGCTTGGCGATCTTTCGCGCAGATCCCGCTCGCTGGGAATTCACCCTAGTGGGTCACGTGCCCGGACTGAGTCGGCTCCGCCTCGGCGACGGGGGCGACCGCGGCCACTTCCTCGTCTTCCTTGAGCGGCGTCAACGGCGAGACCAGCGCCTTGTCGAGCAACGCATCGACGGTCGAGATCGGCACGAGCTCGAGATGGCGCTTCACATTGTCGGGGATCTCGGCCAGGTCCTTCTCGTTCTCGGCCGGGATCAGCACCGTCTTGATACCGCCGCGCAAAGCGGCCAGCAGCTTCTCCTTCAAGCCGCCGATCGGCAGGACGCGGCCGCGCAGCGTGATCTCGCCCGTCATGGCGACGTCACGGCGCACCGGTATGCCGGTGAGCACCGACACGATCGAGGTCACCATGGCGACGCCGGCCGACGGGCCGTCCTTGGGCGTGGCGCCCTCGGGCACGTGCACATGGATGTCGCGTTTCTCGAGCGTCGACTGCTTGATGCCGAACAGAGACGCCCGCGACTTGACGTAGGATTCAGCGGCCTGCACCGACTCCTTCATGACATCGCCGAGCTTGCCGGTCGAGGTGACGCGGCCCTTGCCGGGGACGATCACCGATTCGATGGTGAGCAGCTCGCCGCCGACCTCGGTCCAGGCCAAGCCCGTGACCATGCCGACCATGTCCTCGCTCTCGACCTCGCCGAAGCGGTACTTCTTCACGCCGGCGTATTTTTCGAGGTTGCGCCGCGACACCGAGACCGCGGTCAGCTTCTTCATCAAGATGTCCTTGATGGCCTTGCGGCTGAGATTGGCGATCTCGCGCTCGAGATTGCGCACGCCGGCTTCGCGCGTGTAGTAGCGGATCACGTCCCGCAGCGCGTCGTCGGAGACGCTCCACTCGCCCTTCTTCAGGCCGTGCGCCTTGAGCTGCTTCGGGATCAGGTGGCGGCGGGCGATCTCGACCTTCTCATCCTCGGTGTAGCCGGGGATGCGGATGATCTCCATGCGGTCGAGCAGCGGCTGCGGCATGCGCAGGCTGTTCGCCGTGGTGACGAACATCACGTCGGAGAGGTCGTAATCGACCTCGAGATAATGGTCGGCGAAGGTCGAGTTCTGCTCGGGATCGAGCACCTCGAGCAGCGCCGAGGCGGGATCGCCGCGCCAGTCGGCACCCATCTTGTCGACCTCGTCGAGCAGAAACAGCGGGTTCGAGCTCTTCGCCTTCTTCATGCCCTGGATGACCTTGCCGGGCATCGAGCCGATATAGGTCCGGCGATGGCCGCGGATCTCGGCCTCGTCACGCACGCCGCCGAGCGACATGCGCACGAAATTGCGGCCGGTGGCCCTGGCCACCGACTTGCCGAGCGAGGTCTTGCCGACGCCGGGCGGGCCGACCAGGCACAGGATCGGGCCTTTCACCTTGGTCGTGCGCAGCTGCACCGCGAGATATTCGAGGATGCGGTCCTTGATCTTGTCGAGGCCGTAATGGTCGTCGTCGAGCACCTTCTGTGCGACCTTGAGGTCGCGCTTGACCTTGGTGCGCTGCTTCCAGGGGATGGACAGCATCCAGTCGAGATAGTTGCGCACCACCGTCGCCTCGGCCGACATCGGGCTCATGCTCTTGAGCTTCTTCAGCTCGGCGAGCGCCTTGTCGCGGGCCTCCTTCGACAGCTTGGTCTTGGTGATGCGCTCCTCGAGCTCGGCCGCCTCGTCGCGGCCGTCCTCGGACTCGCCGAGCTCCTTCTGGATCGCCTTCAGCTGCTCGTTCAGATAATACTCGCGCTGGGTCTTCTCCATCTGGCGCTTCACGCGATTGCGGATGCGCTTCTCGACCTGCAGCATGCCGATCTCGCCTTCCATGAAGGCATAGATCTTCTCCAGCCGCTCCGAGACGGTGCGCGTCTCGAGCAGCAACTGCTTGTCGGCGATCTTCAAGCTGAGATGCGAGGCGACCGTGTCGGCGAGCTTGCTCGGCTCGTCGATCTGATTGATCGACACCAGCACCTCGGGCGGGATCTTCTTGTTGAGCTTGATGTACTGCTCGAACTGCGTGACCACGGCGCGGGCCAGCGCGTCGATCTCCTGCTTCTCGCCCTCGACCTCGCCCAGCAGCTCGCCATAGGCCTGGAAGAACTGGCTGTTCTCGGCGAAACGCTCGATGCGGGCGCGCTGCGCGCCCTCGACCAGCACCTTGACCGTGCCGTCGGGCAGCTTGAGCAGCTGCAGCACCGTCGCCAGCGTGCCGACCTGGTAGATGTCCTCGGGCGTGGGATCGTCTTGCGCCGCATTCTTCTGGGTGACGAGCAGGATCTGCTTGTCATCCTTCATCACGTCCTCGAGCGCGCGCACCGACTTCTCGCGGCCGACGAAGAGCGGCACGATCATGTGCGGAAAGACGACGATGTCGCGCAGGGGCAGGACAGGATAGAGAGCGCCACGGGGTACTTCGTACATGCTGACTTCTTTCTGCTGGGCGCCGTCTAGAGTGAGCGGGCGCCGTCACACAAGATGTAGGTAGCCCGGTCGAAGTTTTTTACAAGGGGCGGCTCCGATCCATGCTTTGGGTCAAGGCGTCAAGCCGTCGAGCCGACGTCGCCGCGCCGATCGGAGTAGATATAAAGCGGCTTGGCACGCCCCTCGACCACTTCCCTGTTGATCACGATCTCGTCGACCCCGTCGAGGCCAGGCAGCTCGAACATGGGATCGAGCAGGATGCCTTCCATGATGGAACGCAGTCCGCGGGCGCCGGTTTTGCGGGCCAGCGCCTTCTCGGCGATCGATTTCAAGGCGTCCTCGGCGAAGTCGAGCCGGACATCCTCCATCTCGAACAGGCGCTGATACTGCTTCACCAGCGCGTTCTTGGGCTTCACCAGGATCTCGACCAGCGCCGACTCGTCGAGATCGTCGAGGGTGGCGATCACCGGCAAGCGGCCGATGAATTCCGGGATGAGGCCGAACTTGAGCAGATCCTCGGGCTCGACCTCGCGCAGGATCTCGCCGGTGCGGCGCTCGTCGGGAGCGCGCACATCGGCGCCGAAGCCGATCGAGGTGCCCTTCGAGCGCGCCGAGATGATGCGCTCGAGGCCGGAGAAGGCGCCGCCGCAGACGAACAGGATGTTGGTCGTGTCGACCTGCAGGAATTCCTGCTGCGGATGCTTGCGGCCGCCCTGCGGCGGCACGCTGGCGACCGTGCCTTCCATGATCTTCAGCAAGGCCTGCTGCACGCCCTCGCCCGACACGTCGCGGGTGATCGAGGGGTTGTCGGATTTGCGGCTGATCTTGTCGACCTCGTCGATATAGACGATGCCGCGCTGCGCCCGCTCGACATTGTAGTCGGCGGCCTGCAGCAGCTTCAGGATGATGTTCTCGACATCCTCGCCGACATAGCCCGCCTCGGTGAGGGTCGTCGCATCGGCCATGGTGAAGGGCACGTCGAGGATGCGCGCCAAGGTCTGGGCCAGCAGCGTCTTGCCGCTGCCGGTCGGCCCGACCAGCAGGATGTTCGACTTGGCGAGCTCGACATCGTTGTTCTTCGCGCCGTGTGCCAGCCGCTTGTAGTGATTGTGCACTGCGACGGACAGCACCCGCTTCGCATGCTCCTGGCCGATGACGTAATCGTCGAGCACGGTGCGGATCTCGCGCGGCGTCGGCACGCCGTCGCGGCTCTTGACGAGCGTCGTCTTGTGCTCCTCGCGGATGATGTCCATGCACAATTCGACGCATTCATCGCAGATGAATACCGTCGGGCCGGCGATGAGCTTGCGCACCTCGTGCTGGCTCTTGCCGCAGAAGGAGCAATAAAGCGTGTTCTTGGAATCGCCGCCACTAGCCTTGGTCATGCAAATCTCACTTTCGCCTAAGGCACGGCTCTCAACGCCCTAGGTTCGCCTGGATGCCTGAATGAATCCTTGCGCCAGCTTGGCGCTTTCGCGGCTCCTGCCGCCGGGGCCCCGGGGTGATCGGGGCAGACCGGCCCGGACGCCGCTGGATTCGGCACCCAAACGAGGGCCTCACACCATTCAACACCACCCCAACCGAAGCGATCAACAGCCGGCGAGGGGGCAAAGTTACGCACTTTCGCGCTTCATGACGTCGAGGCGCGGCGGCCGGCTGACGATCACCTCGTCGACCAGCCCGAACTGCTTGGCCTCCTCGGGCGAAAGGAACCTGTCGCGCTCCATGGCCTCTTCGATCACATCGAGGGGCTTACCAGTATGTTTCATATATATATGGTTCAGGCGGGTACGCAAACTCAATATCTCGCGTGCCTGGATCTCGATGTCGGTCGCCTGGCCCTGCGCGCCGCCGGACGGCTGATGCACCATGATGCGGGCATTGGGCAGCGAGAAGCGCTTGCCGGGGTGCCCCGCGGCCAGCAGCATCGAGCCGGCCGAGGCGGCCTGCCCCATGCACACGGTCGATACCTCCGGCCGGATGTATTGCATGGTGTCATAGATGGCCAAGGCCGAGGTCACGACCCCACCCGGCGAGTTAATATAGAAGGCGATGTCCTTGGAAGGATTGTCAGATTCCAGGAACAGGAGCTGCGCGCAGGTGAGGCTCGCCACGGCATCGTTGACCGGGCCGATCAGAAAGATGATCCGCTCCTTGAGGAGGCGCGAATAGATGTCGTAGGCGCGCTCGCCGCGGGCGGTCTGCTCGACCACCATCGGCACCAGGGTGTTCATGTAGACTTCAAGAGGATCGCGCATCGCGCTCAAGCCTTTCGCTTTTTGCCCTCGCCGGCCGGCGTTTCCGCCTCTTCCGCGAGCAGCTCCTCGGGCGTCACCGTCCGTTCATTGACCTTGGCCATCTCGAGAATGAAGTCGATGACCTTGTCCTCGTAGATGGGCGCCTTGAGGCTTTCGACGGCGCCCGGGTTCTTCTTGTAGAACTCGAGCACCTGGCGCTCCTGGCCGGGATAGCGGCGGGCCTCCTCGAACAGCGCGCGGCGCACCTCGTCGTCGCTGATCTTGATGTTGTTGGTGCGGCCCACTTCCGCAAGCAGCAGGCCGAGACGCACGCGCCGCTCGGCGATGCCGCGATATTCGGCCTTGAGCTCGTCGTCCGACTTGTTCTTGTCCTCGTCCTCGAGCTGGCCCTTCTCCTTGGCCTGCTCGACCTGCTTCCAGATTGCCTCGAACTCACCCTCGACCAGGGTCTCGGGCACCGGGAAGTCATGCGAGTCGGCAAGCTTGTCGAGCAGGTCCCGCTTCACCTTGAGGCGCGCGGCGGCGCTGTACTCCTGCTCGATCTGCGCCTTGATCGCGTCGCGCAGGCCCTGCAGCTCCTCGAAGCCCAGCTGCTTGGCGAAGTCCTCGTCGACCGTGGCGGCCTCGGGCTCGCGCAGCTCCTTGACCGTGACGGTGAAGACGGCCTCCTTGCCGGCCAGATCGGCGGCGTGATACTCGGCCGGGAAGCTCACCGTCACCTCGCGCGTCTCGCCCGCCTTGGCGCCGACCAGCTGGTCCTCGAAGCCGGGAATGAAGCTGCCGGAGCCGAGCTTCAGCGAGTGATCCTCGCCCTTGCCGCCGGCGAACTCCTCGCCGCCCAGCCGGCCGAGAAAATCGATCACCAGAATGTCGTCGGCCCGCGCCGGCCGCTCCTCGGCGACCGGCTTCGAGCTCTGGCGGCGCGCCGCCAACCCGTCGAGCGCCTTCTGGACCTCCTCCTCGCCGACATCGGCCTTGGGCTTGTCGACCTCGAGCTTGGCGAAGTCGGTCGGCGTGATCTCGGGCATGAGCTCGATGGCCAGCGTATATTCGAGATCGCTGCCCTCGGCGAAGGAGGTCACCTGCACCTTGGGCTGCGTCGCCGGACGCAGGCCGCGATCGGCGAGCGCGCGGTTGGAGCTGTCTTGCACCGCCTCTTCCAGCACCTCGCCCATCACGCTCTGGCCGTAGCGCTGCTTCATCATCGCGATCGGCACCTTGCCGGGGCGGAAGCCGGGGATGCGCACCGACGAGGAAAGCTGGCGCAGCCGTCCCTCGACCTTGCTGTCGATATCGGTCGCCGGCAGCACGATCTTGAATTGGCGCTTGAGGCCTTCGGCGAGGGTTTCGGTGACCTGCATGAATGTACCTGGAATGGCGGAAGAGCGCGGGCTTGCGCGAGCGCGCCCGGGCGGGCGGTGAGGCGGCTGGACTAAAGGGTTTTCCGGCGACCGTCAAGCAAGCCCGGAGAGGGCCGGCGATCGAATCTGGGGGCGCTGTCGCGCCGCCGCAACGGGCCATTTGGGGAGGTGGTGCCGAACCGTTACTTGCTGCCCTTCCGTCGCGGCTGGACTGCGCGCGCGGCTTTGGGGGAGGCCTTGGCGGATTGACCCACCCGCGCGCGCTGCTTGGCGGCGGCCTCCTCGAAAATATCCCGGTCGACAGGAAGGATAGCCGCTGCGTCCGCCCAATCAGCGGCCGTCGTAGGGGGCATAGCAGCCAAGTCCTCCGCGGTTGGGCCTCGCCCGGCCCGCTCAAGGTTGATCCGCGGTTGCTTAGAATGCGTCATGATAAAATCCCGCCTCCTCGGCGGTAGCAAATCGCGCGGAGATCAAACGACAGCGGCCCGCCCTTATCGTGTACACGGCAAAGATAACATGTCCGGCAAACTCGCCAAGCGCCTGCTGAATTACTTCGCCCTTTTGTCGAGTGTCCTGCCCGGCTAAGACGCGCCCTTGAAACATCAGGCGGGCAGCGGCCAGGTCAAGCCCGTGTTTTTCGAAATTCGCATCTGACTTGGCCGGATCCCAATCGAAATCCGAATTGGCCAGCGGAACGCGAAGAATGCTGTAACGCCGCGGCACAATCTTTCAGCGTCTCTGGGGAGGTGGTGCGGGCGAAGGGACTCGAACCCCCAAGGCTTGCGCCACCGGAACCTAAATCCGGCGTGTCTACCAATTCCACCACGCCCGCGCCGCGTGACGGCTATAGCATCGGGTCGCGGCTGAAGCCAGACGCGCCCGGTTGCGAGATGGCTAGAGCGCGACCGGATAAAGGTCGGTGAAGCGCTCGAGCGACAGGGTGCGGGTGCCGCTGGTGACCTTGGGACCGCTCGGCGGCGCCACGGTGAGCTCGAAGGTCACGTGCGGGATTCCGTGCAGATCATCGACCACGTTGAGCACGCGCGCGGTGGTGCGCACCATGCCGATGCGGCGCGGCTCGAATTCGCCGCCCGGCTGTACGGTGTCGCGGCGCGACCGGGTGAACAGCGCAAACAACCGAACCTCCTCCTCCGGCACAATGGATCGACAATGCCAGACTAGGAAGCTCTTATATCAAATGAATTAATAGTTCGTCACCGGAAAACCCGGGAAAGACCTGTGATTCAGGGGCTTTTCCGCCGGAGCCCCTCGACCAAAGGGGGGAGGGCCTCGGGCAGGTCTTCGGCGATCAGGCCGGCCCCGAACCGGGCCGCCGCGGCACCATGCAGCCAGGCTGCGGCCGCCGCCGCCGCGAAGGGGGCAAGGCCCTGGGCCAGCAGCCCGGCGATCATTCCGGCCAGCACATCGCCGGCCCCGGCGGTGGCGAGGTCGGGCGGCGCATTGGCGTTGATCACCGCCCGTCCGTCGGGATGGGCGATCACCGTATCGCCGCCCTTGAGGAGGACGGTGGCACCCGACAGCAGCGCCGCCGCCCGGGCCCGCCCGAGCTTGTCGCCGGGCAGGCGGCCGAACAGGCTGGCGAACTCCCCGTCATGCGGGGTGAGCACGGTCGGACCGGCGATCGCCTCGGCCAGGCCGTCGGCCTCGCCGGCGAAGGCGGTCAGCGCGTCGGCATCGAGCACCGTGGCGCGACCGGTGGCGAGCGCCGCCAGGACCGCCTCGCGCGTGTCGCGGCCGCGGCCGTTGCCCGGCCCGACCAGGAGACCCGTGAGACGGCGGTCACCCAGCAGCTTCGCG
>Ga0134125_10008450_pt1 | contig 11617 bp, 9 predicted proteins | sample KB31751_FD_96464 | JGI IMG/M metagenome (GOLD analysis project Ga0134125, IMG submission 96464) | Terrestrial soil microbial communities with excess Nitrogen fertilizer from Kellogg Biological Station, Michigan, USA - KB3-175-1 | ecosystem: Environmental > Terrestrial > Soil > Unclassified ... | reverse complement strand
GCGATGGCGGCACGAAGACGGCGAAGGGTAAGCCCCGGCGGGCGTGGTCGCCGCGGTCGCTGAACAGGCGATTGATGCTTGGCGCCTGATGCTTGCCTACGGTGTTGAGCGCCGGGAGCTTTCGCACAACGTGGCTGCGTCAATGAAGAAGGTTGCGCGGGTGCGCCGGGAGATGGCGACCTATACGCCCGATGAGATTCGCCGGGTGCTTACCGCTGCCGAGAAGGACCGCAGTGGGCACCTGTGGTATCTGGCGCTAAGCGGCCTGCGGCGCGGTGAGATCGCCGGGTTGCGTTGGGACGACATCGACTTCGCCGCCGGCACCATCACGATTGCGAGGAACCGCGTTCAGGCCGGCGCGGGCAACGTCGTCGAGAACGAGCCGAAGACGTTGTCGTCGTGCCGCACGCTGCCGCTGGATGAGGGGCTGGTTGTCATTCTCAAGCGTGCCTCAGCCCGCTACGCCGAGGAGAAGCTGTCGCTGGGTGTGGCGCACGCGGATAGCGGCTATGTGGCGGTGAACGAGATCGGGGAGCCGTACACGCCTGACACGCTCACGCGGATGTGGCACAAGCTGACGAAGGCGGCGGGTGTGCGCCCGATACGGCTACACGATGCCCGCCACTCGTGCGGTACGGCGCTGCATCTGCGGGGTGTGCCGCTAGCGGTGATCGCGAAGTGGCTCGGTCACGCCGACGCTGCGACGACGGCGCGGATCTACGCGCATTCGCAGGACGATTTTCTGCGTGCCGCCGGCGTGACGCTGGGGCAGGTTGTCAGACCTGGCGGGTAGCCCCCGCGCACCCTGCGCACACGAGTTCGATGGGAGTTGTGACATCCTCGTGACACCGAGGCCGTTTTCGGGGTTTTGCGCACCGGGGCTGGTTGACAGAAACCACCGTTTACCTGCGTAAATAGTGGTGCCCCCGATAGGATTCGAACCTACGGCCTTCTGCTCCGGAGGCAGACGCTCTATCCCCTGAGCTACGGGGGCGCACGATAGAAAGATTGCGCCGATGGGCTCCGACAGCCTAACGCATCCAGGCGACCGGAAACGGATTCGGGGCCTGACCACCCCAGACCATAGGATGAACAGCCGTGACACCCGCCGACCTGGCCGACCTGCTCAAGACCACCGCCGCCGCGGTGCTGGCCGACCATGGTCTCGACACCTCAGCGTTGCCGGCGACTGTCACCGTCGAGCGTCCCCGCAACCCCGAACACGGTGACTACGCCACCAACCTGGCGCTTCAGCTCGGCAAGAAGGTCGGTGCCAACCCGCGTGAGCTAGCCGGCTGGCTAGCGGCGGCGCTGGCCGAACAGGACGGCATCGCGGCCGCCGACGTCGCAGGTCCCGGCTTCGTCAACCTGCGCATCGATGTCGCAGCACAGGGCGTCATCGTCAACAACATCCTCGCCGCAGGCCCCAACTACGGCGACTCTGAGGCGCTCAAGGGCCAGAACATCAACCTCGAGTTCGTCTCCGCCAACCCGACCGGGCCCATCCACATCGGCGGCACCCGCTGGGCGGCCGTCGGCGACGCGCTCGGCAGGCTGCTGTCCACCCAGGGCGCCCGGGTCGTGCGTGAGTACTACTTCAACGACCACGGCGCCCAGATCGACCGGTTCACCAACTCCCTCATCGCCGCGGCCAAGGGCGAACCCGCCCCGGAGGACGGCTACGCGGGCGACTACATCAAAGAGGTCGCCGCCCAGGTTCTCGCGAAGGAACCCGACGCGCTCAGCCTGCCCGATGCCGAGATGCGCGAGACGTTCCGCGCGATCGGCGTCGACCTGATGTTCACCGACATCAAGCAGTCGCTGCACGACTTCGGCACCGACTTCGACGTCTACACCCACGAAGACTCGATGCACACCTCCGGTCGGGTTGACCAAGCCATCGCCAAGCTACGCGAAGCCGGCAGCATCTACGAAAAGGACGACGCAGTTTGGCTGCGCACCACCGACTTTGGTGACGACAAGGACCGCGTCGTCATCAAGAGTGACGGCGCCCCAGCATATGTGGCCGCTGACATCGCCTACTACCTGGACAAGCGCGAGCGTGGTTTCGATCTGTGCATCTACATGCTCGGCGCCGACCATCACGGCTACATCGCGCGGCTCAAAGCCATCGCCGCCGCGCTCGGTGAAGATCCCGCGACGGTCGAGGTGCTCATCGGCCAGATGGTCAACCTGGTCCGCGACGGCCAGCCGGTCCGGATGAGCAAGCGCGCGGGCACGGTCATCACCCTCGACGACCTCGTCGAGGCCATCGGCGTCGACGCCGCCCGTTACTCGCTGATCCGGTCCTCGGTCGACACCCCGATCGACATCGATCTGGAGTTGTGGTCGTCGGCGTCCAACGAAAACCCGGTCTACTACGTGCAATACGCGCATGCCCGGCTGGCGGCGCTGGCCCGCAATGCCGCCGAGCTAGGCCTCGCACCCAGCACCGAGCACCTCGAACTGCTCACGCACGAGAAAGAAGGAACCCTGATCCGCAATCTGGGCGAGTTCCCGCGCGTGCTGAAAACTGCTGCGGACCTGCGGGAACCGCACCGCGTCTCCCGCTATCTCGAGGATCTGGCCGGCGACTATCACCGGTTCTACGACTCGTGCCGGGTGCTGCCGCAGGGCGATGAGGCCCCCACCGATCTGCATGCCGCGCGGTTGGCGCTGTGCCAGGGCACTCGCCAGGTGATCGCCAACGGCCTTGCCATCCTCGGCGTAACCGCTCCGGAGCGGATGTGATCGCTCACCCCGCCGGGCCCAGGCATGCTGAGGAGATCCACCACGCCGGGGCCCCGCCCCGGCCGCAGTCTCCTGCCGACGTGCTCAAGCTCGCCCCGAATGTGTGGCCGCGCAACACTGTTCGCGGTGACGACGGAGTGGTATCGATCGCCGGGGTACCCGTCACCGACATCGCGGCCGAGTTCGGCACTCCCGTTTTCGTGATCGACGAGGACGACTTCCGCTCGCGCTGCCGCGCGATCGCCACCGCGTTCGGCGGAGGCGACAACGTGCATTACGCCGCCAAGGCGTTCCTGTGCACCGAGGTGGCGCGCTGGGTCAACGCGGAACGCTTGTCGCTTGACGTCGCCAGTGGCGGCGAACTGGCCGTCGCGCTGCACGCCGACTTCCCGCCCGAGCGGATCACGTTGCATGGCAACAACAAATCCGTTGACGAGCTGACCGCGGCCGTCAAGGCCGGAATCGGCCACGTCGTGCTCGACTCGATGACCGAGATCGAACGCCTCGACGAGATCGCCGGTGCGGCCGGCGTGGTCCAGGATGTTCTCGTTCGGATCACGGTCGGCGTGGAGGCGCACACCCACGAGTTCATCTCCACCGCACACGAGGACCAGAAGTTCGGGCTGTCGCTGGCCAGCGGCGCGGCCATAGCCGCGATACGGCGTGTGTTCGCGACGGACAACCTGCGCCTCGTCGGACTGCACAGCCATATCGGATCGCAGATCTTCGATGTCGACGGCTTTGAACTGGCCGCCCACCGGGTGATCGGCCTGCTGCGCGACGTTGTCGCCGAGTTCGGCGTCGACAAGACAAGCCAGCTCGCAACCGTCGACCTTGGCGGCGGACTCGGCATCTCCTATCTGCCGCAGGACGATCCGCCACCGGTACACGATTTGGCCGCCAAGCTCAGTGCCATTGTCCGCAATGAATCCGCCGCGGTCGGCTTGCCGGCGCCGCGGCTCGTGGTGGAGCCCGGCCGCGCCATCGCCGGCCCCGGCACCATCACGCTGTACCAGGTCGGCACCGTCAAAGACGTGGCTGTCAGCCCCACCGCGCACCGCCGATACGTCAGTGTGGACGGCGGCATGAGCGACAACATCCGCACGTCGCTGTACGGCGCCGAGTATGACGTGCGACTGCTTTCGCGTACAAGCGAAATGCCCGCTATGTTGTCCCGCGTCGTCGGAAAGCATTGTGAGAGCGGCGATATCGTCGTGCGGGACACCTGGCTGCCCGACGACGTCACACCCGGCGACCTGCTGGGTGTTGCCGCAACGGGCGCGTACTGCTACTCCATGTCGAGCCGTTACAACCTGATCGGCCGGCCCGCCGTGGTGGCCGTGCGCGACGGGCAGGCTCGCCAGATTCTGCGCCGGGAGACGGTCGACGATCTGCTCAGTCTGGAAGTGAGGTAACACCGTGAACGGTGACGAAAAGCCCATCGGCGTAGCCGTATTGGGACTTGGCAATGTCGGCAGCGAAGTGGTCCGCATCATCGAGGAGAGCGCACGCGACCTGACCGCCCGCATCGGGGCCCCGCTCGTGTTGCGTGGCATCGGGGTGCGTCGGGTGGCAGCCGACCGCGGCGTGCCGGTCGAATTGCTCACCGACGACATCGAAGAGCTGGTGTCCCGCGACAACGTCGACATCGTCGTCGAACTCATGGGTCCGGTCGAGCCTGCCCGCAAGGCGATCCTCAGTGCGCTGGAGCAGGGCAAATCCGTCATCACCGCCAACAAGGCGCTGATGGCGGTGTCCACAGGGGAGTTGGCGCAGGCCGCCGAGCACGCCCACGTCGACCTCTATTTCGAGGCGGCCGTGGCCGGTGCGATCCCCGTCATCCGCCCGCTGACCCAGTCGCTGGCGGGCGACACGGTGTTGCGGGTCGCCGGCATCGTGAACGGCACCACCAACTACATCCTCTCGGAGATGGACAGCACCGGTGCCGATTACGCCAGTGCCCTTGCCGACGCCAGCGCTCTTGGCTACGCCGAGGCCGACCCGACCGCCGACGTCGAGGGGTACGACGCCGCGGCCAAGGCGGCGATCCTGGCCTCGATCGCCTTCCACACCCGCGTGACTGCCGACGACGTCTACCGTGAGGGCATCACCAAGGTGACGACGGCTGACTTCGCCTCGGCCCGCGCGCTGGGGTGCACCATCAAACTGCTGGCCATCTGTGAGAGGCTCACCACCGACGAAGGCCAGCAACGTGTTTCGGCGCGGGTCTACCCGGCGCTGGTGCCGCTCGCCCACCCGCTGGCCGCGGTCAACGGCGCTTTCAACGCCGTCGTGGTGGAAGCCGAAGCGGCGGGCCGGCTGATGTTCTACGGCCAGGGCGCGGGCGGCGCACCAACGGCCTCCGCAGTGATGGGTGATGTCGTCATGGCCGCCCGCAACCGGGTGCAGGGCGGCCGCGGCCCGCGCGAGTCGAAGTACGCCAAGCTGCCGATCTCGCCGATCGGATTCATCCCCACGCGCTATTACGTCAACATGAACGTCACCGACCGTCCCGGCGTGTTGTCTGCCGTCGCAGCCGAATTCGGCAAGCGCGAGGTGAGCATCGCCGAGGTGCGGCAAGAGGGCATGGTCGACGAGGCCGGCCAGCCCTGCGGCGCCCGGATCGTGGTCGTCACCCACCAGGCGACGGACGCCGCACTGTCGGAGACCGTGGCCGCGCTGGCAGACCTCGATGTCGTGCAGAGCATCAACAGCGTGCTCCGCATGGAAGGAACCAACGAATGAGCACACTGCCCAAGGCTGTTCACCAGCCCTGGCCAGGGCTGATCGCCGCCTACCGCGACCGGCTGCCGGTCGAGGAGGGCTGGACCGCGATCACGCTGCTCGAGGGCGGAACCCCGCTGGTGCCTGCGCCGCGGCTGTCCGAATACACCGGGTGCACAGTGCATCTCAAGGTCGAGGGGCTCAACCCGACGGGCTCCTTCAAGGACCGCGGCATGACCATGGCCGTCACTGAGGCGGTGGCCCGTGGGCAGCAGGCGGTGCTGTGCGCGTCGACGGGCAACACGTCGGCGTCGGCCGCGGCCTACGCGGCGCGGGCCGGCATCACGTGTGCGGTGCTGGTGCCGCAGGGCAAGATCGCGATGGGCAAGCTTGCGCAGGCCGTCATGCACGGTGCGAAGATCATCCAGATCGACGGAAACTTCGACGACTGCCTGGAATTGGCCCGCAAGCTCACCGCCGACTTCCCGACCGTCTCGCTGGTCAACTCCGTCAACCCATTCCGTATCGAAGGCCAGAAGACCGCGGCGTTCGAGATCGTCGACGCGCTCGGCACGGCACCTGATGTGCATGCGCTGCCAGTCGGCAACGCAGGCAACATCACCGCTTACTGGAAGGGCTACACCGAGTACCACCGCGACGGGTTGTCCGACCGCCTTCCCCGGATGCTCGGCACCCAGGCCGCGGGCGCGGCCCCGCTGGTGCTGGGGGAGCCGGTGAGCCATCCCGAGACCATCGCCACGGCGATCCGGATCGGCTCTCCGGCGTCGTGGACTAGCGCGGTCGAGGCGCAACAAGAGTCCAACGGCCGCTTCCTGGCAGCCACCGACAAGGAGATCCTCGCCGCATATCACCTGGTGGCGCGCACCGAGGGCGTCTTCGTCGAACCCGCCTCGGCGGCCAGCATCGCCGGCCTGCTGAAGTCGATCGAGGACGGCTGGGTGGCGAACGGGTCGACGGTTGTGTGCACGGTCACCGGTAACGGGCTCAAGGATCCCGACACCGCGCTCAAGGGGATGCCCGCCGTCACTCCCGTGGCGGTTGATCCTGTGGCCGTCGCCGCGGAGCTTGGCCTGGCCTGAGCCGCACACGAGGACCAGGAGACTTCGACGGTGACGCAGACGCTGCCGGCCGGGCTGACGGCGACCGCCGTCGTGGCGGCCTCGAGCGCCAATCTCGGGCCCGGTTTCGACAGTCTCGGCCTGGCGCTGAGCCTGTATGACGAAATCATCGTGGAGACAACGGAATCCGGCCTCACGATCGATGTCGAAGGCGAAGGCGCCGGCCAGGTTCCGTTGGATTCGACGCACTTGGTGGTGCGGGCCATCGAACATGGGCTGCAGGCCGCGGGCGTCACGGTTTCCGGCATGAAGGTCTGCTGCCGCAATGATATTCCGCACTCTCGCGGGCTGGGGTCGTCGGCTGCCGCCGTCGTCGGCGGTCTCGCCGTGGTGAACGGTCTTGTGACGGAGGCGGGCTCGACACCACTCAGCGAGCCGCAATTGATCCAGCTGTCGTCCGAGTTCGAGGGACACCCCGACAACGCGTCGGCCGCCGTCCTGGGTGGCGCGGTGGTGTCTTGGACCGAGCACGAGGGCGTGCTGCCGAGGTATGCGGCGGCGGCGCTTCGCCTGCACCCCGACATCCACCTCTTTCCTGCGATTCCCGAGGAGCGGTCGTCCACGGCGGAGACCCGCGTGATGCTTCCCGATCAGGTGAGCCACACCGACGCCCGCTTCAACCTCAGCCGCGCGGCACTGCTCGTGTTGGCGCTGACCGAGCGGCCCGATCTGCTGATGGAAGCGACGGAAGACGTGCTGCACCAGCCGCAGCGCGCAGCCGCCATGCCGGCGTCGGCGGAATACCTGCGGATACTGCGGCGTTGTGGAGTTGCGGCGGTGCTTTCCGGGGCTGGTCCTTCGGTCATCGCGCTGAGTCCCCACCCAGAGTTGCCCGCAGAGGCCTTGGAGTTTGGCGCCGCCAACGGGTTCACCGTCAACAAGATGGCTGTGGGTGAGGGCGTCAGGTGGACGTCCGGCGTAGCCGTTCGGAGCTAATTGTGCGAACCACACAAGTAACACGCGAATCACGGTGTTTCTTGCTTCCGGCTCCGATGCGGGTTATCCTCGCTGTCGTCCAGCAATCGCAGCGTCTCTGACTGCGTCGACACTAGGACGACCACTTCCCTTTTAGGTGCTCAATCTTGTGGACTGACGGTTCGCCGCACACAGGCGAATCCCGGCGATCGCCGTTGCAGAAGCAATGGTGGGACCTCCGCATTCAGCGCATCAGCTGAATGCCCCGGACCCCCACGTCGGCTAGACGAGTGGGGGATCAGAAAGGAAATCCGTGACTGAAACGGACCTCATCACGGCTGGTGGCACTGGCGAAAACGTCGAGCTGCCGCAATCCCAAACCGTGAGTTCAGATATTTCAACTTCCCAGGACCGCGCCGAAGCGGACGGCACAAACGGCACGTCCACCGCGGAAACCGCGCCTCCGGCCGATGCCGCGTCGGGCGCTCGTCCTGCGTCTCTCTCGAGCATGGTCCTGCCCGAACTGCGTGCGCTGGCCAAGGAGATCGGCGTCGAGGGCGCGTCCGCAATGCGTAAGAGCGAACTCGTTGCCGCCATCCGCGAGCGCCGCGGCGAGTCCAGTGGCCGTCCGAAGGCGGCTACCGCCACCGAGACCGACGACACTGCCAAGCCTGCGGCCGATACCGCGAGCGAGACCGGCACGACCGAGCAGGCCACCGAGGGGCAGACCCCGCCTCGCCGCGAGCGTCGCGGCGCCTCCCGTCAGGCCGGCACGCCGAGTGCCCCGGAGGAGAACAAGCAGGACTCCGACCAGCAGAACAAGGCCGACACCGAAGGTGAGCGGGTCCAGAAGCAGGACACCAAGCCCGACGACCAGCAAGGCGATCAGGGCAACCAGAACCGCGGCGGCGATGAGGACGGCGAGGGCCGCGGTGGTCGCCGCGGGCGCCGCTTCCGTGACCGCAGGCGCCGCGAGCGTGGCGGTGACGGCGGCGGTGGCGACCGCGACACCGAGTTGCGTGAGGACGACGTCGTTCAGCCCGTCGCGGGCATCCTCGACGTCCTGGACAACTACGCGTTCGTCCGCACTTCCGGCTATCTGGCCGGCCCCAACGACGTCTACGTGTCGATGAACATGGTGCGCAAGAACGGCCTGCGCCGCGGCGACGCCATCACTGGCGCGGTCCGGGTGCCCAAAGACGGCGAGCAGCCCAATCAGCGGCAGAAGTTCAATCCGCTCGTTCGTCTCGACACGGTCAACGGGGGTCCCGTCGAGGACGCGAAGAAGCGCCCCGACTTCACCAAGCTGACCCCGCTGTACCCCAACCAGCGGCTGCGGCTGGAGACGACCACCGAGAAGCTGACCACCCGCGTGATCGACCTGATCATGCCGATCGGCAAGGGCCAACGTGCGCTGATCGTGTCGCCGCCGAAGGCCGGTAAGACCACGATCCTGCAGGACATCGCGAACGGGGTCACCAAGAACAACCCGGAATGCCACCTGATGGTGGTGCTCGTCGACGAGCGACCTGAAGAGGTCACCGACATGCAGCGCTCGGTGAAGGGTGAGGTCATCGCCTCCACCTTCGACCGGCCGCCGTCCGATCACACCCAGGCCGCTGAGCTCGCGATCGAGCGGGCCAAGCGCCTCGTTGAACAGGGCAAGGACGTCGTCGTGCTGCTCGACTCGATCACCCGCCTCGGGCGTGCGTACAACAACGCGTCCCCGGCGTCGGGCCGCATCCTGTCCGGTGGTGTCGACTCCACGGCGCTCTATCCGCCCAAGCGGTTCCTCGGCGCAGCCCGCAACATCGAGGACGGCGGCTCGTTGACGATCGTCGCCACGGCGATGGTGGAGACCGGTTCGACCGGCGACACGGTGATCTTCGAGGAGTTCAAGGGCACCGGCAACGCCGAGCTCAAGCTCGACCGCAAGATCTCCGAACGGCGGGTGTTCCCGGCCGTCGACGTCAACCCGTCCGGCACGCGCAAGGACGAGCTGCTGCTCTCGCCGGACGAGTTCGCGATCGTGCACAAGCTCCGCCGCGTGCTGAGCGGTCTCGACCCGCATCAGGCCATCGACCTGCTGATGAGCCAGCTGCGCAAGACCAAGAACAACTACGAGTTCCTGGTGCAGGTTTCCAAGACCACGCCGGGTTCGATGGACGCCGACTAATCAGCGATTTCGGCGCGCTAACGGACGCTCAGCGTCCCTAACGGCGCCGAAATCACACGGCGGGGTCTGTCCGCAGGCCGGGCATGACGTAGCGGCGCACATAGGCGGCTACCGCGTCGGCGTCACTGGGGTCAAGTGTGTCGCCGGGCACGGTGGCAAGCGAAAGCAGTACGCGGGCAACCCATTCCGATGCTTCGGTGATGTCCGTATCTTGGTGGATCTCACCGCGGTCGCGCGCAGCGATGAGATAGCGCGACCAGAAGTCGGCCAGATCGGGCACCAGCCCCTGCACGCCCGCACCCGCGCACGCCGCGAACTCCTCGGGCTGATCCATGCGCAGCTTCATCAGCAGCGCCCCGGGATCGTCGTATGCGGAGCGGGCGCGCGCTATGCCCACGGCCATCTGGCGGTTCAGTCCCTCGACCTGTTCGAGCACCGCGTGCGCCTCGGACCAGTGCGCGTCGTTGAGGCGGACGATCGCGGCGCCCAGCAGTGTCACCTTGTCGGGAAAATGCCGGTACAGCCAGCCCCGTGATACCCCGGCGACCTCGGCGACCTCGGAAACCGTCGTCGACCGGATGCCCTTGTCACGCAGACAGACTTCCGCGGCGTCGATCAGCCGATCGCGGACATTCTTGGTGGCGGTACCGCTCGTCACCAGAGCATTGTGCCACCGTAGACACATTTTCGGATCTGTTCACAAAGCCGAGGGCGGGCCCGCGGCCGCAGGAATAGCCGCCCCCTGGCACGCGTTTAGGCTGCTGGCGGTTGAGCTGGCATAATGGACCGTCGACCCCTCGGCTCCGGTTCACGCCGACACCTCCACTTCGGGAGGGGCGACCCGGGGCCCACGATTGAAGAGGAAACCATGAAAACGGGTATTCACCCTGACTACGTCGAGACGACGGTGCACTGCGGCTGCGGCGCCACCTTCACCACTCGCAGCACGAAGAAGAGCGGCCAGATCCACGTCGAGGTCTGCTCGCAGTGCCACCCCTTCTACACCGGCAAGCAGAAGATCCTCGACAGCGGCGGTCGCGTGGCCCGCTTCGAGAAGCGCTACGGCAAGCGCAAGGCCGCTGCCGATAAGGCCGACGACAAATAGCTGGCTTCCCGACGCCCGATCTGACGCGCGAGCGCAGGCCGGGCGTCGGTTTGCGTTTCGGGGAAGGAGGTCGACATGACGGATACCACGCCGAAGATTGACGCGTTGCTTGCCGAGCATGCCGACCTCGAACGCCGGCTTGCCGACCCGAACCTGCACGCCGATCCCGGCGCTGCCCGCAAGGTGGGACGACGGTTCGCACGGATCTCACCGATCGTCGCGACGCACCGCAAGCTGGAGGCCGCCCGTGGCGACCTGGAGGCCGCGCGCGAACTCGGCGCCGACGATGAATCCTTCGCCGCCGAGATCCCTGGGCTCGAATCCACCGTCGACGAGCTCGAAACCCAGCTGTCCGACCTTCTCGCCCCGCGAGACCCGCACGATGGCGATGACATCGTGCTCGAGGTCAAGTCGGGGGAGGGCGGTGAAGAGTCCGCATTGTTCGCCGCCGATCTGGCCCGCATGTACATCCGCTACGCGGAGCGTCACGGCTGGACCGTCGCGGTGCTCGACGAGACCTTCTCGGACCTGGGCGGCTACAAGGACGCGACGCTGTCGATCAGGAGCAAGGGCGACGCCGCCGACGGCGTCTGGTCGCGGCTGAAGTTCGAAGGCGGCGTGCACCGTGTGCAGCGGGTTCCGGTCACCGAGTCGCAGGGCCGCGTGCACACGTCGGCGGCGGGAGTGCTCGTCTATCCCGAACCCGAAGAGGTCGAGGAAGTCCAGATCGATGAGTCCGACCTTCGCATCGACGTCTACCGGTCGTCGGGCAAGGGCGGCCAGGGCGTCAACACCACCGACTCCGCG
>Ga0134125_10008449_pt1 | contig 11618 bp, 9 predicted proteins | sample KB31751_FD_96464 | JGI IMG/M metagenome (GOLD analysis project Ga0134125, IMG submission 96464) | Terrestrial soil microbial communities with excess Nitrogen fertilizer from Kellogg Biological Station, Michigan, USA - KB3-175-1 | ecosystem: Environmental > Terrestrial > Soil > Unclassified ... | reverse complement strand
CTGCGCTTATAAGAATTCCCGCTACCGCAGGGCCTATTAACCTTGAAAGATTAAAAACAGTCGAATTTAATGCAATGGCATTAGGCAGCGCAGTCTTATCTCCTTCTACCATTTCCACTACAAAAGATTGCCGCATCGGCACTTCAAAAGCATTGATAATACCGAGACAGAGGCTTAGTGCGATAATATGCCAAATCTGTACAATGCCCAGGAGTGTTAATATTCCCAACAAAAAAGCCTGGCCCATGGCAAATGCCTCGATTCTGCAAAGTGCCTTATGTTTATCCCAGCGATCTGCATATACGCCTGCAAATGGAGCAATTAAAAAAATGGGAACCTGTTCACAAAAGCCAACCACTCCTAATAAAAAAGCGGAATTGGTAAGCTTATAAACCAGCCACATCATCGCCATCCGTTGAATCCAGGTACCCACCAAAGATAAAGTCTGGCCTACCATAAAAAGCCTGTAGTTCTTATAGAAAAGGGCTCTTTGCTGTAAAAAATAATTTCGTATCCGGTTGTTTTTTTCAAATGCCATGCTTGGTTGCAAAGTAACACAAAACAGAAATGAGCTTTTTAAATTTGTTTACTGAAGGTGAAAAGGGTATCTTAAAATTTCTAAATCATAGATTTTTAATTTTTCAGAAATATTTACCCTTTAAATCCTATCACGCAATTTTAAAAGTTATTAATACGTTTACCTTCTGCTATAGCCATATTTTATAAATATGTTATAATTAATTTACGATATATAAAAGACGCGCCATAGTTGTACTTTTGAATATTATTTATACTTTTGTTGTATTGAAGAAATTTTTTTACATACTTTTATTTATTGCCGGTTTACAGTTTCAAAGCAATGCCCAGGTAAAGCCTGCCCGGCTGACGAATAATGATGTGAAGACGGTGAAATTTTATCCCAATCCTGCTGTTAGTTTTATCAATTTTGAATTTACCGGTAAATACGACAACTCATATAGCCTGCTTATATTTAATTTCCTGGGAAAAAAAGTTGACGAAATAAGTGTTACCGATTCGAAAATGACCATTCCTGTAACCGATTATTATCGTGGTGTTTACATTTTTCAACTACGCGACAAACAAGGTAACATCATCGAGTCCGGAAAATTCCAGGTTATAAAATAGTTAATATCCCTTTCCCTCACTCCATATTCTTTCTTAGTGTGTCATTTTGTCCAATATTAGTTATTGGCAAAAAATTTGTCTGTACTACCTTTGCAGCCAATTTTATAACAGGATAAAAAATCATAAAGACATGCAAGAAAACGAGTTTAACAACCCGATAGATGAAATGAAAAATACCCCGCATCAGGAAGTTGAGGAAACGATAGAGGAGAACGAGATAGAAAATTTGCCTGAAGACAATCCGGTAGAGGAAAACGCAGCATTCAAAAAATTGAACGAAGAATTGGAGGGGCAAAAAGATAAATACATTCGCCTTTTTGCTGAATTTGATAACTATAAAAGACGAACTTCAAAGGAAGCCGTCGAATTAAGACAAACTGCCGGCAAGGAAATTATCATTTCATTGCTGGATGTATTGGATGATATGGACCGGGCTGAGAAACAATTGCAGGAAAGTGATTCTGATAAAACCTTAAAAGAAGGGATTATGCTGGTGTTTGACAAATTTAGAAAAACATTGCAATCAAAAGGGCTTAAAGCCATCAATACATTTCATACCGAGTTTGATGTAGAAAAAGATGAAGCGGTTTCTGAAATAGAGGTTCCCGAAAAGAAATTAAAAGGAAAAGTAGTAGCAGAATTGCAAAAAGGTTATCTTCTTAACGACAAACTGATACGCTTTGCCAAAGTGGTTGTAGGCAAATAATTCTTTCAAAAATAAAAATTTACAATAAACCGTAGCTGCTATTTTTAAGCAAAACAGTGGTTCACACAAATGTTATGGCAAGTACAATGTCCGCAAAAAGAGATTATTACGAAATTTTGGGTGTAAGTAAAGGCGCTTCTGCCGATGAAATTAAAAAGGCATATCGCAAGGTAGCTATGCAGTTTCATCCGGATAGAAACCCTGGTGACCACACCGCAGAAGAAAAATTTAAGGAAGCCGCTGAAGCTTATGAAATACTAAGCGACGTTGATAAACGTGCGCAATATGACAGATTTGGCCACAATGCCTTTGGGCCGGGAAGCCGGGGTGGTGGTGGTTTCTCAAGCCAGGGTATGAATATGGAAGATATATTCAGCCAGTTTGGAGATATTTTTGGTGACGACATGTTCGGCAGTTTCTTTAGTGGCGGTAGCCGTAGCGGAGGCTCAAGAAGGAGCAGAGGAGTGCGCGGTACTAACCTGAGAGTAAAAATAAAAGTAAATTTCGAAGAAATTGCCAAAGGCACTACAAAGACGATAAAAGTAAAGAAATACATTAAATGCAGTACTTGTAACGGCTCCGGCGCTAAAGATAGAAACAGTTCGCAAACCTGCAGAACCTGCGGCGGTAACGGCCAGGTACGAAGGGTGCAAAATACTTTTTTAGGACAAATGCAAACGGTAACTACTTGTCCCGATTGTAATGGAGAAGGTTCTGTAATCACCAATAAGTGCAACGTTTGTAAAGGCGAAGGAAGAGTGTATGGCGAAGAAATGGTAACGCTGGATATACCTGCCGGCGTACAGGAAGGAATGCAGTTGAGCATGAGCGGAAAGGGAAATATGGGCGAGCGTGGTGGCGGCTCCGGAGACCTGATAATTTTAATTGAAGAAGAAGCGCATCCCTTTTTATATCGAGAAGGATTAAATGTAGCTTTTGATCTTTATATTTCATTTCCCGATGCAGTTTTTGGGACGCAGACTGAAGTACCAACCATTGACGGACGCGCCAAAATAAAAATACCGGCGGGGACACAAAGCGGGAAAATTTTCAGGCTGAAAGGAAAAGGTTTTCCTGCTATAAATAGTCGCGAAAGAGGCGATCAATTAATTCAGATAAATGTATGGACGCCGCAAGCTGTTTCTGAGGCAGAAAAAATTTCTCTTGAAAGATTACAAGACAGCGAAAATTTTAAACCGAAGCCCGATAAAAACGATAAAACCTTCTGGGAGAAAATAAGAGAAACATTTAGCTGATAAAATTTATAAAAACATAAATTGAAAAAATTTGTTTGTTTACTACAAGCAAATCTTTTTTTTGTTTGGAAAATGCAGTTAAACATTTATAACCTTTATAAAAAGTTTTACTTTCACTGGCGCAGGTCTCCTGACCTGTGCATGAGTGTTACTTGATCCTTATTTAATAAAAACATTCCCATTAAATAATCTACAAAATCCTCAATCTAATCTCACTAATTTGGTAGTGGGAATATTAATAACGAACAGGCGCTTGCATGGCACAGCAAACAAAGAAATAATGTATTTTTTTTATTTCTCTTTGGATGCCCTACACTCAACATAGATTTTGCAGAATTAAAAAAAATTATGAAACCTCATGCAACAAAATGAAAGTTTTTGGTGTCAATCAAGATATAAAATGGTTTAAAGAATTTTTTTTGCTACAAATCATCTTAATAAAAAATGAAAACATTTTTCTCCACAGAAGATGAACACGGTCCGCCAGTATATTTTATACCTTAGGGATACAAATCCACACACTAATTTATTCATTATTGCTAAAAATCAACACCCCAATGGATATAGTTTCGGTAAAAAACATTCATTATGAAAAAGATAATCATTCCCATTTTATTAATCACTTATTTATTAACAACTTCATCTTCTTGTAAAAAAACTCCAATAATTGAATTTAGCAAAGAGTTCCCCGATAATATTGGTACTTGGTGGCAATATAAAGTTTATGATAGTATCTATAATACACTTGATACAGTAACAATAAGAGTTATTGGCTATGGGAAATTAGATAATGGAGACAATGCTACTGTATGGGCAATACACTCTATACTTAATGGTGCCGATACTAATTATGTTACTAATAAAAGTGATGGTATAAGAATTTTTCCAGATAAATTAACAACTGCTTACCCAGATAAGCGGTATTTATTTCCACTTGTAGTTGGTAACAAATGGATAACACAAAACATTTTAGATACGAATAGAGTTACCCAAAAAGGAAGTATTAGTGTTGTAGCCGGAACATTTTCTGATGGATATAGAATTCAAAGAAATACAATGGAACCACCCGGATTATATGTAATTCAGGAAGATGAATGGTTTGTTCCGAATATTGGCATGGTTTATAGAAATTATGGCTGGTATGGGACACCCGGTGTTTTTCATAAAACGTGGGAATTGGTTTCTTATCATATTAATTAACAATTAAAATCAAGGTTATGAAAATAAATAAATTTTCACGAGGGCAAAGCCGTGAATAATTTTGCTTCTTTTGTGCGGTTTCGGTTAAAAAAAATATTCCTAAACTCGTGTCTCACGAGTTGTCCTTCTTTTAAGAAACAAGAATAATCAAAGAAAAAACTCGTGGAGACACGAGTTTGGGTAAATTTCTAAAAACATAAATTGAAAAGATTTGTTTGTTTACTGAAACAGGCAAATCTTTTTTTTGGGGGAAATGCAGTTAATCATTTGTCTTTCCTCCGTACTCTTCTCTTTTTCTTGTCATAATAAATGGTTTTGCATTTATCAACTAATCCAACAAATTCGGTGTCAAGAAAATTATCTTTATTTAAAGCGTTAACAGCAATATTTTTGATGCTATCCCAGTCTATATCTTCCGGAAAGTATTTGGATTTTCTAATCTTTAATCCAAACATGGCGACAGAAGTAGCAAACTGAAGATCTTTATTAAGGGAATCAAATGGGACATAATTTTCGAGGCTTTTATAATCCAATATCTGCTCTTTATCATTTTTGGGCACACGATAATGAACCGTAAAATCTGCAATCTTAGCGCCCATAGCGGGAATAGAAGAGTCCGAAGCCGCAGGAATTATCTCAAATATTACTGTATTACCGGTAGCGGAACCAATTTCTCCTCCCTCTAATTCGTAATTTTTTTCATCGATGACACTCTTTTTATTATCGTACCCTATTAACCTGTATTGCTTTACTGTAGCAGGATTAAACTTTGCATTAATATAAACGTTGCTTGCGATAGAATATATAGTTTGGGTGAACTCAGTCACCAGTACTTTCTCCGCCTCTCTTATGTCGTCTAAATAAGCAAAATTTCCATTACCTTTTTTTGCAAGCACTTCAATTTTTGAATCTTTATAATTGCCCATGCCCACACCAAGGCAGGTAAGATAAACCCCCGACAACTTTTCTTTTGATATTAATTCTTCCAGGTCTGTTTCACTTTTTTGGCCGATATTAAAATCGCCGTCAGTCGCCAGGATGATGCGATTATTGCCTCCTTTAATAAAAGTGCTTTCTGCCAGTTTATAAGCCATTCTTATTGCAGCTTCTCCGGGAGTATCCCCACTGGCAGTTAATTCTTCTATTGATTTGGAAATTTTTTGTTTTTGATCGCCACTTGTCGGTTGAAGCCACACACCAACAGAGCCCCCATAGGTGACAATAGATACTGTATCTTTCTGCCTTAAGTTTTTTACCAGCAACTGAAATGCTTCCTTCAATAGCGGCAACCTGTTGGGCAAATCCATACTACCCGAAACGTCAATAAGAAAAACCAGGTTGGAAGAAGGCACATGATCCAGGTTTAATTTTCTCCCGGATAAATTCAAAAATAAAAGACGATGGCTCGTATCCCATGGGCAATCAGAAACTTGTGATTCTATTCTGAAAACGTTGTCTTTTTCGGGTTCCTTATAATTGAAATTGAAATAATTCAACATCTCGTCCACTCTTACCGCATCTGGCGGCGCTTGCTCACCCTGATTAATAAACCGGCGAACATTGCTGTAAGATGCTTTGTCAATCCGCATTGAAAATTCGGTATTTGTCTTATCATTGGCTTGTATAAAATCATTTTCAGCAAGGCTGTTGTAGCTTTCATCCTGATAGTAGGAGATAGGAAACATGTTTCCGGCGCTTCCTGTAGTAAGCGATACTAATTTTGATTTGGAAGTTTGAACGTTTGTGGGAAGTGGCGATAAAACAACATGCTGATATTCACTTGTCTTAAATTTTATTGATTTAATAACATAGCCGTCCAGGCTAAAAACCAATGAATCTGTTTGATTAGATGTTGGAATTCCAAAGCCACCCGTAGCGCCGCTTGCATACAGCGCGCCGGCAGATGGCATATAGATCTTTACATTTTGCAAAGGCTGGTTTTTATCGTCCTTTACATCACCGGTAATATAATATTGAGCAGAAGCATTATTCAGCAATAATAAAGCAGATAATATGGTGAAAATATTTTTCAGGAAAGTTTTTTTGGTATTGTCAATCTTAGTTTACTTTTTAATGCTACAAGTATAAGAACAAAATGTTTACTGCACAAAGCAAACTAAACCAACTGGTAAATTTCTTTTATATTTCTTCCCAGCCCGTCATAATCCAATCCATAACCCAGCACAAATTTATTGGGAATAGTAAAACCAAGGTAATCTATTTTTATCGGATAGACCATCGCATCAGGCTTATGAAGTAAAGTCGCAATTTTTAATGAAGACGGATGATGATGCTCTAATTGAGGTAAAAACTGTGATAAGGTTTTGCCGGTGTCAACAATATCCTCAATAATAATCACATCTCTTCCATAAAGCTCCGCATCAAGCCCGATAGCGGTGATTACTTTCCCTGTGGATTTCACACCTTTATAAGATGCTAATTTTATAAAACATATTTCTGATTCAACATTGATTTTTTTAAACAGATCAGCGGCAAAAATGAAAGCGCCATTAAGAACAGCAATAAATAATGGTTTCTTGTTCTCATAATCTTTATTGATCTCTGCTGCTACTCTGTTTACCTGTTCTTCTATCTGAGCGGCTGTAATATATGGGATGAATTCTTTATCGTGTACTTTTAAAGTAGGCATAAATTATTTTGAAATGATAAGCAGTTGTCCCGGTTGCAAATAATCACTGGAAAGATTATTCCATGTTCTTAAGTTCTCAACAGAAACTCCATATTTTTTTGAAATGGAATAAAGATTTTCTTTTGGAAGCACTTCATGTGTACGGGCGGTTTCGTCAGCGGGTTTCGAATTATCCACTTTCTGATTTGAAGTTTGAGATTGATTGCTGACGGCTAATGGCTGATATCTCATGGCCGATACCTGCTGTGGTTTTAAAAATATTTTTGTTCCTGCAACAATGAAGTCATCCGGTGCAATTTGGTTATAATTATAGAGATATTGTAAAATGACGCCATTCTTTTGCGCTATATCATACATGGATTCGTTTGGCTGTGAGATGTAAAAATTGTCTTTACCCTCCTTTTGCTTTTTCTCTAAGAAAACATATTGATCCTTATCAAGCAGCCCATCTTTAGTGAGATCATTTATGGTAAGTAATTTATCTAAATTTATATGATACTGTGTGGCTATTGCCAATAATGATGTGCCTTTTGGGACTAACAAAGCCTTTGAGCCATTAATGGTCAGATTGATCGGCGCGGTAAGATCAGAGTCAGCATTAGAAACTTCGGATGATTTATTTACGGGATCATCCTGGTACTTTGATGCATCAAAATGGGGTATTTCACCAATGCCTTCCATCGTGTATTGCTGCAGGTTATTGGTTTCAATATTTTTAATCAAAATTTCAGGATAGCGTGGATTTGTGGCGTAGCCTGCTTTTAAAAGTCCATAAGCCCAGGCCTTGTAGTCAGCGGGGTTGAGCTGAAATAAAAAGTCGTAACGGCTGTTGCCTCTCAAAAAATTAGAATGGTCACGGTATGAATCTTCGGCGGTTTTATATTTTCTAAAGCATTCGCCAGGTTCATCATCATCATGCTTTACAAATTCGGATGTCCATGTGCTCTTACATTTAATACCGAAATGATTATTGGATTCTTTTACAAGGTCGCTGTTACCGCTCTGCGATTCCAATAATCCCTGGGCAAGCGTAATGGCGGCGGGTACGCCCATTCTTTTCATTTCCCTTATAGCCATGTCTTTATATTGCGCTATGTATTGCGCGGCGGAAATATTCTGCGCGCTGGCCTGGAAAAACCACCCATTCCCAAAAATTAAAATGATTAGTATCTTGTTCATTAAGAAACAGGAATTAAAGAATTCAAAAGCAAAAGCGATCTATTTTTTTATAATCATCATCAATCCATCCCTTATGGTAATTATTGCCTGCTGCACTCTTTTATCCTTTGCCACATGTTCATTAAAAGCGTTGATGGCTTTTGCATTTTTCCCTTTGATATTTCCACCCAGCACTTCTCCATGAAACAACACGTTATCAGCCAGTATGACGCCTCCATTTCTTAACCGCGGCAAAGTTAATTCGTAATAATTAATATAATTGGTTTTATCAGCGTCAATAAAAATTAAATCCCATTCCGGGCTTAGTCCCGGAATTACTTCTAACGCATTTCCCCGGTGTAAAATTATCTGATCGTTATGTGAAGATTTTGTAAAATAATTTTGCGAGATATCGGCGTCTTCTTCTCTTAGTTCAATTGTATGTAAATGACCACCTGCCTGCAATCCCTTCACGAGGCATAAAGCGCTGTAACCTGTGAAGGTTCCTATTTCTAAAATATATTTTGGCTTTATTATCTTACTGAGCATTTCAAGCAACTTTCCTTGCAGCGGGCCACTTAGCATGTTCGGGTGCGCATGATTGTTAAGTGTAAACCGTTCTATCTCCTGCAACAATTTATCGGTAGGTTCAGAAAAAAAGGTTGCATATTCATCAGCTTTTTCGTTGATTATTTCAGGCATAAGTTAAATTTATTTCTTCAGAAGTTTTCTTTTTTGAAAGGAGCCACAATCCTATAAAGGTAAGGAGCCCGTTTACAATTATCAGCTCTTCCGCAAAAACATAACCGTCAAATAAAACAGTAGAATATTTATCAATAAAAAAGCAAATTATGGGTGCAAGGATAACAATAAATGGTGTAGCCTTATCCATCACCTGTCTTTTTTTGGCAAATAAAGAGAATCCAAAAAGGCCAATCAAAGGGCCATACGTGAAGGTGGCTACTTTAAAGATGGCGCTCACTACCGATGCGTTATTAACGGCATTAAATAATAGTACCACTAAAAGTATAATAATAGAAAAAGCAATGTGCACATAAGTTCTTTTTCTAACCATATCTTTTTCTATTTCGTCTTTTCTTTTATCAAAATTTAAAAAATCAACACAAAAAGAAGTCGTCAATGCAGTAAGCCCTGAATCAGTAGTAGCAAAGGTTGCAGCAGTAAGCCCCAGCATAAAGACAACTGCCGGAACGCCCTTAAAATGATTTAACGCAATCTCAGGGAATAAGTAATCTGTTCTTGGCTGATGCGTAACAGCATCCAGCGGTATGGCAATGCCTTCGCGGTTGGCATAAATGTATAACAACGCACCAACGCTTAAAAAAAACAAATTAATTATCACAAAAATGAAAGTAAAACTGAGCATATTTTTCTGCGCTTCTTTGATGTTTTTACAACTCAGGTTTTTTTGCATCAGATCCTGGTCTAGCCCGAACATGCCGATTGTTACAAATATGCCGCCGAGAAATTGTTTGGTGAAATGAAATTTATTGGTCACGAAATGGTCTGTAAAAAATATTTTGGAATAGCTGCTGTCCTTGATGGCATGGAACGCCTGCGGAATATTCATATCGAGGCTGCTGCAAATAAAATAAATAGACAGAACAACAGAAGCAACCAGGAAAACAGTTTGAAGCGTATCGGTAATAATAATCGTTTTCAAACCACCTCTGAAAGTGTAGCCCCATATCAGCAACAAACAAATCACAATAGTAAGCCAAAACGGAACACCCATTTCATCAAAAATAAATTTTTGCAAAACAATTGCCACGAGATACAATCTGAATGCAGAGCCGATAACTCTCGATACTAAAAATATAGCCGCGGCTGTTTTGTGGCTCACTTTTCCAAGCGTTCTTTCTATTACTTCATAAATTGAGATCAAGTGCATTTTGTAATACAGCGGAAGCAATATTCCCGCCACTAAAAAATACCCGACAGCATTTCCCAATACAAACTGGAAATAGCGAAACTGCGAACCGGCAAGGTTTCCCACCTCACCTGGAACAGAAATAAAGGTAACACCACTTAATGCGGTTCCTATCATTCCAAAAGCTACCAAATACCATTTAGAAGACCTGTTGGCGATAAAAAAAGTAGCATTATCGCTTGATTTCCTCGAAGTAAAGTAAGAAATAAGAATAAGAACTAAAAAGTAACCGATGATGAAGGAAAGCAATACTGCAGGAGACATAATTTTGATTTGGAAATATTAAAAATTGAAAATTAGGGTTTCTATTTTTTAAATTTGATTTTTTTTCAAGATAAATAAAAATATGGCAATTACATCTTTAACTGTTTTCTGCGGATCTAAAAGTGGCAACGATCCGCTATTTTGTGAACACGCAAGGCAAGCGGGGCAACTGCTGGCCGAAAATAACGTCACGCTTATTTATGGTGGCGGCAATAAAGGAATCATGGGCGCTGTGGCCAATGGAGCTTTGGAAAAGGGAGGTAAAGTGATTGGTATTATGCCGGGATTCCTGGCTGTAGCTGAGAACAGGCATACGGGCCTTACTGAGATGATTGAAGTAGCGGACATGCATATACGAAAAAGAATGCTTTATGAAAAATGTGATGCGGCGTTGGTGCTTCCCGGGGGCTTTGGTACCATGGATGAACTTTTTGAAATGCTTACCTGGAATCAATTAAATATTCATAACAAAAAAATATTTGTGCTGAATACGTCAGGGTTTTATGATGATCTTATTTCATTTCTAAACGCAATAGAAAAAAATGGTTTTTTATATTCAAAGGTTATGCAAAGCATCACGATTATTTCTTCGCCGGAAGAATTGTTTTTGGCCACGAATGGCGCCAATTTTCACAAATGAAAAAGGTCTTTTTAGGTTTATTGTAAACAAACATTTATTGATGATTTTAATTTGGCCACGGATTCCACACCAGCCCAACTGCACCGTTCAGGCGGGGATTTTCACGGATAAAGAACAATATTTTTTGAGCGTATAGTAAACAAACATTTATTGATGATTTCTAATTAAAAATTATAAAGAAAATGAAACGAATTATTTTTATCACTGGCGCTACTTCCGGTATTGGAAAAGCATGCGCGGAAAAATTTGCCGCCAATGGCGATAGTCTTATTATTAATGGAAGAAGAAAAGAAAGGTTGGAAGAATTAAAAAAACAACTTGAAGAGGAATATAAAGTTGAAATATTGTCCGCGCCATTTGATGTGCAAAACAGGGATGAAGTTTTTAAAAGCATTCATCATTTTTCTGAAAAATGGAAATCGCCTGACATCCTGATCAACAGCGCAGGACTGGCTCTTGGACGGGATACCTTTGATGAAGCGGATATTACCGATTGGGAGACCATGCTGAACACTAATGTAAAAGGATTACTTTATGTGAGCAAAGCGGTGCTTCCTTCTATGATAAAAAGAAATGGTGGCCACATTATTAATCTTGGTTCTACAGCCGGTGATGAAGTATATGAAAGAGGAAATGTTTATTGCGCT
>Ga0134125_10008447_pt1 | contig 11619 bp, 9 predicted proteins | sample KB31751_FD_96464 | JGI IMG/M metagenome (GOLD analysis project Ga0134125, IMG submission 96464) | Terrestrial soil microbial communities with excess Nitrogen fertilizer from Kellogg Biological Station, Michigan, USA - KB3-175-1 | ecosystem: Environmental > Terrestrial > Soil > Unclassified ... | reverse complement strand
TCGCTCTCAAGACCCGCGCAGCTTCCGCGAAATCTCCTGCAGCAGTTCTCGCTCGTCCCCCGACAGACTCCCGATCCCTTCCCGGGAGATCTTGTCCAGCAGCGCGTTCACCTCTTCCGTGCGCGGCCTCGAACTCGATGCTGACAGCATCGGGGATTGCGGGCGGCGTTTCACTATCGCATTGCTGCGCGCCACCGCCTCATCCGCGCTCGGCAATCCGTCGCGACGCTTTGGCGGGCGCTGCATCTTGGGAATCGGTTGCGGATTCGAATCGTCCGGTACCGTAGCAACGTGGCGACGAATCTTCTCGAAGCTCGAGCTGTTCGGCGCATGCAGATATATCCATGCGAACACGAGACCGCCGACATGCGTCATGAACGCGACCGAGCCGCTGGAATACCCCGTGAAGTCCGCGAACGCCATGCCCACGTTCCACGCAATCGTCCACACCGCGAGCCACACCGCGCGAATCGGCATGACGCCGAGTATGTACACTTCGTCGTCGGGCCACTTGAGCGCGTATGCGAGAACCACACCGACCACCGCGCCCGATGCACCGATCACTCCGCTGTGTGCCTCGAACAGGAGATGGAATATTCCGCCGCCGAGCCCACACCACAGATAGAAGTAGACGAATGCTCGCGTGCCGAACGCACGTTCCACGCGCGGGCCGAACATCCACAGCATGATCATGTTCGTCGCGATGTGCGCAAAGCCCGCGTGTACGAACATGTACGTGCCGATCGCCCACCAGTGGGCTGGAAACTCCGTCGCCGACAGGCCCAGCCACGCCGCAACGTCCGCCGTCCCGACTGGTGAGGTCAGCTGGATGAAATAAACCAGTGCGTTGAGCACGATGAGCCACTGAACTGCCGGTGTTATACCGACGCCAGGCTCGAAATCGGCTGCGTTGAATTCGGTTGACGTTTCCATGGATCCCTGCGCGACCTTTTCGTCCTACACAACTGCCAGCTGAACGATCCTCTCGCACAGCTCTTCAAATCCCATTCCCGCGGCTGCCGCCCCCTGCGGAATCAGACTCGTCCTCGTCATTCCCGGTAACGTGTTCGCCTCGAGGCAGAAACACTCGCCACGATCATCCAGGCGAAAGTCCACTCGTGCGTAGCCACGCAGCTTGAGTGCCCGGAATGCCCGCAAGGATTGCTCCCGTAATTTATTAGTAACACTCTGAGACAAATTCGCCGGGAACTCCTCGATCGCCATCCCCGGCGTGTACTTGCACTCGTAATCGTACAACTCCTTCACGGGCTTGATCTCGCCTACCGGAAAAGTCTCGTCCCCCAGCACTCCGACAGTCAGCTCGCGACCCGCAATGAACCGCTCGATCATCACCTCGTCATCATACCTGAAAGCTTCGGCAACAGCGGCGTCCAGCTCCGAAATATCGCGTACTATCGACAACCCCACGGTCGATCCCTGCTTTGAGGGCTTCACCACCACCGGTAGCCCGAGCGATTGTTCGACCAGCTTGCCGGGTTGCGGAGCCATCAGCCAATCAGCCGTCTGCACCCCCGCCGCCCGGAACAGAACCTTGGACAGATCCTTGTCCATCGCGAGCGCACTGGCCAGATGTCCGCTTCCGGTATATCGCACCCCCGCCATGTCCAGCAGCGCCTGGATCGTCCCGTCCTCCCCCTGGCCCCCGTGCAGCGCCAGAAAAACGACGTCCGCATCCCGGATTTCCGGCATCGCGGTCAGGCCGTCGCGCAACCGGCCGCTCTTGAAGCCGGCAAGCTCTTCCAGCGCCGGTGGCTTGCTCCCGACATTGCTCCGTCGCAGCTCATCGAGGTAGGCCGGCGATAGAACACCAGCCGCCGGATCCAGCGCGGTAACCCTGTGCCCCTGCATCGCCAGCGCATCGGCGATCCGGAGTCCCGAGGCAAGCGACACATCACGCTCCGCTGACGCGCCGCCCATGAGAACGGTGATCCGGAGCGGAGAGAGGATCGACACGACTGCTACCGCCCCATCATGAATCGAAGCATGTCGGATCGCGTGACGATCCCCTCGACATGACCATGTTCGAGCACCAGCACGGCTGGCGTGCTCTTTGACAGCAGCTTCACCGCGAACTCGATCGCCTCATCGCTCATCAGCGACGGAAACGGTGCATCCATGACCTCTCTCACCGTTGCCTCCAGCAACGCCGGTGTTTCCAGTCCGCGTTGCGATAGCGTCGCTTCGACCACGGAGCCGACGCACTCGTCGCCTTCCATCACGGGAAGCTGCGACACGTCGTGCAGCGCCATGAGATTGAGTGCCTGCCGCACACCCGCTGCCGGTGCAACGCTCACGATGGACGGCGCGCTCGTATCCTTGCGACCCAGCATGTCGGCAAGCGTGACGTGCTCTGCTTCGAGCATCTGATTCTCGCGCATCCACTCGTCGCTGTACAGCTTCGAGAGATACCGCTCACCAGTATCGCACAGGAACGTCACGACAAGTGCGTCCGGATCATCCAGACGACGCGCAAGATCGAGCGCGACTTTCGCGATCAATCCCGACGATCCACCGACGAACAATCCTTCCTCACGCGTGAGACGGCGCGACATGGCAAACGCGTCACGATCGCTCACTGTGTGATATTCATCTATCACGCTCATGTCGAGCGTTCCCGGAACCTTGTCCTGGCCAATGCCCTCGACCTTGTACGGGCTCCCCTCGATCTTGTGCTCGCCACCACTGCGCCAGTACTCGGCAAGGATCGACCCTGTCGGGTCACCGGCGATGATCTTGATGTCGGGATTGCGCTCCTTGAGATAACGCCCCACACCAGTGATCGTACCGCCGGTTCCCGCCGACGCTACAAAGTGCGTGATCTTGCCTTCAGTCTGCTCCCACAACTCCGGACCCGTCGTCGCGTAGTGCGCGTCAGGATTGGCCTGATTGTAGAACTGATTCGCGAGAATCGCGTTGGGCGTCTCCTCCGCGATGCGCTTCGCCATCATCACGTAGTTGTCGGGATGGTCCGGCGCAACGGCGGTCGGTGTCACGATCACTTCCGCACCGAAGGCCTTGAGCAGGCGCACCTTTTCCTGCGACATCTTGTCGGGCAGCGTGAAGATGCACTTGTAGCCGCGCAGTGCGGCCGCGATCGCGAGGCCAACACCAGTGTTGCCGCTAGTCCCCTCCACGATCGTTCCGCCCGGCTTGAGCTTTCCCTCGCGCTCGGCGCGCTCGATGATCGGGAGCCCGATACGGTCCTTGACCGATCCGCCCGGATTGAAGAACTCAGCCTTGCCGTAGACGGGCGTGCGAATCCCGCGAGTCACACGATGCAGCCGGATCAGCGGCGTCCATCCAATCGTCTCGAGAACGTTGTCGTACGGCCGCTCATTTCTCTTTATTAGCATATTGCTACTATCTCATTGTGCCGGTTGTTACAGATGCGGCGAAGGCTATAGAAATCTGTACCAGCGCCTACTCTGCAGGCTTCTTGGCCGCACTATCGGTGCCCGTGACGTTCTTCTTGAGAATGGAATCCCCTGGCGGCGGCGGTGCGTCTGGATGCCGGAAATATACCGGGAACAGGATCGACACCGGCATCGGTGTCCCGCGCAGCTTCGCGGGAACGAACTTGAGCTCGCGTGATCCCTTTATCGCCGCGGAATCCAGGGGCGCAATGTTGGATGATTCGATGACACGTGTCGAGTCATCGACTACCGATCCATCCTTGTCCACGTACAATCGCAGCGTCACGTTGCCCTGAACTTTCTCGGCGTACAACGCCGGCGGATATCTGAACGGCATCTCCTTGTTCAGCATGATCGGATAGGTGTCCGGACGCGCCATGCCGGCGTCGAATGCCGTTTTCGTGCCGTCCCCCTTCGAGCATGCGGCGAACAACGCAAGCGTCGCGACAGCAGTCACCGCTACCGCCGCACGCAACGCGACTGGTCTGGAATCATCAATGGTCATGCGATTCACGTCTTTTGCTGAGCATCCGAAACCAGTCGCGCGAGTGTATCGAGCGCTTGCAACGGTGTCATGGTGTTTGGGTCGATCCCTCTCAGCTCTTCCATGATAGGGTCCGGCTCCGATCCGAATAATGCGAGTTGGCCCGCCATTTCGTCACCCGGCCGCTCGCGCGGTGGCATCCGGTGGTCTCCTTCCAATTGACGCAACAGCGTCCGCGCCCGTTTCAATACCGGACGCGGCAGACCGGCCAGACGTCCGACCTCGATTCCGTACGAGCGATCGGCACCGCCCGGCTCCAGTGTGTGCAGAAAGAGGATTTCCTCTCCAACTTCCCTCACGCGCACGTTGAAGTTCCGGACGGCCGAGAGCTCATCCGAGAGCTGAGTCAACTCGTGATAATGCGTTGCGAAGACGGTCTTGCAACCAAGCTCATCGTGGATGTGCTCCGTCACCGCCCACGCTATGGATACACCGTCGTACGTCGAAGTGCCACGCCCGATCTCGTCCAGCAGCACCAGGGATCTGGACGTGGCCGAGTGCAGGATGGCGCTCGTTTCGCTCATCTCGACCATGAAGGTCGATTGGCCGCGCACGAGGTTGTCGCTTGCACCAACGCGCGTGAACAACCTGTCCACCACTCCAATCTCCGCCGACCGTGCCGGAACGAAGCTGCCGATCTGCGCCATGAGAACGATGAGACCGATCTGGCGGAGGATGGTCGACTTGCCGGCCATGTTGGGTCCGGTGAGAATTATCACGCGCGCGTCGCTCGTGAGCGTCACATCGTTCGGAATGAACTTCTCGCGCGGCATCATCCGCTCCACCACGGGATGCCGTCCGCCTTCTATACGAAGATCGAATCCGTCTCCGAGTCGCGGCCGTACGTACGCCTCCAGCTCCGCGACCTCACCGAACGTCGACAGTACATCGAGTTCGGCGAGTACTCGTGCCGCGCATTGCAGCCGCGAGACGTCACGCGCGATGCGTCCGCGTAATGCCTCGAACAACGCGCGCTCGCGCGATTCGATCCGGTCGGCCGCTGTGAGGACACGTTCTTCATATTCCTTGAGTGCCGGCGTCACGTACCGCTCCGCACCTGTGAGCGTTTGCCTGCGCTGATAGTCGTCCGGAATTCTGTGGCCGTGTGTGTTGGTGACTTCGATGTAATAACCGAACACACGGTTGTAGCCGACCTTGAGCGAACTGATTCCAGTTCGTGCGCGCTCCTCGCTCTGAATACGCGCGATTCCATCCTTTCCGCCATCGCGCAACGAGCGCAGCTCGTCCAGATCACCGTCGAAGCCGGCACGAACGGTTGGATCTTCACCCAGCGCAATCGGCGGGCGCTCGACCAACAGGTCGATGATGTCGTCACCCAGCTCCTTGCACGCGTCCCAGCCTGCAAGAATCGCCTGCAGTGCATCACCAGTGATCCGGCACGCTGCAGTCTCGACGTCCGGCAGTCGCGCGATCGAATCGCCCAGTGCGCGCAGCTCGCGCGGAGTGATGCGGCTCGCGGCGACTTTTGCCGCGAGCCGCTCGACGTCGCGCACACCATCCAGCGCTGCGCGCATTGTCGCACGCGTCATGGCGTCGGAAGCAAATGCTGCAACGGCGCCGAGGCGCGCTTCTATGCGGTCCACCTGCGTGAGCGGTGCCAGCACCCACTGACGTAACAGTCGCGCACCCATTGGAGTGAGAGTGCGATCCAGCACGCTGATCAGAGTTCCTTCCTGACCTGCGCCGCCACGCAGTGATTCGGTGAGCTCGAGGTTTCTGCGCGTCATCTCGTCCAGCGGCATCGTGCCACCCGACCGCTCGATCACCGGCGGCCTGAGATGCGGAACTCCCCCGGGCTGCAACTCGCGCACGTAGCGCAACAGCGCGCCCGCTGCGCCAACCGCTATGTCGTCCGACGCCTCGACGCCAAATCCATCCAGCGAGCGCACACCGAACTGGCGCTGCAGATCTTCACGCGCCATCGCCGCGTCGAATTCCCACGCAGGACGATGTGACACGAGAATCGAATCCAGAACAGTGTGCGGCCCGGCAGCCATGTCCTCCGGAATGACTATCTCACGCGGCGACAAGCGTGCGAGCATTGCCTCGAGCTCCGCGCCAGCAACGACGATCAGTCGCAACTCACCGGTCGACAGATCGAGCGCCGCGATCCCCGCGCGCGACATCGCGCCTTTCGTGTCGCCCACCATCGCGCAGAGAAAATTGTTGCGCGATCCGTCCAGCAGCTCGTCCGAGAATGCTGCACCCGGTGTGATGGTCTCGACCACCTCGCGGCGTACGACACCTTTTGCGGTCCTGGGGTCTTCGACCTGCTCGCAGATCGAAACGCGGTGTCCCAGCTGTACCAGCCTGCGCACGTATTCCGGACCTGCTTTCACAGGCACGCCGGCGAGCGGAACCTGCGACGCTCCGCCATTGTTACGAGACGTGAGTGTGAGACCGAGAATGCGCGAGATCAGCTCGGCGTCTTCGTAAAACGTCTCGTAGAAGTCGCCCATCCTGAAAAACAGGATAGTACCGGGATGTCTCGCCTTGATCTCCCGGTACTGCTGCATGAGTGGCGTGGCCACCGGCTTGGCCACGCGCCTATCTCTCTGCCACGAACCCGTCTATATGCTTCGCTTTCAGCTTCACCAGCTCTTGAGCCGCAGCCGCGTGCGTTGTGAAGTGCCCGATACGGACCCTGTACGGCGCGTTCGTGCCATCGACATACGCCTCGTAACCACGTCCGCGCAATCCCGTAGCAAGCTGCGTCGCCGGCGCCTTGGTACGGAACGCCGCGATCTGAACTGCGTACCCGCCACGCCGTGCACTCGACGATTCGGCGGCAGCTGATTCTGCAGCTGCGTTCACAGCCGGTTTCACAGCTCGCTTCGCAACTCCCTTCGCAACTCCCTTCGCAAGGGTTTTCTCGGCGGCCTTCGGCGTTGCCGTTGCCGGTGTCTTCTTCAGCAGCTTCGATTGCGCGGCCGACGCCAGTGCACGATCGACCTCTTCTTTCGTTGGTGGACGAGAAACAACGCCACTGCCGGCTCCTGAATTGGCGCCGGACGTCGTGGCAGCGCTCGGGGTCGCGGTAATTGCCGCTGTAGTGGCTGCGGCGACGCTCGCAGTTTCACTCGGTGCGGTCTCCGCAACTTTCGGCTCCGTACGCTTCGCGATCGTATCGTGATGTTCTGCGGCTGTATTCCTGGGAGCTTCCGTCCTGGCCGCCGCGATTTTCGGCGCAGGCTTCACTGGTGGCTTCGGTGCAGTCGCGACAGGCACATTCTTCACCGGAACCGACACGGGCGCCGCAGGTGCATTGGTCGCGAGCGTCACACCCCTGCAACGCTGCTGCTGGAAATCGATGCGATTCTTCAGCTCGACGTTGGATGCCGGTGCGCTCGCCATTGCATCACTGTTGGCCGCGCACGCGTGCGGCGCGTCGTTCGCATCGAAGTACATCCGCGCCACCCAGTAGCTCGCTTCCGCGCGTAGTGGGCTCTGCGGGTGCTCGAGCACCAGTCGCTGGAAGTGCTGCAGCGCGGCAGCATTCTCACCCCGCGCCGATTCGAGCTGACCGATCCGGAGCAGTGCATCGGGCACCCTGCCCGAGAGCGGATAATCCACGATGATCTGCCTGTAGGCGTGCTCGGCGTCCCGTGCATTCGCGGCCAGCGTGGCGCGCCAGTACAGCCCCTCCGCATACGCAGGAGTTCCCGCGGGTGCGGCGTTGGCAACGGAGTCTGCCAGCTTGCGCCCGCCGGCGGCATCGCCGTTCGCCACCATCTGCTGTGCCCGCGCGTACAGCGTCGAGTCCCTGGCCGACTGCGCCCCGGCGAGAGCCGGTAGCACGAGGCAGACTTGCAGGGCACGGATGCAGCCGCGCCTCAGCAATGCCGCTCCCCAACTGGCTGGCGGCGTCCGACGCCTCGTGAACGAATGCCCGTAAGGATTTGTCGAAATCATTGTTTGGCTCATTTGTCGCAAGAATGCTGCTGATGTGGCGCTTTACTGGCGCGAATTTATGCTGCGCGGCGACGACCTGACGCAGCGCAGATGGCAAGAACAGCAGTCGCAAGGATCTGGCTTTCCGACGACACACGCGACTCCTTGAGCGCGACGTCCGCCGCCAGGAGCGCGGTTACTGCCCTGTCACACTCGGACGTCTTCCACTCCCGGGCCGCCATCGCCCAGGCGCGCGCCGCTCCGCTCCACGGACGCCCCGGATACGCTCCCGTCGACTTGAGAAGCTGAAAATACTCGCCTTCCAGCCGCCCCGCCGGCAACCCGGAATCCAGCCGGCACCGACCCCACGCCAGAGCAAGCATCTGAGTGGACAGAGCCATTACGACGCTCACACCGCTGGTCTTGGGCTGCGACAGAACATGCGGGATCAGATTGAGCGCGCCAGTTGCATCGCGCTGCAATACCTTATCCAGGAAATCGGCGACCGTTTCTCCCCGCCGAATTCCCACGGCCGCACCGATCGCGTCCTCGGTAATCGTCGCACCACTGGTATAGCTGGCAAGCTTGTCCAGCTCCGATGCCAGCTGATACAGATCGTTTCCTACGGCTTCGTGCAACAGGTCCGCCGCCGACTCGGTTATCTCGACGCCAAGCTCTGATTTGGCGTGGTGTGCGATCCATTTCGAAACACGACTACCGTCGAGTGGACTGAATTCCATCGGTGTCGTCGACATCTGCAGAGCCTTGTCGGCCTTGGCACCCGGCGCTGCCACGAGCAGGACCAGCGTCTGGTACGACGGATGCTTGAGATATCTGTCCAGCGCGTTGCGTGCGTCCTTCCTGAGCGCTCCGACCTCGCGAATTATCGCCACCCTGCGCTCCGCCATCATCGGTGGCGTGTCAAGTAATGATCCCAGCGATTCTGCGTCCAGATCCGCGGCGCGGCGTGTATCGAGATTGAAGTCGCGCGTTGCTGGATCGACCGCGGCGGCGACAAGCTGCTTCACCGCTTCATTTTTCTGATACTCGTCGTCGCCGTAAACGTAATACGCCCCGTCAAACTGCCGTTTTTTTACGGCGTCACGGAGCGTCTTGAGGGCAGCGTCGGTGGCCATGCCCAAAATCTAATTTCGCGGAGTGGCGACTATTGTGGCGACTATCGCGGTTGCGTGTAGCTCACGGTCTGAAGACCGCCCTGTTCCACCAGCAACGCGGCCGGCCAGATCGGCATTCCGGCAGACACCGATGCGACTATCGAAGGTACCGGCGTCGTATCAGGTGGAGTTGCAATCGCCACCGCGGGTGGCAGCACGATCTCTGGTAACGCGTGCCTCTGATCCGCAACCCTCATCGTCTCCGCCACATATCCCAGCATTATCAGCGATGCGATTGCGCCGATCGCGGCAACTGTTCGGAATCGCCCGCCGGCTACACTCGCCTGGCTCAGTCGACATTCTCGAAGCCGAGCGTCGAGCCTGAACGCAAAGTCGGCTGAGGGCTCGATTGGCGGAAGGTTGCGCACGAGCATGAGCGAGCGCCGCACACATGCGTCAAGACGAGCACAGTCGGCGCACTCAGCAATGTGACGCTGCATGCGTACCAGCTCGACCCCGGCAAGCGTGTCGTCTACGAAGGAGCAGTGGAGATCTTTGAACTCAGAACAGCGCATCGAATAAGGATACCGGGCGGCGTCAATAATAGTTCCCGGCCAATCGACCGGCCAGGCCGGAAGTCCGGATATCGTCATTCCCGCGAAAGCGGGAATCCACCTGCTGCCGGCCCGCTCCCCGCTTTCATCGCATCCAGAGATCGCTAACATGGATTCCCGCTTTCGCGGGAATGACGGGGTTAGGATGGATCCCACAAACAGAAAACGCGTGACCAGTACCCCGGTCACGCGTTTCTCGCCCTGTATCAACCCCTTCTATCCCAGCCAGGGCCCGATTATCTCAGCGAAGCTGTTCCGTGCCCGATTCAGCCGCGATTTCACGGTGCCCAGGTTCGTGTGAGTTATCTCCGCGATCTCCTCGTACGATTTCCCCTCGAGCTCACGCAGCACAAAGACGTTCCGGTGATGCTCCGGGAGCTGGCCCACCGCTTCCTCGACCTTTTCCCGGATATCGCGCTTCCGGAAGAGATCGTCCGGCCGGTTGCCAGGATCTTCGAACTGGAGCGGGCGCTCTTCATCCTGCCAGTTCTTGGTAATCGTCTGAAACAGCACCAGGGGGTTGCGTGAGCGGTTCCGCAACTCGTTCTTGGCAAGGTTGGAGGCGATGGTATAGACCCACGTCGAGAACTTCTTCGACCTGTCGAAACGGTGCAGATGCCGATACACGCGGATGAAAACTTCCTGCACCAGGTCCTCGGCTTTCTCCCTGTCGCCGATCGTCCGGTAAATGAAATTCAGGAGGCGCGTTTGATAGCGCTCCACGAGCTCCGAAAATGCACGCTCCTCACCGCTCAGAAACGCCGAGACGACTTCGGAATCTTCAGCCGTGCGAAGCCTTTCGCGGACTGTGGATCCGACGAGCTCGACATGGGCGAGTGCTGGTAATGTCTTACGAGCGGCAATGGCCATAAAATCCCCTTTTTTGGGACAACTGTTCAACGGGGTGGGGTCGGGATTGGCCGGCCCATGCGAAGTCCCTCCGGACAGGTGCTTCGCTCACATGTTAGACAGGCACCAGACGTGCCGGGTTGCCTGTAGTTTACGAAGTCAGCTAAGATATTACACACCAACAACTTAGCCAACATTACCAAGATTCTTCGACTGCCATTCTGTCGCGTCATATTGACGCAGTGACTGATTTGCCGACTGTCTCAACGCCAATTAGACGCCGTTCAGGCCCGTTTCGTTAACACGAGAACGGAACTTTGTTCCATTGCAACCATCCTGACGCGCTTTGCATCCAATTGCTGTAGCTGGATTTCCAGCCCTATCACAGGAGTGCCCATGCTTGGAACCGCCCTTGTAGCCGCATCCGTCATGCTCTTGCACGGATTTCCCGCTACCGACCCTTCAACATTAACGGCGGTCACCAGCATTGCCGATACATCGGCGAATTTTGCCTGGACCGGCAAGGTGCCAGACGGTGGCTGGCTCCGCATACGCAATCTTGCAGGCAGCGTCGAGGTCCGGCGCACGGCGGGAAACACAGTCGACGTTCGCGCCACGAAGGAGCCCGATACGGATCGCTGGAACTGGTTCGGCGGATCGGTCGAGCCTGTCAGGTTCGTCACTCAGCGCCAGGGATCGGACGTGGTGATCTGCGCCATTTCCGACGAGAAGCGAACCTGCAACGCAAACGACCTGTCCTCTCCCGACGATCAGGATGACTGGCATCCACAGCCTATGCATATCGTCGTGCTGCTGCCTGCGGGCGTATCACTACAGGCAGCGACCAGGCACGGCGACCTTCGCATCGCCGATGCCGGTGCGGCCGTCATTGCCACCAGCGGGCACGGAGATATCTCCATCCGAAACGCAGCGGGCACTATCTCGGCGAATACCGGTCACGGCGACATGGATATACTGAACGCCACGAAGCAAGTCACAGCCACGACGGGTCACGGCAATATCCACGTTTCCAGCGCGAGTGCCGTGCATGCAAACACTGGCCACGGCGACATCGTCGCCGAGCTCACTGGCGGTGCCGCCACAGGCAGCAACGACATGATATTCCAGACGGGACACGGCAACGTAAGCGT
>Ga0134125_10008446_pt1 | contig 11619 bp, 10 predicted proteins | sample KB31751_FD_96464 | JGI IMG/M metagenome (GOLD analysis project Ga0134125, IMG submission 96464) | Terrestrial soil microbial communities with excess Nitrogen fertilizer from Kellogg Biological Station, Michigan, USA - KB3-175-1 | ecosystem: Environmental > Terrestrial > Soil > Unclassified ... | reverse complement strand
TGCAGGCTCGCCAGGAGCTGCAGGGCGAGGGGCGTCAGGGCCTCAGCGGACCGCTCGATCCGCGGTCCCTGGATTTCCACCGGCGAGCCGGCCGGCTCCCGGGAATAAACGAGCTGTTCTGGACTGGCGTTCATAAGAGACCAGCATACCGCCATTTTTCGCTCAATTTGACTAAAGAAACTTCACAGTGTTAATTTCACAGCGTACCGGCAAAAGAGCGTTCCACCCGCATGACACCGCTGCTGCGTAAGGGGCACTTTCTGGGGGCAAAGCTGCGCTCGATCCGCAGGCGCAACGGACTCACCCTCGAGGAGCTCTCCTTCCGCTGCATTCAGCGCGATGCCTCCCGCGCCCCATCGGTGTCCTATCTGAGCATGATCGAGAGCGGCAAGCGCGCCCCCTCCAACGAGATGCTCGAACTCCTGGCCACGGTGTTTCAGCGGGACCTGGGATGGTTCCTCGACGAGAGCGCCGATCTCGAGTTGCCCACGCCCGCGACGCCGTCCGGCGGCGCAGCGAAGGTACCGCTCGAGCCTGCCTTTCTCTTCTCCAAGGACGTGTTGCAAGCAGCGATCCCGGAGCTCCTCGCCCAAACGGGCACCAGCGGGCGGCAGTTCGCCCATCTGCTCATCCGCTCCCACCAGGAGATGTCGCGCAACGACTTTCCCGACCTCGAGCGCGCGGCGGACGGCGTCGGTGAGCGCAAGTTTCCCCTGTCGGTCGATGACCTGCAGCGCCTCTGCAGGCGCCACGGCCTCGAGATCCGCTGGTTCGACAGAAAGCCTGTCCTCGCCCGCGACAAGGACCGGGAGGTGCGCAGCATGGTGCGCTCATTCTTCGAGTCGCCGCGCGTCATCTTCGCGAACCGCGCGTTGCAGTCGGACCCGGCGCGCCTGAAATTCGATCTGGCCGCGCACATTGCGCACAAGGTGTTGCATGGGGGCGATGGACTCAAGTCTGCACACGCGACCGGCGGCGAAATGGGCGGCAGCCCGGAGGGCGGCTCCGATACCGCCGGGATGAATGCCCAGGATGTCTTGCACGCCTGGCGGGACTTCGAGTGCAGCTTCTTCGCCGGCGCCCTGCTCGCCCCGCGCGTGCCGTTCAGGCGTTTCCTCACCCGTGAGCGTTACCGGGTCGAGCCTGGCATCCGTCTCGAGCTGACACCGGCGGTCATCATGCGGCGCATGACGAAGGTTTCACCTTATCCCTATTGGCATTTCTTCGACGCCTACCCGCCCGGATATCTGCGCGCGGTCTACCGCGGCAACGGCATTCCGCTTCCCTGGGGCAACCTCGCGCAGGTGAGCGACCCCTGTCCCAACTGGGCCGTCTTTCGCATGATCGATGGTCCCCGCGGAGAGCCCGCCTCACAGATATCCGTTCTGCGCGATGGCGATCGCTCACTGCTCTATTGCTGCCACTCCTGGCGCGTGAAGGACATGGCCGGCAACCCGCACGTCCTATCCGTCGGCGTGGACCTCGCGCCCGCGTTGGATGCCAACGGCGTTGCCAGCAACGGTGTGGTCGACGGTATTTTCAGGGAATGCCTCCACCGCCGCGGCCAGGGCCGCATTCCCAAAGGCGCAACGGAGGCGCTGGTCGCGGTGGCAAACGTGCTCAACATCGCATGGGTCGAGGATGCCCTGGAGAATCCCGCCCGTATCATCTGCCCGCGCAGCAGCCGTTGCCCACGGCCCGAGCGGTGCGAGGGCGCAAAACTCCGCCCGTCTCGGGCCAGGGAGATCGACGACGTGAGGGACGAGATTTTGGGCAGAGACCCAGCGGGCGACGCCTAGGGCTCCCTCGCCCACGCCGACCCTATTGCACCCCGAGCTCCTCGACACACACACAGCTCTCTGCCTGCTCAACTCCCTGTTTGAGCGCAGTTGGCGGCTGTTCTGCAGAGTTCATCTACTGACGCACGAAGGTGCGCCACCCCTTTGACACGCCGAGACATGGTCTGCGGCCGCGCTGTCGCCCGCCCTTGCATAGCCGGGGCAATCCTGCGCTTGATGACGCGGTCCCGCGAACGCTTCCGGAGCAAATCATTATTTCCACGATCCAGAAGCAAATGGACGCCCTATCTGCCTACCTTGGACAGCGGCGGGAGCATTTGCTGCAGCTCTGGCGAGAAGCGGTTCGGGCTGACGGGGAGCTCACGACGAGCTCGGGGCTCTCGCGTAGTGCTCTCGACGATCACATTCCCAGCATTCTGGAAGATTTCGCGTATCGGCTCCGGGCCGGGCCCGGGCATCCTGCACGGGCCGCGGAGCGTCAGCAGCGGCACGACGCGGCCGAGCACGGCTTGCACAGGTGGCAGCAGGGATACGACATCCGCGAGGCGCTGCGCGAGTGGGGTCACCTCGAGTCGGTGATCCTGAGTGAGCTCGACCAGTATGACGTCGACCATCCCGAGCTCGAGCCCGGAGTGATGTCAGCCGCCCGCCAGGCACTGGTGACCCTCTGCATGGAAGGCACGTGCGAGAGCGCCACACGCTACGTGCGGCTTCAGAAGGCAGAGGCCGCCAGTCGGGTGCACGACCTCGAGTCCTCCTTGCGGGGCTTGCAGGCACTGGAAGATGAGCGCTCGAAACTCCTGCGGGAGACCGCCCACGATCTGCGTGGTAGTGTTGGTGTGCTGGCAAGCACCACCGCCCTGCTCGCAAAACCCCAGGTCGCCGGGGCTGCGCGTGACCGTTTCCACAACCTGCTGCAGCAGCGGATCCACTCGATGGGAGCATTGCTCACCGATCTCGTCGAGCTGGCGCGTCTCGAGGCCGGGCAGAACCCACTGAAAATCGAGGCGTTCGACGCTGCCGCGCGCCTGCGCGAGTACTGCGAGATGCTGCGGCCGGCGGCAGCCGAGCTGAACCTGTTTCTGAAATGGAAAGGCCCGGAGTCGCTGCCCGTGGAAGGCGATCCCGTCAAGTTGCAGAGGATCGTACAGAATCTCCTGCTGAATGCTTTGAAGGCCACGCATCGTGGCGGCGTGGTCGTCCGCTGGTCGGCCGGCAAGGGGAAGGCACCCCGCCAGTGGTTGTTATCCATCGGAGACACCGGGCCGGGGTTCGCCCTGCAGTCGGCCGGGCCGCTGCGACACGCGCTCAAACATGCGACCGATGTGGCGCAGCAGCTCGAAGCCGGCGAACAGGACGGCAAGGATGGGACCGGCGAGAAGAAATGTGACGACGTGCTCGCCGCCCGGTCGGGACCGGGATCTGCGCATCTACCCTCGGGCGAAGGCATCGGGCTCTCGATCGTCAAACGGCTGTGCGAGGTGCTCGGAGCAACTCTGGCGCTGGAGACGGCCCCGGGTCACGGCACGACCATTCGTATCGCGTTTCCGATGCGCTATTGGCCTGCTGATTCTGCTACGCCGCGCGACTGAGCGTTACTCAGCGAGCATCGGCGCGTCACTTCCGCCTTCGAGAATGGACGCTAGCGTCTCTAGCGCCTCGGATAGAGCGTCGATAGGAGGCGCTGAGAGAGCCAGGCGGATGGCGTTGGGTACATGACCCGGCGCAACGGCGAAAGCGGATGCCGGCGTGACGGCGATGTTGCGTCGTGCCGCAGCAGCAACCAACGAGTCGGCCCGCCACGGATCCGGCAGAGGCAGCCAGCAGTGGTATGTCTTGGGATTCCCGATCAGGCCGAAGCGACCGAGCCACCGCCGCGCGACCTCCTGTCGAGCGGCCGCATCGAGCCGCTTTGCATCGACGATCTTGGCGGCCGTACCGTCCGCCATCACGCGCGCGCATGCCGTCTGTGCCAGCGAGGAAGCTACCCATGCACCGGTGTGCAGCGAGCGCTCTATCCCATCCCGAAACTCCCGCGGGACGACCATGAGACCCAGCGTCAGCCCCGGTGCAAGGCGTTTGGATAGACCATCAACCAGGATGACCTGCTCGGGCGCGAGTGACCGCAGTGACGCCGCACCCGCATCGAGAAACGCGTAGATCGCATCCTCGATGGCTACGATCCGCTCCGTAGAGAGAATCTCAGCGAGGTGCAATCTGCGGATCTCGGACATGGAGATGCCCAACGGGTTATGCAGGTTCGGCTGCAGATACACCGCATTCAGGCCGGCGTCCCGGTGCGCATCGATGAGTGCATCGGGGACGATACCCTCGTCGTCAAGTGGCAATGGCACCAGGCGGATGCCGAGTTGCTGCGCGATGGATTTGACGAACGGGTAGGTCAGCGCCTCCACACCTAGGACGTCCCCGCGGCGGACTGTGGCCGAGAGCGCCGCGGCAATCGCCTGCTTGCCGTTGCCGGCGAAATACATGCAGTCCATGGGAAGCTGCCAGCCGCCGGTCGAGAAGAAACCGGACGCAATACTGCGCAGCGACCGCGTGCCGCGGGCAGCGGCAGGCCCGAAGGCCCCGCGGCATTCTTCCGGGCGCCGAATGAGGTCGGCGAGGCTCGCGGCGAGCAGCTCCTGCTGGTCCGGGATGGTCGGGAAGTTGAGATCGAGATCAACCCGCAGCAGAGTCGGCTCGGTGAGGGCCGGTCTCGGGGCCCGCGCGGCCAGACGCACGAAGGTCCCTCGTCCGACCTCTCCGGATACGACCCCCCGCCGGCCGAGCTCTGCATAGACCCGCAGGGCCGTCGAGGCGGCGATGCCGCGCGCATGAGCGAATTCCCGCTGGGGCGGTAGCCGATCGCCCGGACGGAGCCTGCCCGCACGGATGTCTCCCGCAACCTCATTGGCAAGCTCGATGTAATTGGCAGATTGCACCGAGTGCAATATATCGATTGCACCGAGCTCGGGTCAATGCTCAACTTTGCACCCCACATCTCCCTCCGAGATTCGCGATGAAGAAAGCCTTCCTGAACGGAATCGATCTCGCTTTCGAAGAGATCGGCGGCGGCCGGCAGGCGCTGCTCCTGATACACGGTCATCCCTTCGACCATACGATGTGGCAGCCCCAGTTCGAGCCGATCGCCGAGTTGGGTTGGCACGTTATCGCGCCCGACCTGCGCGGTTACGGCGCGTCTGATATCGACGGCGAGATGACGACGCTGGATATCTTCGCCCGCGACCAGATTGCATTGCTCGACCATCTCGGCATCGAGCAAGCCGTCGTTGCAGGGCTTTCGATGGGTGGTCAGATCGTGATGGAGATCTGCCGGTCGGCGCCCGAACGGATAACAGGCCTCGTGTTGGCAGCAACCTTCCCACAGGCCGAGACGGAGCTCGGCAAGCAGCAACGACTCGCCACGGCGGAACGTCTGGTAACGGAAGGCATGACCGGCTATGCCGCCGAAGCGCTACCCAAGATGCTGGCGGCTCGCTCGATACGGAGCCATCCAGGTGTGGCCGAGCACGTATTGCGCATGATGCGAAGCGCGCCCCCGGCCGGCGCGGCCGCCGCCCTTCGAGGCCGGGCCGAGCGGCCCGACTATGCCGACACTCTCGAGCAACTGGACCGCGCCTCCCTGATCGTGATCGGCGATGAAGACGCTTTCACCACCCGAGAGGATGCCGAGCGCATGCACACGCTGCTGAAAGGCTCGCGGCTGCTCTGGCTGCCAGGCGTCGGACACATGCCCAACCTGGAGCAACCCCAGATATTCAATGCCGCGCTCGCCGACTTTCTGCGCCGGTGCGCAGCCGGATGATCCGACGATCTGCGGACGATCAGCCGACGAAAATCGTCGCCGGATGCTCGATGCGCTCCTTGAGCGCCTGGATCATGGCAGCGGCATCGTAACCGTCGACAAACCGATGATCGAAGGATGAGGAGAGATTCATCATGCGCCGCACCGCGATGGCGCCGCTCACGACCATCGGCCGCTCCACGGCACGGTTGATCCCGATGATCGCAACCTCGGGCGCGTTGATGATGGGCGTGCTCGCGATACCGCCCAGCTTCCCGAGACTGGTGAGCGTTATGGTCGAGCCGCCGAGCTCCTCTCGCGTCGCCTTGTTGGTGCGGGCAGCCTCGGTCACACGCCGCATCTCTGCCGCGACATCCCACAGCGACCGCCGCTGGGCATCGCGCACGACCGGCACTTTCAGCCCGTCCGGTGTCTGCGTGGCAACCCCGAGATGCACGGCGCGATGTCGCACGATGACCCCCCGCTCCGCATCGTAGTGGGCGTTGCACTGCGGAAAGTCTGCCAGCACGCGCACGAGAGCAAGTGCCAGGAACGGCAGATAGGTGAGCGCCTGCGTACCCGGCTCGAGCTTCGTGTTGAGATGGCGGCGCAGAGACTCCAGCTCCGTGATGTCCACCTCCTCGACGTAGGCGAAGTGTGGAATGTTGCGCTTGGCCTCGCTCATGCGCTGCGCGATCACCCGCCGCAGGCCGATCACCTTGATCTCTTCCGTGCCGCCCGCAGCGCGCTGTGCAGGCAGATTGTGCACCGCGGCCACGGATGCGCCGCGCGGCGTCGATCGTGCGGCGGCGGCATACGCCTCGAAGTCCTGGCGCACGATGCGCCCCTGCGGCCCCGATCCCGCCACCTGCCTGAGATCGATTCCCGCCTCTTTCGCCTTGCGGCGGATCGCCGGTGAGGTCAACACACGGCCCGCCGCACCTCCGTTGGCGGAGGCCAATGACCCCTGTCGCGCCGCGCCGCTCCCGATTTCCGCGATTGCGCCCTTTCCCGGCGACGATTGCGTCCGAACCCCCGAGCCCCCGTTGGCGCCGGCAACGCGGGCCGGCTCCGAGACGCGCGCAGGCGCGGCACCGCTCGCCGCCGCCGGAGCGCGAGCTGTTGGTTCCGCGCGGCCTGCTGGCTCCGAGCGACCTGCTGGCTCCGCCGCTGCCGTCGCGCCTGCCGCCGCGGCACCCGACGCCGTCTCCAGCACGACCAACTCCGCTCCCACAGCCACCATGTCCCCGGGCTGCCCGGTCGTCGAGACGATCTTGCCCGTGACCGGCGCCGGCACCTCTACCGCCGCCTTCTCGGTCATGACCTCGCAGATGACATCGTCCTCAGCAACCTCATCGCCAGGCTTGACGCGCCAGGTGACGATTTCCGCCTCGACGGTTCCCTCACCGAGGTCCGGCAGCTTGAAGACGTACCGGCCCACGTTATTTCTCCTCCATCACACGCGTGAGGGCTGCGGCGATGCGCGCGGGCCCCGGGAAGTATTCCCACTCGAACGCATGGGGGTAAGGAGTATCCCAACCCGTGACGCGAGCAATCGGCGCCTCCAGATGCCAGAAGCATTCCTCCTGGACGGTGGCCGCGAGCTCCGCGCCGAACCCGCTGTAGCGGGTCGCCTCGTGCACGATGACGCAGCGGCCGGTTTTGCAGACCGAGGTGCAAAGCGTGTCGGTATCGAGAGGCGCCAGCGCCCGCACGTCGATGATCTCCGCATCGACCTTTGCCAACCTGACGGCCGCCTCCGCAACGTGCACCATCGTGCCATAGGCCAGTACGGTTACATCCTTCCCCGGGCGGACGACCTCCGCCTTCGAGAGGGAAACCTTGTAGTAGCCATCGGGCACCGCTCCCTTGGCGTGCGTACTCCACGGCACTGCGGGCTTGTGCGGGTCACCGTCGAACGGCCCGTTGTAGAGCCGCTTCGGCTCGAAGAACACCACCGGATCCTCGTCCTCTATGGAGGCAATGAGGAGGCCCTTCGCGTCGTAAGGATTCGACGGCATCACGACCCTGATTCCGCAAACGTGCGTGAACACACCCTCCGGGCTCTGTGAGTGAGTCTGCCCTCCACGGATGCCACCGCCGCACGGCGTACGAATGGTCACCGGCGCGGAGAACTCCCCCGCGGTCCGGTACCGCAGACGTGCAAGCTCGCTCACGATCTGATCGAAGGCCGGATAGATGTAGTCGGCGAACTGAATCTCGGCGACCGGCTTCAGGCCATTCACACCCATGCCGATGGCTGCTGCGACTATGCCGCCCTCGGCGATCGGCGTGTCGAGCACCCGCTGCTCGCCGTACTTGCGCTGCAGCCCGTCGGTGCAGCGGAACACACCGCCAAAGTAACCCACGTCCTCGCCCAGCACCACTACGCGCGGATCCCGCTCCAGCATGATGTCCATCGCGGAGTTGAGTGCCTGCACCATGTTCATGTGTGCCATCGCTCAGCCCTCCTTGGCAACCGCAGCCGCATGGGCTTCGAGGCTCTTCGACTCCTCGGATCCCCTCGCCGGATGCGTGTTCGCCAGGCTCTTGAGCTCGGCCCGCTGCCGGGCGAGATGCGGTGTCATCTCGTGGAAGACGTCGTCAAACATGGTTGCCGGATCGAGCGTCGGCCCCTCCGTAAGGGTGCCGAAGCTCGCGGCCTCTTTCCAACAGGCAACCACGTGTGCCTCGAGCTGCTTCTCGAGCGCCGCGTGCCGATCATCCGACCACTCGCCGAGCCCGATCAGATGTTTCTTCAGGCGCGCGATCGGGTCGCCGAGCGGCCATGCAGCCCATTCCTCCTTGGGCCGGTACCGCGAAGGATCATCGCTGGTCGAGTGAGCCCCCGCCCGATACGTGACGTGCTCGATCAGCGTCGCACCGCCGCTCTGGCGAGCACGCTCGGCTGCCCACTGCGTTACGCCGTACACGGCAAGGAAATCATTGCCATCGACCCGTATCCCAGGGATGCCATACCCCGGACCGTACTCCGCGAACGTACGGCCCTCGCCGCCCGCGAACCCCTGGAAGGTCGAGATCGCCCACTGATTGTTGACGATGTTGAGAATCACGGGCGCCTGATAGACCGAAGCGAAAGTCATGCCGTGGTGGAAATCCGCCTCCGCGCTCGCGCCCTCGCCGATCCAGGCCGCGGCAATCCGGTCCTCACCCTTGATGGCGGCGGCCATGGCCCAGCCAACCGCCTGCGGAAACTGCGTAGCGAGATTACCCGAGATCGAGAAAATGTTGCCCGCGCCCCAGTGATACATGATCGGCATCTGCCGGCCCCGGCACATGTCTCGCGTGTTCGACAGGCACTGACACATCAGATCGACGAGGCTGAGCCCACGGACGATGAAGAGCCCCTGATTGCGGTACGAGGGGAAGAGCATGTCGCCGGGCTGCAGCGCCATCGCCTGCGCCACCGACACCGCTTCCTCGCCGGTCGATTTCATGTAGAAAGAAATACGGCCTTGGCGCTGCATCCGCTGCATGCGGTCATCGAGCACACGCGTGAGCATCATGTAGCGCAGCGCGACCTGCAGGTCCTGCGGCTCGAGGTGCGGATTCCAGGGGCCCACCGCGCGCGCGTCGTCATCGAGCACGCGCACCAAGTCCCGGCCGAGGCTCTCGACCTCGCGCGCAGGCACCTTGGTATCCGGACGGGGAACGGCACCGGCGGGGGTGATCTTCACATAGCTGAAATCCGGCTTCTCACCTGGACGGGCCGGTGGGCGGGGGACGTGCAGACGCGACCGTTGGGCCATCGGGAACCAGCCTCTTTTCCACTGCCAGGGTCTGGCGCGGTGCGAATTTTAACGCCCCGAAGGCGCAATGCGCGTTCCAATCGGTTCGCAATTAGGGGGGATGGCGCAACGAAACTGGCAGGTGGGCAGTCACCCCCTAGAGCCCGCCTCGCGGGTCACCCCGGCGGTCGAGCGCAACCCCCCGGGGCCTGGGCCCCCCGGGGGGGGACCGACCACCTGGTCTATCTCCGAGCTACCTTTCGGCGTGCCCTCGGCCCTTCTCCATCCAGTACTTATCCGCCTTGACCCGCCAGGCGTGGTCGGAGCGGTTCTGCAGGTCCTCCTGCGAGACCTTGGGGGCTTTCTCGAGCCGGGACTGGCTGAGAACCAGCTTGCCATCGCGCACCATGGAGCTCGCTGTCCGGTAGGGCACCGGCACGCTCATTCCGCTCGCGCCGGACACGAGGACATAGCCCGCGCTTTGCTGGCCATTGAGCCCCGGGACGACATTCGACACGGATCCCAGGGACTGCCCCGATGAGCTCTCGACCGGCATGTTCGCCCAGGAGTGGCCCCCGGCGCCTGCCTCGGCCGTGCGCACGGTCGCGTTTTGAGTCTGAGTCTGCCCGGTGTTGAGCGCCGAGCCGGGAGCCGTCCTGGTGCCCGGAGGGGTCGCCTTCTCGTTCTGGCTACCCTGAACGGTGGTCATCTGGCGCTGATGCGGCTTGGACGTGTTGTACCCGGGGGCCGCGCCCGGCTGGTTGGAAGGAGCGGGTTGAGTCTGCGCGTAGGCGATGCCGGCGAGGCTCGAGGCCGCGAGGACGGCAATCAATCGTGCACTGATCATGAGACACCTCGAACTGATGTTTGGCTGAACCATCGAGTACCCCTCACGGTACGCAATCGCTATGCCAACACATTTGCCCAGGCGTTGATCGCGCCTGAAGCGCCATCGCGAGCGAAACGCCCCATGCGATCAGGAATGCGCCGTCTTGCGATGGGCGCGCTGACGCGTACGGCTCGCGGCCCTTTCGTTGGCGCGCTTCGGGGGGCGGCGGGTTGCGGCCGGCGCACGCGCACCGCCCTGCGCGGAAGCGGTCGTGCCCCGCTCCAGGCTGGCCTTGAGCGCCGACATGAGGTCGACGACGTTGCCACCAGGCGCCTCGCGCGGCTCGGCGACCGTGACCTCTTTCCCCTCCACCTTCCGTTGGATCGCTTCCTCGACCCGCGCCTTGACTTCATCCGGATACGCGGCCGGATCGAAGGTGTCGGCACTCTGCTGCTCGATGAGCTGTCGGGCGAGCTTTAACTCCGCATCGCGCACCTTCGCGCTCTCGACCCCGAGCGCTTCGACGGACTGTACTTCCGGCGCGAAGTGAAGCTGATGCAGCGCGAGAGCATCGCCGATGGGCCGAAGGATGACGACGTGATCCCGCCCGTGGTTCGCCCAACGGGCGACAGCGCATCGCCCGCTCTCACGCAGCGCGGTCACGAACAGCGTAAAGGGCTTGGCCCCACCCTGGTCCGGCGCCAGATAGTAGGTCCTCTCGAAATAAACCGGATCGACGGCGGCGAGAGGCACGAACTGCGCGACGTCGACACTGTGACTGCCGGCCTCCTCCAACGCCTTCAACTCCTCGGGAGTGAACATCACGTATTGGTCCTTGGCGAACTCGTAGCCCTTGACGATCTCCTCCCGCCCGACCACCTCCTGCTCCTCCTGGCAAACATACTGCTGCTTCAGCCGCGAGCCATCCTTCGCATGCAGCAGGTGAAAGCGCACCCGCTCCGAGCTGACCGTCGCCGAGTACAGCTTTACCGGGATCGCCACCAGTCCGAAGGCGATCGTGAGGGATGAAATGGATCGAGCCGGCATGTCGGGCGCTCCTCTTCCGGCACAGAGCAAGTTCTGCGCCACAGCAAAGCACAAGGTTTAAAGTAAGGCCCATGACCTCCAATAAGAACACCCGTCCGGCCTCTCCCGCGCGCGTGCGCGTCGGCCGCGAGGTCGCCGGCCGCAGCGGCAAGGGCGTATCCGTGATCTCGGGCCTGCCGCTTGCCGCTGCGGATCTCGAGGCGCTCGCCAGCCGCTTGAAGAGACTCTGTGGCGCGGGAGGCGGCGTTCGGAACGGGGTCATCGAGATCCAGGGCGAGCACCGTGACCGGCTGGTCGCAGAGCTGCGCCAGCTCGGCTACGACGCCAAACGGTCGGGCGGTTGAGATCACGGTGACGGAAAGCCGGAACCTGCGCATAATGTAGGAG
>Ga0134125_10008444_pt1 | contig 11620 bp, 11 predicted proteins | sample KB31751_FD_96464 | JGI IMG/M metagenome (GOLD analysis project Ga0134125, IMG submission 96464) | Terrestrial soil microbial communities with excess Nitrogen fertilizer from Kellogg Biological Station, Michigan, USA - KB3-175-1 | ecosystem: Environmental > Terrestrial > Soil > Unclassified ... | reverse complement strand
GTCAAACACTTCATGGAAAAACCCGCAAAACGACCGTTGTTGGCAACAGCCAGTACGGGCTACCATCCTGGTGAAACGAGATAGAGCACAGGGAGACTTCTAGGACGTGGAATTCATGCTTTTCTTCAACGCGACCTGAATGCGGCGCTCGCTCGCGCGGCTTATTCCGCTTTTCTGCGCTTTAAGTCAGCCAACCTTTCCATGTAGCGTCTGAAGAATGATGAGCAGCAGGTGAGGTGTTGCTGAATTGCGTCCCGTTCTGGAACGGAAGGCTCCGCCGTACGCTGCAGGTCGGAATCCAGAGATGTACGCGAACAGCAAGATGTATGAGTATCCACCACAACTGAACTGGACCCGTAAGGGAACGATGACCGACCGCTGTTTCATATCGGCGATCACATGTTCTATCCGGCCGGGGCGCCCGCAGTCCGGATTCGGTTCATGCAGGACGCAAACGACGTTGTGATGACGGTCAGCGATCCCGATGTGGTACTGACGAAAAGGCGCAGGACGAGCAGCTAAGAAGCGGTGCGCCGGACCAACTGCCCGCGCCATCGGCAGTATTGCAGTATTGCCAGATCCAGCTAATACTTTGGCCGTGGCGGTGCGCCCAGCGGGTGCACGTGCGGGTGGGCGCCAAGACAATCGCTCAGAGCTTTTTCCGCGGCGGCAACGTCTGCCCGAGCATCGTTCAGCTTTGCAGTTGCTGAATCGACGTTTGCGGTCGCCTGCTGCACGGCATTGTCAGCCGCGCCTAAGTCCGCATTTAACCCTATCAGCGGGTCTACGATCGAATTTTCGGCAAAGTTGGGGTTTGGCGTTCTTGGCGGAGTGTGCTGTAGCCAGTAGATGAGTCGATCGAACTGATCCTGTGTCATCTGAGTGATGTCTGCTGGAAGAGTCGCCAACTCGGCCTCCCCGACGTTTCCGAATGCGTCTGGGATTAGCTGTTCAATGATTTGCCATTGTTGCTGCGCCATAGTCCTGGCTGCCTGCTGGTTCGTGAGCGCTTGCGTGAGCGCTTGATCGGCTGTGTTCCAATTTTGCTGAGCTTGTTGTTCCTTTTTTGTTGCGTCCTTATAGCCCTGTTCCTGAGTGGCGCAAGGATCCTTCTGTCCAATTGGAGGCGGTGATCCTGCAATGCTTCCCAACCCTGGGATTCCTCCAGCTGCTGCAGCCGCCGCTACTCCCGGCAGGCAGCCCGTGAAACAGCAACTACAATCATTGCAATCACCGAACGCCTTCCTGGTTGCCAGTAGAATGATGGCCGCAATCAGCGCGGCTTGGGTTGTGCCAGAGGGAATTGGTATTCGGCGCCAGGGCATTACACGGCGACCGATAGGGCGTGCCAGCCAACCATGCGGAAGTAGAAGCAGAATTAGACCTAAACCCGCCAGGATGCTAGTTACTTCCGGTCCGAATTCGTTCGGCCGAGTCGACTGCAAACCAGGTATTGCCATAAGCAGAACGGTTAGGACATAGGTTGCGACGGTTGCAGCCCCGAGGCGGAGCACCGCTGGATATTGCTCAACCTGTTCGGTCCATCGCTGCCAGCGCTTTGTCCGCGGAAGAAAGTACGTGCGAAGCAACAAGGCTGCAGCCAATCCCAAGAAAACAACATAGCCTTCCAGATAGTTAGAAAACAGCGCTGACTCAGCCCAGTTCTTGCGCAGACCAAGAAAACCGGTCATGAGAAGCGTGATTAACCCCGCAGCAATAATGGCCTGTGCCCATGGCGGTGTGCGGACCATGGTTTGCTTGGAGCGAAGAGCCAAAGCCTGGGCTCTCGCGAGAAAGGATTCTTTACCCGCTGCGAGTCTGAACAGCAAGGCACGCATAAGCACTGCAAGGATGGCAATGGGTACGAGCCATGTGGCCGTAATCTGCATATAAAAGGGGACGGTAATGCGAGGCTCTCCGCCCGCCCAAAGCTGCACGGTGCGAAAGACCATCGGCGCCATGCCGCCCCAGCAGTAGATCAAGGCTGCCTCAATGATTGCCGTCACTCCAACCGTCATTGCTTTCGATTGGTTCATGCGGCGATGCGAAGAGCGCGCCAACTCCATCGCCATTACGATCGGCAGCGAGGCGAGGAGAAAAAAGAGCAGGTAGCTGACAATGAGCGGAATGTAGCGGCAAATCCACACCCCGAATACATCGTTGAAACGGAGATTCGCGGGCGCTGGCCCGGCCCAGAGAATGTCGCCAAGTGCATAGCCAAGCACCAGAGTGATGCCGAGATTTCCGCTCAGCGATCCGAGTCCGACGGCAATGATCAACAGCAGCAGATTGTCTGCAAATACTAGTCCTGTCGGGCCGCCCCAGTCGTTTGCTGTCGCCATCGGCGCGAGCACGTTGCCGGCGAATCCGTTCGTGCCGACGATCGTGCGATAGCGCCAGTGCGTGCCGCCTTCAATGAATCCAAAAAGGAACACTGCAAGCACAAGGATGGTCGCGACCCGCGGCCAGGCGGTGAGATAAATTCCATCCGACCATGCGGTCCAGAGCAGGATCGAATAACGGCGCAACTTTGTCGGGATCGTGACCCACCACAGGTCCACGAAGCGCCCAGAAAACGCGCGCCTCTCCGGAGTTGAAGCCGTGAAGTGAGGCGTTGGTGATTCGCGCATTGCAGAAGGTAAACCAGTGCTCATGGATTCCCTCGGATGCGGAGCTTTCGGCTGGCTGCAAAGGGAAGAGAGATGCGATGAGAAGTTATCGCCCCGCAATTTTGCGCGGAATATTGCTTCAAGAACCTTGCAGAGTCAAGCGGATTTTCGCTCACGCGCGCACCGGCTTCGCCACAAATCGGTTGGACTGCCGCGTCCTAGTGAAGCGCGCTTCGGTGCTCTATTTGGCTGGAGTGACGACTATTTGCCGGGAAATGGCGTTAACCATGAACCTAAACGGCCGGTAGTCCTAATTAACTTGTCGCCGAAGGCGCTGCCGCCACGGAAATACCAATCCATAGACTCAAACGCGTCCACCGCGTCTTTGGCCTTCACGCGGGCTGCCGTTTTGGGTGTAATCACGCCGGTGAACATTCTTCCTGCAGCCGTGAGGTATTCGTATTCGATGAAGTAATGCAACCAGATTCGGCCGCATCTCCTGCACGTCCACAGTGTCACTTCCCCGTACTGGTCATCGATACCGACCGATTTTTTCTCGAAACCACAAAAATGGGTCTCCGCTTCCAGACAAGGGCATCGATGATCTTGGTCTTCCGTCTGAATAACCATTGTCCCCTCAGCCTTGGTGCTCGTCGGTAGTGGTACAGTTTGAACCCCAGACGCCTCGATTTTGGAACTCCGACGCATCAAGCCGAATTCCGGCACGAAGAGGAGACAGCAATAGCGTCGGGTCCTCCACCTGTACGCGACAGGTGAGACTCGGAGTTGTGAACCGACGATTCGAACACGGCGGAAGAGAGCGATTCTCCGACACTATTTTTCCTTGAAGGCGTCAAAATAGTGATTTCCGCCTGCATCCTCGTACTCTGTCGCGAGCGCTATGCCAGCGGCTCCGAGTAGTATTCTGTACTCCTCGGCCCCGAGGGAAATTGATTCCAAGCCTGTCATTGCGTCGTTCCAAATTACAGATTTGGCCGTCGAGGTGAATAGCAATCGACCGCCCGGCGTGAGGATTTCGGCGAATCTCCGGATCAACCGATGCTGCTCTTCAGCCTTGAGAAGGAATATCAGCCCAATTGACAACACAGCATCAAAAGTTCGATCAAACATCCTCGACTCTAAAACAGATTCGGAAAGAATGGGTATGCCGGGCAGGTTTCGTTCGAACGCCGCAACAAACGATGGTGCTGCCTCCACAGCGAAGACCTGAAGTCCTTCTTCCACTAGTACGACCGTAATGGGAAAGCCGGGACCGCAACCCAGGTCAATAACACTGCTGCCAGGCGGCAGTGTTTTCGCCCAATTCCGCACTTCCTTTACGCCGATTGCATTAAATCGAGTTTTAGAATTGCCACGGCGCGCCAGAAATTCTTCGGAGACTGCTTCGTATCCGTTGGATCGATCCATCTGTCCAGTCAATGTCTCTTCCCACTCCGCGCCTGCTTGAGGGCGGCGCCGTAGATCTTCGAGCAGATCGCTTTTCGGATGCCGGGTTCAGAATTTAGTCGTGCTCCATTGGAATTGGATCGCCGGATGCTAATGGTGCGCTCAACGGCTGACAAATACCACCGCCCATCTGCGGATTTGGTTTGTCAGTTCCAAGCGAAGCGTAATTTTCCTAATTCCGGTGAGCGCAAAGTGTTCAGTAATGCGCGGCTACTCTCCCTACCATAGACTTGCTTTCAGAGCATTGGCGTTCGTGAAAGGCCACACGCTTAAGCTGGACAAATGCCCCCACGGAAGATGAAGCAAAAATCACCACTGCGCAATCGAAGTATAAGACCCTCGGTGAACCCGGCTCCGGATATGAGTGGACGAACAGTGTCGTGTGGGCACTCAAATAGCATGAACCACAAAATTGCGCCAGACTGAATCGCAATTCCGGGGATGATCGAGTCAGCAAGGTAAGCCAGAGTCGAGAAAGTCAGGCCGGCCAAGAGGAAGAATACAAATTTCACCACAACGTGGCATGCATTGGGGAATGTGGCAGAAGAGCAAACGTAGTGGCACTTGGGATGACGGCTGTTCGAGGCGAGTAGCGCTGCCGCAGCCCAGACTGCCAGTACCCCAGCGGCACGTTCTCTGAGAAGTCAGGGTACTCCCGAAACAGAGGACTGCACCTTCAACCTCGATGACGTCGTCCACTCAGACGTTTTCGTGGCGGGACGTGCTGTGAGCGCACCTTCCCAGCCATCGCATCCCACAAATCGCTGCCCTAGTACAATTCTCCTTCGATCTATGCTCGTACTTGCGCGAATGGCGAGTCTGCTTTTCATCGTCGTGCAGGCGGGAGTTGCGCAGACCGTCTCTCGCGCATACGTGGGCCATGACGGGAATGCCCATCTGATATTCCCGGACGGCACTAGCAAAACAATATCTCGTGAACCCGAGCAAATTGGGTGTGAAAACATTGCGATTAGCCCGGACAGGAAGATTGTGGCCTGGTCGGTTCTCGTCGAGAACTGCTGTACTTCCTATCCCATCCCGACGAGCGTCGTCGTATACCGTAAGGGCAAGACATTCACGATTTCCACTGGGCAGATGATCTGGAGATGGCACTTCCTTGGAAACAACCGACTGGCGTTACTCTCCGGTCCAACCCACGGCGGGGCGGCAACGACGAATCTCTACAGCCTTGCCGACGGCAAGATCGTTGAATCCTGGAATGGAAAGGGCGATGCCCCGAATTGGGCAAAAGCTTGGAGAAACGAGTTCGAGCAATAGCTTGGGCACTTCCCGGTTTTCAAAACAACCGATGCCTGTCCTTAATTAGAGATTTCGGCTAGTTGATCTCGTCACCTACGTCAGCAGCACATTCTTGGTCGTGATGGCAGCAGGGTTGACAATGTTCATTCCCGCGCAGAGAGCATGCAAAGCTGATCTAATGAGTCTACAGGCCGCGCTCTAATCAAGCTGCGCGGCTCAAAGCGTCAGTCCCGTGTTGTTTCACCATCTTGTTGTAATTACCCATGATCAAAAACGGCGCTGCCCATTGTCCGACGAACAAAGCCCAATCGTCTTTGCCTGAAATTTTGAGAATCAAAGAGGCGGCCATTGAGCTGAGCGCTGCAGCTAAAAAAATAGTGGAGGGGACGCGAGCTGTACCCGTTTCAATGGCGCCGGTGAAGCGGTCCTCTGTTGCTTCGCCGCTGCTGACTTTACTCTGCATGACGTTTTCTCCTGAGGTTTTGATTGGGGAAAGGAAGGCTTGATGTGGTGATTGGGAAGTGAGCGATAAAGACGAAACAATTGTGCCACTGTTCCAGAGTGACACCGCAAAAATCGAGAGCGGTTTATAAGTTTATTGGCAGCAGCAAATGGCCGGAGAGTGCGGCTGCCCTATGATGCACTGATTGGCCGAACATGTCCTTACAAGATCATTCAACGCCACATCTTGTTCTAAATTTGCAGTTTGGAATCCACAATCTTGGCACCGGAGACACACCGCATTACTAATACCGGCTCGCACGCGTGCGGCCCTCAAATAACAACAGGGCTCAATTGGAAGTTGTAGGCACGAACGCTCCGCACAGTAAACCGCGCGATTTTCGTATTCCACTTAGTTCGTCAATGCATCGGATGAAGACCGGTTCAGGTTCAGCTCACGTCCGGAAAGAATATGGGATTGATCGTACCGCGATTGCCAAGCGTTCCAGCTAGGCCACTTTTCTTTCGACGAGATCGCACGCCATGCACAGAACACAAAATGTAGGCTCCCGGCTAAGAGGTTTGGCTGGCCCAAGCGCAAGAACGAATTTTTCTCGTACTGGCTTATGCCTGCTTTTCCAAATGGATGCTGGGGTCGATCTCACGAGGATCACCAAGCAGCGAGCGCAACAATCGCACGAGCGCTTCAGGATCGTGGCTGGAAAGATTATGGTCCGCAGACTTGTACTTAAAAGCGTGACGAGGGGACAAGGCAATCAGTCGAATGTCATCACGAATTGTGCGAACGAACCTCAGAATTCGTTCACAGTCAACAGTTTCGCCTTATACTGCAATGAAACAATTGGCATTCGGAAACGACTGAAATATGTCCAAGGCTTCTTCTGTGCTGTGCGCTGTAAGAACGTTGAACTTTGCAGTTTCCAGTACGAGCTTACGAGTCGAAAGCGCCTGACCGGGTTCTGGTTCCGCCACAATCACTGTAGGACGACGCATACTCGACTTGATGCCGTCGGGCGGAACAAAGAAGCCCGGGTTCCCTGTGCTTCACCCCCTCATGAGTTTCAAAACCAGATTCTCACGATCAAAGGAACCACTCAGAAGAGGGATTTCGACGTGAGTTGAGACACGTCCCGACGCTGGAAACTCGCCCTGGCCAGCGCACTAACTGCCGCCACCAAAATGATCCTCCAGCGGCGTAAGTTGGTTTGACTACTCTTTTTTCCTAAGTCCCTCACCGATACCCTCGAGATCATTCTTGAGCGGGAAGGGCTACGAAACAGCGTCTGCGTACAACCGGGCGGCGGAACTTCAGAAGATCGAATCCTTTACTCCTGATTGCGTGATCTCGGACGTGCTTATGTCGGGAATGAATGGCATCGAGCTTTGCGGGGTCATCGAAACACTACATTCCGATTGCCATATCCTGCTTTTCTCTGGGCAGGCATCGACAAAAGCTATCGATCGAAAACGCTAGAGTCCAGGGGCACAGATGAGAGCTTCTGGCAAACCTGTCGATCCCGACGAGCTTCTAGAATGCCAATTCTCAATAACTAGGCGTTCGGCACCGGAGGCTGTCTAAGTCATGGAGCCCGCGCCGGATATGATCAATATGTGTTTTGCCGAGTTCCGCAGGCATGATGCAAAGGCGTGGGTTCTGCCTCTCACGCCAGCACACTATTTCGGGTTTACGTTAGGCGCGGTTCTTTCGTATTGCATTGATTAGAGCTTCCGGCCGAATTGGTTTGGAAAGGAACTCGAATTCGTGGCCTTGAGCTTGAGCTTCGTTCAGAAGTTCCGACGATGCCGCATGCCCTGAAAAGCAGATAACGCGGATTCCTGGATGTGCTTGACTGATTTCCTTCGCTGCATCGATACCGTTCATTCCCGGCATCATTACATCGACCAAAAGAATTGTCGGTTCGGTCTTGCCGGCACACTCTACTGCCGCCGCGCCGTCCATGACCGCTACAGCGTCGTAGCCCTCGCTTCGAAGTATTTCCACAACCGTGCAACAAATGAGTGATTCATCGTCGGCGACGAGAATTAGTGGGCGTGTCTCCGACTCGCCAGCGCGTCTCCGCCGTTCGGCTACCTGTTCGCACGTCTCAGTCTCAGGCCTTCCAAAGTTCGCCAGCGCGCCAACACGCATCAGGATGCAACTATCAGCAACAGTAGTGTCTGATGTGATTGCCGTATTCACATTCACCTCACGCCGTTATCGCGGCAGCGATATGCTTCAGTAACACATCGGGCTTAATTGGCTTCGCCAATACCTCAAATCGATGCCCTTCGGATTCAGCTCGTTCAATCAGACCGGCCGCCGCAGCCTGGCCCGAAAACAAGATAATGTGCACCTCCGGCAGGAACTCTCGAATTGCTTTGGCCGCATCGATCCCGTTCATCGTCGGCATGATCACGTCACAGACTATGATCCCGGGCCGAGCATGGCGTGCGAACCGAACGGCGGCGGCGCCGTCTGAAACGGCGATTGCTTCATAGCCCTCTTCCCGGAGAATCTGGACCAACGTATCGGCCACGAGAGGCTCATCATCGGCGACGAGGATCATCGCTGGTTTCTTCATGCCGAAATTCCTGCAACGCTCTCGCCGTGAGCAGCTTCGCGTGGCCAGAATACCGAAAAGACCGTCCCGATTTGAACCCGGCTCCGCACCTGAATGCGCCCGCCGTACTTCTGAACAATGCTCCGCGTGAGCCACAATCCGAGTCCGGTCCCGATGTCCCGCTTGGTCGTATAAAACGACTCGAAAATTCGGGGCATCGTTTCTGGCGCTATGCCGCCGCCGCTATCGGCTACCGTGAGACGAACGCCGCTGCGTGCCGTTCCATTCCAATCGTGCCCAGATTGCAGACGTATGCGGACGCGCCCCCCTTTGCTGGGCAGCGCATCAATTGCGTTCACGAGCAAATTGGAAAAGACTTGCCGAAACTCTCCAACCGGCGCAAACAGTTCGGCCGCCTCATCAAGCTCCCTCTCAACGTGCACATCGCGATTACGAAACCGGTAGCTATAGACATCTACGAGATCGGAGATGACTGGTGACACCTTGAAGAGCACCGGTGCTGAATTCTCGCGATAGAACCCGAGCGTCTGCCGCGCCACGTGCGCGACGCGATCTAATTCCTGGTCGGCCAATTTTAGGTATTCCTGCGTTCGTTCGCCCATGTTGTGATCTTTCCGAGCCAGGTACAAGAGGTTCGTTACTGATTCAAGCGGATTATTGATCTCGTGAGCCATTGTGGCGGCAAGTCGGCCTACGGCGGCCAACTTCTCTGAGCGCTGGAGAGTGTCGGCTATTTTTTTCTGCTCGGTGATGTCACGCAGAATCTTTGCCGCACCTATAATCCCGCCCTCGTCATCCTTGATGGGAGAGATGGTCAACGACACATCAATTCGTGTCCCGCTCTTGGTCAGCCGAACAGTCTCGAAGTGCTCGATTCTTTCTCCGCGCGCAATGGTAGCCAAAATTCGTGGCTCATCTGAATGCAATTCAGGAGGAATAATTGTCAGGACTGAGCGCCCGATCATCTCGTCTGCAGTGAAACCGAGGATTCTTTCGGCCGCACTGTTCCAACTGGTTATGATCCCGTTCAAGTCTTTGCTGATGATCGCATCGTCCGATGACGCTACGATGGTCGCCAGACGCTGCGATCCGACCAGAGCGTCCTGGAGCCGTTGTTGAACCTTATCTCAACATCCACATCGGTGTTGGTGCCAAACCAGCGAGTGATGTTATTGCGATCGTCACGTATGGGTGTCACACGGGTAAGAAATGGCCGGAAGACACCGTCCGCTCCACGCAGCGGGAACGTCATTTCGAACGCCTGGCCGGTCGCAATAGAGAGCCGCCAACGGTTTAAAACTGACGGCAAGACAGCAGGATCGTGTACCGACTGCCAGCCCCAGCCTTCCATCTCTTCAGGTGTAGTGCCCGTGTACTCATACCAGCGCTGGTTGTACCAAAATATCCAGCCGTCCGGGTTGGCCATCCACGCGAGTTGCGGCATGGCATTCGCAAGTCCGCGGAATTCTTCTTCGCTGCGCCGCAGTGTCTCTTCCGACTTTTTGCGCTCGCTTATGTCGCGCGCGAAGCCGGTGAAAAAATGCCGGCCGTCCTTCTTGTATTCGCCAAACGAGACTTCCAGAGGAATTTCTAGTCCGCTCTTATGAAGACCCGGCAGTTCGGTCGCTTCCCAATTAAGGTGGCGGTTCCCTGTTTCAACAAAACGGCGCAGCCCGGCTTCGTGCAGGCGGCGCATGTGGTCGGGCATTAGGATCGTGAGATTCTTGCCGACAATCTCTTCAGGGCTGTATCCAAATACATCCTCGACGGAGGAATTCACAAACTGAATTGTGCTGTCCTCATCGATGGTGATGATGGCATCCGAAGCTGTTTCGGCGACGGTGCGATAGCGATTCTCTGATTCGCGCAACGCGTTTTCAGCCACTTTGCGTTGCGTGATGTCTTGGACAATTCCAAACATCGTCGTCGCGCCTTGTTGCCTCCGCCCTTTGCAGTAGAACCAGCGAAGCCCTCGCTCCGGATGATGGTACCGGTATTCAATTTCCATCTCTCCGGAGTCATATCCCTCATTCATGAGGCGCTCTACATTCTGGAAGTCAGCGGGCAAAATGCGCTCTGCCCATTTTTGGACGTAGTTGATGTCGTTTGCATCGGTTCCGAAGAGTTGATGGAGCTCAGCTGAGAGTTTTTGGTTTCCCGTGGCCCGATCCCATTCCCATGTGCCGATGTGCGCGGCATCTTGTGCCAGCCGAAGCCGTTCCTCACTGCGCTCGACTTCTCTGCGCGCGAGGACCTTATCTGTAACCTCAACAGCATGCACGAGAATGCCCTGTATAGCTGCTTCGGCTGTGCGTATCGGCTGATAAACAAAATCGAAGTAAGCTTCGGCCGGTTGCCCGGTGTGCATTCGGTTCAGGTATGCCTTGGTCTCGCGGCCCACATGCGGTTTTCCTGTCCGGTAGACCTCATCTAAAAACCCGATAAACGGCTGCGTCTCTAATTCCGGCAGGCTCTCGCGGATGGGTTTGCCTAGGAAATCGGCAGCACTGTTTCGACCGGTGATCCGGACGTAATGATCATTAACGTAGCTCCAGCGGTGGTCCGGGCCGGTCATAAGCCCAATAGCTGCGGGAGCTTGGGCGAGAAGGTCTGTAAGCCGGTGACGCTCCAGTTCCGCTTCGGCACGCAGCCGCGCAGTTTGCAATGCGACCGCGAGCTGATTTGCCGCAACTGACAGCAACAGGCTTTCCGTCTCGTTCGGGAAGGTGCTGTCCACACATCCGACCGCTGCAAATCCTTGATCTCCAGAAACACCGATTGGCTGAATGGCCACGCGAAGCGCATCCGGCCACTCGGGTCGCGTAACCATCTCGACCAGAAGTGCGGCAGGTTGAGCCTCGGCACGGACGCGCCTGATTTCTTCAACGAAGCCAGTGTGATTTGAACCGCGCACCGCTTCTGTCGGTTGCGGATGATGCAGAAAGACGTAAACGATCTGCGCGCGAAGCGTGTGCAGGAGGATATCGGCAAAGCTGTCCGCAATTTGCGCTGGAGAACGGCCGACCCACACCGCCGGCGTTGTGGCAAGCGCCACCAGGTCGCGGATAATGCCCCGCAATTCTCGAACTGAACTGTCATTCTGCTGCACGTGTTAAGAAGGGACTGAATCCGTCTTGCGCGAGCGATAGGCCCCCCGCTGTCTAAGTTCCGCCAAGAACTCAGCGGGCGGAACAAAAAATGGATTCCTCTGCAGGACGCCGCCCAGAATCACCATTGGAT
>Ga0134125_10008443_pt1 | contig 11620 bp, 9 predicted proteins | sample KB31751_FD_96464 | JGI IMG/M metagenome (GOLD analysis project Ga0134125, IMG submission 96464) | Terrestrial soil microbial communities with excess Nitrogen fertilizer from Kellogg Biological Station, Michigan, USA - KB3-175-1 | ecosystem: Environmental > Terrestrial > Soil > Unclassified ... | reverse complement strand
GTGATCCCCTTGTCATCCGGGGATGACGGAACCAGCTACTCCGCCGCCGGCCGGACGTCTTCCACCACGAACCCGCCCGACTGCCGGGTCCAAAGCCGGGCGTAGGCGCCGCGGCGGGCCAGCAGCTCGGCGTGGGAGCCGGTCTCCACCACCGAGCCCTGGTCGAGCACCACCAGGCGATCCATGCGGGCGATGGTGGACAGGCGGTGGGCGATGGCGATCACGGTCTTGCCCTGCATCAGGAGGTCGAGGCTGTCCTGGATGGCGGCTTCCGCCTCGGAATCCAGCGCCGAAGTGGCCTCGTCCAGTACCAGGATCGGCGCGTCCTTCAACAGCACGCGGGCGATGGCAATGCGCTGGCGCTGGCCACCGCTGAGTTTCACGCCGCGCTCGCCGACCAGCGCGTCGTAGCCGCGGCGGCCTTCGCCGTCGCTGAGCGTGGGGATGAACTCGTCCGCGCGCGCCTTGTGCACGGCGGCAGCGATCTGCGCATCGCTGGCGTCTGGACGTCCATACAGGATGTTGTCGCGGATCGAGCGGTGCAGCAGCGAGGTGTCCTGCGTCACCACGCCGATCTGCGAGCGCAGGCTTTCCTGCGTGACCTGGGCGATGTCCTGGCCGTCGATCAGGATGCGCCCGGATTCCAGGTCGTACAGCCGCAACAGCACGTTGACCAGGGTGGATTTTCCTGCACCCGAAGGGCCGACCACGCCGATCTTCTCGCCGGCCCGCACGGCCAGGTCGAGTCCCGCGATCACGCCACCCTGCTTGCCGTAATGGAAATGGATGTGCTCGAAGCGCACCGCACCGTTGACCACTTCCAGCGGCATGGCGCCCTCGCGATCCTGCACCGCGCGCGGCTGCGAGATGGTGGTGATGCCGTCCTGCACGGTGCCCACGTCCTCGAAGATGCCGTTGACGACCCACATGATCCAGCCGGACATGTTGTTGATGCGGATCACCAGCCCGGTCGACAGCGCGATCGCGCCCACCGTCACCCGCCCCTCGCTCCACAGCCACAGCGCCAGCGCCGAGGTGCCCACGATCAGGAAACCGTTGAGCACGGTGATGCTGGCGTCCATCGCGGTGGTGACGCGGGTCATCCGGCGCAGCTTGCCGGTTTGCTCGGCCATCGCATCGGCGACATAGGCTTCCTCGCGCCGCGTATGTGCGAACAGTTTCAGCGTCAGTATGTTGCTGTAACCATCGACGATGCGGCCCATCAGTTTCGACCGCGCTTCCGAGGCCAGCCACGAGCGCTGCTTGATGCGCGGGATGAAGAACGCCAGCAGGCCGACATACGCGAACACCCACGCGAACAACGGCAGCGCCAGCCACAGGTCGGCCTGCGCGAACAGCACGATGGCGCTGCCGGTGTAGATCACCACGTACCAGATCGCATCGACGATCTGCACCGCCGAGGCGCGCAGCGCGCTGCCGGTCTGCATGATGCGGTTGGCGATGCGGCCGGCGAAATCGTTCTGGAAGAACGCCAGACTTTGCCGGATCACGTAGCGATGGTTCTGCCAGCGGATGCGGTTGGTGAGGCTGGGCACGATGGCCTGGTTCACCAGCAGGTCGTGGGAACTGTTCAACAGCGGACGCGCCACCAGGGCCACGAACGCCATGCCCAGCAGCTCCATGCCATGCGTGCGGAAGAAGACATCCGGCCCGCCCTGCGCCAGATCCACCAGTCGCCCGATGAAGCCGAACAGCGCCACCTCCACGATGGCCACGCCGAAACCCACCACGATGGCCGCCGCAAACGCGGGCCACGCCTGGCGCAGGTAGAACAGGTAGAAGCGCCACACCGACGTCGGCGGCATCACGTCGACCGGTTCCTTGAACGCGTCGATGAGGGATTCGAACCAGCGGAAGATCATGGGGAGGCGACGAGCGGGGGGATGGGATAACTTGCGTGTCCGCGCCGGGTTTCGCAAGAGCCTGTGGGAGCGACTTTTGTGGGATCGGGCCATCGGCACGAACATGAACGCCAGCCTCCGCATGCCGGCACGTACGCGCCGGCTGCGATTGACCGCCTGCAGCGGCACTCCGATCATGGACGGATGCCTATCCTGCTCCGCTGTGTCCTGCTTCTGCTGCTGAGCTTCGGCAGCAGCCTTTCGTTGGCCCAGGCCAGCGACCCGTCGCCGACCGCCAGCACGCCGACGGCCACGCCCGCGCAAACGCTGGATCAACTCACCGGCCAACTCGACTCGGTGCGGACCGAGCTCAAGAGCAAGGATGACAACCCGCCGCTGGCCGACCTGCGCGCCACCGCTCTTGGCGTGCAGGACCAGGCACGCCAACTGGCCGCCAGCCTGGCGCCGCAGATGGCGGCATTGCAGGCGCAGCTGACCGTGCTGGGGCCGGCGCCGGCCAGCGGCGCAGCCCCTGAAGCATCGGAGGTCGCCGCGCAACGGCGGCAACTGGACCGGGCGCAAGCCAACCTGGACGCGCAGATCAAGCAGGCGCAGTTGCTCAGCCAGAATGCGCTGCAACTGGCGGCGCAGATCAGCGGCATGCGCAACGACCAGTTTCAGGCAAGGTTGGCCTCGCGTACGGCCACACCGTTCAGCCGTGCATTCTGGATCGATCCGGCGCGCACGTTGCCGGGCGACACCCTGCGGCTCAAGCGGCTTGGCGTTCGCCTGGCGAACGCGTGGAGCGACGCGTGGCAGCCACCCAACCGGCAACCGTTGCTGCTGTGCCTGATCGCTGCGGTGCTGCTGCTCGGCGGCGGCCGCTGGGCGCTGGAACGGGTGTTGCTGGAGCTGGCCAAGCGCCACGTTCCGGACGGCCATTTGCGACGCAGCGCGATGGCCACAGCCGTGGCGCTGACCGCGGTGTTCACCACCGGCCTCGCCGCGGAATTGCTGTACCTGGGGTTGAACTGGAACGACATTCTCGACGACGACACCGCCACTCTGGCCCATGCCGCCGTGCAACTGGTTTGTTTTGCGGCGTATGTGGTGGGACTGGGCCGGGCGCTGCTCTCGGTGCGGCGCCCGTCATGGCGGCTGCCGGCGCTGACCGACGTGGTGGCGCAATGCCTGCGCCCGTTCCCCTGGTGGTTGGGCGCCGCGGCATTGCTGTTTGGCCTGTTCGACCGCACCAGCCGCACGATCGGCACCAGCCTGCCCGCCACGGTGGCCGCCCGCGGCCTGTTTGCGCTGGTCGTCAGCGGCTTGATCGGCATGGCGCTGGTGCGAATGCACCGCACGCGCCTGGCATCCGCCAGCAGCGGCGCCGAACCGCAGCATCGCCCGGTGTGGGTCGGCATCCTGATGGCTGCCGCCACGCTGGCCGTGGTGGTCTGCTGGCTGGCGGTGGCTACCGGTTTCATCGCGCTGGCGTTTTTCGTCGCCAGGGAAATGTTGTGGGTGGGCGTGATCGTGGCATCCGCCTATCTGCTGATCCATCTGCTGACGGATCTGGTCACCGCCTTGCTGGCGCCGCAGGGACATGGCGGGCACCGTCTGCAGACCACGTTCGATCTGCAGCCACACACGCTGGAACAGACGGTGATCGTGCTCAATGCCGTCCTGCGGGTGACGCTGGTACTGCTGGCGCTGGCCACCGTGCTGACGCCGTTCGGCGCCGGCCCCGGCGACCTGATCACCAGCGCGAGGCAGACGTTCGGCAACCTCAAGCTGGGCGATCTGGCGATCGACCCGGGCAGCATCTTTACCGCCGCGCTGGTTTTCGCGATCGGCTGGTACACGCTGCGCAGGGTCAAATGCTGGCTGCGCGACAAGCTGCTGCCCACCTCCACCATGGAGCGCGGCATGCAGGAGTCGCTGGTCACCCTGCTCGGCTACCTGGGCGGCATGCTGGTCTTCGTGCTGACGCTGGCCGCGCTGCACGTGGATCTGAAGAGCATCGCCTGGATCGTCAGCGCCTTGTCGGTAGGTATCGGTTTCGGCCTGCAGGCGATCGTGCAGAACTTCATCTCCGGCCTGATCCTGCTGGTGGAGCGGCCGGTGAAGGTGGGCGACTGGGTCAGTCTGTCGTCGGACGTCGAAGGCGACATCCAGCGTATCAATGTGCGCGCCACTGAAATCCGCATGGGCGATCGCTCCACCGTGATCGTGCCCAACTCGCAACTGATCACCCAGAACGTGCGCAATGTGACCCTCGCCAACGCACTGGGCCGCGTGCAGATCGTGTTGCCGCTGCCACTGGATACCGACGCGGGCAAGGTGCGGTCATTGGTCCTGGACGTGCTGCAGGCGCATCCGGCGACGCTGGAATCGCCCGCTCCGCTGGTGCAGCTGTCCGGCATCGACGCCAACTCGATGACGTTCAGTTGCACCGCCTACGTCAACAGCCCGCGCGACGTGGGCAGCGTGAAAAGCGACCTGCTGTTCGAACTGCTGCAGCGGCTGCGCGACGCGCGCATGTCGCTGGTGCGCTCGCAGCTCGTGCGCACGCTGCCGACGCCGCCGGAGAACGACGAAGGCACGGGCTGAGCCAACGCCAGACTCGGGCGCATCCACGGAGACAAGTCTATGGGGTTCCACCACTACCTGCCCGGCCCACCGCTGGACAAGCTGATCGCGAAGGTATGGGACTGGGACATGCCGCCCGCGGCGCATCGCCATGAGCGCGTGCTGCCGCAACCCGGGGCGCAGCTCATCATCAACCTGCACGAGGACGAAACCCGCGTCTACACCGACGACGCGGCGCGGCGCTGCATCCGTTCATCGGCCTGCGTGTTGGGCGGCCCGACCCTGCGCAGCGAGATCATCGACACTGCCGAGCAGATCCGCGTGATGGGTGTGGTGTTCCACCCTGGGGGCGCCCATGCACTGACCGGCGAGGACGCCAGTGCGCTGATTGGGCGGGACGTCGACCTGGGCGATCTGTTCGGCCGGGCCGCCGCGCTGCTGCGCCAGCAACTGCTGGAAACCCCCGCGCCGCAGGACCGCCTGCGCCTGCTGACCTCGTGGCTGGTACGGCGCCTGCACAGCACCGCCCTGCATCCAGCCATCGCCTACGCGCTGGAGCGCCTGGCCGATCCGCCGCAGGTGCAACGCATCGCACCACTGGTGCGCGAAACGGGCTTGTCCGAGCGCCGCTTCAGCATGCTGTTCCAGCGTCAGGTGGGCATGCGTGCCAAACACTACACGCGGCTGCTGCGCTTTCGCGCGGTGGTGGATCATGCGGCGACGCAGCCCACGGTGAACTGGAGCGAGGTGGCGGCCGACGGCGGTTACTTCGACCAGGCCCACTTGACCCACGAGTTCCGCCAGTTCGCCGGCGTCACACCGACCGCGTTCATGGCCACGCGCGGCCCGTACGCGAACCACCTGCCGCTCGATTGAGCGACGGAAATCTACAAGACCGCCGCGCCGCGCGGGGCTAGTCTGGTTGCGTCCCTGCGGGGGCAGCGACGTCGTTTCGCGAAGGCGGAATGACCGCCACCAGTCTTGCGAAATCCCACCACGGAGGCACCCCATGGAACAGTCCGGCGGCAGCACCATCATCCCTTGCCTGCGTTATCGCGATCCTCACGCGGCCATCGACTGGCTCTGCCGGGCCTTCGGTTTCGAAAGGCACGCGGTCTACGAAAACGATGCCGGCGAAGTCCAGCACGCGCAGCTGGCCTACGGCCGCGGCATGATCATGCTGGGCGGCGTGCGCCATGACGATTTCGGCCGGCACATGGCGCAGCCCGACGAGATCGGCGGCCGCGAAACCCAATGCGCCTGTGTGACCGTGCCCGACTGCAGGGCCCACTACGAGCGGGCAAAGGCAGCTGGCGCGATGATCGTCGACGACTACGCCGAAAAGGATTACGGCGGCGCCGGTTACAGCTGCCACGACCCGGAAGGCCATCTCTGGTACATCGGCAGCTACGACCCGTGGCAGCCGGCGTGATCAAGCGTGCGCCGTAGCGGGTACTGCCCGCTACGGCGATGAAAGTTCAGGGCGTGGCGACGGGCTTCAGCTTCGATCCCGGCCGCGCGATGGCATACATCGCCCAGCTGATCTGCTTGAGCAGGCCGTGGTGATCCTCGCCGATCCAGTACACGTTGGCGTGGGTGCGGTCGGGCAGGAAACGGAACTCCGACTTCGCACCCAGGCCATCAAGCACGGCCTTCAGCTTGTGCGCGGCACCGTCCAGATAGAAGGTGTCGGCGGTACCCACGTAGAGGTGGATCTTGCCGTCCAGGTCGCCCCTCAATTGCGGCCATTGATGCTGCAGGCGGTAGGCAATGTCGAAGTGGTCGCGCCAGTACGCGACCACCGCCGGATCGACGTCGCCGGTGTCGCGGTCGAACATCGGCACGGGCCGGCCGTCCGCGCCGCGCGGCGAGAATACCCAGTCGAACGAAGCCAACTGGCCGCCGTAGCTGCCCAGCACGCGCTCGAGTTTCGCGAACTGCTCGAACGTGCCCAGCACCTTGGCGTGGTTGCGCACCAGCGGATAGGCCGAGCCGTCGGGCCGCCGATAGACATTCGCGTGCGGCGCGTACAGGTCGACACCGGTGAAGTCGTGGAAGTCGCTGGGGTCGGGCGAGGTCGACCAGGTGCCGCCGAAGATCTTCGGATAGCGCGTCTGCAGCCACAGCGTGGCCCAGCCGCCGGAGGAGTGGCCGTTGAGGAAGCGACCGTTGACGTCACCATCCATGCGGTAGTGCGATTCGAGGTGCGGGATCAGCTCGGTGGTCAGCGCCTGTCCCCACGGACCGTTGTTGACCGAGTCGGCAAACTCATGGGTACCGGTGGGACTGGACTCGTCCAGGAACACCCAGATCATCGGCGGCATCTGCTGCTTGGCCATCGCCGTGTAGACGGTGGCGATGGAGCCGATTACCCGGTCGTTGTTGCCGCCGAAACCCTGCGTGTAATAGACGGTCGGGTAACGCACGGCGGCGCTGGCGTCGTACCCGGGCGGGGTCAGCACCCAGCCGCGCATGTGGATGGGCCGGCCCCAGAACGCACTCAAAGACGGGCTGGTGAAATCGATCAGCCGCGTGTGCGGGCGTGCCGCGGCCACGCTTTCGCGCCGGGCCATCGGCACCGAATCCGGCACGGCCCACGGATCGCCGTCCGCCGGCAACACCTTCGCCAGCGCCAGCGTCGGCGCGCTGGCGGCGGGCAGACGCAACTTGACCACGTCGCTGACCAGATCGCCGGCGCCACGTCCCAGGTAGTTGTAGTCGTGGTTCACGTCGAGCACGGCCTGCACCAGGTAATCGCCCGACGGCAATTGCGACCAGGCGGCGGGATACGCCATGCGCCCGGTGTCGACGTCGATCGCCTGTCCCGGCACCCAGTGCTCCACCTCGCGCGCCGCCACGCTGGTGACCGTGCCGCTGAACGGATCGGCATCCACCGATTCGACCGCGCTGCTCTTGCCCTTCGACTCCACCTTGGCCGCCGCCTCGGCCACCTTGGCGTCGACCGCGAACAGCAGCAGCCGGCCCGAGGTCGGTTGCGTGCCGGCCGTACCCAGCTCCACCCGGATGTAGTGATGTTCCAGCGCGTGGTCGTTGCGTGCCTGGGCGACGCCGACCAGCAACCCGAACGACAGCAGCACCGCCACCGCATGACGCTGATACTTCATGTCCCTTCTCCTTGGAGTGTGGGTGGTAGAAACTTTCGAGGCGAAAAAGTGGTTGCGTGAGGACAGATTTTTGCCGATTTGCCGGCCCATGGTGGTTCCATGGGCCAAGAAGCGGCGGAAATATGGACCAGGCAACCGCTTTTGCAGCCCGGAAGATTTCTACCGCCCACGCTCCTAGCCTGGGCGCCGCGAACGGCGCGGTGGTGGATCAGTTATCAGTGGTTCGCCGGCTTCAATCGCAGATCCTGGAAATCGAAACTGAAATCGGTCAGCGGCGAAATCGGCTCCATCCGCACCTCGCGCACCGCCCCGTCGGGGTCCAGCGCGTAGCTGACGAAGGCGTCGGCATTCAGCGTGCGATCGTCCCAGCGCACCACGAAGGTGTCGTGCTGCCACGACGTCATGGTGCCGACCAGTTGCGCGGTCTTGCTGAAGCGCATGCGCAGCTTGCCGTTTTCATGGCTGACGATGATGTCGCCGTACCAGGGGTCGCGGTAGGTACCGGCGTATTTCGCCAGCGGCAGCGACGGCTTGCTGTGCTTGTCGCGGGCGGCCTCGTGCTTGGCGAAGCTGTCGTCGGCATCGGACTGCGACTTCTGCACCGCCTTGGCATAGACGGATACCCAATCCGTTTCGTGTTCCGGATTGAGATAGGCATCCAGCACGCGGTAAGTCACCGCGTTGAAGGCCGCGCCCGATTCGGCATTGGTCAGCACCACCACGCCCAGATGCTGCTCGGGCACCAGGGTCACCCGCGACACCATGCCCGGCCAGCCGCCGGTGTGCCACACCAGCCGCTGCCCACGGTAGTCGGACAGGAACCACGACTCGCCGTAGCCGGAGAACTTCGGCGTCAACGGTGCCAGCTCGGGGATCGACGGTTTGCGGATGGCGATGGGTGTCAGCATGCTCCACATCTGCTGCTGGCTTTTCTCGGAAAACAGCCGCTGCGGCTGGCTATCGGCACCCTTCGTGGGCAGGACGCCGCCGGCGAGTTGCACCTTCATCCACCTGGCCATGTCGTGCACGCTGGAATAGATACCGCCTGCGCCCGGATCGTTGAGCCAGGCCATCGGCGGCACCGGCTGCAGATCCTTGAAGTCGGCCTTGGCATGGCCGGTGGCCACGTCCATGCCGGGCTTGATGTAGGTCTTGTCGATCAGCGACTCGTCCATGCCGACGGGCTTGAAGATGTGATCGCGCACGTAGTCCGCATAGCTCTGCCCGGACGCTTCCTCGATCACCAGCGTGGCCACCGCGAACAGGATGTTGTCGTAGGCGTAGCCGCTGCGGAAACCGTTGGCGATCGGCACATGCGCCAACCGCTGAACCACCTCTTTGGTGGAATAGGAGGTGGGCGGCCAATACAGCAGATCGCCCGCGCCCAGCGACAGACCGCTGCGGTGCGCCAGCAAATCGCGGATGCGCATTTCATGGGTGACGTACGGGTCGGACATGCGGAACCACGGCAGGTGATCGATCACCCGGTCGTCCATTTTCAGCTTGCCCGCCTCGGCCAGCTGCTGCAGCGAGGCGGCTGTGAACGCCTTGGTGTTGGAGGCGATCGCGAACAAGGTGCGCGCATCGACGGCATCGGGCTTGCCCAGCTCGCGCTGGCCGAAGCCCCGCGCCAGCACCACGTTGCCGTCCTTGACGATCGCCACCGCGATGCCGGGCACGTCGAACGCCTTGCGCGCGCTTTCCACATACGCATCGAAATCCTGCAGCTGCGCGGGCAGCAGCGGGCGCGCCTGGTCGTTGATGGCGATGGGCAGCTGGGGCATCGAGGACGTCGGCGTTTGCGCCGCCGCACCCGACGCGACGAACCATGCGCACGCCGCCGCGAGGCGCAAGACAAGAGGTCGCTGCAGCATCGATGACTCCAGGCAGGGGCGATCGCGCCACTATCGCGGCAAACCGCGCGGCAGGCCAGCGCCGAAAGTCACGCGATCCGCCGGCGGCCGTTCACGGTGGTTGCATGCGCGTCGCGGCAGGCTGCGATACCCGATCCCGCCAGCCAGGATTCCCATGGAACGCCCTGACCACGCCGCGCACGCGCCATCGGTGGCGCGATGAAAAGGCCGCAGCGGCCCAACGCCGCCAGCGCAGGTGACAGCCTTCGGCGTGCGCCTATCCGCGTCGGTGTCGGCGGCTGGGTCTATGCGCCCTGGCGCGACAATTTCTATCCCGCTGACTTGTTGCGCCGGCTGGAGCTGGATTACGCCAGCCGGCACCTGCGCGTGATCGAGGTCAACGGCACTTATTACAGCGCGCAAAAACCGGCCACCTACGCCAAATGGGCCGAGGCCACGCCGCCGGGTTTCGTGTTCTCGCTGAAAGCGCCGCGCTACATCACCGAAAGCCGGCCGCTGGCGCACAGCGGCAAGGGCGTGGACAGCTTCATCTACGGCGGCATTGAGGAAATGGGCGACCGGCTGGGTCCGATCCTGTGGCAGCTGCCGCCCTCGCGAAAATTCGATGCCGACGACCTGGATGCCTTCCTGCAGGCGCTACCGCGCGTGCTGAACGGACGTCCATTGCGCCACGTACTGGAGGTACGCAACCCCGGCTTCCTGTGCCCGGCTTATGTGGAATTGGCGCGCAAGCACGCGATCCCCACCGTGTTCACCGACTCGCCGAAATTCCCCTCGCTGGCCGACCTCACCGGCGATTTCGTCTACGCCCGACTGATGCGCAGCATCGAAGAGATCGCCACCGGCTACGACGACTCCGCACTGAATGAATGGGCGGCGCATGCCCAGGCCTGGGCCACGGGACACGACATCGACGCCTTGCCGCACGTAGGCGCCACGCAGCCGGCCGGACCGCCGCGCGAGGTGTTCGTGTTTTTCATCAGCAGCGCGAAACTGCGCAACCCAGCCGCGGCGATGGCATTGCAGGAACGCGTTGATCGGCTGGCGTGAGCGCGGGTGGAAGGGGTCGAGCTGCAAGGGACGTGAAGCACCTTGCAGCCCCGTTCGCCCTGGGCGTCGTCGCACAGCGTACGGAGTCGAAGGGGGCAGCAGGGCTCCGACTTCGCCGCGACGGGGCGATGCTCAGCCGGAACGGTTGAGGGGCGGCGGGAACAGCGAACGGCGCCCGCGCGGTGCATTTCGTATCATCGCGTTTGCCTTGAACCGAAATGCCGCCGACCCGCCATGCGCCGATTCCCTCCGCTGATCCTGCTTGCCGCGCTGGCTGTTGCGCTGGTCATGTGGCGACAGCCGCCGTCGACGCCGCAGGATCCGGCCGCCTCGTCGGAGACCGCGAGCCAGATCGATCATGCGAGCGACTCGCCGACATTGCCGGCGTTCCTGCCGACCGAGGCTCGCGATACCTTGCGCCGCGTCGCCCGCGGCGGCCCGTTCACCCATACCCAGGATGGCGCGGTATTCGGCAATTACGAGCGCCGCCTGCCGCCACGGCCACGCGGCTACTACCACGAGTACACGGTGGAAACGCCCGGCGCGCGCAGCCGCGGTACGCGACGCATCGTCACTGGCGGCACACCGCCCGAGATCTACTACTACACCGGCGACCACTACCGCAGTTTCCGCCGCTTCACGGTACAACCATGAGCGCGCACCGCTTCGACCTCGACCTGACGCAACCCGCGCAGAGCGGCGTGTATTGCGTCGGCACCGACGATCTGGACCGGCTGGCGAAGACGGCGCGGCGCGACGCGCTGCAGGTGTGCCGCACGGATCTTGGCGGCTGCACCGACAAGCACGAACTGTTGCAGCGCCTGGCCGTTTCGCTCACGCTGCCCGCCAGCTTCGGATACAACTGGGATGCACTGGCGGATTGCCTGCGCGACTTTGGCTGGTTGCCCGCGTGGGGATACGTATTGCTGTTCGAACGCGGCGACCACCTGCGCGAAGCCGCACCGGGGGATTTCACCACCCTGCTCGGCGTGCTGGACGACGCGGCCACCTTCGCCGCCGACCGCGACATGCCCTGGTTCGCGTTTCTGGCGCTGCCCGACGAGGCGTTCGAAGGCAGCTGATCTGTCACGCTAGGCGCCTCGAACAACGCACTCACCGG
>Ga0134125_10008442_pt1 | contig 11621 bp, 9 predicted proteins | sample KB31751_FD_96464 | JGI IMG/M metagenome (GOLD analysis project Ga0134125, IMG submission 96464) | Terrestrial soil microbial communities with excess Nitrogen fertilizer from Kellogg Biological Station, Michigan, USA - KB3-175-1 | ecosystem: Environmental > Terrestrial > Soil > Unclassified ... | reverse complement strand
TCAATCCGCAAACCGCCGAGTCGTCGGTGCATGCGACCGTGATTCCGGAGCAGATGGTCACCGCCGAGGGCTATGTCGACGTTCCCTTCGCCGGCCCGGTCGCCGCGGGCGGACACACCCCGCGCGAGGTCGCGGCGGAAGTCGAGAAGCTGCTCGCCGGCAAGGCGCACGCGCCGCAGGTGCAGGTGCGGGTGACGCGGAACGCCTCGGCGACGGTGACCATCGTGGGGGAAGTCTCGCAGGCGACGCGGATGCCGCTCACTTCGCGGGGTGAGCGGCTGCTCGATGCGATCGCGGCGGCGGGTGGAGTACGGCAACCGGTCAACAAGCTGAGCATCCAGGTGACGCGCGGCGCGAATGTGCACGTGCTTCCGCTCGAGCGCGTGATTCGCGAGCCCGGCCAGAACATCCGCCTCATGCCCGGAGACGTGGTCTCCGTGTCGCTCCAGCCGTTGAGCTTCGTGGTGATCGGCGCGACCGGCAAGAACGAGGAGATCAACTTCGAAGTGCAGGGCATCACCCTGTCGCAGGCGCTGGCGCGTGCCGGAGGATTGGATGACGCGCGCTCGAACGCACGCGGCGTCTACCTCTTCCGGCTGGAAGACCCGGCGGTCGTAGCGGCCGCCGCATCGAAGAAGGCGCCGTTCACCGTGGACGGGAAGATCCCCGTCGTCTACCAGCTGAACCTGCTCGATCCGATGTCCTTCGTGGCCGCGCGTACCTTTCCGATGCACGACAAGGACGTCATCTACGTGGCCGACGCGCCGAGCGCCGAGCTGCAGAAGTTCCTGAACCTGCTCGCCTCGGCCCTGTACCCGATCGCGACCACCGTCAACGTCACCAAATAGCCGAAGGGCGAGGCCTCGATTCGCCATGATGATCGACATCACGCGTCTTGCGGCATGGGCCTTGGGCGGCAAGCTCGCCACGGGCATCGAGCGCGTGAGCCTGGAGTACGCGCGGCACTTCGGCGCTCGAGCCCGTGCGCTGCTCAGGACGCCGGGACGGTGGGTCGCATTCGGCTCGCGCGATTCGCGCCTCGTGTTCGAATCGCTGCTGGCGGCGAAAGGGAGCCGCCTCGATCTCCTCGGCACGATCGCGCGGGGATACGCGCTCGGTTGGCAGCCGCCGATGCGCTCGATCCTGCTGAATGCCGACTACAACGGCCGGGAAATTCCCGGCTACGCCGCCCGATTGCGGCGACGCGGCCTGCGGCCCGTGTTCTTCGTGCACGACATGATTCCGTTCACGAGCCCCGAGTTCTGCCGCCTCACCGCGCCGCTGTCCATCCGGCGCTGCCTCGCGCTCTCCCCGGCCGCGCGGCGGGAGCTGCGGCGGCGCGAGGCCACGGAGGCGCTCGATTCCCATCACCGCCGCATGCGCGCGATCCTCGCCGCGGCGGCGGGCATCGTCGTGAGCACCGAGGATACGCGGCGCGCGCTCGAGCGCTATGCGGCCGCCGCGGGGCTTGCCTGCCCGCGTTGCACGGCGGCGCCGCTCGCCGCCGCGCGCTTGCCGCAACCGTCGCCCGCGTCGCCGCTCGCGCATCCCTATTTCGTCGCGCTGAGCACGATCCAGCCGCGCAAGAACCACATCCTGCTGCTGCGCTTGTGGCGCTACCTGATCGAGGAGCTGGGCGATGCGTCGCCGAGGCTCGTGCTGATCGGCCGTCGCGGCTGGAAATTCGATCCGGAGGCCGATCTCCTCGACCGATGCGAGCGCATGCGCGAGTTCGTGATCGAGCGCGAACATTGCGAGGACGCCGAGCTCTCCACGTGGCTGCGCCATGCGCGGGCGCTGCTGTTTCCCACCTTCTGCGAAGGCTATGGCATGCCGCTGGTCGAGGCGCTGGGCCTCGGTGTGCCGGTGATCGCGAGCGACCTCGCGGTGTTCCGGGAGATCGCAGGAGCCGTCCCGGATTACCTGCATCCGCTCGACGGCCCGGGCTGGAAGCGGGCGATCCTCGACTATTCGCGGCTGCACGCCACGCGAAGAGACGAGCAGCTCGAGCGGATGGCCGGATTCCGCGCGCCCGCGTGGTCCGACCACTTCCGCCGCGTGGAGGCATTGCTCGAGTCGCTCGAGCGAGAGCCCGGCGCGATCGGCGAATCGCTCGAGCGCGCGCCGCGCGAAGCCGCCTGATCGTGGCGCGCCGCGCGTTCCTCCTGCTGCAAGGCGTGTGCTCGCCGTTCTTCGCGCGGCTCGCCGACGAGCTCCAGGCGGCCGGCCACGCTGTCCTCAAGCTCAACTTCAACGCGGGCGACGCGCTTTATTGGGCACGGCGTCCCGGCTGGCACTTCCGCGGAACGCTCGACGAGCTCGGCGAGTTCCTCGAGACGCGCTACGCCCGCCACGGCATTACCGACCAGGTCATGTTCGGCGATTGCCGCCCGGTGCACCGATGCGCGTCCGCGTGCGCCGCGAGGAACGGCGTCCGTACGCACGTCTTCGAGGAGGGATACTTCCGTCCGTACTGGATCACGCTGGAGAGCGAGGGAGCGAACGGACGTTCCCGGCTGCCGCGAGACCCCGGCTGGTTCCGGCACGTCGCGCGCCTGCTGCCGCCGACCCCGGTCGAGGCACGATTCGCGGCGCCGTACCGGGTGCGCGCCTTCCACGATGTCGCCTACCATGTCGCCGGCTCGCTGAACCCGATCCTCTACCCGCACTATCGGACGCATTCGGCGACGACCGCACCCCTGGAGTACGCGGCGTACGTGCGCCGCCTCGCCTGGTTGAAGCTGAATCGCCGTCGCGAGGAGGAGCGCGTGCGCTCCCTCGCCGAATCGGGCATCGCCTATTTCGTCCTCGCCTTGCAGTTGAATGGCGACGCGCAAGTCCGCGCGCACTCGAGGTTTCGCGACATGGGCGAGGTCGTGAACGAGGTCATGGCGTCGTTCGCCAGCTACGCACCGCCGGCATGCCACCTTGCGATCAAGAATCACCCGCTCGACGAGGGACACCTGAACCATGGGAGGATCGTGCGACGCGAAGCGCACGGGCTGGGACTCGGCCGCCGCGTGCACTACCTCGAGGCCGGCGATCTCGCCACGCTGGTCGCGCATTCGAAGGGCCTCGTCACCGTGAACAGCACCTCGGGGCTCGCGGCGCTCGAGCACGGCAAGCCTACGATCGTGCTCGGCAATGCGATCTACGACTTGCCGGGGATGACCGCCCAGGTCGGGCTCGACGAGTTCTGGCGACGGCCGCAGCCGCCCGACCCGCAGCAGTTCGAGTCGTTCCGCAAGGTCGTTCTGCAGCTCACGCAGGTGAACGGCGGCTTGTACTGCCGCGGCGGCATGGCGCTGGCGGCGAAGAACAGCTGCGCGGTGCTGATCGACGCGTTGCCGCGCCTGCAGCGTTTCCTGTGAAGTCGCCGGCCTGCGTGCTGATCACGGGAGCGAGCGGCGGCATCGGCTCCGCGCTCGCGCTCGAGCATGCAGCGCCGGGGAGGCGGTTGATCCTCCATGGTCGCGACGAAGGCCGGCTGGGACGCGTGGCGGCGCGGTGCGAGGCCCTGGGGGCTCGCGTGCAGACGGTGGTGCTCGAGCTGCGGCACACGGAGCGGCTGCGCGAGTGGGCATCGCGCCTCGCGAGCGACTCGCCTCCCGACCTGCTGCTGGTGAATGCCGGGGTCAACAGCACTCCCGCACCGGACGGCGCGGAGCCGTGGAGCGACGTGGAGGCGGTGCTGGACGTGAACGTGCGCTCGAGCGTCGCGCTGGTCGAAGCGCTGCTGCCGACGTTCCGGGCGCGGCGCAGCGGCCAGATCGGATTGGTCTGCTCGCTCGCCGCCTATGTCGGGCTGCCGGTGAGGCCCGCCTACAGCGCCAGCAAGGCCGCGCTCAAAGCGTACGGCGAGGGGCTGCGCGGGTCGCTCGCTCCCTTCGGCGTCGAGGTGAGCGTGATCATGCCTGGATACGTGCAGTCCGCGATGTGCGACGCGACGCCGGGCCCGAAGCCGATGATCTGGAGCGCCGAGCGAGCGGCGGCGCGCATCCGCAAGGGTCTGGCGAGGAACGAGCCGCGCATCGCTTTCCCGTGGCCGCTCAGCGCGGGGCTTTGGTTGTTGTCGGTGCTGCCGCCGGACCTCGCGCTCGCAATCCTTCGCCACGCCGGACATGGATCCCGCTAGGATCATCGCGGACATGGAGCCCGCCAGAACCGTCGCCACAGCCGCGCTCACGGGCCTCCTCGCATCGATCCTCGTCGAGCGGATGGCGGCGCCGCGCTCGCCGCAGCCGCGGATCCGCCCCGCGGCAAGCCTCGCGGTGCTGGCAGGCGTTTTCCTCCTGTCACACGTAGTGCTCACGCTGGTACTCGGACGTCCGTGGTTCGCGGCGGCGATCGCTTGCGCCGGCCTTTGCCTGCTGGTCGCGATCAACAATGCGAAGCATGCCGCGCTGAGGGAGCCCTTCGTCTACCAGGACCTCGACTACTTGGTCGATGCGCTGCGCTACCCGCGCTTCTATTTCCCGCATCTCGGCCTCTGGAGGGCGATCGCCGTGGCCGCAGCCGTCGCGGCCGCCGCGTCGATCGGCCTGTGGATCGAGACGGCGCTTCCCGATCGCTGGCGGCCCGGAGGACCGGCCGCGGTGTGCCTCGTGCAATTCGCTTGCGGTTTGCTGCTCGCGCGCGCGGGATACCGCGGCCTCGGAACGATGACCTACTCGGCCGCCGAGGACCTCGCGTCGGCCGGATTCGTCGCTTGCCTCGTCGCCTACGGGATCGCGCAGCGCGCTTCGCCGACTCTCCGAACCTCCTCGCCCGGCGTGCGCGCGCATCGAAGCGCGGCGCCGACCGCGCCGCATCTCGTTGCCGTGCAGAGCGAGTCCTTCTTCGATCCGCGTTCGCTCGGCGTGAGTGTGGATGCGGACGTGCTCGCCAATTTCGATCGCCTCCAGCGCGGCGGGGCGCTCCACGGCACCGTCCGCGTGCCGGCGTGGGGAGCCGACACCGTGCGCAGCGAGTTCGCGTTCCTCTCGGGAATCGACGAGCGTTCGCTGGGCGTGCATCGCTTCAATCCGTACCGCAAGGCCGAGAAATGGCGGATCGCGACGCTCGCGAACGGCCTGAAGGCCCTCGGGTACCGGACCGTCTGCATCCATCCGTTCGACGCGAGCTACTATCGCCGCGATCGCGTGATACCCGCCCTCGGTTTCGACGAGTTCATCGACGTCCGTGCGTTCGCCGGGGCGGAGCGGTGCGGCGATTACGTTTCCGACGCGGCGCTCGCGGCCATGGTGCTGGAACTCGTGCGCGATTCCTCCACGCCCGTGTTCGTCTTCGCGATCACCATGGAGTGCCACGGGCCGTGGCCGATCGACCGCCCGGCCGATGGGCCGGGGCGGGACGGCCGCGAGCCGGAATGGACCGCCGAGCTGCGCGCCTACCTGCGGCATCTTCGAAATGCCGATGGCATGCTGGGCATGTTGTGCGCCGGCCTCGAACGCCTGCCGCGCGCGGCGTCGCTGTGCTGGTACGGCGACCACGTGCCCATGCTGCCCTCGGTGTATCGATCATTCGGATATCCGGACCGCTCCACGGATTTTCTCGTCTGGCAGCCGGCATTGCGCACGAGCCCGCTACAGCGGCGGCCGCAGACGCTCGAGCTGCACGAGCTCGGCCTGCGATGGGCCGAGCTGGCGGGCAGGGAAGAACGCGCGGCGCGATCCTGTTTACGATAGGACCGAACGCCCCCCGCGTCCCCGGGTCTATCCGGAGGTCCGCCATGAAGACTCGCCTCGCCCTCGCCGCCGCCTTCCTCCTCTCTGCGTGCGCCTCGTACAGCGGCTACGGGCTGCATCCCGGAAGCTCCACGGTCGAAGACGTGCGCCGCACCATGGGCAAGCCCGCGGCCGAATTCGAGGACTCGAGCGGAGGGCGCGAGCTCTTCTACCCGCACGGCCCGCTGGGGACCCAGACCTTCGTCGCGCACGTCGACGCGGGCGGCACGCTGCGCGGCATCGAGCAGGTCCTCGACGACGACCACTTCTACGCGATCCGCGAGGGCGAGACGCGCGACCAGGTGCTGCGCACGATCGGCCCGCCGGGCGACTCCATGCGCTTCGACAACGGCACCTACGCCTGGATCTGGCGCTTCAAGGACACGTGGGGATACCTCTCCGACTTCAACGTGACCTTCGACCGCAACAACATCGTCGTCGCGAAGATCGCGATCCGGGTCGAGCGCAGCGACAGCAAGGATCGCTAGTCGCGTTGCGGCGGCGCGCGCCGCTCGAGGCGCAGGATGCGGAACGGATAGGCGTGGCGCTCGTCGGCCGCGTGCCGGGCGACCTCGGTCTCGCGCCAGTTGCCGCGATCGAACGGCGGAAAGTACGTGTCTCCATCGACCTCGGCCTCGACCTCGGTGAGATGGATCACGTCCGCGCTTGCGAGCGTCTCCTCGAAGAGCGACGTGCCGCCGATGACGCAGGCCTCCTCGGCGCCGTTCGCCGCCTTCCACGCTTCGTCCAGCGAATGCGCCACGACGCAGCCGGGCGCGGCGAAATCGCGGTCGCGGGTGACCACGATGTTCTTGCGCCCGGGAAGCGGCTTGCCGATGGACTGGTAGGTGCGCCGGCCCATGATCACCGGGTGCCCGAGCGTCACCTGCTTGAAGTACTTCATGTCGTCGGGCAGGCGCCACGGGAGCTGGTTGTCGCGCCCGATCACGCCGTTCCTCGCCACCGCCACCACGAGCGAGCGGCGCATGCTCACACCGCGATCGGCGCGCGGATCGCCGGGTGCGGATCGTAGCCTTCGAGCGTGAAGTCCTCGTAACGGAAGGCGAAGAGGTCCTTCACGCGCGGATCGAGCCGCATCACCGGCAGCGCGCGCGGCGTGCGCGCGAGCTGCTCGTCGGCCTGCTCGAGGTGGTTGAGGTAGAGGTGCGCGTCGCCGAGCGTGTGCACGAACTCTCCCGGCGCGAGCCCCGTCACCTGCGCGACCATCATCGTGAGGAGCGCGTAGGAGGCGATGTTGAACGGCACGCCCAGGAACATGTCCGCGCTGCGTTGGTACATCTGGCAGGAGAGCTTCCCGTCCGCGACGTAGAACTGGAACATCGCGTGGCAGGGGGCGAGCGCCATCTTCGGGATGTCGGCCACGTTCCACGCCGAGACCAGGAGCCGGCGCGAATCGGGATTGGAGCGGATCTGGCGCAGCACTTCCGAAATCTGGTCGATGTGCCGCCCGTCCGGCGCGGGCCACGAGCGCCACTGGTAGCCGTAGATCGGGCCCAGCTCGCCCTCGGCATCGGCCCACTCGTCCCAGATCGTGACGCCGTGCTCCTGCAGCGAGCGCACGTTCGTCGCGCCCTGCAGGAACCACAGCAGCTCGTGGATCACGCTCTTCAGGTGGATCTTCTTGGTCGTGAGGAGCGGGAAGCCCTGGGCGAGGTCGAAGCGCATCTGCGCGCCGAAGACGGAGAGCGTGCCGGTGCCGGTGCGGTCGCCCTTGCGCGTGCCGTGCATGCGCACGTGGCGCAGGAGGTCGAGGTAGGTTTTCATGCGGGATCGCGATCGATTCTAGCGCAGCGGGCCGGACGCCCGTCGAAAGCACCAACGAAAAAGGGGCCTTGCGGCCCCTTTTCCCTGCTGCTGTGGCTTCGGATCAGCGGAACTCGTACTTCACGATGCCGTACACGAAGCGGGCACGCGCGTCGTAGTACGACGGGTCGTAGCCCACCTGGAACGTGTTCTGCTGGTTGGTGGCCGGCGGGTTGGTATCGAGCACGTTCTTCACGCCGAGCGTGAAGGTCCAGTGCTTGAAGCCCGTGTACTGCTCCTGCAGGTCGTACAGGCTCATCGAGCCCACCGTGCGCAGGTTGCCGTTCACGTCGGTCTGCCAGTCCGTGTAGCTGGTCTGGTAGGTCTGCGCGACCGTCGTGGACCACGGGCCCGCATCCCACGTGAGGGTGGCGTAGTGCTTCCAGCGCGGGATCACGCCGACCACGTTCGACCCGAACGCCGTACCGACGAAGCCGCCGAACGTGCCATCCAGGTTCTGGAAGTCGTAGCGGGTGTAGTACGTGCCCGAGATGTCGAAGCGCAGGCGGCCGTAACGCGTCTGCGGCCACTTGTAGTGCGCCTCGGTGTCGATCCCCTCGATGTGCGTCGCGCCCAGGTTGATGAACGTCTGGTCGATCGAGAGGATGCGGCCCGGCAGCCCGCCTTCCGACGGATCGGCCGGCGCGCGGTGCACGAGGCCGCCGAACTGGCCGAGGTCACCGAGGATGGTGGTGACCGGGATGCCGTTCGTGATCTGCTCGTTCAGGCGGATCTTGAAGTAGTCGGCCGACACCGAGAGCGCGTTGGTCGGCTCGAGCACGATGCCCGCGGTGAACTGCTCGGATTTCTCCGGCTGCAGGTGCGGGTTGCCGCCGAAGGTCACGCCGAATTGCGTCACGCAGTCGATGCCGCTGTTGCCCGTGACCGGGCAGCGGATCGGGTCGGAGAGACCCGTGGCCGACACGCCGGAAGTCTGCGGCACGTCGAGCTGGAACAACGACGGCGCGAGGAAGCCCTTGCCCCAGGACGTGCGCAACAGCACGTCGCGGTTGGGCTGGAAGCGCAGGCTGAACTTCGGATTGTTGGTGCGCCCGAAGTCGCTGTAGTCGTCGGTGCGGATCGCGGCGTCGAGCTCGAGGCTGCGCAGCAGGGGCAGGTTCACCTCCGCATACGCCGCCTTGACGTTGCGGTCGCCGTGGACCGCTCCGGCGCTTCCGCCGTAGCCGGTGATGTCGCCGCCCTGGTACGCCGCGCTCGGCGTCTCGTCCAGCTTCTCCTTGCGATAGTCGATACCGATCGCGCCCGCCGCGGTGCCCGCCGGCATGTTGAACAAGTCGCCGGAGACCTTCGCGTTGAGGGCGCCGGTGGACGAGGTGCCGGTGAACACGTCATCGATGAAGTCGGACTGGTGCAGCAGTGCGAGCTGGTCGGCCGGCAGGTTGAACGCGCTGAGATCGATGTTGCCGCTGTTGAGGATCGGGATCAGCTTCGAGTACAGGAAGAAGCCGCCGTTGGTGTGCTCGACCGTCTTGCCGTGCGCGTAGGAGTACGAAACGTCCGTATCCCAGCGGTCGGCCAGGGTGCCCTTCAGGCCGCCCACGATCTGGTAACCCGTGTTGGTGTCGGTCGTGTCGCGATCGCCCAGCGGCGTGGTGCGCCAACGCACGTTGAGCGGCTGCCCGTCGACGCCGGCCGCGGCCGCGGCGGCGTGCGGGTAGAACGGGCTCGACGGCAGCCACGTGATGGTCGCCGGGATGTCGCCGTTCGGGCCGTACTGGAACACGCTGGAGATCGGAGCGCCCTGGATGATGAAGCGGTTCTTGTCCTGCCCGTACAGCGCATGGGCGTAGGCCTGCCACGTGGGCGTGATCTGGAACTTGCCCTGCAGGAAGAGGTTCGCGTTCTTGTCGTCCGGGATCGACTCCACGCCCTTCTCGCGCGCCGGGTCGAAGAAGCAGCCGCCGAGGAGCGTCACGAACACGTTGTTCGGGTTCGGGCCGCAGTTCGTTCCGGAGGAGCCGATGATGCCGATGTGGCCCGTCGTGATGTTGCCCGGGAATGTGTTGCTCGAGCCCGCGAAGCCGCCGAGGTTGTTGAGGAAGTTCTCGGTGGAGGCGGTGGAGAAGATGCAATCGCGCTGGTCCAGCGAGTGCTGGTGGTCGTACGACGCGTTCAGGAAGATGTTGTAGCGGTTCTTCGCCAGGTCGCCGAAACCGAGGGAGGCGGTGTACTTGTCTTCCGCGCCGCCGCCGCTACGGGTGGGATGGCCGTAGAACACCGAGGCTTCCGCGCCCTTGTAGTCGGAGCGCATGATGAAGTTGATCACGCCCGCGATCGCGTCCGATCCGTACACGGCGGAAGCGCCGTCCTTCAGGATCTCCACGCGCTCGATCGCGTTGAACGGGATGATCGCGAGGTTCACGCCCTGCACGCCCTGCGTCTCGCCCGAGAACCCGTTCACGCGCTTGCCGTTGATGAGGATCAGCGTGTGGCCGCCCTGCAGGCCGCGCAGCGACGCGAGCTGTGCCGAGTTGGTGGTCGCGCCGATGGTGCTGGTGAGCGCGACGCCGCCGAGGCTGTTGTTCGCCGAGATGAACTGGAGGAGCTCCATCGGGGTCGTCGCGCCCGACTTCTCGATCTGGTCGCGCGACATCACCGTGACGGGAAGCGCGGTCTCACCCTCCACGCGCTTGATGCTCGAACCCGTGACCTCGATCTTCTCCTTGGTTTGTGCCGTCTGATCCTGCTGCGCGAATGCCGGCGCGGTAGCGGCCGACAGCGCCAGCCCCACGCCCAGGGCTTTGGCCAGGGCGAAGGAAAGCGTCTTCATTCTAGGATTCATTCTTGAGACCCCCAGTGGTGTTGTAAAAATGCTTCGGAGATGCAAGGACTTGTAAGGGAGTAAGCCTTGGTTTTCTAGTCCTTTTAGGCCGTTGACAACGTGCGGATGATACTGAGGTCAAGTGATTTATCCAACAATGAAATCTCCCCATGTTGCGTTTTTGCAACATGATCCTTCCGGCGGCGGCCAGGAGTGCGCCGGGCGCCTCGATCGGGAGCCGCCTCCCGGCGGCCGGACCGTGGTTTTCGCGCCCGGAAATGTGGTTTCGTGCTAGAATTCCGGGGTTTCCTCTGGAGATGGGCCTTGCGCCCATTTTTTGTTTGTGAAGGCCGTTCGCGAGCAGGAAAAGTGGCTGCGCACGACGCTCGAGGGCCTGGGCTACGAGCTCGTCGATCTCGAGTCGTCGCGCTCGGGCCTGCTGCGGGTCTTCATCGACTCGCCGCGCGGGGTGACGGTCGACGATTGCGCCCTGGTGAGCCACCACCTCACCAGGCTCTTCGCGGTGGAAGGCGTGGACTACGAGAGGCTGGAGGTGTCCTCGCCCGGGCTGGACCGCCCGCTCAAGCGGCTGGAGGATTTCGCCCGCTTCGCCGGCCGCGAGGCTTCGGTGAGGCTCAAGCTGCCGATGGAAGGACGCCGGCGCTACGAGGGGCGCGTGGTCGGAGTGGAAGAGGGTCGCGTGGTGCTGGAATCGGAGGGAAAGCGGCACCATATTGCATTCGAGGATATCGATCGCGCCCGGCTGGTGCCGGACGTCTGAGGACAGTGGATTCCCGCCTGCCGCGGGAATGACGAGGGAATAGTGGATTCCCGCCTGCCGCGGGAATGACGAGGGAATAATGAGTCGGGACATCTTGCTACTGGTGGACGCGCTGGCGCGCGAGAAAAACGTCGCGAAGGACACGGTTTTCCTCGCGCTCGAGATGGCGCTCGCCTCCGCCACCAAGAAGCGCTTCAGGGACGAGGTGGACGTGCGCGTGGAGATCGACCGCGAGTCGGGCGAGTACCGCGCGTTCCGCCGCTGGACCGTGGTGCCCGACGAGGAGCACGAGGAGCCGGCGCACCAGATCGCGATCACGGACGCGGTGGCCGAGAACGCCGAGGCGCAGCTGGGCGACGTGATCGAGGAGCCGCTCGAGGCCGAGACCTTCGGGCGCATCGGCGCGCAGGCCGCGAAGCAGGTGATCCTGCAGAAGATCCGCGACGCCGAGCGCGAGCAGATCCTCAACGACTTCCTCGAGCGCGGCGAGTCGCTCGTCACCGGCACC
>Ga0134125_10008441_pt1 | contig 11622 bp, 8 predicted proteins | sample KB31751_FD_96464 | JGI IMG/M metagenome (GOLD analysis project Ga0134125, IMG submission 96464) | Terrestrial soil microbial communities with excess Nitrogen fertilizer from Kellogg Biological Station, Michigan, USA - KB3-175-1 | ecosystem: Environmental > Terrestrial > Soil > Unclassified ... | reverse complement strand
GGCAGCAGTGTTGATGGCATAGCCAGATGTCAACTGCTGAACCGTGTTCTGCTGCATCCTCTGCGTATTGCTAAGGTTCTGTTCGCCGAACAACGCGGCGACGTTTGTTTGTAACGAAATCATCTGATTTCTCCTTTTCCCTGCCGCAAACTTTTTGACCGGCTGCTTGTTTTCTCGAATGACGCCGTCTCTGTCTGCTGACAGTTACCTCATCGGCCGCCATTGCAAACTTTGAGAAAAAATTTGCCACTGGCATTTTTTTGCCAAAGTCCGCCCCGATGAGGCATTTAAATAGGAGCGGCTCAAAGGAGCCGCGCTGCTGACAATGATTCCGTAGTACCTTGCTACTTAGATTGGTATGGATGCGAATCGGAATAGTAATTGACGAGCTGACCCTGATGCTCAATTAGAAGTTCGCTCGCCAGATTCATCTTCTGAATCTCGCTGGCGATATCGCGAGCTCGCCATTGCGCCGGGGCAATAATCGTGTCAACCGGATGCTCAAACAAATAATCGGACGACCGAATTTCCTGCCCTGTGCCCGGCACAAAAGTTCCAGCTTTCCCTTTGTCGGAATCCACCACGAGCGGAAATCGCTCCCGGTCCAATCCGTAGGCGTTCAGGAACGCGGCGCATTTGCCGACGCCGCCCCAAATCGCAATTCGCTTGCCGGTTGCATACAACCTATCGAGTTGCGCAGCTATACCAACTGGAGACTGGTGCGCCACTTCAAAGAAGCGCAGCGTCGAATCGAGCCGGAGAAGTTGATCGGCGTGAGGCAGCGTCCGCAGAAAAGCATAAACCACTTCGCCCTCATACCCGTGACCAAGCTCTTCCATTTCAAGGTCGGAACGGTTCAGCATCCGCTGAAATGACTGAGTAGTGAAGTGCGAATAATGCTCGTAATAGAAATCCGCCAGGCGTCCGAATGCAATGGCTCGGTCGACGCAAGGCACTTCAAAAAGTAACGAGATCTGACGGGCCATTACGTTGGAAGCCAAATTGATTCCCTGTAACAGAGAAAGCGGATCGATCAGGTGCTCCAGCACGTGCCGGCTTACGATCAGGTCGGGCTGCAATTCCTGAATGTGCCGGAATGGATCGAACAGCGCTGCACGCAACTCCACGTTCGGCAGGTCCTTCGACTGCGCGCCGTGAGGATCAAAGCCAATATAGCGGCCATCGGGCCGTTCCTGCGCTAGCCCGGCCAAAAAATGTCCGTCACCATGGCCAATTTCGACTACCGTCGCTTTCTCCGGCAACCGTGCAATGGTTTTGGTACGCAGTTGAGTCAGAAATCCGCTCCAGGATGCGCCGCGATTAAACATGAGATTCGGCTTCGATGCATAGGGCACGTTGGCGTATTGAAAAGCGGCATTATAGACATGGCCGCATTCGATGCATCGCACGAAATCGAGCGGATACCGCGGCATCGTCTGCGCCTCAATGGCGCTTGCCGGCCAGGCAATCATGGCCAGAGGCTGGCGGCCCCCATCATAAAATGGCGCGCCAACTCGAAACCCACAGGCGGGGCAATTGGCCGAGCGTAGCGTTGTCGCCGCGCTCGCCGTGGTCCAGGCGGCCTTGCTCTCGGGCCTATTCGCCGGCTTGACGCTTCTGACACCAGCGCTCAAAGATTCGTATGTAAGCATTTTCGAGACCTTCAATAAAAAGTTTGGAGTTGAACAATGGTGTATTGACCAGGTGTCCGCGCAACTCCCTCCGCAAACGGGTCAGTGTTTCAAAATTCCCGGCAAGATGAACAGCCCGGTCGATGTACTCCGCCTTGGACGTTGTCGCCAAGGCCGGCAGGCCATTATGCGCCAAAAGTGCGCACCCAAAGCGGCTCATAGGATGACCGCCATAAAGCGCTACTACGGGAACACCCATCCACAGCGCTTCGCAGGTGGTTGTACCGCCGTTATAAGGGAACGTGTCCAGCGCAACGTCTATCTCGTCGCTATAGGCTTGAAGAATCGCCTTGCGCTTTCCGCCACGTAATTGAATTCGCTCTTCGGGAATGTTGTACTTACGGCACAGCCCCAGAAGACGATCCTTAGTCACGGCGTCATTTAAATTGCCATAGCCGATCAGTAGCTTCGAATTCGGTACTCGATTCAAAATCTCAGCCCAAACGGGGAGAACTTCGTCACCCACTTTTGCCGGATTATTGAAGCAACCGAACGTTACGTAGCCTTTTCGCAGAGCGGGCACCGGTCCTATTTCCGGGGCATCTGTTATCGGCTCGAAACCAACGGACGCATGAGGCAAGCGCAGCGGCTCTTCCAAAAACGGAGACGGCTCGGACGACGGCGCAATCACTTCGTCGGCGATAACGTAATCGAAGGCTTCTAAGCCTGTCGAATCGATATAGCCGCACCAGGTTGCCTGCACCGGAGCAGGCTTTCGGGCCATCATCAGCAACCGATGCCCGCCGGTGTGGCCCGACAGATCAACCAGAATATCGATCTTTGCGTCCGTGATCACACGCGCGGCTTCAGCGTCGTCCATGTCTAAGATCGAGATCCAATGATCGGCGCCTTCCTTGAAATTTTTTGAATATTCGTCCTCGGGGTTGTTCGCGAAGCAAAAGACTTCAAACCGTTCGCGGTCATGGCCCGCAATGATGTGCTTGGTCCAATAGCCGACGACGTGATGGCGAAAGTCGCCGGAAACATATCCGATTCGCAATTTTCGGTTCACGGTGGGCTCGGTCTCATGCTTCGGCCACTCGCTCCGGAACTTTGCGCCGAAACGGTCACCCCATTCTTTATGCGCTTGTTTTAGCTCGTCACAGGTAATGCCGGGTTTGTAGTGAAGGCAAAATAACCGGGTGCTGGAAAGATTAGGATCGAACGGCAACCGCTGCTTGTATTTAGCGAAATACGGAAGAGCCGTGTCCACATCGCCTATCCGGCCATACGCGGAGGCGATAGCGCCGATCGCGTCCAGACTTTCCGGCAACATTCGGATGGCATAGGCCGCGCGTACAAGCGCCTGGCTCACAAGGCCTTTATTCAGCAGAATAACGGCTAGCGACGCGAGCGCCTGGGCATTACCCGGCTCGATGTCGTAAGCCTTCTGAGCATAACCGTGCGCCTCATTCACCCGATTCATCTGGCGGCATGCGGCAGCAGCATTAATTAGCGCTTGAATATAGTTCGGGTCGATCTCAAGCGCCCTCTTTGACCATTCGAGAGAGGCGTTGTTATCGCCGGTAAAGATAAGAACGTGGCCAATTGCCGCGTAAATGCTGGGATCTTTAACGTTGGCGCGTTCGAGTTCAAAGACAACCTTCTGATAAAGGGTTAGCGCCTCGTCAAAGCGTCCTTTTCCCTGGAGCGCACGACCTTCCAGGAACCACCCATTTACCTGATGAGCAAGGCGGACATTTGACGCTGTTTGTTTTGGGAGCCACTCGGGGGCCCGCCGTCTTCGGGATGCCGATCTCACGCTGAACTATCGGCATTTTGCCCAGTAGAACTTTAGGCGAACTTAGATACCCGCGAAAGCGTGCTGCTTCCGCGCTTCTTCAATCCAGCCCAGGATATTACTGGCAAGGCCCTCGACGCTGTATTCTTTCTCCCACTTCTCTGCGGCTTCAAAGGCTCTTTGCGCATGTTCGTCGTAGTTGTTCAGCACGGAAAACACCGATGCGGCAATCGACTCAACTGTCCACTTTTCAAAGACCGCGCCTGGAGCCCCGAATTCCTCAAACACCCTGGCTAGAGATGTGTTTGCCGGAACGATGACAGGAATCCCGTTCGCGAGAGATTCATTTAGCATGCCGGAGCATCGCGTCTTGAATGCTGCCGGATCATAGGGACAAACGATCAAATCACAGGAATTTACCGTTTCCATCCACCGGTCGGGAATAGCGCCCTCGATCAGGACCAGTCGGCTCTCCCGCGCCGCAATCTCGCGAAGTTCACTTTGCGTCCTCCACATAAAGGCCGGCTCGGCATTGTGAACCAAGAGGGCAATATCCTGACGCTCGGAAAGCAAGCGTTTCGCCAGCTCCGGAACCAGAGTAAATCCTTTCTCTTCGCGCTGATACCCCAAAATTCCGATGGCAAAGCCCTGTTTCCCGACCCGCGACTCTACATTCGCGCTAGCACAAAACGGAGGATTCCAGGCTTCAACTGGCTCCCGCAGCAGATACTCATAACCCGGTACCGTGCTGGATTCAAAATTGATGAGCTTAATGCGGTTCCGGATTTTAGGGTCGCTCAGAAGCATTCCGGCGTAGCGCCAAAGGAGCGGTTTTTCATTCACCTGTGGATTGGGAAGTTCAAAGCCGCCTTTTCCATCGTCGATAACTCCCGAGTCGAGGTTCAACTCCACCACGGCGTGCGGTCGCCGGTCTTCCGGCAAACTGCCAAGCCAGTGGGCGAGCGCGGTTAATTGAGCGGGAAATGCAGAATTCCAATAGATGACATCATCCTGCGTAGGGAGCCTAAGCTGGCCCAAATCCTGAGCAGTCGACTGCCAAACAACTTCAAAGCTTTTCAGCCATCCACAAATCGGATCCGGAGCCGTCTCATATTGCGGAACGTATTGGTTGTACGGATTCGCCCGAAACAGCGGCATGGCCTTTAGCTCGTGCTGTACGTTCTTTGCAACGGCAACGTTGCTGTAAATGGAGGCAGTATGGCCCCGACGGTCGAGAGCATTCACCAGGTTACGGCAAAATGCGGCATGATGCCCCGCAAAATTGATGAGACCAGGATCCAGGTAGATAAAGTTCATCGGCCTTCTCTTGAGGATTTGTGAACTATCGAAATTGAAGGTCTCAGCAGATTTACTCTCGGCGTTTTCCGGCCGTGACCGGGAGGGATTAGGACTATCCTTAGAAAATCCTTTAGGCGACTACCGCTGACGCGATTCCACTTCCCTCTAGAAGAGCCGTTAGCTCGGCTCCTCTCCTTTTACGATGAGCACCCCAAGCGGTATCAACCTACGCGACATAGAATCCATTCTGGTTATCAAACTCGATCGGCTTGGCGATTTTGTGCTGGCCAGCTCTTTTCTCAGAGAGCTACGCCGCAATGCTCCCCAAGCGAGGATCGACCTTCTCGTAACGAAAGAAATCTACCGGTTGGCCGAACTATGCCCCTACGTCGATTGCGTGCTCATGACGGAATTGCTAAACGGCAATCTCATGATTACCGGAGAACCGGATGAGGACGTCCGCGCCTGCCTGATGCGGTTCGAACAAACAGGCTACGACTTGGCGGTTGTTCCCCGATGGGATTACGACTACTGGCGAGCCTCGATAATCGCGCGAGCATCCCGGGCACGCTGTATCGTGGGATTCAAAACCCCCGCGGCTCACAACGATAAATATCAGACGGACGAGCTATACACACATTTGTTGGATCGGCCGTTTGTCGCACACGAAGTAGAGCACAATCTTTCGATCGTTCCTTTTTTGGGCGGGTCGGTAGCGGACGAACGGCTGGAAGTCTGGACCAGCCCGAAAGATGAGGAAGCGGCACTCCGGCTGATCGAAAAGTGCCCAGGAGACGGCCCATTGGTGGCAATCTGCCCTGGAGCCTCTCTCGCCAGAAAGATGGTGCCGCACGCCAAGTTGGCTCGCATCTTGAAGCGCGCAGGCGAAATGGCCGGTCCATTTCGCTGCGTTGTGCTTGGGAGCCCGCAGGATTCGAAGGCTGGTAACGTTCTGTCAGACCAACTGAAAAGCTCCTATGACCTGTGCGGTCAGACAACCATTCGGGAGACTGCGGCTCTCATTGCCAAGTGCCATCTTTTGATAGGAATGGATTCGGCCGGGGGACACATGGCCGCCGCCCTCGGAGTTCCGTCTTTGATTTTTTCTTGTTTTGAACAAGGAGGCAATCCGATAGAAGATTGCTCGCCGGCGCGCTGGCGGCCGTTTGGGCCGGCGCCGAGCGTTGTGTTGCAACCGCCGGCTTCCCTATGGCCTTGCAAGGATGTTTGCCGCCAGGAGTATGGGCATTGCATTATGACCATTGAAGATGGCCGTGCGGCTCGTGAAATTTCGAAGCTTCTGGGAGTTGAACCATCGGACCCGTGTCCGCTGAACTTAGCTCCGGCTGAACACCCGGGGCTTCCGGCATTGTCGAATGCGGTACAACAAGGCCGGCTCGGTGGCAACTCTTATCTCGTGGGCGGATTAGTGATAGAGATGCCGTTTCACCATACGTTGCCGGCTCTGCAACAAGAGCATCCTTTATATGATCGTTTCCTGCCCTTTCTGGCCCCTTTTGCCCCTCCCGATTCCTGGATTATCGATGTAGGCGCCAACATCGGCGATACGGTTGCCTCGATTGTAAGCGTGACCGGCGCATCAATCTTAGCCATTGAAGGGCACCCGAGTTATTTTGCCTACCTCGCTCAAAATGTGGCCCAAATGCCGGACAATTTCCGAAGCCGTGTGCAATGCTCGCAAGCGCTGGTCGGCACCGGAGACATTGCCGGAGAGTTCCGCGCTGAGAATGGAACCGCTCGCATTATAGAAGCCGAGAGTTCTCAGATGTGGGAACGGAAGCAGATCGACGAAGTACTTGCGCACCATTCCATTCCTCCCCAACACGTGTTCTTGCTGAAGAGCGACACGGACGGCTACGATGCCGACGTTTTACTATCTGCCTCGAAGTTAATCCGCGAGCACAATCCGGTGTTGTATTTTGAGAATCAAATCGATACGCCGGCGCAAGCTCATCAGTTCGCATCCCTGTACCATCGACTGGCCGCTTCCGGCTATCTTCACTACTGGGTTTTCGACAATTTCGGCAATCTTCTTCTGGAAGATGTTGGCCCGGAAGTGCTCCCCAGTCTGAATCAATACCTGGTGGTACAGCAGCAAAAGCGCAGCACACGGACCCTCTACTATTACGACATCCTCGCCGCGAAACCGAGCCGCACGAGCTCCATCGCGCAAGCGATTCATTCGTATAAACAATTTATGCTGCCGGAAATGGCCGGCGAGTCCTCCACAACCCACCATACTGAGCCATCAACACCTGTTTTAGCGCGGTGAGCCGTTGGCCCGATCGTCCTCTGCTGTGCTTCTAAACCCCAGTAAATAAAGGGTTGGATGCTACACTGAAGGCGAAAATGACATACGACCTGGTCATCATCGGAAGCGGTCCGGGCGGGTACTCCGCTGCGGCGCGCGCCGGACAATACGGACTGAAAACGTTGCTGGTTGAAAAAGATCCCAAGCTGGGAGGAACGTGCTTGCACGTGGGATGTATTCCCACGAAAGCGCTGCTGCACACCGCCGATGTCTGGGATTACTTCAAGCACTCCGATGCCGAAGGCATTCAGTGCCAGAATCCGCAGCTAAATTACCCCAAGGTGCTCGATCGTAAAAACGGCATCGTATCCAAACATGCCAAGGGCGTTGAGTTCCTGATGCGGAAAAATAAGGTTGACGTGATGAAGGGCTTCGGGCGTTTGCTGGGCAACGGCCGTGTGCAAATTCAAAGCGACAAGAGCACCCAGGAATTACAACCCCGCTTCATCATGCTCGCGACGGGCTCGGAAGCGCGCATGCTTCCTGGCCTGCAACCCGATGCGAGTCAGATCCTTACCAATATCGAAATTCTAAACATACCCGCGGTTCCCAAGTCACTGGGCATCATTGGTGCGGGAGCCGTTGGTGTCGAGTTCGCGTCCATCTTTAATCGCTTCGGCACAAAGGTCACCGTGCTTGAAATGCTGCCCAGGCTGGTTCCGGTAGAAGATGAGGATGTTTCCAAAGAGCTCGACCGCCACTTCAAGAAATCGGGCATCCGCACGGAAACCGGAGCCAAGGCGGAAAATATCCGGCGGAATGCAAACAGCGTTAGCCTCACCGCCACGCTCGCAAATGGCAAGAAAGAGGAGATGGAGTTTGAAAAGCTCCTGGTCGCCGTCGGCCGAAAGCCCAACACGGAAAGTATTGGTCTGGAGAAGACAGCCGTTAAGACCGATCGCGGCTTCGTGATTGTTGACGCTTATCAACGCACTGCCGAACCGAACGTATACGCGATCGGCGATATTGTCGCCGGAACACCGCAACTCGCGCACGTAGCTGCGATGGAGGGCATGGTCGCCGTTGCGCAGATGGCGGGTAAACCGGCGCGCCCCATTAACCGCAATCGCATTCCGGGCTGCACTTATACGGAACCCGGCATCGGCAGCGTGGGCCTGACGGAAGCGCAGGCGAAAGCGCAGGGGCACAACGTCAAAGTCGGAAAATTCCCGTTCGCCGGCAACAGCAAAGCAACCATTTTGGGCGCTCATGAGGGCTTCGTAAAAGTCATCGCCGATGCGAAATTCGGCGAAATTCTCGGCGTGCACATCATTGGGCCGAGCGCCTACGAGCTGATCTCGGAAGGCGTTACGGCAATGGAAGCGGAAGCCACGGTTGACTCCATGATGGCCACCATTCATGCCCATCCCACGCTGTATGAAGCGGTGGGAGAAGGCTTCAATTCCGTCTACGGACTGGCGATTAACGCTTAAAGCGTGCAAAGGCGCGAGGAAACGTCGCGCCTGAATCCCATGAGACAGTGTGAAGTAGTAGAACTCGGTCGAATGAGTTGGCGCGATGCTTTTCGCATCCAGCAGGCGTTTGTACAGGAGCGGCAGCAGGGCCAAGGCATTGACCGACTACTTTTTGTGGAGCATCCGCATGTGGTCACCATGGGCCGCAATGCAAAGGAAGAGCAGGTGCTCGCGAGTCCGGAACTGCTCGCCCGCGCCGGAATCGACCTTTGCGAAACGGACCGGGGCGGTGGAGCCACCTATCACGGGCCCGGTCAAATCGTCGGGTACCCCATTGTTGATTTGCGAGAATGGAAGCGCGACGTACGGGCCTATTTTCGTTGCGTTGAGCAGTTTTTAATAGACGCCTTGGCAACGTTTGGAGTGGACGCGGAACGAGTGCCGGAGAAAGGGCACGAGGGAGTATGGGTACACGGCGCCAAAATTGCGGCAATCGGCATCCATATCAGCCGCTGGGTCACCTCGCACGGCTTTGCTCTTAACGTGGATACTGACTTGACTTACTTTCAGTACATAGTTCCCTGTGGTTTGACAAAGCCGGTTTGTTCGCTGCGCAGCCTGGGCTGCACAGCCAGTCGCGACGAAGTAAAGCAAGCCATCGCCGGCTCGTTCGCGAAAGTATTTAACTATGAATTGGCGGTGGCGCAAGAACAAGCGCAGGAGATTCGATGACAGACGTTGTCATGCCCCAAATGGGCGAAAGCATTGTGGAAGGGACGTTGACTCGCTGGTTGAAGAAGGTCGGCGAGCGAGTGGAACGCGACGAGCCTCTTTTTGAAATTTCGACCGACAAAGTCGATACCGAGATCCCGTCGCCGGCCGAAGGCGCCTTAAGCGAAGTGCTGGTGGAAGAGGGCGCTACGGTGGCTGTCGGCACCATTGTCGGCAGAATCAACGATGGCGCAGGTGCGGGAGCCACCGCCGCAGCCCCGCAGCCAGCCAAAGCGGAATCCGCTCCCGCACCCGAAGCGCCAAAACCAGCAGCGCCGCCTCCACCCCCGCCGGCGACCGCGGTTCCATCGGCTCCGGCCGCGGGCCCGTATCCGGCAACACCTGGTCCTGCTCCGCAGCAAGAGGAAGAAGAAGGCGGGCCACTGTCGCCGCTAGTACGGAAGATGGCGCGCGAATATAATATCGACCTCGGTCAGGTTCGCGGTACTGGCGCTGGCGGGCGTATCACCAAGCAGGACGTGGAAGCATACATGGCGTCGCAGGGAGCGCAGACTGTGCGTCAAGCCGCCGCACCGGCCGCTCCTCCGGCCCCAGCACCGACACAGGCCCCCGCCGCGCCACCTGCCCCGCCGATGCCCCGCGCAGAAGCGGCGAAAACACGCGTTGAGCCGATGTCCACCATGCGCAAGAAAATCGCCGAGCACATGGTGTTCTCCAAGCACACTTCCGCTCATGTCACCACCGTCCACCGGGTTGATATGACGAAGATCGCGAAGCTGCGTGAAAGGGCGAAGGGTGAATTTCAGGCCCGCAATGGCTTCTCGCTTACCTTCCTTTCGTTCGTTACGGCCGCAACCGCGCAGGCATTGCGCGATTTCCCGTTAGTCAATGCTTCCATCGACGGTACCAGCATTGTCTATCACACCGACATCAACATCGGTATCGCTGTCGCGCTGGATGAAGGATTGGGTCTGATTGTCCCCGTCATTCGCAACGCGGATGAGAAGAACGTGGCTGGGCTGCAGCGCTCCATCGTCGATTTGGCGACCCGCGCCCGTTCCCGCCAGCTTAAGCCCGATGAAGTGGCAGGTGGCACCTTCACGATTACCAACTTCGGCAGCTTCGGAAGCGTGTTCGCAACACCGGTAATCAATCAACCGCAAGTAGGGATTCTTGGCATGGGCGCCGTTGAAAAGGTGCCTGCTGTGGTAGAAGGCGATGCGATCGCGATCCGCTCGCAAGCATATCTCGCCTTAACCTTCGATCACCGTTTGGTTGACGGCGCACTCGCCGATCAATTCTGCCAAAAAGTGAAAAAAGTGTTGGAGAACTGGGACCAGAACGTTCTCTAACATTTCCCCTGAGCAAGACGGCTGCTCGCCCGAAGTGTGTTATTCGGGCAAGCCGCCTTTTTTTATTTACGCGTAAAGAAAAGTAGGTAGTCGCTGTTACCTTTCCCGTCAAAAAGACGCCTCCACTTGATTGCGCGAGTGGCTAGCGATAGCTGAACACGTTTGCAAAAATCGTACACCTCACGCTGGTGCACCTAATCGCAAAGCCTTAGTAATTGTTTGGCTTTAACCGATTCAAGAAGAGAACGTGAAACAGGTGTACAACTGCTTTTTTTGCTTGACGTGACCCCGTCGCCGGCATTACCATGACAGACAGTTTTGTTCTTGGTTACTGAACCTTAATCTCAGAAACGAGGTCCGTGCATGACCTTTCAGGTTGGCGAAAAAGTGGTTTATCCAAATCACGGTGTCGGCACAATCGAGAATATTTCCTCCCGTTCTTTCGGTGCTCAACAAGAGCGCTTTTACCTTCTGCGGCTCCAACCCAATAGCATGACGATCATGGTTCCGTTCTCCCACGTCGGAGATGTGGGATTGCGCAAGGTGACGAAGTGCAGCGAAATTTCGCGTGTACTCAGCTACCTTGCGGCGGGCCGTCCAACATGCATTCAGGATTGGAAGGACCGTTTCAAGGAAAACTGCGACAAGATGAAAAACGGCAGTCTCCTTGAAATCTCCGAGGTGTTTAAAACGTTGTTGATGATCCAGACCAACAAGCCGCTCTCCTTTCGCGAAAAGAAGATGCTCGATCGAGCGCGGCAGATGGTGATTATGGAAACATCGATTGCAAAGTGCGTGAGCGAACCGGATGCCATTGTTCTCATTACGAAGGCGTTGGCAAAATCCGGATTACCGATGCCTGAAGCGCTTTAATTCTTCATAAACCGTTCTCTTCCCCTAGCAGTCACCTTCAGCACCGGTTGAAGGTGGCTCTTTTTTTGGGCAATTTCGATATACTTGAATTTAACCCTCCACGGCGCTATCGTCTAACGGTTAGGACGGAGCCCTCTCAAGGCTTAAATACGGGTTCGATTCCCGTTAGCGCTACCATCTTTTCAAT
>Ga0134125_10008440_pt1 | contig 11622 bp, 6 predicted proteins | sample KB31751_FD_96464 | JGI IMG/M metagenome (GOLD analysis project Ga0134125, IMG submission 96464) | Terrestrial soil microbial communities with excess Nitrogen fertilizer from Kellogg Biological Station, Michigan, USA - KB3-175-1 | ecosystem: Environmental > Terrestrial > Soil > Unclassified ... | reverse complement strand
CGTCAATTCGGCCCGGGCGCGGGTCGGGCTGCGCCCGCTCGTCTGGGGCGCGATCTTGACCGTCGTGGCGGTGGGGCTCGACTTCGTCCCGCTCTACGACCTGCTCGGCTACGACTTCGCGTTCGCCGTGGGGTTCGTGGCCGCGCTCGCCGGCGTCGACATCGGGCACGGCGCGCTGGCGCGGGCGCGCGCCCGGCTCGAACGCGCCCCGGCCGGAGCGGAGCTCGGGCGCGTGTTCGGCCAGGCCGCGGCGCTCTCGGGGGCCACCCTGGTCCTGCCGTTGCTGCTCGGCCTCGGCAACGCCGTGCGCGTCCGCAACTGCAGCTTGGGCGCCGGGCTGGCCTTCTTCGTTCTCCTGCCGGTGGCGAGCGCCCTTTACGGCGCGACGGCCGGCGTGCTGGCGGCCCTCGCCACGCCGAATCCCCGGCGCGGGCGCCTGCTGGCCTTCGCGCTGCCGGTCCTCTCGATCCTCTGGACGCTGCTGCGGCTCTACCGCGACCCGCCGGTGTTCGCCTTCGACCCCTTCGGTGGCTACTTCCCGGGCCCGATCTACGACGAGGCGCTGCGCCCGCCGCTGTCGCTGCTGCTGTTCCGGGTCGCCAATCTCGTTTGGGCGGGGACGGCGATCGTGCTGGCGCTCGCGGGGGTCGGGCGCGGGCGCGACCCGCGGCGCTGGCACCGCGGCGGCGTGGCGGCGGCGCTCCCGCTCCTGGCCGCGTCGATCGTCCTTTACGCCGTGGGGGGGCGGCTGGGGTTCCACCTCGGCCGCGGCGACCTGCGGCGCGAGCTCGATCGCACCCAGACGACGCCACACTTCGTGGTCCATTACATGACCGGCAGCAAGACCGCCACCGATCTGGCGCTGGAGGTCGAGGATCTCGAGTTCCGCTACGACCAGCTCCGGGAGACGTTCGGCGTCGAGCCCAAGCTGCCGATCACCGTGTGGGACTTCCCCAACGCCGCGGTCAAGAAGGCGCTGGTCGGCGCGGGCGAGACCCTCTACGCCAAGCCCTGGACGCGCGAGATGTTCGTGCAGGAGCACTTCCCGTCGAAGCGCCTCCGGCACGAGATGGCCCACGTCTTCGCCGGGACGTTCGGGGACCCCTTTTTCGGCGTCGCGCTGGCCTGGCGCTGGGGACCGTTGCCGCACCCGGTGCTGGCCATGGGCCTCGTCGAGGGGATCGCCGAGGCGGCGGACGCCAGCGATCCCTGGGGCGACGCCACCATCCACCAGGAGGCGGCGGCGATGATCGCGGCGGGGCTGGCGCCCCCCCTGCGCGAGGTGGTGGGGGCGGGGTTCACCACGCTGGCCGGCGCGCGCGCCTACACGCTGGCTGGCTCGTTCTCCGCTTTTCTTCTGGCCACGCGCGGCCCCGAAAAGCTGCGCGCGCTCTACCGTTCGGCGGGGAACTTCAGCGACGTCTACCGCATGCCGCTCGCCGATCTCGAGCGCGAGTGGCGACATTTTCTGGACACGCAGCCGCTCACCACCCGCCAGCGCGCGCACGCGAGCGAGGAGTTCCGGCGACCGGCCATCTTCAGCCGGGTCTGCGCGCGCGAGCTCGCCGCGCGCGGCGCCGAGGCGCGCGGCCTTCTGGCCGTCGATCCGGCGCGGGCGGTCGAGCTCCTGCGCGCCACCTGCCACGACGATCCGGCCGAGCCGGTCTACCGCCTCAGCCTGGCGCGCGCCGAGCTGACCGCCGGCGCCGAGGAGGCGGCGCGCGCCGAGCTGGCGCACCTGGCGATCGACGGCACGCTGACCGTCCCGCTGCGCGCCGAGGTCGAATCGCTCTCGGCCGCGCTCGACTTCTCGGAGCGTGACTATGCCAACGCGGCGGTGCACCAGCGTCGCGCGCTCGAGCTGGCCGCCACCGAGGCCGATCGGCGCCAGGCGCTGGCCAAGCTGGAGGCGCTCGACGACCCGGCGGCCCGGGGCACGCTCGGGCGCGTCCTCTTCTCCGACGTGTTGGAGCCCGACGCCGATCCGGTGCTGCTCTTCTATCTCTTGACCGAGTTCGCCCGCCTGCACCCCGCCGATCGTCTGGGGCCGTACCTGGTGGGTCGCCAGCTCGTCGGCCGCGACGCCGCGCGCGCCCTGCCACAGCTCGCCCGCGCCTGCGGCGAAGACCAGCTCGGGTCCCCCAGCCCCGCCGCTCCCTCCACGCGCCCCCTGCTGGCGCCGGAGTTCGGGCGGGAGTGTCGCCGGATGATCGCCGACGCCGCCTACCGGGAGGGCGACTTCGCGCGCGCGCGCGAGGCGCTGGCCCGCCTCGCCGTCGACGCCACCGAGGCGGATCGTCTGCGCGCGCTGGACATGCGCGCGCGCGTCGACTGGGCGGCCGCCCACCGGAGCGGCCCCGTGGGCCTCGGCGACAGAGTCGCCGCCGGACGATGAGGCCGGCCCCGCCCGGCCCAGACAAGGCAAGCGGGATCCCGCGGCGGTACTGGACGCCGGTCCCGCCCCGGCGCGACAATGCGCCGATGCGACGTGCGCGGCCGACGCCGCTCGACCTTCCCGCAGCGATCGTGGCGGTGATGATCGCCTGCTCTACCCTCGCGCAGGCGGCCGATGTGCCGCCGCCCGCCCCGCCCCCGCCGGCGACCACCCCCCCGTCGGCGGCCACGCCCCCCGCCGCGCCGGACGAGCCCGCGCCGCCGCCGCCCCCGGCGCAGGCGCCGACCGCCACGCCGCCGCCCGGCGAGCCGAGCAACGTCGCGCCGCCGCCCGCCCCGACCGGCTCGGCCCCGACCGCGCCGGTCACCCCCAGCTCCCCGGCGCTGACCCCCGAGCCGCCGCCCGCGCCGCCGCTGGTGCTCGATCAGCGAACGCCGCAGGCGCCTGCCGAAAGGCCGGTTCCGTTTTATCGAAAGGACTGGTTCTGGGGGACGCTGGGGCTGGTGGTGCTGACGACCGCGGTGATCCTGGTCTCCGTCGCGTCGTCCAATTCGTCCGGCCCTCCCTCGACGACGCTGGGGAACATGCATGCGTTCTAGCGCCGCTGCGATCCTCGTCGCGCTGGCGGCGGGCACGCTCGGCTGCTCCAGCCCCGAGTCGTTCGTCGCGCTGGTGCTCGAATCTACCTCCACGCCGATCATGGGCGTCGACCGGATCACCGTCACGGTCACGCAGGCGGCGGAGACGAAGACGCTCACCTACCCCGCCCCGAACCTGACCTTCGTCGACGCGGGCGCCAGCGTGGGAACGCTCTCGATCGGGTTCTCCGGCAGTCAGTCGGGCGACGTCCGCTTCGACGTGGCCGCCTTTCACGGGTCTTGCACGGCCGCCACGGGCGCGGTGATCGTGACCATCCGGCGCGGCGCCACCGTCGAGGCGCCCGTGCAGCTCATGCCGTACACCACCTGCCCCGGCGACGCGGGCGCGCCGGATCTGCCGCCCGACAGCGGCTTTCCCGGCTGCGACCCCAACACCGACTCCTGTTCGCCGGGCCTGACCTGCGAGGTCTCTTGCCAGCACCAGGCGAACGTCTGCGTCTTGACGGGAACCAGCCCGCCGGGAAGCCGCTGCGGCCCCGACGGGGGCTGCGCGGCCGGCTCGGAATGCTTCGACTATTCCACGCTCGGCTGCCCGGTCGAGATCTGCTCGCGCCTGTGCGGCGACGACACCACCTGCACGCCCCTGGCCGGCAGCGTCGGTCCGGGGAGCTTCTGCCGCGATCCCCTCTCCTGCACCAACGCCTATCACACCTGCTCGTTCAGCTGCGATCCGACCGCCGGGGCGGCCACCGCCGGAAGCAGCGGCTGCCCCAGCGGCCTCGCCTGCGTGATCCCCGCCAGCATGGACCACGTCGACTGCGCCTGCCCCGAGTCGACGCGCACCGGAAAAGAAGACGCCCCCTGCACCGGGACCTCGCAGTGCGCGCCGGGGTTCCTGTGCGAGCAGACCTGCCGCGCCGTCTGCCGCTGCGACGCGCAGAACGGCGCCTGCACCGCCCCCAACGACTGCGCGACCGCCGGCAGGAAGTGCATGCCCGTCAACGCGCAGACCATCTACGGCGTCTGTTTGTGAATCTCTAAGGCACCGCGCGGTTCAGGTTGAACCTGAACGCACGTTCAGGTAAGGTCGAGGTGTGTCGGTTCGCGCGCTCGACCTCGTCCGCGATCCGGAGATCGCCCGCGAGATCTCCGCGCATCTCGTCTCGCTCGAGCGGCTCGGCGAGGCGCGCGGACGGCGAGCGACCGGCCTGCCGGCGCTCGATGCGCTGCTGGGCGGCGGCTGGCCACGCGCGGCGCTGAGCGAGATCTCCGGGCGGCGCTCGTCGGGGCGGACGGCGATCGTGCGGGCGGCGCTGGCGGCGGCGATCGCGGCCGGCGAGACGACGGCGCTGATCGACGTGGGGGGGACGCTCGACGCGCGCGCGGCGACCGGCGTCGCAGCGGCGGCGGCCGGGCCGGCGCTGCTCTGGATCCGCTGCGTCGCCGCGCAGGCGCTCAAGGCGGTCGATCTGGTGGTGGCCGCCGGTGGCTTCGGGGTGGTGGCGCTGGATCTCTGCGACGCGCGCCTGCGGCTCCCCGACGCCGCCTGGGTGCGGCTGCGCCACGCGGCGCGCGCGCAGGGGACCACGGTGCTGGTGGCGACCAGCGCGCGCCGGCTGGGGGCGTTCGCGGCCGCGGCCGTCGAGCTGGGCGGCGCGCCGGCGTTCGACACCGACGGTCCGCCCCTCTTCACCGGCCTCGACGTGCGCGTGAGCCGCGTGCGCGCGATCTCGCCCCAGCAACGGCACGAAGACCAGTCGCCATGCGCCTCGCTTGCGTTTACGTCCCGCAGCTAGCATTGCAGGCGGCGCTGCGCCGCTCGCCCGAGGCGCGCGAGGCCCCCTCGGCGCTGGTCGCCGCGCAGGGCAAAAGCAAACCGCGCGTCGTCGAGCTGTGCGCGGCCGCGCGCGGCGCGGGGGTGCGACCGGGGATGACCGCCGCCCAGGCCGCCGCGGCCTGCCCCGGGTTGCGGCTCTTCACCGCCACGGCGGCCGACGCCGAGGCGGGCGCCGCCGCGCTGGCCGACGTCGGCTACGCCTTCGCGCCTCGGGTGGAACGCGACGGCGAGCGGATCTACTTCGCCGCCGACGATCTGGGGCGCCTCTATCCCGACGGCGAACGGACCATCGCGCAGGCGGTGCAGGCGCACGCGGCGCGGCTCGGGTTCGGGGCGCGGGTGGCGATCGCCCCGGGCAAGGGGAGCGCGCGGGTGGCGACGCGCGCGCACGAGCTGGCGGTCGTGCCGGCCGAACGCGCGGCGGCCCGTGCTTTTCTGGCGCCGCTGCCGATTTCGTTTTTCACCGACGACGGCGAGCTCTCGGCGGCGTTTCGGCGCTGGGGGACGCGCACCGCGGGCGCGGTGGCGGCGCTCCCTCCGAGCGCGGTCGCGTTGCGGCTCGGCCCGGCCGGCGCCGCGGTGGCGCGCCTTTCGCGCGCGGAAGACGACGAGCCGTTCCTGCCCCAGTTGCCGCCCGACGCCCTCGAAGAGGCGGTCGAGCTCGACTACCCAATCTACGAAATCGAACCGCTCGCCTTCGTGCTGCGGGGGCTCTGCGACCGGGCACTCGAGCGGCTCGCGGGGCGCAGCCTCGCCTGCGCCGGGCTGACGCTGCGGCTCTCGCTCGATCCGCGCGGCCTCGACGTGCGCGAGGTCCCCCTGGCGGCGCCGACGCGCGAGGCGAAGACGATGGTCGAGCTGGTCCGCCTCGATCTCGCGCGCCGGCCGCCCGAGGCGGCGGTGCGCGGCGTCCACCTGATCGCGTTGCCGGCCCGCGTGCGGGCGACCCAGCTCGACATCCTCCGCCCGGCCGGGCCGGCCCCCAACCGGCTGGCCGCCACGCTGGCGCGCCTGGGGGCGCTGGTCGGGCCGGAGAACGTCGGCACGCCCGCCGCCGTCGACAGCTGGCGCGAGGAGGCGATCGCCATGCAAGCATATCCGTTGGGCGGCGGCGCGCCCGGCACCGCACCCGGCGGAGAGCCGGGGCTCTGCTTGCGGCACCGGCGGCCGCCCGAGGAGATCGAGGTCCTCATGGAGCGCGACGGGCCGGCCGCCCTGCGCGGCGCCGAGACGACGGCCCGCGTCCTGATCGCCGCCGGTCCGTACCGGCTGTCGGGCGAATGGTGGCGCGGGGACCCGGGCGATCCGGCCGGGACCGGGAGCTGGGCGCGCGAGTACTGGGACGTCCACGCCTCGGACGGCGCCGTCTACCGCCTACACCGCGACGGCCGCAGCGGACGTTTTTATCTGGACGGCTATTACGATTGAGCGTTTTCGACTATGATTTCAGGATTATTTCTATGCGTCCTCTCCTTGCGGTGCGCTTCGCTTTGGCGCGGCTCGCCCTGGTGACCGCCGGTGCCGGCGCCCTGGCCGGCGCCGGCTGCGCGAACCGCGGCATGGTGGCGCCCGACTTCTCCGGCCTGGAAGGCGGCGCCTCCACCGGCGGAAGCAGCGGCGGCGGCGGGAGCACCTCGACCGGCGGCAAGGGGGGCGGCGGCGCCGGCGGCAAGGCGGGCAGCGGCGGCTCGAACGTCGACGCCAGCTGCAGCCTGACGACCGACGCGCTCTTCGATCACTCGACCACCGCCTGCAACGCCATGTTCAACTTCGAGGGGACCCTCGAAGGGGCCACCCTGCTCGCGGGGAGCCAGGCCTTCACCGCCGTCACGCGAGGGGCGACGCCGCACACCTACTGCGGCTCGGGCTCTCTGGCCATCGCCGCCTCCTTCAGCGGCACGAGCGGCGCGCTGGAGAAGGGCGAGGTCGACGTCCCCCTGGGCGTCGACGGCGGCACGGCCGACGTGAGTACCAAGACGCTCACCGTTCACGTCGCGGCCAGCCCGGCCGCCTGCGTCGAGGACCTGCGGTTCAAGATCATCCTCAAGACCGCCAGCGGCTCGCCCACCGCCATCAGCGTCAACGCCATCACCGCCAACTTCACCACCGCCTCGGCCTCGCTGGCCGGCGTCGCGGGCGCCAACGCCACCAACGCGCTGGCGATCGAAGCCTTCTCCACCTCCGGCTACACCGGCACGATCTACGTCGACGAGATCGACCTCAAGTAGCCGCGCCTTCAGCGGCGCGACTTCCAGTCCTTGCCACAGCCTGAACATTCGTTCAGACTCGGGCGGTTGTGCCGACCGCGGACTACGTCGAGCTGCGCTGCCGGTCGGCGTTCAGTTTTCTCGACGGCGCGTCGCTGCCGGAGGACCTGGTCGAGGCGGCCGCGCGGCAGGGGATGGGGGCGCTGGCGCTCGCCGATCGCGACGGCGTCTACGGGGCGCCCCGCTTCGCCGCGGCGGCGCGGCAGGCGGGGATCCGGCCGCTCTACGGCGCCGACGTCACGCTCGGCGACGGGCCGCCGCTGCTGCTGCTCGTGGAGACGGCGGCCGGCTACCGCAACCTCTGCCGCCTGCTGACGCGGGCCCGCGAGGGGCTCGGTAAGGCCGCTCCGCCGCGGGCGACGCGCGCGCTGCTGGCCGAGCACGCGGGCGGCCTCATCGCGCTCGGCGGCGCGGCGCCGCGCGACGATCTGGCGGCGCTCGTCGAGGCGTTCGGGCGGGCGAACGTCTACCTCGAGCTCCAGCGCCACCTCGACGCGGGCGAGGCGTGGAACGAGCGCGCCGTGACGGCGCAGGCGGCGGCGCTGGGCGTGGGCCTGGTGGCGACCAACGACGTCCGCTACGCGACGCCGCAAAAGCGGATCGTGCACGACGTCCTCACCTGCGCGCGCGTCAAGCGCACCGTCGACGAGATCGGCCGGCGCCTCCTGCCCAACGGCGAGCGCTGGCTCAAGTCGCCGCGCGAGATCTCGGCGCTGTTCGCCGACCGCCCCGCCGCTCTCCGCGCCACGCGCGCGATCGCCGAGCGCTGCCGGTTTTCACTGGCGGACCTCGGCTACACCTTCCCCAAGTACCCCGTCCCCGCCGGCGAGACGGAGCAGAGCCACCTCGAGAAGCTGTGCGCCGCGGCGCTCGGGCGACGCTACGCCCCCGACGACCCGTGGCTCTCCAAGGTGCGCGCGCAGCTCGCGCGCGAGCTCACGATCATCGGGCGGCTGGGGCTGGCCGGTTACTTCTTGCTGGTCTGGGACATCGTCGAGGAGGCCCGGCGGCGGAACATCATGATCCAGGGGCGTGGCTCGGCGGCCAACTCGGCGGTCTGCTTCGTCCTGGGGATCACCGCCGTCGATCCGGTGAAGATGGAGCTGCTGTTCGAGCGCTTCCTCTCGGAGGAGCGGGTCTCGAACGCCGGCAACATGGCCGACCGGATGCCCGACATCGATCTCGATCTGCCGTCGGGCGACGCGCGCGAGATGATGATCCAGCACGTCTACGCCACCTACGGCCGGCAGGGCGCGGCCATGACCGCCAACGTGATCACCTACCGCCCGCGGATGGCGGTGCGCGACGCCGGGCGCGCGCTGGGGTTCTCCGAGGAACAGCTCTCCCGCATCTCCAAGCACCTCCCCGGCTGGACCGCGGACGAGGGGCGCACGTTGACCGACTACTTCGAGATGGCGGGCTTCTCGCCGCGCGAGCGGCGGACGCGCCTCGCCGCGCGCGCCGCCGCCGGTCTGCTCAACCTGCCCCGCCACCTCGGCCAGCACTCGGGCGGAATGGTCCTCTCGGGCGGGCGGCTCGACGAGGTGGTGCCGCTCGAGCCGGCGGCGATGCCGGGCCGGGTGGTCGTGCAGTGGGACAAGGACGACTGCGCCGACCTGGGGCTGGTCAAGGTCGACCTGCTCGGCCTGGGGATGATGGCGGTGCTGGCCGAGGCCTTCCCGCTGGTCAAACGTCACCAGGGGATCGCGCTCGACTGCGCGCACCTGCCGCCCGACGACCCCCAAGTTTACGACATGATGTGCGCCGCCGACACCGTGGGGGTGTTCCAGGTCGAGTCGCGCGCGCAGATGGCCACGTTGCCGCGGATGAAACCGCGCAAGTTCTACGACCTGGTCGTCGAGGTGGCCATCATTCGCCCGGGGCCGATCGTGGGGAAGATGCTGAACCCCTATCTCGAGCGGCGGGCCGGGCGGGCGACGATCACCTACCCGCACCCGTCGCTCGAGCCGGTGCTGGCGCGGACGCTGGGGATCCCGCTGTTTCAGGAGCAGCTCATTCGGATGGCCATGCTGGCGGCGGGGTTCTCGGGCGGCCAGGCCGACGAGCTCCGCCGGGCGATGGGGTTCAAGCGCTCGGTCGAACGGATGAACGTCATCGAGAAGGATCTGCGCGCCGGCATGACCAAGAACGGCCTCGCCGGCCCGGCGCAGGAGGAGATCGTCCAGGGGATCAAGTCGTTCGCGCTCTACGGCTTCCCCGAGTCGCACGCGGCGTCGTTCGCGCTCATCGCCTACGCCTCGGCCTACCTCAAGGCGCACCACCCGGCGGCGTTTCTGGCGGCGCTGCTCAACAACTGGCCGCTCGGCTTCTACCACCCGTCGACGCTGGTGACCGACGCCGCCCGCCACGGCGTGGTGGTCAAGCCGATCGACGTGACGTGCTCGGGGTGGCTGGCCGATCTCGAGGACGGCGGGCGCGCCGTACGGCTCGGGCTCCGCGCGGTGAGCGGCTTCGGCGAGGCGTTCGGCCGGCGCGTCGAGGCGGCGCGGCGGGCGGCGCCGTTCGCCTCGCTGGCCGACTTCGCCTGGCGCTGCCGCGCCGGCGAGGGCGAGCTCGAACGTCTGGCGGAGATCGGCGCCTTCGGCGAGCTGGGCGGCACGCGGCGGGCGGCGCTCTGGCAGGTCGAGGCGCTCGGGCGGTCGGGCGCGCTTTTTTCCTCGGGAACCCTGAGAGGGTCCCCGACCCCTCCCCCGACGGGCTCCGGTGAGCAGAGCTCACCTTCGCCCACGCGATCGCCACTTGATGAGTCGCCGCTCCCCGAGATGTCCGCTGAAGAAGAGCTGCAGGCCGACTACGCCGGGACCAACTTGACGATCGGCCCCCACCCCGTCGCCTTCCTGCGCGCGGCGCTCGATCGGCAAGGGGTCACGCGCGCCGCCGATCTGGGCGCCGTCGCGCGCGGGCGCCGCGCGCGCGTGGCCGGCGTGGTGATCGTCCGCCAGCGCCCGGGGACCGCCAAGGGGTTCGTCTTCGTCACCGTCGAGGACGAGACCGGCTTCGCCAACGCCATCGTCACCCCCGACACCTTCGAGCGGCATCGCCAGGTCATCCTCGGCGTGAGCGCGCTGGTGATCGAAGGGGTGGTCCAGAATCAGGACGGCGTGGTGTCGCTCAAGGCGGATGACTTCCAGCCGCTCGGCGGCCGCGCTGCGGCGGTCGAGGTGTCACACGACTTTCACTGACCAGTTTGTCGTCGGTGGCGCCGGTTGACGGGAGCGCTTGTCGTGGCCACATCCAGGGGAGGATCGCCGGACGCGCGACCTCTATTTTTTCGATGTCAGCCTCTGCCCTTGCCGCCATCTGGATCGCCGCGCTGCTCCCCGGGACCGCCGTCATCGTGCTCGTGCTGGCCAAACGCGCCGCCCTCTCGCACGACGAGGAGACGCGGGCTCTCGCCCTGCCGCCGCGCGACGACGGCGCGCGTGACGGCGCCGGCAACGGCCATAGCAACGGCCACGGGCCCGAGGCCGGACGCGATCTCCTGCTCTTGCGGATGAGCCACGACCTGCGCGGCCCGCTCGGGTCGCTGGTGACGCTCTGCCAGCTCCTCGCCGAGGGGGACGCCGGGCCGCTGTCGATGAAGCAGCGCCAGTACGTCGAGGTGATCCGGCGCAGCGGCCAATCAGTGCTGGCCCTGGTGGACGACATCCTAGATCTTGCCGCGCTCGAGTCGGGCCGCAGCCCCCTCGAGGTCGAGGTGGTCGATCTGGCGCCGCTGGCCCGTCAGATCGCCGACGCGCGAGAGAGCCTGGGTCGGGAGAACGAGATCCCCATCCAGGTCAGCCTGCCTCGCGAGCCGCTGCTCGTCTCCGCCGACCCGCGCCGGCTCGGTCACCTCATCGATCGGATGGTCGAGCACGTCCTCGCGGCGACGGAGCACGGCTATGTGGAGATCGCCGTCCAGGAGACGGAGGGAGACGCCCTGGTGCGCGTGCGCAACACGCGCGACGGCCTGTCCGAAGCGGCGCGCCATCCGCTCGCGCCCGAAGCGGCCAACGGCGACGAGGAGGGCGCGGCCGCGCCGCTGCCCATCGCCGTCGCCGCGCGCCTGGCCCGCCAGATCGGCCTGCCGATCGAGGTCCGCACCGGCGCCGACGAGGGGCTGAGCCTGGAGCTCGGCGTCCCGCTGGCCCCCGCCGGGGCGACTGCGACGGCGACGACCCACGACGCGCGCCGCCTGGCGGGAGGGCGGATCCTCCTGGTGGACGACGACTCCGCCGAGCGCCTGCACGTCACCGCGCGCCTCGAGGAGGCCGGCTACACCGTCACCGCCGCCGCTTCGGGGAGCGAGGGGCTGGCCCGCCTGCGCGACGGACGGTTCGACGCGGTGGTGCTCGATCTGGTGATGCCGGGGCTCTCCGGCCTCGAGGTGCTGCGCGCCGCCCGCACCGACGAGGGGCTGGCCCACCTGCCGTTCGTGGTCCTCTCGGCCCTCTACATCACGCGCAGCGAGCGCGCCGTGCTGGGCCCCGCCGTCGCCAGCGTCGTGCGCAAGGGGGAAGG
>Ga0134125_10008439_pt1 | contig 11622 bp, 13 predicted proteins | sample KB31751_FD_96464 | JGI IMG/M metagenome (GOLD analysis project Ga0134125, IMG submission 96464) | Terrestrial soil microbial communities with excess Nitrogen fertilizer from Kellogg Biological Station, Michigan, USA - KB3-175-1 | ecosystem: Environmental > Terrestrial > Soil > Unclassified ... | reverse complement strand
TGGCTGGGGCGGAAGGGATCGAACCTTCGAATGCTGGAATCAAAATCCAGTGCCTTACCACTTGGCGACGCCCCAAGCTGTGGTCAGGCGGCGGACCATATAGAGGGGGTGAAAGGCTTTCAACGCGGCGAAAATGCCAAAAGGCCGCCCCGAAGGCCCGGAAATTCCAAGACTTTTGGCCGGTTGCGGGGGCGGGGGGCCATGGCTATAAGGGCGCTCCCGCGAGACAGGCCGTCAAAGCCGTCCGGCATCGGAGAGTAGCTCAGCCTGGTAGAGCACTACGTTCGGGACGTAGGGGCCGGAGGTTCGAATCCTCTCTCTCCGACCAGTTATTTCAGAAATTACAATAGTTTCGATCCGTGTACGGATCGAAACTATTTGCTTGGAAGGGACTCTGTCAGGGACGCATGCACATTTTGTTATCCGGGTGTTGCCATTGCACGGATGACATTGGCGATCTTTGCAGCTTCACTTTCGGTTAGGTCGTAGGGCAATCCTTGGATCGACACGGTGACGTCCATCCGAATGGGAATCGAAAGCGCGTTTGAGATTTGCATTTCGAGCGATGGTCTATTGGGAACGTTGATTTCGGTTGGTGAAGGCTCCTTTCGGCTTTCGACTTTCCGTCTTTCACGTTGTTGGACGTTAGGCCTAAACCCCATGGGGTTTTCCAAGTAGAGTTTGAAATCGTCTACAGCAGACTTGAGGCGGCTGAGGTAAGTGGTCAAACTTCCTGGTGTGTATCCCCTGCCTTCGAGATTGGTGAAGCGCCGCATCACGTCGTCTAGGTCGAGCGTCGTGACGTCTGCGGCCTCGGAACTCGGCAGAACCCCTAAGACCTTGCTGACTGCTGCTTTGCGATTTGCAGCTGTGGGTTTTGCCATCAAGCCTTTATTACTTAGATAGTCTAAAAAATCTAAGAGTCCTTGTTTAGACCTGTCTTGCGACATTTCTGTCTCCATTACGGGCTGTTACCTACGCTAGATATTATCTAGTGTCAATAAATCCGTCTAATGTAGATTGGATGCCCCTCCATTCCCCAAATATGCAGGAAGAATCGGACATAGTGCTTGTTTTCACTATGAATTTCGACATATTATGAGATCATGTATGGTGTTTATACACATCAAATTGATGTGTCGAAACAACGGAACCTGCTGTGCCCTTTGATCCTAATAGCCCCTACAACGACCTACCAATTTTACCGCCCCAAGCTGAGGTCGAAACCCGCCCAGTTTTGAAAGCTTGCCTTGAAGCGCGGACAGCCCTAGCCGAACTGAAAATGGCGGGCAGCCTGATCCCAAGTCAGGCAATGTTGATCAACACCATTCCAACGCTCGAAGCTCAAGCAAGCTCGGAAATTGAAAATATCGTCACTACGGCAGACAGGTTGTTCCGCTTCGCATCAGATGGCGATGGTCAACCAGACCTCGCTACAAAAGAAGCTCTAAAATATCGAGCTGCTCTGCGGATCGGCGCCGATCTCCTAAAAGAAGGACGTCCATTAAATACCGTTATGGCTGCAACAATTTGCAGCATAATCAGAGGCGTCGAAATGAACGTGCGCAATACACCCGGGACTGCGCTAGTGAACGATAAAACCGAAAAGGTCATCTACACCCCGCCTGAGGGCGAGCAGCTTTTGCGCGATAAGCTCGCGAACTGGGAACAATATCTCCACAACGCTGAGGAGATCGATCCTCTAATTCGCATGGCAATAGCCCACTATCAATTTGAAGCAATTCATCCCTTCGCTGATGGCAATGGAAGAACAGGACGAGTCCTCAATCTCCTCTTCCTAGTTGAACAAGACCTGCTGAATCTTCCTGTCCTGTATCTCAGCCGGTACATTATTCAAAACAAGGCGGCCTATTATCAGTTGCTATTAGATGTCACACAGTCGAGCGATTGGGAACACTGGCTCCTTTATATCCTTGAGGGAGTGAAAGACACGGCCCGCTGGACGACTGCAAAAATTTCAGCGATACGCGATCTTCTCGACCGAACCGCGGAAAGCATCAAGCGGGACGCGCCCAGAATTTACTCCCGCGATTTAGTGGAAGCGATCTTCGTACAACCTTATTGCCGCATCGGGGATTTGGTCGATGCAGGGATCGGCCAGCGTCAATCGGTTTCTCAGTACTTAAAAACCCTTTGCGAAATCAAAATCCTTGAAGAACGTAAAAGCGGAAGGGAAAAGCTGTTTATAAATCCAGCTCTGCTTGAGGTGCTAACGGACCGACGGTAGCCCCTAATTCACGCGCGGCAACAATCGCAAATACCCACGCCAACAGGAGCACCCCCGAAAGTGATCACCGCGATCGTACGGTTCAAATTGCCCGCCGGCGTCGATTCGGCAAAGGCGGCCGAGATGTTTCACGCCTCGGCGCCAAAATATCGGGGATTGGCGGGTCTGGTGCGCAAATATTATCTCTATGATGCGGAGAACCATATCGGCGGCGGCTGCTACCTTTGGGAGAGCCGCGAGGCCGCTGAGCGCTTCTACGATGCCGCCTGGCGCAAGATGATCACCGAGACTTACTGCGGCCCGCCCGAGCTCGAGTTTTTTGAGACGGCTGTTGTCGTGGACAATTCTTGAACTAAATCGGGTCCAGGCCCGCGAGCAGCATTTCCAGCCGGATCGGTATCCGGCGCACCCGGATGCCGGTAGCATGATAGACGGCGTTGGCCACCGCAGCGCTCATGCCCACATTGCCCAATTCGCCGATACCCTTGATTCCCAGCGGATTGAAGACTGCTTCCTTCTCCGGCAGCATCAGCACCTTGATGTCGCCGATATCGGCGTTCACGGGGATCAGATATTCGGCCAAATCGTCATTGTAATAACGCGCGCTGCCATGGTCGATTTCGGTTTCCTCGTGCAACGCCGCGGAGATGCCCCAGACGATGCCGCCCATCAATTGGCTCTCGGCGGTCTTGGGATTGACGATGGTGCCGGCGGCGAAGGCGCCCAGCGCGCGCGGCACGCGGATCTCGCCCGTCAAGCGGTGGACCCGGACCTCGACGAATTGCGCGCCAAAGGCATAGCTGATGGTGCCCTCCGCGCCCTCGGAAAATGCGGGTTTGCCGCGATAGAGCTTGTCGAGGTCATTCTTGGGCGCGCCCGTCGGCGTGTTGTCGGCATAGGCCTCGATCGTGTCATTGACCCCGCTCTTTCGCTTGGCCAGGATTTCTTCACAGGCCTGGGCGATGGCGTTGCCCACGCTGGCGGTGGTGTTGGAGCCGCCCGCGACCGGCGCCGGCGGGAGCCTGGAGTCGCCCAGTTCGACCGTCACCCGGGCCGGGTCGATGCCCAGCTTGTGCGCCGCGATCAGGGCGCAGGCGGTGAAGATGCCCTGGCCCAGCTCGTGGGTCGCGCACGCGACCTTCGCGCTGTTGTCCGGATAGAGCGTCACGCGCGCTGCGGCGCTGGCGATGTTGGAGGGATACATGGTCGCGGCGGTGCCCAGGCCCACCAGCCAATCGCCATCGCGCATGGTGCGTGCCTTCGGATTGCGCAGGGTCCAGCCAAAGGCTTTGGCACCCTGGTCGAAACATTCCACCAGCGAACGGCTGGTGAATGTGTGGCCTTCAATCGGCTCCTTCTTGGTGTCATTGCGCTTGCGCAATTCGACGGGATCGATGCCGGCTTCATACGCCAATTCGTCCATCGCGCTTTCCAGCGCGAACAGATAAGGCGTCTCGGGCGGCGAGCGCATGAAGCCGGGCGTGTTGCGGTCGGCGCGCACGATCGAAACTTTGGAGGAAATATTGGGGCAACCATAGAGACGGGTCGACGATTCAGTTCCCGCAACCATGTAATTGTCCGGCCGGCTGGTGACCTCTTCTCCCTCGTGCGTCAGCGAAACAAGCTTGCCGTTCCGGTCGGCGCCCAGCTTGACGTGATGGCGGGTTTCGGCGCGATAGGTGGCGATTGTGAACCCTTGATCCCGGCTTGTCATCAATTTTACCGGCCGTTTGAGATGCTTTGCCGCCATGGCAACGATGGCGGTGCGCTGGGTGAGCGAGCCGCGCGAGCCAAAGGCGCCACCCACGAAAGGGGAGACTCCGTGGACATCATCGGGTGGAATATCGAGCTGGCCGGCAAGGCCGTTCTTTAGGCCCCACATGCTCTGGCTGGATTCCCAGACCGTCAGTTTGCCGTCTTTCCAGGCGCAGGCGGTGGTGAACAACTCCATCGCATTATGGTGTTCAGTGGCGGTGGCGTAGTGCGCGTCCACCTTGAAGGTGGCGTCGGCAAAAGCCTTTTCCGCATCCCCGACATGGGGGTCTTCGTGCCCCTTCGAGACCGCGCTTGCCGCAACGGTTTCCGCGCCCGGGCTCTCGAATGTCGCTGTAGCCGGCTCCGGCTGATAGCGCATCTTGAGGCGATGTGCGGCTTCGCGCGCACCCTCGAAGGTTTCAGCCACCACCAGAGCCACGATCTGACCATCATGAAAAATTTTATTGGAATTGAGCGGGGCGATGGTCGTGCCGACATAGCCGCCGCCATCGAACATTTTTCCGGGCTCGATCCTGCCTATGTTGCGATGGGTGTAGATGTCGAGCACGCCGGGCACGGCGCGGGCATCTTGTTCATCGATCGCCAGAATCCTACCCCGTGCAATGGCGCTGGTGGCGAGATAGCCATAAGCCGGATGCTCGAAGGGCGCGTCCGAACCGTATTTGGCGCCGCCGGTGACTTTCACCGGGCCGTCCAGGCGCGAATGCGCCGTGCCGATTGCGGCCATGGCTATACCTCCATCGCTGCCGCTTGGCGCAAGGCCCGGATCAGGGTTCGCCGGCCCAGTTCGATCTTGTAATCGTTCTGGCCATGACTTTTTGCCTGGGCGAACGCTGCCTCCGCGGCGTGGCGCATGGCGTCGTCATTCAATGTTTTACTCTTCAAGACGGCTTCGGCCTCGCGCGCACGCCACGGTCTGGTGGCGACCCCGCCAAGCGCAATGCGCGCCTCGCGCACTTTTTTGTCGTCGAGATCAAGCGCCACAGCGGCGCTGGCAAGTGCGAATTCGAACGACTCGCGGTCCCGGATCTTGAGGTACAGCGAGCGCCGCGCGAACGGCAGATGGGGTATGCGAAAGCCCGCGATGATATCGCCGGGCGCCAGCACAGTCTCACGCTCCGGTTTGTCGCCGGGCGCAACATGCAGATCGGCGAAGGCGAGTTGGCGGGCGTCACTCTTACCTATGATTTCCACTATGGCATCCAACGCGATCAGGCTTTGCGCGAAATCGCCGGCATAGGCGGCAATGCAGTTGTGGCTGGTGCCCAAGACCGCATGCTTGCGATTGACGCCCTCAAGCGCCGCGCAGCCCGTTCCTCGATCGCGCTTGTTGCAGGCCGGCCAACTGGGATCGCGGAAATAGTTGCAGCGCGTGCGCTGGAGCACATTGCCGCCCAAGGTCGCCATGTTACGGATTTGCGGACTCGCGGCCAACTCCAGCGATTGTGCCACCATGGGGTAGTTTTCGCGGATAAAAGGATCATCTGCCGCGTCCGCCATGGTGACAAAGGCGCCCAGGCGGAGTTCGTCCCGATCATGGCTGATGCTGCGGTACTCTTTGCCCGCCTCATTGAGATCGACCAACTGTTCGGGCCGCATCGTGTCCAGCTTCATCAGGTCCAGGATGGTGGTGCCGCCCGCCAGGAATTGCACCGATGCTTCGGTGGGTGACAAAGCCGCGCTCGCGGTGAACTTGACGGCATCGGCAAATTTGGCAGGGCGATGATAGGTGAAACTGCGCATCAGTGTTTTTCCGTCGCGTTTTTTGCCTGACGGATCGCTTTCACGATATTGGGGTAGGCGCCGCAGCGGCAAAGATTGCCGCTCATATATTCCTTGATCTCGGAGTCGCATCCGGCGTGACCTTCATGCACGCATGCTACTGCCGACATGATCTGGCCCGGTGTGCAATAGCCGCATTGAAAGGCATCCTGGTCAATGAAGGCCTGTTGCATGGGATGAAGCGCGCCATTGCCCAGGCCTTCGATGGTCGTGACCGGTTTCTGAACCGAAACGGCCAGCGTGAGACAGCTCAAGGTCCGCTTTCCGCCGATATGGACTGTGCAGGCGCCGCATTGGCCGTGATCGCAGCCTTTCTTGGAGCCTGTCAGCCCCAGTTGCTCGCGCAGCGCATCCAAAAGCGTGGTGCGGGGATCAAGCGTCAACGCATGTGACTTGCCGTTGACCTCCAGCCGGACCGCCACGCCTTGAGGAGAAAAGCCCGGCGCGGACGATGATGGAGCAAGCGCGTGGCCAGGCATGGGTGAAATCTCTTGTGGAGCGTGGGCCGAAGTCCCTCATGCGAAACTCCGGCCAAGGGGGTTTGGTTGAACCCCCATCGCAAAATCGGCGGCTAGCGGAACCGGAGGAACCTGGACGCGAGTCTCCACTTCTCTCTGCAAGAGCCGGCAGAGCAGGAGAGCGATATGAACAAGGAACTTGACGATAAGCTCGATCCCAAAGCCAAGGGTGCCAAAACGCCGGAAACGGATTTCGACCGCAACCGTGATGGGCTCTATCGCGGCTTGCCGAAGGCGCGAGACAGGAAAGCGCCCGGTCCCGATCCCAAGGAGCCTCATCCGCCGCGCTGAGCGGGGTTTTCAACGCGTGAAATAATCCGATCCCATCAGCACGAACATGATGAAGATCCAGATTGGCCCCACCGAGGCCGCCAGTCTGTTGAGCGCATTGTGATCGGACAGGCGCATGAAAATCGCGCCGACCAGGGCCGCCTTGATAGCCGCGATAACAAGACTGACCGGCAGATTGCCTCTCCCCATGGGGACATAGGCCAATGTGCAGGTGATCGCCAGCAGGGCGCAAAGGCCCGCCCAAGTCATCACCAAGTCACGGTTCAGCTTCCAAAAGCTTTTCGCCGGAATCTTTTCCCTAGCCATGGGTACGCCCCGCCAAATAGAGCAGCGGATAGAGGATGATCCAAATCATATCAACCAGATGCCAATAAAGGGCTGTCGCCTCTTGCGAGCCGCTGCCGGCCAGCCATGCGGTATCGTTTCGGCTTGTCACGATCAGACGGAGGACCGCGACCAGTCCACCGGTCACATGCGTCGCATGGATGCCTGTCATCACCCAGTAAAAGGAGAAGAACAGCGCCGCTCCTTCGACCGAGATGGGAAAGCCTGGACCCGGTATCAAATGTTTGTGAATGTCCTCACGATATTCGAAACCCTTGAGCACCAGGAACAAAAGACCCAGCGCGAAGGTGGCGAAAAGCAGAATGCGCGCGGCGTGAAAGAGGCGTGCTTTGGCCGTGCGTCCCGCCATGGCCATGGTGAGGCTGCTGGTCATCAGGATGGCAGTGTTGACGGTTCCGAAGACGATGCTGGTTTCCCGGCCCGCCGCCAGGAAGCCCGCGGGATGAAGTCCGCGGTAAACGCTGTATCCGGCGAACAAGCCGGCAAACAACAGAACTTCGCTGCCCAGGAAGGCCCAGATCCCCAAGGTTACGGCCTGGTGTTGGCGTTCGAGGTTCTTCCAAGGCGGCCTGAGATAAGCGCTGTCGCTCACGAGACGTCCCCTGCCGCTTCGGCGAGCGGACCTTCCTTGGGGTGGTAATCATACGGCTCATCCGGCACATGCGGTGGGACGGGGAAATTCTTGTGAGGCGGCGGAGACGGCGCCTGCCATTCCAGGCCTTTCGCCTTCCACGGATTAATCCCGGCATTCCTGCCCCACCACAGCGAGCCCAGCAGATAGGCGAGCGGGAGGAAATAGGCGGTGCCCAGCACCACCGCGCCGCTGGTCGAAAGCACATGATAGATCTGAAACTCGGGCGGATAGACGTGATAGCGCCGCGGCATCCCCAGATAGCCCATCACGAATTGCGGGAAGAAGGTGAGGTTGAAGCCGAAAAACATCAGGATCGCGGCGAAGCGCGCCCAAGCTTCGGGGTAAAGCTTTCCCGTGATCTTGGGCCACCAGAAATGCAGCCCGCCGAGATAGGCGCAAACCGAGCCGCCCACCATGATGTAGTGGAAATGGGCGACGACGAAATAGGTATCGGTGACATGGATATCGATGGGCACGGTGGCGAGGAACAGACCCGTCAGCCCCCCGACGGTAAACAAGCCCAGAAAGCCGAAAGCATAGAGCATAGGCGCTTCGAAACTGATACTGCCGCGATAGAGTGTGGCGGTCCAGTTGAAGACCTTGATCGCGGAAGGCACCGCCACCATGAATGACAGAAATGAGAAGACGATGTTCGCGTAAGCCGATTGGCCCGACACGAACATGTGATGGCCCCAGACGAAGAAGCCGATCACCGCGATCGCCACCAGGGCATAGACCATGAACGAATAGCCGAACAGCCGGCGTCGCGCGAAACAGGCGATCAGTTCGGACACCACGCCCATGGCCGGCAGGATCATGATGTAGACGGCGGGATGGCTGTAGAACCAGAAAAGATGCTGGAACAGGATGGGATCGCCGCCGCGGCTGGGATCGAAAATGGGAAGACCGAGCCAGCGCTCCGCCATCACCAGCACCAGGGTCATGGCAAGCACGGGGGTTGCCAGCACCATCACCAAGCTGGTCGCGTACATCGACCAGACGAATAGCGGCAGGCGGAACCAAGTCATCCCGGGCGCGCGCAAGGCGTGCGTCGTGGCGATGAAATTCACGCCGGTGAGGACCGAGGAGAATCCCGAGATCAGGACGCCGGCCGCGGCAGTGAGCACCGCGCCGTTGGCGAACATGGTCGAATAGGGCGTATAAAAGGTCCAACCCGTATCCACGCCGCCCAGGATCAGGGTGAGGACGGTGAAGGTCGCCCCGCCCATGTAGAGATACCAAGAGAGAAGATTGAGGCGCGGAAAGGCGAGGTCTTCAGCCCCAATCATCAGGGGCAACAGGAAATTCCCTAAGGTCGCCGGAATCGACGGGATCAGAAAGAACCACACCATGATGATGCCATGGATGGTGAACAGCCTGTTGTAGGTGTCGTCGGATACCAGGTCGCCTGCCGGCGTCAACAGGTCCAGCCGCACGATGCTGATGGCCGTTCCGCCGATGAAGAAAAACACCGTGATCGCCAACGCGAACAGGATGCCAATGCGCTTGTGGTCCGTGGTGAACAGCCAGGAGCGCAACGTGGTGCCGTCATGCAGATAGTCGGGAATTGCCGAAAGGGTTTCGCTCATGGTTGCTGCTCCTCTTTCGGAAGGGCCTTGACATAGGCGACCAGGGCCTCGACTTCGGACGAGGTGGCCACCGCGCCATAGCTGGGCATGATAGGCGTGAACCCAGCCACGATGTCGGCGCGCGGATCGGTTATGGACCGCCTGAGATAGGCATCGTCGGCCACTACGCGGGCACCGGTCTGAAGCGCGACGGCCTGCCCCGCGATGCCGCCGAGTTTTGGCGCCTGGATGCGGGAAGTGGGCGCGTGACAAGCGCCGCAGCCGAATTTCGCGTAAAGCGTTTCACCCTCCCGCACCAGCGAATCTCCGTGCGGCTGCAGGCGCAGCCAACGCGCATATTGGGATTGCGTCATCACAGTGATCTGGCCGGTCATGCGCGAATGCTGGGCGCCGCAATATTCGGCGCAGAAAAGATGGAAGGTGCCGAGTTCGGTGGGCGTGAATTCCAACTCGGTGGTGATCATGGGAAGCACGTCCTGCTTAAGCCGGAAGGCGGGGACGAAGAAGCTGTGGATCACGTCCTCGGACGTCATCACCAGGCGGACGGGCGTGTTGACGGGGAGGTGGAGGGCATCGATCTCCCGCGCGCCGTCCGGGTGCTCGGTCTTCCACATCCATTGTTTGGCCACCACGTGGATCTCAAGCTGACCCGGAAAGGCGCGGGGCGGAAAGATCGAGCCGCCCACGAACCACCAAAAGATAAAGATCGCCAGGAAGATCGTCGCGCTTGTCCAGCCCAACTCGAATTCCCGTTTCAACCATTCAGGCAACGGCCCTCGTTTGGCGCGCGATCCCTTGCGGTAGCGCACGATGAAAATCAGAAGCAGGACGAGGAGCGTCAGCAGGATCACGCCCGAGATCGCCAGCACCGAGAAGAAGGCAATGTCCACCTGCTGGGCATTTTGCGAGGCTTCCGGCAGCGAGAGCTTGAAATCCATCATCGCCGCCATCCCCAGGCGCCCCTCAATAACAGAAGGCTGGCGCCAAGAAGTGCGAGTGTGAGCGCGGCGGCGATGCGCAGGATCAGCGTGATCCGCAGATTGTAAGTGCCGGTCGCCGGGTCATAGGCATAGCAAAGGGAATGTATCTGCTGGAAAAGCGTCGCAGCCGAACCGTTTGTATCGTGTAGAACGCGGCGCATGTCGCCGGCGGTCAGGGCAAGCGGCGAGAGAAGTTGGCGAACCACCCCGCCGGAGTCGATCGCATAGACGACCGACGGATGTGCGAACTGGTCGATCTCACGGTCATAGGCATAGTGGAAGCCCAATTCGCCGGTGGCGCGCGTGACCGTTTTTTGGTCGGGAAGCAGGAAAATCGCAGCGCCCTGCAGAGCAGGCGGTATCTCGCTCTTTTCCATGGCGACTGCGGCCCGGGGAGGATCCTTGGGATCGATACCGATGACGATGATGCGGAACGCGGCAGGCCGAAGGCCTGCGCGTCGGATGCCGTCCGCCAGCAGCATCAGATCGGTCCCGCACAGCGTGTTGCAGGTGTAATCGACGAAATTCACGAAGGCAGGGCGGCCCTTGAGGATTTGCCCGATCGTCCGGATGTGTCCAGCCGTATCGCGCGCGGACATGGTGAGATCGAGATGGGCGCCCGGCGGCGGCCGGGCCTCGATCGTGTCCAATACCGAACGGGGCAATCCCGCCGCCGCCGGCGTGACCGTCAGCGCGAGAATCAGCAATGTAGTGGGAAGGCGCACTTACTGCACCGGATCGAAGGCGTGCGGCCCACGCGTTACGATAGCTTGCATGGCTTGTTCGATCGGCATGCGGCCGCCTGCGCCTTGCAGGGCTTTGCGCTGACGCGCTTCCAGAGCCAAACGCTCCGCCTTTTCGTCGGGAACGACGCCCGGGCCGGGGAATTTGTGTTCCACCGCATAACGCACCCCGATACGGTTGCTGAACAAAACCATAAAACCGAACGCCAAGATCGTAAGAAGGACAAGCAGGCTTCCAGCTATCAACACCACAGGACGAGCCCTGACCGCGAGACTTTCGCCTTTGTCCAGCTTGTGGTCGTTGGTCATGCGGGTTGCTCCGACGGCGCGTCTGGAAACAAAAGCTGCGTGGCCAGCAGAAAAGCCGCCAACACCAAAACCGTGATGATCGCGGGTCCCAGGGCACCAAGACCTGAGGGGGGAATGGTCAGCCAGGTCACGTGGAGCGTGACGCCCAGCAGAATAAATCCACCGACCCAACGCATGCGGGTCGGGCTGCGGCGTACGTCATGGCGGAGGATCGCCAGGAACGGGACTGCTGCGCCCACTAGAAATGCCAGCAGATCAACGAAGGGCCACGCGCCCATGTTCCGGCTGGTGAACCACTTCACTTTCTCCGGAACATCGCCGTACCATTCGATCAGGAACTGCATATAGAGAAAGTACACGACTGCCAGCAGGGTAGTAACAATCCGCCCCCCGAGGTCACGGTTGGC
>Ga0134125_10008437_pt1 | contig 11622 bp, 9 predicted proteins | sample KB31751_FD_96464 | JGI IMG/M metagenome (GOLD analysis project Ga0134125, IMG submission 96464) | Terrestrial soil microbial communities with excess Nitrogen fertilizer from Kellogg Biological Station, Michigan, USA - KB3-175-1 | ecosystem: Environmental > Terrestrial > Soil > Unclassified ... | reverse complement strand
GCCGAACCGCCTAGCACTAATGTGGAGGGGGTATGGCTGGGGGTAGATAGGAGGTCCGCACGATCGCCTATCGTTCGTTTTCATAGGCTTAGCAGGGCGCTTCGGCTCCCGTCCGCTCCGCCAGTCTTGTGTTCCAGCGGCATCCAGGGAAGGCTGCCGGGGAACGCAGGTGCCTTCAAAAAACATGCTGCAGAAAATCACCGACACCATCGAGACGCACAAGTGGCTGTGGTACAGCATCCTGGGTGCGCTCGCGCTCGTCTTTGCCGCCTGGGGTGCCTACGGCATCGTCAATCTGAATTTCAGCACCTCCAGCTATGCCGCCGAGGCGGGGGGTCAGACGATCTCCCTCGAGCAGGCGCGAAATGCCTGGATGCGGGAGCAGGGCAGGCTGCAGCAGCAGTATGGCGGGAACATCCCGCCCGCCGTGCAAAAGAACTTTCAGGACCAGGTGCTGGAGAGCCTGATCAGCGAGGCATTGATGTCCGAGCAGACGGAAAAGCTCGGGTATCGCATCAGCGAACCGGAGCTCATCGCCGCCATTCGAAGCTTTCCGGCCTTTCAGGTCGCCGGGCAATACTCGCCGGAGGCGGCGAAGGACGTCCTTGCCCAGAACCGGCTGTCGCTCGATGCCTTCGAGGACGAGATGCGCAGCGACCTCAGGCGCAACCAGCTTCTCGATGGCATCGTCTCCTCGGATTTCGTGACCCCGGAGGAAGCCGCGCGCGCACAGGCTCTGCGTGCGCAGGAGCGTGAGGTCCAGTACGCGGTCATTCCGGCCGACGCCTACAAGAGCAGTGCCCCGATCGAACCCGCGGCGATCGAGGCCTACTACAAGGCTCATCAGGCGGAATACCTCGTCCCGGAGTCGGTGGACCTGCAGTACGCGCAGCTGACCCTGGCTCAGGTGGCGACCACCGAGACGGTATCGGATGCCGATGTACAGAAGGCTTACGACAAGGAAAAGAGCCGTTTCGTCGAGCCGGAGCGGCGCGAGGCGAGCCATATCCTCATCCCCTTCGGCAAGGATCCGGCGGCGGCCCTGAAGCAGGCGGACAAGGTCCTCGCCCTCGCCAAGTCGGGACAGAATTTCGCCGCCCTGGCCAGGAAGTACTCACAGGATCCGGGTTCTGCTCAGAACGGCGGCAGTCTCGGATGGATGGACCACAGCGGCTTCGTCGCGCCGTTCGCCGACGCGCTCTTCGGCATCCAGTCGGTCGGCGATATCGTGGGGCCGGTGAAGACTCAGTACGGCTACCACATCATCCGGCTCGACGGGGTCCAGCCCGGCAGGACCAAGACCCTTGCCGAGGCACGTCCGGAGCTCGAAGCGCAGCTCAAGCAGAGCGCGGCCACGAACCGCTTCGGCGATATCGAGGACAAGCTGCAGGACCGGCTCCAGGACCCTGGTGTCACCCTGGCGAGCCTGGCCAAGGAATTCAATCTGACGACCGGCGAGGTGACCCAGTTCGTGCAGGGCGCCGGCGGGGCACCGCTCGGCATGGCCAAACCCCTGCAGAACCAGGTCTTCGGCGGCAATGCGATCGCGGACAATACGCTCGGCGGCCCGGTGATTCTCGACAACGACAAGATGGCGATATTCGAGGTGGCGGCCCGTCACCCGCCGCACGTCAAGCCGCTGGCGGATGTCCGCGACAGCATCGTTGCAGCGCTACAGAAGCAGCGCGAGACGGATGCCGCACTGGCTGCCGCGAAAGCCGCGCGCACCCAGTTGATGTCGGGCACATCCTTCGATCAGGTCGCAAAGAATCTGAAGGTGAGCGTCGAGCCGGCGAAGTTCGTCGGCCGCGGCGATCCGTCGGTTCCGGCGGAAATCCTGTCCGCTGCGTTCGACTCGTCGAAGCCGACTCACGGTCCGGTGTATGAGGCAGTGACGCTGCAGAATGGCGGTGCCGCCCTGATCGCCGTCACCCAGATCCGCAGCGGCGCGCAGACCAACAAATACCTGGAGCAGGCCATGCAGCAGGAGCAGGTACAGCGGAACGGCGACGCCGACGCGATGGGTTACATCGCGCAGCTGCGCGCAACGGCAAAGGTCAGCAAGAACCCTGACGCCTTCCAGTAGGAAGAGGCTCAGCGCAATGGCCCTCCGTGGCGGCAGGCCACCCAGCCTGGCCCGTCCGGGGCCAGGCGTTCGGGCGGATCGAGCACACGTTAAGTGTGCTCGATAGAGTCACCGCCCTCACCCTGCGGAAAGCTCATCCCCACGGTGTTGAAGCCGCCGTCGACGTAGAGGATCTCGCCGGTGATCCCGGCGGCGAGGTCGGAGCAAAGGAATGCGGCGGCGTTGCCGACGTCCTCCTGGGTGACGTTACGCCTGAGCGGCGCTACCTCCGCCACTCGATTCAGCATCTTCCGGAACCCCGTGATCCCCGCGGCTGCGAGCGTCTTGATCGGGCCGGCAGAGATCCCGTTGACGCGTATTCCCTGCGGGCCGAGATCGGCAGCCAGAAAGCGGACATTGGCCTCCAGACTCGCCTTGGCAAGGCCCATGACGTTGTAGCTGGGGATGGAGCGGACCGCGCCGAGATACGAGAGGGTGAGCAAGGCGCCCGAACGGCCCGTCATCAGCGGCGCAGCGCCGCGTGCGAGAGCCAGAAAGCTGTAGCTGGAAACGTCGTGGGCGATGCGGAAGGCATCGCGGGTCGTGTTCTCCACGTACCCGCCGGCGAGGGCTTCGCGAGGAGCGAACGCAACGGCGTGGATCACGATGTCCAGGCTGCCCCACTCGCGCTTCAGCGTGTCGAAGGCGGCGTCGATCTGAGCATCGACCGTCACATCCAGGGGCATCGTGAGCCGGGAGCCCACCGACTGGGCCAGGGGCTCGACACGCTCCTTCATCTTGTCGTTGACGTACGAGAAGGCGAGATCAGCGCCTTCGCGGTGCATTGCCTGTGCGATGCCCCATGCGATCGAGCGGTCGGTCGCGACGCCGACGATGAACGCGCGCTTGCCCGAGAGGAATCCCATGCGTGAGCCTGCCGGTGACTGTGTACACCGGCAGTGTACCTTACCCGCCGGATGCGACCCGGATCGTGAGCGTTTGACCCGCGCGGATGTGAGTGCGCGAGCTCATGGCGTTCCAGGCGAGAATCTGCGCGACCCGCACCTGGAAGAGCCTGGCGATCCGCCACAGCGTATCGCCGGAGCGGACGGTATAGACCACACGGCGGGCGCTGCCTTCAGACTCTGCGGAGCTCTCCGACTGGCGCCAGTGATGGTGCCGGTATCGTCGCGAGCGCCTGGGGACAGGCGCGCCTGTCATCAGGCGCAGCCGCTGTCCCGGACGCAGCGTTTGCCCTGGCGACAACCCATTCAGCCGCGCGAGCGTGTGGACGTTCATGCCGTGCCGGCGAGCGATCGCCCACAGCGAGTCACCCCGGCGCACGACCTGGAAGCGGAAGTGGCGGGTCCAGCGATAGCGGCCATCCACGCGTTCTGCCGCCAGCCTCACGTTCTCCGGTAGGTTGTAGACGGTCGCCGGGACCTCGAGCTCCGTGCCCACCGTAAGCCGTCCGGAGGGGAGCGTGTTCAGCTTGCGCAGGATCTCGGGGGTGGTCTTGAACCGGCGCGCGATCGAATACACGGTGTCGTGCCGCCGGACGGCGTAGAGCTCGATGCCCATGCGCTCGTCTGTCGTGAGATCGGCAACGTTCTGCTCAAAGACCGGTGCCGCATCGACCGGCATCAGAAGGTAGAAAGGCCCGGTGGGATCGGTGGCCCAGCGGTGGAATGCAGGGTTGAGCTCGTAGACCTCATCGGGGGTGATGCCCGCGATCTGCGCAGCCACCTGCAGATTGATCTGCCCCGGGGTGAGCACGCGCTCGAAGTAGGGCTGATTGGGGATGGCCGTGAATACGAGCCCGTACTTCGCCGGATCTTCCACCAGCCGCTTCATGGCGAGGAGCTTCGGCACGTACGCTTCGGTCTCCCGCGGCAGGCGCAGGTGCCAGAAGTCGATCGGGCGGCCCTCGGCCTGATTCACCTGCACGGCATGCTCGACTGCGAGCTCGCCACAGTTGTAGGCGGCGACCGCGAGCAGCCAGTCGCCGTTGAACTCATCGTGCAGGCCCTGGAGGTAATCGAGCGCGGCGTTGGTGGACGCCACTACGTCGCGGCGGCCGTCGTACCACCAGTCCTGCTTCAGGCCGAAGCGCGAGCCGGTGCCGGGAATGAATTGCCAGAGGCCGGCGGCCCGCGCCCGGGAATAGGCATAGGGCTCGAAGGCGCTCTCGATGACCGGCAGCAGCGCCAGCTCGAGCGGCATGTGGCGCGCCTCGAGCTGGGCGACGATGTAATAGAGGTACATATCTGCACGACCGAAGGCCCGCTGCAGGTAATCGGGATTGGAGGCATACCAATTGACCTGCTGGTCGATCGGGGCCTCATCGGGATCGCCCAGGACGAAGCCGCCGCGAATCCGTGCGAAGAGATCGGCATACTGCACGGGTGCCGGGGCGGCCACCTGCGGGGGCGGCGCCGCGGGCGGGGGCGGCGGTGCCTCCGCCGGGGGGCTTGCAGCGGCAGGCGGGACGACGGGCTGCTCGGGCTGGGGAGGCAGGGGCTGGCGGGTTGCGCAGGCGGCAAGCGCCCCCAGCGCAACGATCAAAAGCGCAATACGAGTGGCTCGAACCGTTTCCGTCAAGTTCCCGACCCTCTGAAAGGCATGTTAACTTCTTCCCCCGACCTTACTTATGCCGACGCGGAAATTTAACCGGTAACTTCACACTATTGCCAGTCCTTCATGGCAGCCGCGCACAAATCCCAATTTCAGGAGCCGCACGCCACCCGCATGGCCTGGTGGTCGAGCCCGCTCGGCAGTGCGCTCATCGCTGCCGAGTCACAGCTGCTGGGCGAGGCGCTCGAAGACGTGTTTGGCTGGGAATTGCTGCAGATCGGCGCCTGGGGCGCGGGTCGGGAGTTGTTGTCGAGCGCGCGTACCCGCCATCAGGCCATCGTCGCTCCGCCCGGCCTGTCGTCGAGCGCCGACATCCGCGCGCGCCCCACCCAGCTTCCGATCATCAGCGATTCGATCGACGCGGTCCTGCTGCCGCACATCCTCGAGTTCGCGACCGATCCCTATGCCATCGTGCGCGAGGCGGATCGCGTGCTCGTCGGCGAGGGACGGCTGCTGGTGCTCGGTTTTCGCCCATGGAGCCTTTGGGGCCTGCGCGGGCGCTGGAGCCGCAGCGGCTTTCCGCCGGGCATGCGTCGCGTGCTCTCCGAACGAAGAATTCGCGAATGGCTGGTTCTGCTCGGGTATGAAGTAGTTTCGGCGCAGCATTATTTGTTCCGGGGACCCTGGAGCCGCGGGCTCGCTGCGGGCGAGGATACGGGCCGGATGCTGCGGCGGGGACTCACTCATCCTCTGCCTGCCAACGCTTATCTGCTCAAGGCGCGCAAGCGCATCTATACCCTGACACCCATCCGTCCGCGATTCCGCGAGCGCCCGGCGGTGCTCGGCGCGCTCGTGAAACCCTCGCCGCGCTCGAGCGCGTGAGATGTAGCAGTGCGATCGGACACACGTGAATACAACGAGTGAGGGAACCGGGGGCGTGGTTGATATTTATACCGACGGCGCCTGCCGTGGAAATCCGGGCCCCGGCGGCTGGGCGGCGTTATTGAGCTTCGCCGGCCGCGAGAAGGAGCTGGCGGGCGCCGAAGTCCTTACGACCAACAATAGAATGGAGTTGACGGCCGTCATCCGTGCGCTCGAGGCGCTGAAGCGGCCGGTGCGGGTGCGGGTGTATACGGACTCAGAATACGTGCGGCGCGGCATCCTCGAATGGATCCGCGCCTGGAAGGCGAGGGGTTGGCTCACCGCCGACCGCAAGCCGGTGAAGAACCAGGACCTGTGGCAGCGGCTCGATGAGCTCGCCGCCGGCCAATCGATCGAATGGCATTGGGTGCCGGGCCATGCGGGGGTGCCCGGCAATGAGCGCGTGGATCGACTTGCGAACGAAGCCATCGACGCGATGGCGTCACACTAGCCTGCAGAAAGGCTGCTAGACTAAATTGATGCGACAGATCGTTCTCGATACCGAGACCACCGGTCTCGAGCCCTCGCTCGGGCACCGCATCATCGAGATCGGCTGCGTCGAGCTGCTCAACCGCAGAGTCACGGGCCGCACGTTCCACCGCTACTTGAATCCGGAGCGCGACATCGATCTCGGCGCGGAGGCGGTCCACGGCCTGCAGCGCCAGGATCTGGCGCGCCAGCCGCGGTTCATCGAGGTCGCGGACGATCTCCTCGAATTCATCGGCGGCTCGGAGCTGGTGATCCACAACGCCGAGTTCGACATCGCCTTCCTCGATTCGGAGCTGCGCCGGGCAGGGCGCACGACCGTGATGAGCGAGCTGTGCCGCGTACTCGACACGCTCGTGCTCGCGCGCGAGATGCATCCCGGCCAGCGCAACAACCTCGACGCGCTCTGCAAGCGCTACGACGTCGACAACTCGCGCCGGGAGCTGCACGGGGCGCTGCTCGATGCGCGCATCCTGGCCGACGTCTATCTGGCGATGACGGGCGGCCAGGTGACGCTCGCTCTCACCGAGAGCTCTTCCGGCTCCGCCGCCCGCGGGGCGGGGCAGATCCGCGCCCTCGTTCGGCCGCCCGCTCCGCTGCGCGTGATCGGCGCTACGGAGCAGGAGCTGCGCGCCCATCGCGACATGTTGGCTTTGATCGCCAAATCGAGCGGCGGCCGCTGCCTCTGGCCCGCCGCCGGGGACGATCCGTCCGTCGAAGCAAACCGCGCCTGAGTGCATCGCATGTTTCATCTACGCAAGTGCCGCATCGGCATCGTCGGCTTGGGTTATGTCGGTCTGCCGCTCGCGGTGGAGTTCGGCAAGCATTTCGACACCGTCGGATTCGACGTCAAGCGCGATCGCATCGCGGAGCTTGAGAGCGGCCGCGACAGCACGCTCGAAGTCTCGCGGACGGAGCTCAAGTCCGCCACGAGGCTCTCCTTCAGCACGGATCTCGACGGCCTGAAGCGCTGCCGCGTCCTCATCGTGACGGTGCCGACGCCGATCGACACCTACAAACGTCCGGACCTCACGCCGCTCGTCAAGGCGAGCGAGACGGTCGGCAAGGTCCTTTCGAAGGGCACAGTGGTCGTGTACGAGTCCACCGTGTACCCAGGGTGCACCGAAGAGGTGTGCGTGCCGATCCTCGAGCGGGAGTCGGGCCTCGAGTTCAATCGCGACTTCTTCGTCGGCTACAGCCCGGAGCGGATCAACCCCGGTGACAAAGAGCACCGGCTGACCACCATCAGGAAGGTGACGTCGGGATCGACTCCCGAGGTCGCTGAGTTCGTCGACAAGCTCTACGGCAGCATCGTCACTGCGGGCACCCACAAGGCCTCCAGCATCAAAGTCGCAGAAGCTGCCAAGGTCATCGAGAACACGCAGCGCGACGTCAACATCGCCCTCATCAACGAGCTGGCGCTGATCTTCAACCGCCTGGGGATCGATACCGAGGAGGTGCTGAACGCCGCCGGGAGCAAGTGGAACTTCCTGCCTTTCAGGCCCGGCCTCGTCGGCGGCCACTGCATCGGCGTGGACCCCTATTACCTCACCCACAAGGCGCAGGAGATCGGCTATCACCCGGAGATGATCCTCGCCGGGCGGCGGCTCAACGACAACATGGCTCTCTATGTCGCGGGCGAGATCATCAAGCTGATGACGGCGAAGCGCATTCACGTCAAAGGCGCGCGCACGCTGGTGCTCGGCATGACGTTCAAGGAGAACTGCCCCGACATCCGCAACTCCAAGGTTATCGACGTGGTGCGGGAGCTCGAGAAATATGGCGCCGAGGTGGACATCTACGACCCCTGGGCCGATGGCAAGGAGTGCCACCACGAGTACGGCGTGCGGCCGATCCGTAAGCTCAACTCCAGGGGTTACGACGCTGCGATAGTAGCGGTGGCGCACCGGGAATTTCGGGAGATGGGGGCCGAGGGAGTGCGTCGGCTCTGCAGGAAGAACCACGTGCTCTACGACATCAAGCACGTCTTCCGTGCCGCGGAGGTCGACGGACGCCTATGAAGATCCTCGTGACCGGGGCGGCCGGGTTCATCGGCTATCACACTACGCTCAATCTGCTGGCGCGCGGGCACGAGATCGTCGGGCTCGACAATCTCAACGAGTACTACGATGTCACGCTCAAGCACGCGCGGCTCGAGCGGCTGAAGCAGAAGGCGGGCTTCCGTTTCGTGAAGCTGGATCTGGCCGATGATGCCGGCATGAAGGATCTCTTCGCGCGCGAGAAATTCAATCGGGTCGTCCATCTCGCCGCCCAGGCGGGGGTCCGTTACTCACTGCAGAATCCGCACAGCTACGTGCACAGCAATGTCACGGGCACCCTGAACATCCTCGAAGGCTGCCGCCACAACGGGGTCGAGCACCTGGTGTACGCATCGACCAGCTCCGTCTACGGCGCCAACACCGACATGCCGTTCTCGCCGCACCGGATCGCGGATCATCCGCTGACGATCTATGCCGCTACGAAGCGCGCCAACGAGCTGATGGCGCATACCTATTCCTCGCTCTTCAAGCTGCCCACCACGGGGCTGCGGTTCTTCACGGTGTATGGTCCCTGGGGGCGTCCGGACATGGCGCTCTTCCTCTTCACGCGCAACATCCTGGAAGGGAAGCCCATCGACGTATTCAACAACGGACATCATCGGCGGGACTTCACGTACGTGGAGGACATTGCGGAGGGGGTAGCGCGGGCCTGCGAGCAGTTGGCGCAGCCTTCGTCCACGTGGGACAGCGGCGCACCCGACCCGGCAACGAGTCGCGCGCCCTTTCGCCTCTACAACATTGGCAATCACCAGCCGGTGGAGCTGATGCGCTACATCGAGGTGATCGAGGAGTGCCTGGGGCGCAAGGCCGAGAAGAACTTCCTGCCGCTGCAGCTCGGCGACGTGCCGGAAACGTTTGCGGATATCGAGGACCTGGCACGGGACGTGGGCTATCGGCCCGCGACGCCGATCGAAGTGGGCGTGCGGCGCTTCGTCGACTGGTTCTGCGAGTACTACGGCTACAAGAAAGCCTGAGGCCCACGGGAACGGCCCAGGGCGGCTTTGTGCTTTGCTTCGGGCTACACTGCACCCCTTTTGACCCGCCCGAAGGTAGCCCGTGACGACCCAGTCTCCCCCGCCCGCCATGAAGGTCCCGCTGCTGGATCTCACGCAGCAGTACGCGAAGATCGCGGCCGAGGCCCAATCGGCCATCGAGCGGGTGTGCCGCAGCCAGCAGTTCATCCTGGGCGCGCAGGTGCGTGAGCTCGAACTGAGCCTTGCGCGGTATACCGGGTGTGAACACGGAATCGGCGTCTCCTCCGGCACGGATGCGCTGCTCCTTGCCCTCATGGCGCTCGGCATCGGCCCAGGCGATGAGGTGATCACCTCGACCTTCACTTTCTTTGCCACGGCCGGGACGATCGCCCGGCTGGGCGCGCGGCCGGTCCTCTGCGACATCGACCGCGAGAGCTTCAATCTCTCACCCGCGCACGTGGAGGAGTTCATCGCGCGGGAATGCGAGGTCCGCGGCGAGCGCGGCGACCGGCAGGTGATTCATCGCAAGACCGGCGGGCGGGTGCGGGCGATCATGCCGGTGCATCTCTACGGGCAAGTCTGCGAGATGGACGCCTTCATGGACATCGCGAATCGCTTGGGTCTGTCCGTCATCGAGGATGCCGCGCAGGCGATCGGCGCGCGGGACAGGAAGGGACGCATGGCGGGCAGCATCGGGCACATCGGCTGTTTCTCGTTCTTTCCCACCAAGAATCTCGGGGCGTTCGGCGATGCGGGCCTGTGTACGACGAGCGATCGGGCGCTCGCGGAGCGCATGCGGATACTGCGCGTGCACGGCATGGAGCCCAAGTATCACCACCACCTGATCGGCGGCAATTTCCGGCTGGATGAGCTCCAGGCCGCCGTGCTCAACGTGAAGCTCCCGCACCTCGACGAATGGCGCGACGCAAGGGACGCGCATGCCAGGCAATACACGGAGCGGCTGAAGGCAAGCGCGGCTGCCGGGGCCGTCGTTCCGCCCGTCGCGATCGCAGGTGGGCGGCACGTCTGGAACCAGTACGTGATCCGCGCGCACCGCCGCGATGAGCTGCGGCAGTACCTGACGACGGCAGGTGTCGGGACAGAGATCTATTACCCGATTCCGCTGCACCTGCAGCAGTGCTTCGCGTACCTGGCCTACCGGCCCGGCCAGCTGCCCGAGGCGGAGCGTGCCGCTCGCGAGGTACTGGCGCTGCCCGTTTTCCCGGAGCTCTCCAGGGCGCAAATCGACCATGTGGCCGGTACAATCGAGCGCTTCTACACGGCCGCACAGGCCCCATCCCAGCAGTCCGCCTGAGGAGCTCCCCATGCCGAAGGCCGCAGGTCCCCGTACTCCGCTCTGGCCGGAACTGGCCAATCATGCATCGCGGCTGAACACGGTCGCCACGCGCGAGCTCTTCTCGCGCGATCCCGGCCGCTTCGAACGCTTCTCGCGCCAGGGAGCGGGTCTCCTCATGGACTTCTCGCGTCAGCACCTCGATGAGATGGTGCTGGGCAAGCTGGTCGAGCTCGCCGAGGTCGTCGGCCTGAAGGACTACCGCGATGCCATGTGGCGCGGGGAGAAGATCAACTCCACCGAAGGGCGGGCGGTTTTGCACGTGGCGCTGAGACAGCCGCCGGGCGCGAACATCGGGGGTGCCGACATTGCGCGCGTCGTCATGACGGAGCGCGACAACATGCTCGCGTTCGCGGAGAGCATTCGCGCCGGACGCATCGTGGGCAGCTCCGGAAAGCCCTTCACGCGTGTGGTGAACATCGGCATCGGCGGCTCCGACCTCGGTCCTGCGATGGCCGTGCAGGCGCTGCGGCCCTTCACCATCGATGCGCCGAAGTGCGACTTCGTCTCCAACATCGACGGCTGCCACCTGGAGGACATCCTGCAGAGCGCGGACCCGCGGGCAACGCTCTTCATCGTTTCCTCCAAGACTTTCACGACGCTGGAGACACTGACCAACGCGCACACGGCGCGGGCGTGGGTGAAGGAGAAGCTGGGCGATGAGGCGGTGCCGCAGCATTTCGCTGCAGTGTCGGTGAATCACCGCGCGATGGACGAGTTCGGCGTTCATCCGCAGTATCGCTTCAAGATGTGGGACTGGGTCGGCGGGCGCTACTCGCTCTGGTCCTCGATCGGCGTGTCGCTCGCGATCGCCATCGGCAAGGAGCAGTTCCTGGCGATGCTCGCCGGCGGGCACGAGATGGACGAGCATTTCCGCCAGGCGCCGTGGACGGACAACCTGCCGGCGCTGATGGGTCTCGTGGGTGTCTGGAACATCAACTTCGAAGGGCTGCCGACGCTCGCGGTGCTGCCGTACGACGATCGGCTCAAGCGCTTCTCGGCGTATCTGCAGCAGCTCGAGATGGAGAGCAACGGCAAGTCGGTCATGCAGGACGGCAAGCCCGTCGAGAGCGAGACCGCCGCGGTCATCTGGGGTGAGCCGGGTGACAACGCGCAGCACTCGTTTTTCCAACTGTTGCACCAGGGCACCGCGCGCGCCGCGTTGGATTTTCTCGTACCGGCGCGGTC
>Ga0134125_10008436_pt1 | contig 11623 bp, 13 predicted proteins | sample KB31751_FD_96464 | JGI IMG/M metagenome (GOLD analysis project Ga0134125, IMG submission 96464) | Terrestrial soil microbial communities with excess Nitrogen fertilizer from Kellogg Biological Station, Michigan, USA - KB3-175-1 | ecosystem: Environmental > Terrestrial > Soil > Unclassified ... | reverse complement strand
CGGCGCAGCAAGAAGTTCGCGTTGCGATGGTGGCGCGGCTCGGTCGATTCGATGCTGATCGAGCGCGTGCATTGCAGCATCCTCGTCGCGGGAGACCGGTCCGCACCCGCTTAGTAGTACGCTAGATCGGTGTCGGAGGTGTAATTATTTCGGAAAATGGATTTTCCGAAATAATTACACCTCCGACACCGATCTAGCGCGCGTCGCCAGCGATCACGCCGAGCGTCGCCAGCGCCGCGATCGCCGCCGTCTCGGCGCGCAGGATGCGCCGGCCGAGATGCACGGCAACGGCGCCGCGCGCCTGCGCGCGCCCGACTTCCTCCCGCGTGAATCCCCCTTCCGGGCCGATGGCCACGCTGTGCGGCGGGGCGGCCGCGGCATGTGTCGCCAGCGAGCGGCCCGCATCGGCATCGAGGATCGCCGTGTCGCCCGATACGGCGTCCGAGCCGACCCATTCATCGAACGAAACGACCTGCGCGACGTCGGGAATCCGATTGCGTCCGGATTGCTCGCACGCGGCGATGGCGACCTGCCGCCAATGCGCCACGCGCCGCGCCGCGCGATCGGACGGCATGCCCTGGCTGCGCGCGCCTTGCATCGGCACGATGGCCGCGACACCGAGCTCGACCGCCTTGCGCACGACCCACTCCATCATGTCGGCGGCGATCAACGACTGCACGAGCGTCGCCGCCAATGGGCTTTCGCGCTCGACCGCATCGTGTCGCTCGACATGCACGACAACGTCGCGCCGATCGATGCGCGCGATCGTCGTCGCGTACTCGCCGCCGGTTCCGGTAAAGAGCGTCAGCGGCTCGCCAGTGCGCATCCGTAATGCCTGCGCGACGTGCCGCATTGCCGGCTCCGGCAAGCGGTAATCGACGCCAGGTTCGAGCGAGCGGACGTCGTCGCCGACGAAGATTCGTGCGTTCATCGCGCGCGGAGATGTTCACTCGGTGCTACGATTCTCCCATGCTTTCCGATCGACAAAGCGAGGAGGCGACGTGGCCGATCCGATGACATCACCGGTCGTCCTCGGATGGCCGGCGGCGCAATTCGACCTGCCGGGCATCGACGGGCAGCGGTACACCCTCGACAGCGCGCGCGGCCCGAATGGCCTGCTCGTCATGTTCCTCGCCAATCATTGTCCTTACGTGCGTGCCGTGGCGGCGAAGATCGTCCGCGACACCGATGAGCTCGCGACGCTCGGCATCGGCAGCATCGCGATCATGAGCAACGATGCGACGATGTACCCGGAAGACTCGTTCGACAACATGAAGACGTTCGCGGCGCAGCATGGATTCCGATTTCCGTACGTCGTCGACGAATCGCAGGACGTGGCGCGCGCCTACGACGCCGTCTGCACGCCGGAGTTCTTCGGCTTCGATCGTGAACTGACACTCGCGTACCGCGGACGATTGGATGCGTCGGGGCGCTCCCCGGACCCGGCGGCGCGGCGCGAGCTGTTCGAGGCGATGGCGCAGGTCGCTCGCACCGGTCGCGCGCCGGTCGATCAGTATCATTCGATCGGCTGCTCGATCAAGTGGCGCGGCTAGGCGCCAGGAAGCCGCGCAACGCATCCAGTACCGCGTCGGGCCGCTCGGCCATCAGCGAGTGGCCGGTATCCGGCAGCGTCATCGTCCGCACATCCGCAAGTGCGTCGATCAGCGCCTTCGCGTTGCGCGGAGGCGCCATGATGTCGCGCGCGCCGACGATCACCAGCGTCGGACACCGCACGCGCGCAGCCGCGTCGAGGCCGTGCACATACCGGTTGCACGCGACAAGATCGTTCGACAGCACGCCGTCGCGGCTGCGCTCCATCAGCCGCAGTGCGTTGCCCGTCATCCACATGCCCGGCACCTGGTTGCCGCCGAGCTGGCTGCCGGCGGCGAACGACCAGCCGTTGATGAGCTCGTAGGCGACATGCTCGTCGCGTGCGGCGGCGGCCAACAGTTCCTCGCTGACGGGCATTGGAACCGACGGTCCGAGCAAGGCAAGCTTTCGCACGCGCTCGGGATAGCGCGCTGCGCATTCGAGCGCGGCGAGCGAGCCGAGCGAATGCCCGACGACGCTCAACGCCTGTGCGCCGAGCGCATCGACGACGTCTCGCAGCCAATCGGCCAGCGCCTCGACGCTCGCCAGCGGGTCGCCACCGGAGCGGCCATGACCCGGCAGATCGACGGCGACCGCGTTCATGCCATGCCAGGCGAAGTAGCGCGACTGCAACGCAAAGACGCCGTGATCGTTCGCCGCGCCGTGCACGAACACGACGCTCGGCAATTCGGGCGAAAACGCGCGCGTCCCGGTGTACGCATACACATCGTGGCCGGCCACGTCGAAGCGCATCACGCCTTGCCCGCGGCATAGAGCGCGCGGGAGAGATCCTCGATCAGGTCGGACGGATCCTCGATCCCGATCGACAGCCTTATCGTGCCTTCGGTGATGCCCGCGCGCAGCAGGTCGTCGGCCGACATCCGGAAATGCGTCGTCGACGCGGGATGGATCACCAGCGATTTGGCATCGCCGACATTCGCAAGATGCGAAAACAGCCGCAACGCCTCGATGAAGCGCCGGCCCTGCTCGCGCGTGCCGCGCAGATTGAAGCTGAACACGGCGCCGCAGCCCCGCGGCAAGAGCCGCTTCGCGAGTGCGTGATCCGGATGGTCGGGCAACTCGGGGTAGCCGATCGTGGCGACGAAAGGATGCTCGCGCAGGAACGAGACGATCGCGCGCGCGTTGTCGACGTGGCGCGCCATTCGCACCGGCAGCGTCTCGATGCCCTGCAGGATATGGAACGCCGTCATCGGCGCCATGCACGCGCCGAAATCGCGCACACCCTCCCGCCGCGCGCGCAGCAGGAACGCACCCGTCGTCGATTCCTCGGCGAACACCATGTCGTGAAAGCCGGCGTACGGCGTGTTGAGCGTCGGAAATTTCCCGCGCACGCCGTCGGCGCTCCAGTCGAACTGCCCCGAGTCGACCAGTAACCCGCCGATCACCGTGCCGTGACCCGACAGGAATTTCGTCGCCGAGTGGTAGACGAGATCGGCGCCGTGCTCGAATGGACGCATCAGCCAGGGCGTGGTGAACGTCGAATCGACGAGCAGCGGCAACCCGTGCTCGTGCGCGAGCGTCGCGACGCGCGGAACGTCGAGCACCTCGAGCCCCGGATTGCCGAGCGTCTCGCCGAACAGCAACCGCGTGTCGGGCCGGATCGCTGCGCGCCACGCATCGAGATCGCGCGGATCGACGAACGTCGTCTCGATGCCGAAGCGCGGCAGCGTGTAATCGAGCAGGTTGTGCGACCCGCCGTAGAGCGAGCGCGACGCGACGATATGCGAGCCGGCGGACAGCAGCGTCACGATCGCGAGATGCAGCGCCGCCTGGCCGCTCGCCGTCGCGATCGCGCCGATGCCGCCGTCGAGTGCGGCAATGCGCTCTTCGAGCACCGCGCACGTCGGGTTCGACAAGCGTGAATAGACGTGTCCGGCGCGCTCCATGTTGAAGAGCGCCGCCGCATGGTCGGTGTCGGGAAATACGAACGACGACGTCTGATAGATCGGCGTCGCGCGCGCGCCGGTCGCCGGATCGGGACGCGACCCGGCGTGCAGCGACAGCGTGTCGAAACCGTGCGTCTTCGGCTTCGTCGTCACTTCGCGGCCGGCGCGATCGCCAGCGATTGGTGCGGCGTCTTCGCGACGGGCGGAAAGCGCTCGGGACGCCGATCGGGGACGAATCCGTCGCGGTTCGGCATCTCGACTTTCGGCAGCGTCTCCGCATTCATCAGCGCGTCTTCGGGAATGATCTTCGCCTCCGACAGGATGTACGCGGTGACCGCGTACACCTGATCGTTCGTCAGGCTGTCCGGCGCGTTTAGCGGCATCGAGCGCTTGACGTAATCGAAGAGTGTGGTCGCGTACGGCCAGTAGCTCTCGACAGTCTTGACCGGCGCCTTCGCCGGGTCGTCGTGTACGAGCGAGCCGCGTCCGCCGACGAGCCGGTCGCCGATGCCGCCCTGCAGGTTCTCGCCGTGACACGACGCGCATTGCTGCTGATAAAGCGACTTGCCTTCGAGCACCGACCCTGACCCCGGCGGCAGTCCGCGCCCATCGGGCAGCGGCGAAACGAAGCGCGCAAGCTCGGCGTCCGACGGCGTCGTGCCGAAACCGTACGCGGTCTTCTGCATCCCGCCGGCGAATGCGGCGGTGCCAAGAAGCGCGAGCGCGACGCCGAGCAATGCGTCGGTAACGACGCCGGGCAACGCGTCAGTAATAGTGGACATTCGTCACCTTTCCATCGCTCGCGACATGCCAGCTCTGGATCGCATTGAGGTGATAGATCGAGCCCAGCGGACCGTTGAGTCCGCGCACGGCGATCAGTTGCCCGAGCGTCGGTTGCACATAACCGGTGTCGTCGACGCAGCGGCTTTGCAGGATTGCCTCTCCGCCATCCCAGTTCCACGGCAGGCGAAAGCGCGTGTGACAGATTGGCAGCACCGGTCCCTGCAGCGCCGCCTGCCGCCATGTGCGGCCGCCGTCGGCCGAAACGTCGACGCGGCGAATCGTGCCGCGTCCCGACCAGGCAAGACCCGTGATCTCGTGGAAGCCCGGGCCCTCGATCGTCATGTCACCCGAAGGCGACGTGATGACCGACTTCGCTTCCATCTCGAAAGAGAACTGCACCGCCTTGCCGCTCGGCAGCAGATCGGTGTACTTCGACGTCTCCTCGCGCGTCATGAACGGCGCGTCGGACACTTCGATCCTGCGCAGCCACTTGATGTTGATGTTGCCCTCGTAGCCGGGGACCATCAACCGCAGCGGATAGCCCTGCTCGGGCCGGATCGCCTCGCCGTTCTGGCCGTACGCGAGAAAGCAGTCCTTGAGCGCCTTCGCGAGCGGAATGCTGCGCGTCATCGCCGCGGCGTCGCCGCCTTCGGCGAGCAGCCATTTGGCGCCCGGACGCAGGCCGGCTTCGTTCAGGATCGTCGCGAGCGGCACGCCGGTCCATTCCGACGTCGACGTGAGTCCATGCGTGAATTGCACGGTCGGCATCGTCGGCTTCGACCATTCGGTGAGGCCGTTGCCCGAGCATTCGAGAAACATGATCCGCGACATCGGCGGAAAGCGCCGGATGTCGGCCATCGAGAACTTCTTCGGCTCGCGCACCATGCCGTGCACGTACAGCGAGTGCGTCGCAGGGTCGATGACGGCGGTCCCGCCATGGCTGCGCTCGAAATGCAGACCCGACGGCGTGATGATGCCGCAGCCCTTTTCGAGCGGCGTCATCGTCCACGACGATTGCGCCGTTGCGGTCTTGAAGCGCTTGCGCACCTCGGTTTCGAACTGCGAGCGCGTGCCGTAGCTTTCATCAGCGAGCGGATACCCCTGCACCTTGCTTGCATCCGCCGGCACGTCGTGCGCCGTCGCGCCGAGCGGCGCCTGCGCGAATGCGCTCGGTATCCATCCCCCGCCCACGCCGGCGGCCGCCATCGAGCGCAGCATGAATCGGCGTCGATCCGCGCGCGTCCCGGTAAACCTGGTTTTTGCCATTCGTCCCTCGACGTCAGCCGGCAGGTGTCGCATTCTCCGCCGATCGTCGCGACGGTGGCAAGGCGTCCGCGCCGGCATCCGGGTAGAGCGCGGTGAGCACCGCGAGCGACAGTTCGGCAAGCCGCGCCTGCCATGCGTTCGTCCCCATGTCGATGTCGCCATCGACGATACCGCGCAACGCGACGATCGCCGCGACGCCGCCCTGCCGTTCGATCACGGCCGCGACGGCGGCGCGCCAGAACGACGGATATTCGCTCGCCGCCCATTCGCCGCGGCCGCGGCCGTAATGCGCCACGGCCAGATAGCGAAGCACCGCGGCAGGTGCCAGCGCCGCGATGAACTCATCGCTCCAGCGAACGAGCGACTCGCGCTTGCCGCGCACGATGTTGAAGCCGCGCGCGAGACCGGCAGCGCCCACGGCGCCAACGACACCGCCCGCGAGCAGTCCGGCGCCAAACGTGAGTCCGCCGGAAGCGAGGTCGGCCGCAAGTCCCGTCAACGCGCCGGAGACCAAGCCGCCGACCACCGCCGCTTTGCGCTCGTCGACGGGACCGTCGGTCGCGACGTCCGCCAGCAGCCGCGCCGTCACCTCGTCGGCCGCGCGGCCTTCGAGGTGATGTATGGCGATCAGGCGATCGGTGCTCGCGCGAATGTCGGCATCGAGCCGCGCGGACAGCGTGCGCATTGCCGCCTGCTTCGCGCGATTGGCGCGTTTCCCGGCAAAACCGATCGCATTGCCGACATCGCGCAGAAAGCCGCGCGATCCGGTGTCGGGCAGCGCGACGTGCTCACGGGCGGCACGGGCGATCGGTGCGGCGATCGCGGCCATCGCGGCCTGGAATTGCACCTCGCGCGCCGCATGCCAGGCGGCCGCCAGCCGCGCGAACGCGGCCTGCTTTCCTTCGCGCAGCGCTTTTGCGACTTCCCGCAGCAGGACACCCTCCTGAATCCAGCAACGCGCGAACGCATCGAGCGACAGCACGCCGTCGATGGCCGGATGCGGGCAGAGCGCCCTGCGCCAGCGCGCAACCTCCGCGGCTTCCTCGCTCGCCGCGCGCGGGGGGCCGGTCTGGTTCAGCAGCACGATGACCGGCTTGCCCAGCCATTCCAGGATCTTCAATTCGGGCGCGATGTAGCCGGCGTCGGCTGGCGACTCCGATGCATTGACGAGGTACAGCACGACGTCGGCCTCGTCGCGGATGTTGCGCACCGCCTGCTGGCTCGACCAGAATGCGCGGTCGCGCCACCGATCCCATGCCATGGCGAGAAAGCGAAGGATCGGGTTGTCGAGACCTTCGAGGCGCCGCGCGAGCCGCGCGCTGTCGCCGAATCCCGGCGTATCCCACAAATAAAGGATGTCCCTCTGGGGGCTTTCGACCATCATGTGCTGCGTAGCGCTTGCGGTCACGTGCGGCGCATCACGAACGTCACCGACATCGCGGCCGAGGAGCGTGCGGGCGAGTGCGGTCTTGCCGACGTTGGTATGCGAAACAAGACTGAGCGAGATCGTCTCCGGCATCCAGGGCCCTTCAGGCTGAAGTCCATGGTGCGAGCGGGCGCTGCATCATCGGATCGCACGTTCGAACCGGTTCGCCAGCGCCACGGCCGCCTCCGTAAGGTCAGGCGCGGCGAGCTGCACGAACACCGGCTCGATGCCCTGCGCTGAAAGCGCCTGCTGCCACGACGCGCGCCGCTCGGAGATCCGCTCCGGTTGCTCGCGAAAACGGCCGGTGAAATCAGTCGCATCGACGATCGCGATCAGCGGCGCGCGTCCCGCGATGCGCGCCGCAAGCGCGCCCACGAACGCGCCGTGGTTCTCGCGCTCGGGCGTCGCGCTCAGATTGAAGATGGCGACGACGCCGGCAAGCGGCGATGCGGGGAGATCGGGAAGTGCATCGTCGCCATACGCGACCGGCGGGTGCCACGCGACGTCGACCGGCGACTGGAGCACCCGCGTCATCAATGCCGCGAGCCCATTGCGATTCGCGGCGCCGATCGCGAAACTGTACGGCAGTGCGATGACATGCGCGGTCCCTTCGCCGCGAGCGCGCACGAGGCGCTGGAAATAGGGCGACTCGAGCATGACCGGAAATCGGCGCGTGAGCCGGCGCGCGCGCAGCCACGCAAGGCCGGCCAGCGCAAGCCGTGGAGCGATCACGATCAGCAGCAGCGTCCCGGCATACAAATGAATCCACGGCGCCGCATTCTCGCCGGCGTCGCCGCCCGCGATCGTCCGCAGATGATCGGCACCCGGGATCGCAATGCCCGTCAACCATGCGCCCGGCGCGAGCACGACATGCAGCAGGCGGGCGACGTCGGCGGCGTCGAGAAACGTGCTCTGCCAGCCGGCACGATATTCGAGCGCAATGCCGCGCAGATAAAGGCCGGCGATCGCGCCGACGGCGAGCATGGCGGCGCCGAAATGCAGCAGCCGCGCTGCGCGCTGCTGCCAAAGCGGCATCGCCAGCGTGGTCCAATCGGCAGTGAAACGTCCGAGCGCCGCGGCGAGCGGTCGCGACGCGAACGATTTTCGCAACGGACGCGACGCATCGCGCAGCGCTGCGATGATCGTTTGCCGGATTGGGCCCGTTGCCGCTTTCCGACGCGAAAGGCGCTGCGGTGCGAGCGCGGCGACGGCGAGCGCGACGTAGACTGCGAGATTCCAGACGAGCAGCGCCAACACCGGCGGCGCGAGCAGGTTGATCCGATGCGCGGGGCCGATGTCGACGCCGGCAACGCCGACGACGAGCGCGACGATCGCCGCACCGGGTGCCAGCCAGCGCCGAGGCGATGGAACCCGCGATAGCGGCTGGACGCGCGGAAATCGCTCGGCAAGGCGCTCGAGGGCAAGCGTCGCGCGGCGACCGAGAAATGTGTCGTCCGCTGCGCTGTCACCGACGATTTCCGCTGTCATGCGCGTGGCCCACACGCGATCGGCGTCGCTCCAGACTTCGCGGCCGGCGTCGGCGGTCTCGATCGCGCGCACGAGCACGACGTCGCGCGCCGTTCGCTCATTCATCGGCAACCTTCGGTATCATGGACTCACGATGAACCAGGCCCTGCCGCAGCGCCTGCGCGGTCTCGAGAAGTACCGGCTCGAGGCGCTGATCGACGGCATTTTCGCCGTCGCGCTGACGCTGCTCGTCCTCGATATCCGGCTGCCGGACAACATCGTCGTGGCGACCAACGCAGATCTCCTCGACCGGCTGCTCACGCTGGAGCGGCATTTCGTCATCTACGTCGTCAGCTTCGTCGTGATCGGCATGTACTGGATCAACCATCATATCCAGTTTCACTTTGTCGCCCGGGTGAACCGCCGGTTGATCTGGATCAACCTCGGGCGTAGGTGTATACCGCGGCGCGCGTACTGAAGAACGCAACGGCCATGCTGCTCGGCTTGATGCATTTCTTCCCGGGACCGGTCGATGATCGCATCGGGGCGCCGGCACCGGAAAGCACATGACGGTGCGGATGCCTCCCGAACCGCCCGTCAAGGGTCGCGGCGCCACGTTCAATCCCGCGAACCGCTTTCGCGTCGATTCGCGCGAGCCCTGCGATGACGGGTGGCAGCCGGCGGCGGAATCGGACAGCGACGCGCCACCGCCGCTCAAGACGATCGTCACGATCCAGGCGGCGCGCACGATCATCGCGCGTAACGATTCGCCGGATATTCCGTTCACGCAGTCGATCAATCCCTACCAGGGCTGCGAGCACGGCTGCATCTACTGTTACGCGCGACCGTCGCACGCGTATCTCGACCTGTCGCCGGGCATCGATTTCGAGACGCGGCTCTTCGCAAAGCCGGACGCGGCGCGGCTGCTGCGCGCGGAGCTCGGCAAGCCGGGTTACCGCTGCGACCCGATCGCGCTCGGCACCAACACCGATCCCTACCAGCCGATCGAGCGCGAATGGAAAGTGACGCGTTCGATCCTCGAAGTGCTGGCCGAGCACGAGCATCCGTTCACGATCGTCACCAAGTCCGCGCTGGTCGAGCGCGACATCGACCTGATCGCGCCGATGGCGGCCAGGCGGATGGCGCGCGTCTACCTGTCGATCACGACGCTCGACCGCGAACTGGCGCGAAAGATGGAGCCGCGCGCGGCTGCGCCGCAGCGCCGCCTGCAGGCGCTGAAAACGCTGTCTTCGGCAGGCATCCCCGTCGGCGTGATGGTCGCGCCGATCATCCCGCAACTCAACGACCGCGACCTCGAGGCGATTCTCGGCGCGGCCGCCGCGAATGGCGCGACGTCCGCCGGGTGGGTGCTCGTGCGCCTGCCGCGCGAAGTCGCACCGCTCTTCCGCGAGTGGCTCGACGCGCATTACCCGCTTCGCGCCGCCCACATCATGAGTCTCATCGGTCAGATGCGTGGCGGGCGCGACTACGACTCCACGTTCGGAGCGCGAATGCGCGGCACCGGCGAATTCGCGGCACTCCTCGAACAGCGCTTCACGGTCGCATCGCGAAGGCTGGGGCTCGATCGCGGCCGCGAGCAAACGGGCCTCGACACGTCGCGATTCCGCCCGCCGGGGCCGTCGCGAGGCGACGGCCGCCAGGGGGATCTGTTCGCGTAACGAGTCGCGAAACATCGCGCGAGCTGTGGTGAAATACCGCCTTCATCCTGAAGGAGTATCGCCGTGAGTGGAGCAAGACACGTGGCTGTCTGGATTGCGTCGATCGTGTTCTTCGTGCTGGGCGCGATCTGGTACAGCGTCATGGCGGCACCGTGGATGGCCGCGATCGGCAAGACGATGGACGAGCTCACGCGCGAGCAAGGCGCGTCTCCATTGCCGTACATCGTCGGCTTCGCCGCGATTCTCGTCATGTGCTACACGCTCGCGTGGCTGATGCACCGATTGCAGGCGGCCACGCTGGCAGCCGGCTTGCGCCTCGGCGCGATCATCGCGATCGGCTTCATCGCCGCGACGCTGGCGCTCAACTACGGCTTCGAGGCGCGCTCGGTCACGCTGTGGCTGATCAACTCGGTATATGTCACCGTCGGCTTGGCACTCGCCGGCGCGATCATCGGCGGCTGGAAGCGCGCCGCGTGACTGTCGCGCAAGCGCCGACGAACGACACCGACGCGCTCACCGCGCGGTTGCGTGCCTGCTACACGGGCGCCGTGCACGACGTGCTGCGAAGCATGGGCATCGATCGCATCGCGCTACCCCATGCGATCAAGGCGATTGCGCCGGGTTCACGGCTCGCGGGACCGATCTGGACAGTCGACGGGCATATCGACCGGACGAAGACGCGCCACGAGTGCCTGCTCGGCTGGTGCACGCTCCTGTCGAAAGCCCCGGCCGGTCACGTTGTCGTCTGCCAGCCGCACAACCACGAGATCGCGTTGATGGGTGAACTTTCGGCGCAGACGCTCGCCGCACGCGGCGTGCTCGGCTACGTCGTGGATGGCGGCTCGCGCGATACCGATCTCGTGCTCGCGCAGGGCTTTCCCGTGTTCTGCGCGTTCCTCACGCCGACCGATATCGTCGAGCGATGGATTCCGGATCGCTACGGCGAACCGGTGACGATCGGCGACGTGACGATCGCCACCGGCGATTACCTCCTCGGCGATCGTGACGGCGTCGTCATCATTCCGCGTGAGCGCGTCACCGAAGCGATCGCACGCACCGAGGAAGTGGTCGCGACCGAAAGCGCCATGCGCCGCGCGCTGATGGGTGGCATGGACCCGGTCGAGGCGTACAACCGGTTCGGCAAGTTCTAGACGAGGGCTGCCGCGAGCAGCACGCGCGTGTAATCCTGCTTCGGCGCGGCAAAGAGCGCTTCGGTTTCACCCTGCTCGATGATCGCGCCGTCCTTCATCACCAGCACGCGATGCGCCATCGCGCGCACCACTGCGAGGTCGTGGCTGATGAAGACATAGCTCATGCCGTATTTCGCCTGCAGCGCCGCGAGGAGCCTCAGCACCTGCTGTTGCACCGACACGTCGAGGGCTGACCTGCATGTCCTCGGCGAGCAGTCCGTACATCGTCGACAGCTCGTCGCCCGACATGATGGCAAGCGTCTCGAACATGAAGATCATCACGCCGGCCGGCGAATTGCCTTTGACGGTGAACGG
>Ga0134125_10008434_pt1 | contig 11624 bp, 7 predicted proteins | sample KB31751_FD_96464 | JGI IMG/M metagenome (GOLD analysis project Ga0134125, IMG submission 96464) | Terrestrial soil microbial communities with excess Nitrogen fertilizer from Kellogg Biological Station, Michigan, USA - KB3-175-1 | ecosystem: Environmental > Terrestrial > Soil > Unclassified ... | reverse complement strand
GCTTGTCGTTGATCTTCACGCCCTGCAGGCGGTAGACGTCCTGGATCTCGCGCACCAGGTAGTTGGCGAGCGCCTCCACGCCCTGCAGGCGCAGGATGTCGTGCGGGTTCGGCTCGCCGTCCGCGATCACCTCGCCGCGCTCGACCGTCTCGCCCTCGAACACGTTCAGCTGCCGCCACTTCGGGATCAGCTCCTCGTACTTCTCCCCGTCGTCCGAGGTGATGATGAGGCGCCGCTTGCCCTTGGTCTCCTTGCCGAAGCTCACCGTGCCGGACTTCTCGGCGAGGATCGCCGGGTCCTTCGGTTTCCGTGCCTCGAACAGGTCCGCCACGCGCGGCAGACCGCCGGTGATGTCGCGCGTCTTGGACGATTCCTGCGGGATGCGCGCGATGACGTCGCCGATCGAGACCCGTGCGCCGTCCTCGAGGGACACGAGCGCGCCCGGGGGCAGCGTGTACACGGCCGGGATCTCGGTGTTGGCGAAGGTCACTTCCTTGCCCTTGCCGTTCACCAGCTTCATGGTGGCGCGCACGTCCTTGCCGCCGCGCTGCTTGGTATCGAGCACCACGGTCGAGGACAGGCCGGTGACCTCGTCCACCTGTGAGGTGACGGTCAGGCCGTCGACGAAGTCCTGGAACTTGATGAAGCCCGCCACTTCCGTGACCACGGGGTGGGTGTGCGGATCCCAGGTCGACACGACCTGGCCGGAGGCCACGGTCGCGCCTTCCTTGACGTTGATCACCGCACCGTAGGGGATCTTGTAGCGCTCACGCTCGCGGCCGAAGTCATCGACCACGCCGATCTCGCCCGAGCGCGACACCGCCACCAGGTGCCCCTTCTCGTGCTGCACCGTCTTCACGTGATGGAAGCGGATCACGCCCTTGTTGCGCACCTCGACCGAGCTGGCCGCCGCGGCCCGCGAGGCCGCGCCACCGATGTGGAAGGTGCGCATGGTGAGCTGCGTGCCCGGCTCGCCGATCGACTGCGCGGCGATGACGCCGACGGCCTCGCCGATCGAGATCGGCCGGCCGCGCGCCAGGTCGCGTCCGTAGCAGTGCGAGCACACGCCGTAGCGCGTCTGGCAGGTGATCGGGGAACGGACCGTGATCTGGTCCACGCCCTCGCTCTCGAGCAGCCGCACGAGCTTCTCGTCCAGCAGCGTGCCGTTCGGGATGAGCACGTCCTTGGCGCCCGGCTTGATGATGTCCTCGGCCAGCACGCGTCCCAGCACCCGCTCACCGAGCGCCTCGACGACATCGCCGCCCTCGACCAGCGGCGACATGGCAAGTCCATTGCTCGTGCCGCAATCGATCTCGGTGACCACCAGGTCCTGCGCCACGTCGACCAGACGCCGGGTCAGGTAGCCCGAGTTCGCGGTCTTCAGCGCCGTGTCGGCCAGTCCCTTGCGGGCGCCGTGCGTGGAGATGAAGTACTGCAGGACGTTCAGGCCCTCGCGGAAGTTGGCCGTGATCGGCGTCTCGATGATCGAGCCGTCCGGCTTGGCCATCAGGCCACGCATGCCGGCCAGCTGGCGGATCTGCGCCGCCGAGCCGCGCGCGCCGGAGTCGGCCATCATGAAGATCGAGTTGAACGACTTCTGCTTGTGCTGCCGGCCGCGGGAGTCGGTGGCCTCTTCCGAGCCCAGCTTCTCCATCATGGCCTTGGCCACCTGGTCGTTGGCACGCGACCAGATGTCGACCACCTTGTTGTAGCGCTCGCCGTTGGTGACCAGACCCGAGGCGTACTGGTCCTGGATCTCCTTCACCTCGGTGTCGGCGCTGGCGACGATGCGCGTCTTCTGCTCCGGGATGACGATGTCGTCGATACCGAAGGAGACACCGGCACGCGTGGCGTAGTGGAAGCCCGTGTACATGAGCTGGTCCGCGAACACCACGGTCTCCTTCAGCCCCAGCGCGCGGTAACACGCGTTGATGGTGGCGGAGATCGCCTTCTTGGTCATGTCCTGGTTGATGAGATCGAACGACAGCCCGCGGGGCAGGATCTCGAACAGCAGCGCGCGGCCCACGGTCGTGTCGACCACCCGTGTGCGGTCGGTGAGGGTGCCGCCCTCGCCCTTGACCTGCTCGCGCAGGCGCACCTTGCACTTCGCCTGCAGGTCGACCCCGCGGCTCTCGTAGGCACGGTGCACCTCGCCGACGTCGGCGAAGAACATGCCCTCGCCCTTGGCGCCGATGCGCTCGCGCGTCATGTAGTACAGGCCGAGCACCACGTCCTGGGAGGGCACGATGATCGGGTCGCCGTTGGCGGGCGACAGGATGTTGTTGGACGACATCATCAGCGCGCGCGCTTCCAGCTGCGCTTCCAGCGACAGCGGCACGTGCACCGCCATCTGGTCGCCGTCGAAGTCGGCGTTGAACGCCGTGCACACCAGCGGGTGCAGCTGGATGGCCTTGCCCTCGACCAGCAGCGGCTCGAAGGCCTGGATGCCGAGGCGGTGCAGCGTCGGGGCGCGGTTCAAGAGCACCGGATGCTCGCGGATCACCTCCTCGAGGATGTCCCACACCTCCGGTCCCTCGCGCTCCACCAGGCGCTTGGCCGCCTTGATGGTGGAGGCCTCGCCGCGCAGCTGCAGCTTCTGGAAGATGAACGGCTTGAACAGCTCGAGCGCCATCTTCTTCGGCAGGCCGCACTGGTGCAGGCGCAGCTGCGGGCCGACCACGATGACCGAGCGGCCCGAGTAGTCGACGCGCTTGCCGAGCAGGTTCTGGCGGAAGCGCCCCTGCTTGCCCTTGATCATGTCGGCCAGCGACTTCAGCGGCCGCTTGTTGGTGCCGGTGATGGCCCGGCCGCGGCGGCCGTTGTCGAGCAGCGCATCCACCGCTTCCTGCAGCATGCGCTTCTCGTTGCGCACGATGATGTCGGGCGCGTTCAGCTCGAGCAGGCGGCGCAGGCGGTTGTTGCGGTTGATGACGCGGCGGTACAGGTCGTTCAGGTCCGAGGTCGCAAAGCGCCCGCCATCGAGCGGCACCAGCGGCCGCAGGTCAGGCGGCAGCACCGGCAGGACGGTCAGCACCATCCACTCGGGCTTGTTGCCGGACTCGACGAACGACTCGATGAGCTTCAGGCGCTTGGACAGGCGCTTCAGCTTGGTCTCGGAGGAGGTGGCGGCCATCTCCTCGCGCACCTTGATGATCTCGGCGTTGAGATCGATCGTGTGCATGAGCTCGAACACGGCCTCGGCGCCCATGCGGGCGTCGAACTCGTCGCCGTGCTCCTCGATGGCCTCGAGGTACATCTCGTCGGTCAGCAGCTGGCCGCGCTGCATCGGGGTCATGCCCGGGTCGATGACCACGAACGCCTCGAAGTACAGCACGCGCTCGATCTCGCGCAGCGTCATGTCGAGCATGAGGCCGATGCGCGAGGGGAGCGACTTCAGGAACCAGATGTGCGCGGTGGGGCTGGCGAGCTCGATGTGGCCCATGCGCTCACGGCGCACCTTGGACTGGGTCACCTCGACGCCGCACTTCTCGCACACCACGCCGCGGTGCTTCAGGCGCTTGTACTTGCCGCACAGGCACTCGTAGTCCTTGACGGGGCCGAAAATCTTGGCGCAGAACAGCCCGTCACGCTCGGGCTTGAACGTGCGGTAGTTGATGGTCTCGGGCTTCTTGACCTCGCCGTACGACCAGGCGCGGATCATCTCCGGCGATGCCAGCCCGATCTTGATCGAGTCGAAGTGCTCGACCGGAGCGTGCTGCTTGAAGAGCTTCAGTAGGTCTTTCATGGATTAGTCCTGCTCCAGTTCCATGTTGATGCCGAGCGAGCGGATCTCCTTCACCAGTACGTTGAAGGACTCGGGCATGCCCGCATCCATCTGATGATTGCCGTCGACGATGTTCTTGTACATCTTGGTGCGGCCGTTCACGTCGTCCGACTTGACGGTCAGCATCTCCTGCAAGGTGTAGGCCGCGCCGTAGGCCTCCAGTGCCCACACTTCCATCTCGCCGAAGCGCTGGCCGCCGAACTGCGCCTTGCCGCCCAGCGGCTGCTGGGTCACGAGCGAGTACGGCCCGGTCGAGCGCGCGTGCATCTTGTCGTCGACCAGGTGGTTGAGCTTCAGCATATACATGTAACCGACCGTCACCTGGCGCTCGAAGCGCTCGCCGGTGCGGCCGTCGTACAGGTAGGTCTGGCCGTTGAGCGGCAGATCGGCGAGCTTCAGCATGCGCTTGATCTCCTGCTCGCTGGCGCCGTCGAACACCGGCGTCGCCATGGGCACGCCGCTCGACAGGTTCTTGGCCAGCTGCTTCAGATCCGCGTCGTTGAGCGTGTCGATCTCCTCCTTCTGTCCGCCGGTCTCGTTGTAGACCTGCTTGACGAAGGAGCGCAGCTCCTCGATGGCGCCCTGCTGCTGCTGGTGCTGCTCGAGCATGCGGCCGATCTTCAGTCCCACGCCCTTGGCCGCCCAGCCGAGGTGCGTCTCCAGCACCTGGCCGACGTTCATGCGCGAGGGTACGCCGAGCGGGTTCAGCACCACGTCCACCGGGGTGCCGTCTTCCAGGTACGGCATGTCCTCCACCGGCACGATGGTCGAGATGACGCCCTTGTTGCCGTGGCGGCCGGCCATCTTGTCGCCCGGCTGCACGCGGCGCTTCACGGCCAGGTACACCTTGACCATCTTGAGCACGCCGGGGGCGAGATCGTCGCCCGCGGTGATCTTGGCCTTCTTGTCATCCAGGCGCTTCTCGAACGCCTTGCGCTGCAGCTTGAGGCGCTCCGAGGCCTGCTCGAGCTGCGAGTTGGCGTCCTCGCCCTCGAGGCGGATCTCGAACCACTCCTCGCGCGGCACCTCCTCGAGGTACTCGGCGGTGATCTTGGCGCCGGCCTTGAGCTTGTGCGGGCCGCCCGCGGCCGCCTGGCCGACGAGCATGTCGCGCACGCGCTGGAACAGGTCGTCCTCGAGGATGCGCTGCTGATCGGCGAAGTCCTTGCGCACCCGCTCGATCTCGGCCTTCTCGATGGACAGCGCGCGCGAGTCCTTGTCGACCCCGTCGCGCGTGAACACGCGCACGTCGATCACGGTGCCGTCCATGCCGGGCGGCACGCGCAGGCCCGTGTCCTTCACGTCCGAGGCCTTCTCGCCGAAGATGGCGCGCAGCAGCTTCTCTTCCGGGGTCAGCTGCGTCTCGCCCTTGGGCGTGACCTTGCCGACCAGGATGTCGCCGGCCTTCACTTCCGCGCCGATGAAGGCGATGCCCGCCTCATCGAGCTTGGCGAGCGCCGCGTCACCGACGTTGGGAATGTCGGCGGTGATCTCCTCGGGTCCGAGCTTGGTGTCGCGGGCGACGCAGGTGAGCTCCTCGATGTGGATGGTGGTGAAGCGGTCTTCCTCCACCACGCGCTCGGAGATGAGGATCGAGTCCTCGAAGTTGTAGCCGTTCCAGGGCATGAACGCGACCAGCAGGTTCTGGCCGAGGGCCAGCTCGCCCAGGTGCGTCGACGGGCCGTCGGCCAGCACGTCGCCGCGCGCGATCACGTCGCCGGCGTTCACCAGCGGCCGCTGGTTGATGCAGGTGTTCTGGTTCGAGCGCGTGTACTTGGTGAGGTTGTAGATGTCCACGCCCGGCTCGCCGGCGGTGGTCTCCTCGTCGTTCACCCGCACCACGATGCGCGAGGCGTCGACCGAGTCGACCGCGCCGCCGCGCTTGGCGACGACCGTCACGCCCGAGTCGATGGCCACCGGACGCTCCATGCCCGTGCCCACCAGCGGGGTCTCGCTGCGCAGCGTCGGCACCGCCTGGCGCTGCATGTTCGAGCCCATGAGGGCGCGGTTGGCGTCGTCGTGCTCGAGGAACGGGATGAGCGATGCCGCCACCGACACGATCTGCTTGGGCGACACGTCCATGTAGTTGATGCGCTCGCGCGGCATGAGCGTGAACTCGTTCTGGAAGCGGCAGGACACGAGCACATCGGTGAGCTCGCCCTTCGACCCCAGCACCGCGTTCGCCTGCGCGATCGCGAACTCGCCCTCCTCGATCGCCGACAGGAAGTCGATCTTGTCGGTGACGCGCCCGTCCACCACGCGCCGGTACGGCGTCTCGAGGAAGCCGTAGTTGTTGGTGCGCGCATAGACCGACAGCGAGTTGATCAGGCCGATGTTCGGACCTTCCGGGGTCTCGATCGGGCAGACGCGGCCGTAATGGGTCGGGTGCACGTCGCGCACCTCGAACCCGGCGCGCTCGCGCGTCAGTCCGCCCGGCCCGAGCGCCGAGACGCGGCGCTTGTGGGTGACCTCGGACAGCGGGTTGTTCTGGTCCATGAACTGCGACAGCTGCGAGGAGCCGAAGAACTCCTTGACGGCGGCGGCCACCGGCTTGGCGTTGATCATCTCCTGCGGCATGAGCGGCTCGGTCTCGGCGATCGTCAGGCGCTCCTTGACGGCGCGCTCGACGCGCACCAGGCCGACGCGGAAGGCGTTCTCCGCCATCTCGCCCACGCTGCGCACGCGGCGGTTGCCGAGGTGGTCGATGTCGTCGACCTGGCCGTTGCCGTTACGGATGTCGATCAGCACCTTGAGCACGTCGATGATGTCCGACATGTCGCCGTACTTCTCGACCAGGCGCTTGGACAGCTCGTCGGTGCGGCCGCCGGCGTACTTGTGGTCGTAGAGGATGCCGGGGCCGAGGATCTCCTTGCGGCCGACGCGGCGGTTGAACTTCATGCGGCCGACGCCCGACAGGTCGTAGCGCTCGGCGTTGAAGAACAGGTTGGCGAACAGGTTCTCGGCGGCGTCCTTGGTGGGCGGCTCGCCGGGGCGCATCATGCGGTAGATCTCCACCAGCGCCTCCAGGCGCGTCTTGGTGGGATCGATGCGCAGCGTGTCGGAGATGTAGGCGCCGCGGTCCAGGTCGTTGACGTACAGCGTGTTGACCTGGGCGATGCCGGCCTCGATCAGCTTCTCGACGGATGCCGCGGTCAGCACCTCGTTGGCCTTGGCGAGGATCTCGCCGGTGTCGGTGTTGACCACGTCGTGGGCCAGCACCTTGCCGTACACGTACTCGCGCGGCACGCGCAGCCGCGTGACCTTGGCATCCTCGAGCTGGCGCACGTGGCGCGCGGTGATGCGGCGGCCTTCCTCGACGATCACCTGATCGCCGATGCGGATCTCGAAGGTCGCGGTCTCGCCGCGCAGGCGCTGCGGCACCAGCTGCAGCGCGACTTCGTCGCGGCCGATGAAGAAGGTATTGGTGTCGAAGAAGGTGGCGAGAATCTCCGACTCGTTCATGCCGAGGGCGCGCAGGATGATGGTCACCGGCAGCTTGCGCCGCCGGTCGATACGCGCGAACACGCAGTCCTTGGGGTCGAACTCGAAGTCGAGCCACGAGCCGCGGTAGGGAATGATGCGCGCCGAGAACAGCAGCTTCCCGGAGGAGTGGGTCTTGCCGCGGTCGTGGTCGAAGAACACACCGGGCGAGCGGTGCAGCTGCGAGACGATGACGCGCTCGGTGCCGTTGATGACGAAGGTGCCGTTGTCGGTCATGAGCGGCAGCTCGCCGAGGTACACCTCCTGCTCGCGCACGTCCTTGACCGGCTTCTTGGCGCCCGGGGCTTCCTTGTCGAGCACGATGAGGCGCACCTTGACGCGCAGCGGAGCTGCGTAGGTGAGGCCGCGCAGCTGGCACTCCTTGACGTCGAACACCGGCTCGCCGAGCCGGTAGCTCACGTACTCGAGAGAGGCGTTGCCGCTGTAGCTCGAGATCGGAAACACGCTGCGGAACGCGGCGTGCAGGCCGATCGGATCGCGGTTGTCCTCGGGCTTGTCCAGCTGCAGGAACTTGCGATACGAGTCGAGCTGAATGGCCAGCAGGTACGGCGTATCCAGGATGCTCGCCTGCTTGCCAAAGTTCTTGCGGATGCGCTTCTTCTCGGTGAAGGAATAAGCCATCGAGTGGTCACCTCAGGTTTGGCCACGCCTCGAGCGGGGCCAGCAAATTTCAACGCGCGTCGTCCCAGACAAAAAACGGTCCCCTCCCCGCCCGCAGCTGCGCCGCACGGCGCTGCCCGGACGGAGAGGGGTGCGGCGCATGAGGTCTTACTTGACCTCCACCTTCGCGCCGGCTTCTTCGAGCTTCTTCTTCATTGTGTCGGAATCGGCCTTGTTCACGGCTTCCTTGACCGTGGAGGGAGCACCCTCGACCAGGTCCTTCGCCTCTTTCAGTCCCAGGCCGGTGATCTCGCGGATCACCTTGATCACGGTGACCTTCTTGTCCGCCGGGTACTCCTTCAGAGTCACGGTGAACTCGGTCTTCTCCTCGGCCGGAGCGGCCGCGGCCGCACCTGCGGCCGGACCCGCAGCCACCGCTACCGGGGCCGCGGCGGTCACGCCGAACTTCTTCTCCATGTCGGAGATCAGCTCGACGATGTCCATCAGGGTCATCTTGGAAATTGCATCGAGGATTTCGTCTTTGTTGACAGCCATGTGAGTCTCCAAAAATTTAATCGACAGTTAGGCGCCCGCGGCCTGTCTCTGGTCGCGAATCGCGGCGACGGTACGGGCGAGCTTGGCCGGCGGTGCGGCAAGCGTCGCGACGAACTTCTGGATCGGCGCCTTGAGCACGCCGAGCAGCATCGACAACGCCTGCTCGCGAGTCGGCAGACTCGCCACCCGGTCGAGCTCCTTGGCCGGCAGTACCTGCCCGCCCAGGGACACGAGGGTCGCCACGAGCTTCTCGTTCGCCTTCGCGAAGTCCTTCACCACGCGCGCAGCTGCGCCCGGGTCGTCCTTCGAAAACGCGAGTACCAGAGGCCCCTTGAGCTTCGGTCCCACAGTCTCGAACGACGTGCCGGCGAGCGCCTTGCGTGCCAGCGTGTTCTTGACCACACGCATGTACACGCCGGACTTCCTCGCCTTGGCACGCAGCTCGGTCATCTGTCCGACCGTCAGCCCGCGGTACTCGGCGGCCACGACCGAGTGGGCTTTGGCTGCCACTTCGGCCACTTCCGCTACGAGCGCCTTCTTGTCTTCCAGGTTGAGTGCCATTCATCTCTCCTCTCGCCTGAAGATCATTCGAAGCAGCGCATCCGTGTGCCGCTCCACCTTGTCGACGGTGACCTTCACGCCCCGAGGAGCTCCTCGATGCGAAAAGCGGTTCACCATCTGCGCAGGCGGTCCATTAAGAGGGCCTGATCCCTCGCCTGCGGTCTTCGATGATGGCCGGGGTCGAAACGCACCCCGGCCCGCACCAAAACTGCCCGCGCTCACCGCGCGGGATAAAAAAACTACAGCGTCCCCTGATCCACCCGCACGCCCGGCCCCATGGTCGAGGACAGCGTGACGCGCTTCAGGTACACACCCTTCGAGCTCGCGGGCTTGTGCTTCTGCAGGTCCGCGATCAGCGCATGCAGGTTTTCCTTCAGCGCATTCACCTCGAAGTTCGCCTTGCCGATCGTGCAGTGCACGATGCCGGCCTTGTCCACGCGATAGGTCACCTGGCCGGACTTGGCATTCTTCACCGCGGTCGCCACGTCCGGGGTCACCGTGCCGACCTTCGGGTTCGGCATGAGCCCGCGCGGACCCAGGATCTGGCCCAGCTGGCCGACCACGCGCATGGCATCCGGGGAGGCGATGACGCGATCGAAGTTGATCTCGCCCGCCTTCACCTTGGCCGCCAGGTCCTCGAGCCCGACGATGTCCGCGCCGGCCGCCTTGGCCGCCTCCTGGTTCTTGCCGGAGGTGAACACCGCCACGCGCACGGTCTTGCCGGTGCCGTGGGGCATCACGGTCGAGCCGCGCACCTGCTGGTCGGACTTGCTGGCGTCGATCCCCAGGTTCACGGCCGCGTCCACGGCTTCCGCGAACTTGGCCTTCGCGAATTCCTTCACCAGCTTCAGCGCTTCCTCGACCGGGTACTGCTTGCCGGGAGTGATCTTGTCCTTCCAGGATTTGACACGCTTCGCGAGGGCCATGGTCAGACCCCCTCCACGTCGACGCCCATCGAGCGGGCGCTGCCCGCGATGGTGCGCACCGCGGCGTCCAGGTCGGCGGCGGTGAGGTCCGGCTGCTTGGTCTTGGCGATTTCTTCCAGCTGCTTGCGGGTGATCTTTCCGACCTTGTCGGTATTGGGTGTGCCTGAGCCTTTTTCAATGCCGATGGCCTTGCGGATCAGGACCGCGGCCGGCGGCGTCTTCATGATGAAGGTGAAGCTGCGGTCCGAATACACGGTGATCACCACCGGGATCGGCAGCCCCTTCTCGATCTTCTGGGTCTGGGCGTTGAACTGCTTGCAGAATTCCATGATGTTCACGCCCTGCTGGCCCAGCGCCGGCCCGATCGGCGGCGAGGGGTTGGCAGAGCCGGCTGGCACCTGCAGCTTGACGTAACCGTTTACTTTCTTGGCCATTTGCTACCTCTCCTCAAGGTTCCAGCGCCTTTTGGGCTCCCTTAGTAAGGATCTAAGGTTCACGACACGCAGCTCGCGCTGCCCCTATATGGGGCACGCCTCCAGGGCGGCCCCCGCAAAAAACTCTCAGGCCTTCTCGACCTGCGAAAAGTCCAGCTCCACCGGGGTAGAGCGCCCGAGGATCTGCACCGCCACCTGCAGGCGGTTCTTCTCGTAGTTGACGCTCTCGACCACGCCGTTGAAGTCGTTGAACGGCCCGTCCACCACGCGCACCACCTCGCCCGGCTCGAACAGCACCTTGGGCCTGGGCTTGTCCACGCCCTCTTCCACGCGACGCAGGATCTGGTTCGCCTCCTTGTCGGTGATGGCGGCGGGCTTCTCCGGCGTGCCGCCGATGAAGCCGAGCACCTTGGGGACGTCCCGCACCAGGTGCCAGGTCTCCTCGTCCATCTCCATCTGCACCAGCACGTAGCCGGGGTAGAACTTGCGCTCGCTCTTGCGCTTCTGGCCGTCGCGCATCTCGACGACTTCCTCGGTCGGCACCAGGATCTCGCCGAAGCGCTCGTTGAGCCCGGCACGCGCGATGCGCTCCTTCAGCGACTCCGCCACGCGGTGCTCGAAATTCGAGTACGCATGCACGACGTACCATCTCAACGCCACGTTCATCCCCCCTGGCCCGTCAGAAATTTGGTCGCCAGCGCCAGCACCCAGTCGACCGCCCAGAAGAACAGCCCGGCGGCGATCACGAACACGAACACCACCAGCGTCGTCATGCCGGTCTCGTTGCGGCTCGGCCAGACGATCTTGCGCAGCTCGATGCGCGACAGCTCCACGAAGCGGCGGAACTCGGCGCCGTAGCGCGACAACGCGGCCACCACTCCCGCCAGCACCAGGCTGACGACCACCGAGATCCAGCGCAGCCAGGTGGGCTGCGCCGCGAGCAGGTAGTAGCCCACCACGCCCGCCGCCACGATCAGCACCGCGACGGTCAGCTTCGCCTTGTCCGCGGTCCCCGGCGCTTCAACTTTAATGTCGTCTGTCATGTCAACCGATGGCAGGCCAGGAGGGAATCGAACCCCCAACCTGCGGTTTTGGAGACCGCCGCTCTGCCAATTGAGCTACTGGCCTAACCTTTACTTCAGGATCTTCGCCACGACGCCGGCGCCGACGGTCTTGCCGCCCTCGCGGATCGCAAAGCGCAGACCCTCTTCCATCGCAATCGGGCTGATCAGCTCGATCGTCATCTTGATGTTGTCCCCGGGC
>Ga0134125_10008433_pt1 | contig 11625 bp, 10 predicted proteins | sample KB31751_FD_96464 | JGI IMG/M metagenome (GOLD analysis project Ga0134125, IMG submission 96464) | Terrestrial soil microbial communities with excess Nitrogen fertilizer from Kellogg Biological Station, Michigan, USA - KB3-175-1 | ecosystem: Environmental > Terrestrial > Soil > Unclassified ... | reverse complement strand
TGCTCCAGACCTACGGTGACCTCGACACCATCCTCACCAAGGCGCCGGAGATTCCCGGCAAGCGGCCCCGCGAGGCGCTGCTCGCGAACGCGGACAAAGCCCGTCTCTCGCGCCAGCTCGTGACGTTGAAGCGCGATGTGCCGGTCGAGCTCGATTTGGAGCAGCTGCGCGTCCGCACTCCCGACAGCGACACACTCGCGGCGTTGTTTACCGAGCTCGAGTTCCGGACACTGATTCCCAAGCTCGATGCGCTCGCGGTAGTGGGAACGGCACCGGTCGCCGAAACGGGCTCAGCCCCGGTTCCGGTCCAGCCGGCGGCGCGGATACCGCAGCTGGCGGAACCGACGATCATCGACGACCCCGCCGGACTGCCGGCCATGATCGAGGAGCTACGCGGTGCGCCGCTGGTCGCCGTTCGAGCCGAGCCCGGTCTCGGCGCTCTTTCCTTTGCGACGGCGCCGGGACGCTCCTGGTACTTGCCGTTCGGGCATCGCGCGCCCGAGGGTGAGTTCGACAGCGTGCCTCCCAGGAACCTGCCGCCGCTGTCGAGCACAGCGCTCGCCCCTGTGCGGGCGCTGCTGGCTGACCCCGCGGTGCGCAAGGCCGGCCATGACATCAAAGCCGTGTGGGTCGCGTTGGCGCGCGCGGACGTTCCGCTCGCCGGTGTCGTCTACGATTCCATGGTGGCGAGCTTCGTGCTCGATCCGGGCAGTCGCTCGCACGCCCTCGAAGACCTCGCTCGCGAGCATCTCTCCGTCGAGCTCCCAACCACGGCTCAGCTGCTCGGGAAAGGGAAGGGCGGGACGACCGAGCGAACCTTCGCCGACGTCCCCCCGGCCGAAGCCGCGCGAGTCTCGGCCGCGCAAGTCGAGATGGTGCTCCGGCTCGAGGCGGCATTTCGCGCCGACATCGAGGGGCACCACCTCACTCGATTGCTCGAAGAGATCGAGATCCCGCTCATCCCGGTTCTGGTGGACATGGAATCGACCGGGATCCTGGTCGATCGCGAATTGTTGGGCGAGATGTCCCGAGGATTCAATAAGGAGCTGACGGGTCTCGAGCTCGACATCTACAAGGCAGCCGGCGGCGAGTTCAACATCAACTCGACGCCTCAGCTTCGCACCGTCCTGTTCGAGCGACTCAAGCTGCCGGTCCAGAAGCGAACCAAGACCGGCGCCTCGACCGATGTGGAAGTGCTCGAGCAGCTTGCCGCGCTGGGCCACGAGGTGCCGCGCCTGCTCATCGAGTACCGCGAGCTGACGAAACTGAAGTCGACCTACGTCGACGCGTTGCCGGGCTACATCCGCCCCGACACGGGCCGCGTCCATACCAGCTTCAACCAGACGGGCGCGGCGACCGGCCGCCTCTCATCGTCGGATCCGAATCTCCAGAACATTCCCGTACGGACCAGGCGTGGCGGGGAGATCCGGCGCGCGTTCATCGCGCCGCCCGGGCATCTCCTGCTGATCGCGGACTACTCCCAGATCGAGCTGCGCCTGCTCGCCCACCTCTCCGGCGATCCATCGTTCGTCGCCGCATTCCAGCGCGGCGGCGACATCCACCGCCAGACCGCCGCGGTGATTTTCGGCGTCCCGGAGGACAAGGTGACCGGCGAGATGCGGGCGCGCGCCAAAACCATCAACTTCGCGACGATCTACGGGCAGGGCGCGCTCGCGCTGTCCCGCCAGCTCAGCATCACCCTCGACGAAGCCAAGGCTTTCATTAAACACTATTTCGAGCGGTTCGCCGGCGTGCGCGCCTGGCTCGATAAGACCGTCGAGGAGGCACGCCAACGGGGATTCGTCGAGACGCTGTTCGGTCGGCGCCGCTACATCCCCGAGTTACGGGATCGCAATTTCAGCATCCGGGCCTTCGGCGAGCGCACGGCGACGAATTCTCCCCTGCAGGGCTCTGCGGCCGATCTCATCAAGATCGCGATGATTCGGATCCACGCGGCGCTCACACGAGATCGGCTCGAGACGCGAATGCTGCTCCAAGTCCATGACGAGCTTGTGTTTGAGTTGCCTGAATCGGAGCGCACAGTTGCGGAAGCTCTTGTAAAACGCGAGATGGAGGGGGTCGCCAGTTTGGCCGTTCCGCTGCTCGTAAGTGTAGGCGCGGGAAAGAATTGGATCGATGCGAAGGGTTAAGCACGCCTCTTGCATGAATGGGGGGGGATGCTCACAATAGGGGCGTTGTTTCGCCCTTTGCGCCCGGAGGGTACCGAGGTGAAGTCACGCGGATTCACCCTGATCGAGTTGTTGATCGTGGTGGTGATCGTCGGGCTGCTCGCGGCTATCGCGATCCCGAAGCTCTCCAACACGAAGCAGAAGGCGTACGTCGCCCAGATGAAGTCCGACCTGAAGAATCTGGCGACGGCGGAGGAGGGCTTTTTCTACGACAGTACGTTCTACACGACGAGCCTCGCCGCGCTCAATAATTTCCGCTCATCGACGGGCGTGACGCTCAACGTGTTGGAAGCCACGCCCGGCGGGTGGTCCGCCCGGGCGACGCATTCCCAGACGGCCCGTCAATGCGTACTCTTTCAAGGAAGCGCGGCGCCCGTCGCGCCGGCGACAACCGAGGGAAAGATTACCTGCACCTAGAAGAGCTTCCGTATCGGGAATTCAGACGCCGCCGCGAGGGGATGAAATTCGCCCTGAGCGGCGGCGTCTGGCTTCATCGGCATAAGATCAAGGATGAGCCGATGGTCCACCTCGTCAGCGCCGACAAAGAACGGCTCCTCGAGCTCGGCCGCGCCCTGGGCTTTCATCCCCGCTGGCTGCAATACAAGCCGCTCAAGAATCCCGACACGGGCGTGCGCGTCCCGGCCTGGCACTGGGATGTGTGGGGAGAGCGGCTGAAGCTGCTCAAGGCAAGCGAGCCTGTGTAGGCTCTCCGCCTCCCACCTCGCGCCGGCGCGCCCGCACGCCCGGCCACCAGTTCCACCGTCCCGCGATGTGCATGATGGCCGGGACGAGGACCATGCGGATCAGCGTCGCATCGAGGAAAACCGCCACCGCCAGGCCGAAGCCGATGAACTGCACGGCCAGGACCCGCGCGAACGCGAAGTTGCCGAACACGATGATCATGATCAGCGCGGCGAACGTGATCGTGGACGCCGTGGCGGACAGACCTTCCATCGTCGCGTGATCGTTTCGCCCCGTCTTATCGAAGACTTCCTTGATCCGCGTCAGCAGGAAGACCTCGTAGTCCATCGAGAGCCCGAACACCGTCGCAAACACCAGCACGGGCACGATGACGAAGATCGCCTCCGTCGGACCGTCCAGACCGAACAGCTGGATGCCATACCCGTGCTGGAACACGAGTACGGTGATGCCGAAGGCCGCACCCACGGACACGCAGTTCAGGACGACGGCTTTGAGCGGAACGAGGATCGACCGAAACGCGACGAGCAGCATGATCCCGGTCACACCCAGAATCAGCCCGACCATGCCCGGAAAACGCCGCAGCAAATGCTCCTGTAGATCGAGACTGGAGGCGGCGAACCCGCCGACCACGATCTCCGCGCCGCGCAGGCGCTGGCTGCTCGCGATCGTGTGACGCACGTGGCGCGTCAGGTCCATCATTCCGGTCAGCGACACCGTGTCGGTCGCGATCACATCGATCAGCGTGGTGCGCCGGTCCTCGCTCAAATACGCATTAAAGAAGGCCGGATAGCGCTCCCGCACCGAATCGGCGTCACTGTAGAACATGGCGAGCTGAAGCGTCGACAACCCCGGTTTCACCGTGGCGACGCCGCGCACTTCGCGCACACGCGGGTCTTTTTCGATCGAGTCGCTCAACGCCTTGAGCCCGGACAGGCGGCGGCCTGACAGCGCCGACTCCCCCGCCGGCAGCAGCACGACCAGCCGCAACGGCTGAATCACGCCGCTCGCGCCCATCTCCCGCAGCGCCTCGAGCGCCTGCCCCGATTCGGTCTCGGGCGGAAACCAGTTCCGGACCGGGAGACCGACCTTCATCTGTGTCAGCGGGAACGTCAACACGGCGGCGACCAGTCCGCCGCCGAGGATGGCCCGCCAGGGGTGATGGCCGAGCGAACGGGCCCAGCGTTCCCACCCCGCGGGCGTGTGAATCCAGGCGAGCATCCGCGCCAGCCATCTGGGCCGGTCGATGTTGCGCCCGAGAATCGCGAGCAGCGCCGGCAGGAACGTGGTCGACAGAAGGACGGCGACCGCCACGACGATGAGCCCACCGACGCCGACCGAGCGCGTTTCGGTGAGCGGGGTGAGCGTCAGCGCGGCAAACCCCACGAACACCGTGAGCCCCGAGGTCACGACGGCGGATCCGGCCGTCTGCACCGTGCGCGTGGCGGCATCGAGCGGCCCGAGTCCGCGATTCAGCTCCTCGCGAAATCGTGTCACGATCAGCAGCGAGTAATCGATGCCGACGCCCAGGCCGACCATCGTCGTGATGTTGAGGACAAAGATCGACATCGTCTGGAATTGGGCCGCCACCGCGATGATGCCGAGCGCGATCGTCATCGCGAGGATGCCGATGATGATCGGCAGGGTGGCCGCGACGAGGGCGCCGAAGGCCAGGACGAGCACCACCAGCGTCAGCGGCAACGCGCGGCGCTCGGCGTTACGCGTGTCCGCGGTGCTGACGATGCGTACATCGTAATCGAGCGCCGGGTTGCCGGTCACTTTGACGTCGAAGCCGTCGGCGCGGGGCAGGCGGTTCAGCGTGCCGTTGACCACATCGCGCAAATCCGGCACGACGGTGCGGCTGAGATCGGTGATGCTCGTGCCCGTGAGCGCGGCGATGATGAAGGTGGTGCGGCGATCCTGGCTGACGAACGTCGACTCTCCGATGGTGCGCGCCGAGACGACCTGGCTGATATAGGATTGGCGCGTGAGGGCCGCGGAGATCGAATCGATGACCGTGACGAAACGGGGATTGGTGTAGCGCACCGGGCCGTGCACGACGATCGCGACGTAGTCTGCGATCGGGTTCGGGAACTCTTCCCGCAGCAGCTGCGACGCGCGGGCCGATTCCGATCGCTCCACCGCGCCGCCCCGCACGGCCAGCACCTGCTGCACGTGGCTGGCCTTGGGCGCGAACAGGACGGCAAGCGCGGCCCAGGCGGCGATGATCCATACGCGCCAGCGGACAACGTGTTTGCCCGGTAACGTGATCAACTAGCGTCCAAACACATGCGGGCCACAATCATAGAGACGCACGGAGCCCAAAGCTAGCGTCGCGACCCGCGTCTTCCGCATATTGCGCGCATGGTGGAACGCCGACTCACCGGAATGATTGCCGCGGCCGCGGTGCTGATTACGCTGTTCGTCTTCTGGGACGCGTTTCGGCCCGACCCGCGCGCGCGCCCCGAGGCCGAGCCGGAACCGGCGCTGACGATCCACGAGCCGGAAGCGCAGCCGCCTCAGCCGGTGCCGCCGCAGAGCGCGCCCGGCACCGCGAGTCAGGGCACCATTGTGCCGGCAGGACCGGACGGGCGCGAGCCGTCATACATCGAGCTGCTGGCTCGGTCGGAAACGCGGCGGAAAATTCGCTCGAGCGGCTCGAGCACCTATCTCGGTGAGATGCTCGCCGAGAGCGGCGACTCGATGCTGCGGCGCTGGGAGAATCGTCAGGACAATCCCATTCGCGTCTTCTTCGCGCCGACCAATGCAGCCAATTTCAAGCCGGCGTTCCTGGACGCGATTCGGGCGGCGTTCGGCGAGTGGACGAACGTCGGGGTTCCGGTCCGCTTCGACTTCAGCGGGGACTCGACCAATGCCGAAGTCACGGTGAAGTGGCGCATTCAATTCGAGATCGAGCGCACCGGCCAGACCGATGTGACGTGGGATCAGAATGGCCAGATCCAGTCGGCGGTAGTCACGCTCGCGACGTTCGACCCGAAGGGTCGCCCGATGGAGCCCGACGACATCCGCGTCGTCGCCACGCACGAGGTGGGGCACCTGCTCGGCCTCGATCATTCGAAAGACTCGACCGACATCATGTTTCCGACCGCCAAGGTCCGGGAATTGTCTGACCGCGACGCGCGGACGGTGCTGCTTCTGTATCAGCTGACACCGGGGAGTTTGCGCTGACGACACGCAGTATCACGTCGTTCCTGACTCATATCGCTCCGAAGGCTCCGCTCGCACAGGCGCTCGACAGCCGCGTGCGCGAAGCGGACTTGATCGAGAAGCTCGACGGCGGCGCCGTGCGCTGCTTTGCCTGCGGCCATCGCTGTCTCGTAAAGGCGGATCGGCGCGGCATCTGCAAAGTGCGCTTCAACAAGGAAGGGACGCTGTTCGTCCCGGCCGGGTACGTGGCCGCCCTGCAGTGTGACCCGACCGAGAAGAAGCCGTTCTTTCATTGCCTGCCGGGCAGCGACACGCTCACCTTCGGGATGCTGGGCTGCGACTTCCACTGCGGGTATTGCCAGAACTGGCTCACTTCGCAGGCGCTGCGCGACGACAGCGCGGGCGTCATGCCCACCGACGTGACGCCCGACGAGCTGGTCGCGCTGGCGCTCCGGCAGGGTGCCCGCATGGTCGGCTCGTCGTACAACGAGCCGCTGATCACTGCCGAATGGGCGATGGATGTCTTCAAGGTCGCGCGTCCGCAGGGGCTCAAGACGGCATTCATCTCGAACGGCAACGCCACCCCCGAAGTCCTGGACTACATCCGGCCGGCGACCGATTGCTACAAGATCGATCTCAAGGCGATGGACGATAAGCGCTATCGCGAGCTCGGTGGCGTGCTGCAGCACGTGCTCGACGCGATTCGCATGGTCTATGAGCGAGGATTCTGGCTCGAAATCGTCACGCTCATCATCCCCGGCTTCAACGACAGCGACGATCAGCTCACCCGCGCGGCGGAGGCGATTGCCGCGGTGTCGGCCGAGATCCCCTGGCACGTGACGGCGTTTCACCCGGACTACAAGATGACCGACACCGGCAATACACCCGTCGCGACCCTGCTGCGCGCGTGCGAGATCGGCACGCGCGCCGGTCTCGAGTTCGTGTACGCCGGAAACCTCCCAGGCCGAGTCGGCCGCTGGGAAAACACCTATTGCCCTGATTGCGGCGATCTGTTGATCGAGCGCTACGGGTATCAGATCAGGAAGCAGCGTGTCGGGACCGACGGTCGCTGTCCCTCCTGCAGCCGGCGGATTCCAGGCCTTTGGTCGTAGCCCTTCTTCTAATACAGGCTTCGCTCGGCGGAGTACTGGATCCCATCGTGCAGGGCGGGATCCGGGATGGCGTGTACCCGGGCGCCGTAGTGGTGGTGGGCCGGCGGGACACGATCCTGTACGCCCAGGGCTACGGCCGGTTCACCTGGTCGCCATCGAGTGCGGCAGTCAACGTCGACAGCACGATCTGGGACCTCGCCTCCCTCACCAAGGTGATTGCGACGACGCCGGCGCTGATGCTCCTCGTGGAGCGCGGGCGTGTGGTGCTCGATTCCCCGGTGGTGCGGTACGTGCCCGAGTTCAACAGTCCCGGCACGCACCCGATTACGGTGCGCCATCTGCTGACACACACGTCGGGACTGCGCGGGACGCTGCCGCTCAAGGACGCGCCCGACTCGGCAACGGCGCTGACCATGGTGCTCACGACGGTGCCCGTCGCGCCGGTCGGTTCTCGCATGGTGTATTCGGATCTCAACGCGATCCTGCTCGGCGAAATCGTTCGGCGCGTGAGCGGATTGCCGCTGGACGTATTCGACGCACGAGAGGTGTTTGGCCCGCTTGGCATCGACCAGCAGATGATGTTCCGGCCGCCCAAGCGGCTCGAGAAACGCATTGCGCCAACGGGACTGTGGCATGGTCACGCGATCGCCGGGATCGTCAACGACCCCAATTCGGCCCGGCTCGGCGGCGTGGCCGGTCACGCGGGACTGTTTGCGACCGGCACCGGCCTCGCACGCTTCGCGCAGTTCATGCTGCGTGAGGGGACGCCGATTCTGAAACCCGAAACGGTGCGTCAGTTCACGAAGATCGCCGTCCCGGCGCGCCCCAACACGAGCGCTCGCACCCTCGGCTGGGAAGCGTTGCCGACCGGTGAGGAGACGTCCAGCGCGGGCAAGCTGTTCGGTCCACATAGCTACGGACACACGGGATGGACCGGGACTTCGCTCTGGATCGATCCGGATCGCAATCTGTTCGTCCTACTGCTCACCAATCGCGCGTTCGATCCAAGGACGCGCGGCTCGTTTACCAAACTCAAGGAAGTCCGCGGACGCGTGGCCGACGCTGCCGCGCGCGCGGTCGATGGCAGCCGCTGATCGCGCGGATTGGACTGATCCCACGCTGATCTACGACGGTGAGTGTGGGATCTGCCGGCAGGCCGTCGCAATCCTGAAGCGCTGGGACCGGGAACACGTGCTGCGGTATGTGCCGTTCCAGGACGCAGCCGCCGTCGCGCGCTTCGACATTCCGTTGCCCAAACTGGCAGCCGCGATGCACGTGATCTCGCGGGACGGTCGTATCGCGTCCGGAGCGGACGCGGTCCCGCGGCTGCTCGAGCTGTTTCCCGGCAAGCGCTGGCTCGCGCCCCTGTTTCGGATTCCGGGGGTGCTGCCGCTCGCTCGCCGGATCTACGCCTGGATCGCGATGCGGCGGCACTGTCTGGTGCGTGGTTTGGAGGGTCGCTAGGTTGCCTCAGATGACGACTGCTGTGCTGACTCCCGACGCCGTCCGCCAGGCGTTGCGACAGGTCAAGGATCCCGAGCTTGATATGAACATCGTGGATCTGGGACTCGTCTATGACATCGAAGTCGACGAAGGGCTGGTGCGGATCAACATGACGCTGACCTCACCGGGTTGCCCGGCGGGGCCGATGATCACGAACGACATCTACAAAGTCGTGCGCGCGCTCGAAGGCGTGAAAGACGTTGACATCGACATCGTGTGGGAGCCCTACTGGACGCCGGAGCGCATCGATCCGAAGATCCGCGCGATGATGGGGTTCTAGCGCAGCGCCTCGAGCAGCGCATCGCCGAGCACACCCACCTGCCAGCGGTGCAGCTCGGGAATCGCCTCCAGCTCCGCGCGATTGACCGGTTTGGCGCGCGCCACCGCTTCCAACGTCGTCCGCCCGCACAATACGCCCGCGTCCAGTCCCAGCGCTGTCGCAACCGTATTCCGCGCCGTTTTCAATTTCTCCAGTCGCACGTCGAAGCCCGCGTCCCGCTGTGGACGCGGCCGGCGCTCGACGCGCGGCAGCTCGTGATCGGGGAGCGCCTTGGCCCGTGCCACCGCGTCGAGCAGCGCGGCACCGTGACGCCGGGCAAGCGACGGCGGCAGCTCGCGCACGTGACCGAGATCGGGTTCCGCCGATGGCAGCGCGCGGGCGACGCCGAGGAGCGCGTCGTTGCCGATGATCCGGAATGGCGCCTTGTCGTCGCGCTCGGCGACGGACTCGCGCCAGCGATGCAGCTCGCGCAGCGCCGCGAGACTGCGTGCGTGCAGCGCCTTCGCGCCTTTGAGCCGCAGGTACGTCTCTTCATCGCCTTCGGCGGGCCCCGTCCAGCGCAGCGATTCGAGCTCTTTGAACTCCTCCTGCACCCATTCGAAGCGCCCCAGCTCCCGCAGGCGTTGCTCGAGCGCGTCGCGCAGGCCGAGCAGGTAGTGCGTGTCGGCGGCGGCATAGGCCAGCATCGGGGGCGTCAGCGGCCGGAGCGACCAGTCGGCTTTCTGGTGCTCCTTGTCGAGTTTGACGCCCGCGTACTTCTCGAGCAGCGCGGCGAGTCCGATCGCGGGCTCCCCGGCAAGCTGAGCGGCGACGCGGGTATCGAACAGTCGCACGGCGTGGAAACTGTAGTCGCGGTCGAGGACGCGAAGGTCGTAATCGGCGTCGTGAAAGACTTTCTCGACATTGGCGTCGCCCAGGAGCGCGCCCACCGGTGCGAGGTCCGAGATGGCGAGCGGATCGATCAGCGCCGTCTGGCTGGCACCCGAGACTTGGAGGAGATAAATCCGGTCGCGGTAGCGATGGAAGCTCGCCGCCTCCGTGTCGACGGCGGTCCGTGGCTCGCGGCGCACGGCGGCGATGAACGCCGCGAGCTTCTGCGGCGTATCGACGTAGGACCAGGAGGGGGAAGACGTCACTCCGGTTTTCCCAGTGCCTCCAGGCCGTCGGCGATTTCTTCCATCGCCTTGGCCAACGTCTTGTAGAATTCCGGGTCGGGAGCGCTTTGCGGCGCTCCCCCAAATGGGTCGCCCGCCAGTTTCCGGGCGGCCCGGGCAGCATGACGGATGTAATCGGTGGCAACTCGCATGGATCGCTCCGCAGAGTTCGCGACAAAGATACGCACGGCCCTTGCTCCGTGTAGTCTCGGCGCATGGCCCACCCCGCTCGAGTCGCAGCCGGCACTCGCGCGCGCCCTCGATTTACAGGCGTTGTGGCTCAAGCGGGAAGATCTCGCCGGTGGCAACAAGGTGCGCGGGCTCGAGTTCCTGCTTTGTGGGGCGCCGCCACGCTCGGTCTTTGTGACGATCGGCGGCGAAGGATCGAGTCACGCGCTGGCCACGGCACGCGCAGCACAGACACAGGGGTATCGCACCGCGGTCGCCGTATTCGCGCAGCCGGAGACGGATGCCAGCAGGAGCGTCGTGAGCGCGATGGCCACGGCCGCGAATCTCGTGGTGCGCGCCTCGAGCGTCGTGACACTGCCATGGGCTGTGCTGCGGGCCTGGCGCGCCGCGCATCAGCTCGGCCGAGGGAAGCCACGCTGGATTCCCGGCGGGGGCGCCGACCCGCGCGCCGTCATCGGACATTTTCTCGCGACGCTCGAGTTAGCCGATCAGCTGGACACTCCGCCCGACGCGATCGTCGCGCCGCTCGGCACCGGCGGCACGGCCGCCGGGATCGCGCTCGGCGTCGCGTGGCTGGGATGGCCTACGCGCGTGATCGGAGTCCGCGTCTCGCCGAGGATCGTCGCGAATCGTTGGCGCACACTGCGGCTCGCGCGAAAGGCCGCGTCGTTGCTGCGACAGGCCGGCCTCGAGTTTACGGTCCCACGTGCCTCGCTCCGCGTCGATGTGGTCGATGGAATGGGGAAAGGCTACGGACATCCAACACCAGAGGGGGAACGCGCGAGAGCGCTGGCGCTCGACTACGGCGTGCGTCTCGATCCGACCTACGGCGCAAAGGCGTTTGGTGCGTTATTGTCGCCCACCTACCACGCCCCACGCACCGTTTTTTGGAATACTTTCGCATGGCCATGAATAAACCCGCGATTCTGTTCATTCACGGATTTCCGTTCGATCGCGAGATGTGGCGACCTCAGTTCGAAGGGTTGCCGGACTGGCACTGTGTTGCACCAAATCTGCGAGGCGCGGGAACGGCGGTCGCGCCGCTCTCGCCGGATGCATACTCGATGCACACGTACGCTCAGGATCTCGTCGGCGTGCTCGACCAGCAACGCATTGAGCGGGTGGTGGTGTGCGGCCTGTCGATGGGCGGCTACATCACGTTCGAGTTACTACGCCAAGTCCCAAATCGCCTGAGGGCGCTGGTGTTGTGCAATACGAAGTCTGCTGCGGACACATCGGACGGAAAGCGGGGGCGGGACGCGTTAGCGGAGAAGGCTCGAGCGCGCGGCGCGAGCGCCGTCGCAGAGGAACTTGTTCCCAAGCTCCTCGCG
>Ga0134125_10008431_pt1 | contig 11627 bp, 7 predicted proteins | sample KB31751_FD_96464 | JGI IMG/M metagenome (GOLD analysis project Ga0134125, IMG submission 96464) | Terrestrial soil microbial communities with excess Nitrogen fertilizer from Kellogg Biological Station, Michigan, USA - KB3-175-1 | ecosystem: Environmental > Terrestrial > Soil > Unclassified ... | reverse complement strand
GCTTGCACGATGTTAAAATGTGGCAAAATAGCATAGTACAGGGCAACGATACAGTAATAGGCATTGTATTGGCTATTCTTCTAGGGCTTTTCCTCTTTCAACGGTTTGGAACAAAAATTGTAGGAGGGGCTTTCGGGCCAATAATGCTTGTATGGTTTGCCATGCTGGCAGTTTTAGGCTTAGGCCAGATAATACACTACCCGGCTATTTTTGCCGCGTTAAGCCCGCATTATGGTTTAAGCCTTCTAATTAAGCACCCCAACGGTTTCTGGCTATTGGGTGCAGTGTTCCTGTGCACCACGGGCGCTGAAGCGCTTTATTCAGATCTTGGGCATTGCGGACGAGGAAACATTCGTATGACATGGATATATGTAAAAACAGCGCTCATGCTCAATTACCTTGGCCAAGGGGCGTGGATTTTAACGCACCCGTATAATCCTGCTGCCGTAAATATTAACCCATTCTTTTCCATAGTACCACAGGGGTTCCTTTTACCCAGTGTACTTATAGCTACAGCCGCATCTGTAATAGCCAGCCAGGCGCTTATAAGCGGTTCATATACGCTTATTTCAGAGGCCATTATCCTTAATTTCTGGCCAAGGGTTACGGTAAAATACCCGACGGATATACGTGGACAGATTTATATACCCAGCATTAACTGGATTTTGTGCGTAGGCTGTTTGCTGGCAGTTGTTTATTTCAGGACATCGGACAACATGACGGCCGCTTATGGTTTCTCTATCACCATTGCCATGCTCATGACGACTATGCTTATGTTCTATTTCCTGCGTTACCGCAAGCACTATAGGTGGGGTATAGTGATACCTATTTTAGTAATGTTCTTAACAGTTGAAACATCATTCTTTGTGGCCAACGTAGTGAAGATTGTAAATATGTACATGTTTCTTACTGTTGAGTTTGGTCTCATATTTACCATGTATATATGGTACCGCGCAAGGAAGATCAATAACCGCTTCCTGCATTTTGTACCGTTAAGAGAACATATTCCATTGTTAAAGGATTTAAGCTCTGATGCCACCATATCTAAATTCGCATCGAACCTTATTTACCTGACCAAGGCAAATAATTTTGAAGAAATTGAGCAGAAGATCATCTATTCGATTTTCAGCCGTCAGCCAAAGAGAGCCGACGTATATTGGTTTGTGCATATTGAGCGTACCGATGAGCCATATACCATGGAATATAGTGTGCTTGAAATGGAGGACGATAAGGTTATTCGCGTTGAGTTCCGCCTTGGTTTCCGTGTGCAGGCAAGGATAAACGTGCTTTTCCGCAAGGTGGTTGAAGAAATGGTTGAGAACAAGGAATTGAATATTGTCAGCCGTTATCCTTCATTGAAAAAGTATCACCTCGCATCTGACTTTAAATTTGTGATACTTGAAAAATTCCTGTCTTACGAGAATGAGTTCGACCTTAGTGAAAGTTTTGTGCTAAGGAGTTATTTCTTCATTAAACACTTTGCACAGTCGGAAACAAAGGCATTTGGCCTTGATACCAGCGAAACACGTATTGAGAAAATACCATTGATAATAAACCCTGTTTCGAAAATTCCATTGAAGAGGGTTGATCCTGTCAGGTCACATTTTATTCCCAATCACCATCTTTCGGGTAACGAATAAATGTTTATAGGCATTATATACACCGCTTCGCTCGATTCATCTGCTAAGTTGATTACGGCAGGGGTTTTCGTGGCTTACCTTGCCATTACCTTTTGGATTATCAGGTCGCTTCGGAAATCGAAACCAGGGAGAGGGTTGAGGTATATGTATTTCGGCATTATAGTGTTGTTGTGGGGCACTATGGTGGCAGCATACCTGAACAGCCCAAAGAACTATGCGATGGGCAATTTTGATTTTACTATTAACAGGGCTATTGGAAGAATTACCATACAAGTGAAAGACATTGCTGAAATAAGGCCTTTGAAGGATGAAGAAATGGAAGGCACCTTAAGGACGTTTGGGGTGGGTGGACTATTTGGCTATTACGGCAGTTTTAATAACCAACACATTGGCGATTTTAAAATGTATGCCACTAAAAAAACGGGCCTTGTAATAATACATACTGCACAAGGCGATACGTTTGTGATTAGCCCTGATGATAGGGGCCTGGTTGAAAGAATTATTGCTAAAAAGGCGGATTTATAGCCTATTTCTTTTTGACCAGGGCTAAGTCATTGGCCAATCCAGAGTAAGATTCCAGATCCATTTTAATTGAGCCTACAAGTATGCTTGCATCTGCACGCACAGGTATGTGGTTTTTGTCATCCGATATCCATACCTGCAAATCTTCTTCATTCCTGAATATTCTTCCCTTCTGCACAATGGGTTCAAATACCATGCAGCTTATTTTGCCTACGTCGCTCTTAATTGTATCGCGGCGGACAAATTTTATTTTCAGGTTCCAGACTTCATTATCAATGAATGTTACCACGCTATCAATATGGCCAGGTTCCATGTGCGAATAGTCAAGCGTACGTGCATAATAGAAGCCCGATATCATATCCTGTATATATTCGGGTATAGTGTATTCTTTGCCGCTGCTGTTTACTTTGTGGTACTTCTGGTCGAAAACCATATCCTGCCCGAATTTAAATCCTCCTTCATCAACCCGGCGAATAAATATTAAGGGGCAAAGTGCATCGGCATCCATATAGGTTTCGTAGCGGTCGCGCACTTTGAAAAAGAAATTGAAAGCGCCTGTAGAGTTACCCAAGCCAATGATGTGATAGGTATCGTGCCCATCTATTATCTTGTCTTCATTTTCAATGCTAATGGTTGCTTTACCGGCATCAATAATGCCATAATGCAGGCGATAGGTTAGAAGCTCTCCGCGTTTAAAGGCTTCGTTTTTTATCTTACGCATTTCTTCCTGGCCCTGTGCGGGTTGGCTGGTAAATACTACAGCTATTAAGGCTATAAGCGCAGCACTAACATAGGTTTTCATGTCGAAACAGATTAACTATTAGTGTAAATATACTGCTGCTATGTGAGGAATAAATGAATTATAGTCCTTATAACGGATATTAAGGCCAAATGTTACGTAGACTTAATATTGTTCCTTTTCGTTCGGAAAATCTTTACTCTTAATATCACCAATATACCTGCTTACGGCCTTGGTAATATCATCGTACAGATTCATATAGCGACGTAAAAAACGGGGGCTAAACTCGGTTGTAAGGCCCAGCATATCATGCAGTACCAATACCTGGCCATCGCAGGCGCCGCCTGCACCAATGCCTATGGTTGGTATAGTAAGTGCTTTTGTAACCTCGGCAGCTAATTTTGCGGGTATTTTCTCCAATACTATTGCAAAGCAACCTGCTTCCTGAAGTACAAGTGCATCTTCAAGCAGTTTCTTGGCTTCGGCTTCTTCTTTAGCCCTAACCGCGTAGGTACCAAACTTGTAAATAGATTGAGGGGTTAATCCCAGGTGGCCCATAACAGGTATACCCGCAGAAACAATTCGTTTTACCGAGTCTTCCACCTCTTTTCCTCCTTCAAATTTCACCGCATGAGCACCTGATTCTTTCATTATACGGATAGAACTGTTGAGTGCCTCTTTGGTGTTTCCCTGGTAGGCACCAAAAGGAAGATCTACAACAATTAACGCCCTGTTTACGCCACGCACCACCGAAGAAGCGTGATATATCATCTGGTCGAGGGTAATAGGTAAGGTAGTTTCATGGCCTGCCATAACGTTCGATGCCGAGTCGCCCACCAGTATTACATCAATACCGGCATTATCGACAATGCGTGCCATAGAAAAATCGTATGCAGTCAGCATGGCAATTTTCTTGCCTGCATTTTTCATTTCCTGCAGTACGTGAGTAGTTACCTTTTTTATTTCCTTGTTTGTTGGCATTAAACAGTTGGGGTTACTTCATGTTGGGGTTCTGCTGCAACGCTGTGTTCGTAATATTCTTCCATGGGCGGGCAGGTACAAATAAGGTTGCGGTCGCCATAAGCGTTATCGGCACGCGCAACAGGTACCCAGAATTTATGGTCGCGCAGCCAATGCAGCGGGTAAGCAGCTTTTTCGCGGCTGTATTTATGGCTCCAGTTGTCTGTCATAAGCGATTTAGCTGTATGCGGAGCATTTTTCAATACATTGTCTGTCTTGTCGGCTTTACCCTCAGCTATTTCGTTTATTTCGTTGCGGATAGATATCATAGTTTCTATAAAGCGGTCTAATTCTTCCTTAGGTTCACTTTCGGTAGGCTCAACCATTAAAGTATCATGAACCGGGAAAGCAACGGTAGGAGCGTGGAAGCCATAGTCCATTAACCTTTTGGCTATATCGGTTACATCTACACCAACATTGCGTTTAAATTCATTGCAATCAAGAATAAGCTCATGTGCTACATTGCCATTAGTACCGGTATAAAGAATCTTGAAATGCTCTTTCAGGCCTGCACGCATATAGTTAGCGTTCAGTATAGCATACTTGGTCGACTCTGTTACTCCGTGTTGGCCCAGCATGCGTATGTAGCCATAAGATATTAGCAGTATAAGAGCACTTCCCCAAGGGGCTGCTGATACTGCATGAGTAGCCTGGGTATCGTTTTGCAGGGTTACGTGGCCCGGTAAAAAAGGAACAAGGTGCTTTGCAACGCCAATGGGGCCCATACCTGGCCCGCCACCACCATGTGGTATAGCGAATGTTTTATGCAGATTAAGGTGGCAAACATCGGCGCCAATGCGTGCAGGGTTGGTAAGTCCTACCTGTGCATTCATGTTAGCGCCATCCATATAAACTTGTCCGCCGTTCTTATGTATGATCTTGGTTATTTCAGAAATGGTTTCTTCGAACACACCATAGGTTGAAGGGTAGGTAACCATGAAGCACGAAAGGTTGTCTTTATGCAGGGCAGCTTTTTCTTTCAAATCAGCCACATCAATGTTGCCATTTTCGGTACACTTTACTACCACAATTTGCATACCCGCCATAGCTGCACTTGCAGGGTTGGTTCCGTGGGCAGATGCAGGTATAAGTGCAATGTTCCTATGGCCCTCATTTCTGCTTTGGTGGTAAGCACGAATTACGAGTAATCCGGCATACTCACCCTGGGCACCAGAATTGGGTTGTAAGGATACCCCTTTAAAGCCTGTAATTTCGCACAGGTATTTAGCCAGGTTTTCGCACATTTTGCTGTAACCCTTAGCCTGGTCGAGCGGGGCAAAAGGATGCATATTGGCAAAGCCCGGCATAGTAATAGGATAAAGCTCACTGGCAGCGTTCAGTTTCATGGTACATGAGCCTAAACTTATAATTGAATGTGTTAATGATATGTCTTTGTTTTCCAGCGACTTAATGTATCTCATCATTTCGGTTTCCGAATGATGTTTATTGAACACCTGATGAGTCAAATATGGGCTCTTACGCAGTAAGGAATCTTGCTGTAAAAAGTTCTCAACTCCATAGATTGTACCATGAGAAACCTGGGGTACATCTTTACCTGCTACCGAAGCAAAAACCGATACTATTTCTTCAAGGTCTTTTTGGCTGGTTGTCTCATCCAAACTAATGGTAATATTCTGCTTTGAACCATAGTTAAAATTCATGCCTGCTTTAAGGGCAGAAACGCGAATTGTTTCTAAGTCTATTCCGGCAGGTAAACTAACCTCGATCGTATCGAAAAAGTCGCGGTTATTTATGGTATAGCCAAGCGTGTTTAAAGTATGGGCAAGGAAGCTTGCATATTGATGAACTCGTTTGGCTATATTTTTAATGCCATGCGGGCCATGATAAACGGCATACATGCTTGCCATAACTGCCAATAGTGCCTGTGCGGTACAAATGTTCGATGTGGCCTTTTCGCGACGTATATGCTGTTCGCGGGTTTGCAAAGCCATACGCAATACCCTATTGCCTTCAGCATCTACTGAAACGCCAATAATACGGCCCGGTAATACACGTTTAAAGTTATCCTGAATGGCAAAGAAGGCTGCATGGGGTCCGCCATAACCCATAGGCACGCCAAAGCGTTGTGAGTTACCTAATACAACATCAGCACCCCATTCTCCAGGAGGAGTTAGTAAGGCCAATGCAAGCAGGTCAGATGCTACTGCCACAAATATGCCTTTTTCATGCAGGGTTTTGGTTAACGCACTATAGTCGGTTGCTTTTCCATTAGCTGAAGGGTATTGTAACAATACGCCAAATACACCATCCCAATTTGCATTAGAGATGTTGCCTACGGTAATGGTTATGCCCAAAGGTGCAGAACGTGTGCGTAATACATCTATAGTTTGTGGGAAACAATCTTCCGACACAAAGAATGTATGGTTATTCTCTTTATCCTTTGGCCTTGAATGGTAGAACATGATCATGGCTTCAGCAGCTGCGGTAGCTTCATCTAGTAACGAAGCATTAGCTATAGGCATGCCGGTAAGCTCACATACCATTGTCTGGAAATTCAATAGTGCTTCGAGCCTGCCCTGCGATATTTCAGCCTGGTAAGGAGTATAGGCGGTATACCATCCCGGGTTTTCAAGCACATTACGCCTGATTACCGAAGGGATAATGCAGTTGTAGTAACCTAGGCCAATATATGAGCGGAAAACCTTGTTCTTATCGGCCAGTTCGCTAATATGGGTAAGGTACTCATGTTCGGTCATTGCCTCGGGCAATTTGAGCGGTTTGCCCAGCCTTATGGAAGCCGGTATGGTGGCATTAATCAGCTCGTCAAGAGAGGCATAGCCAATCTTAGCGAGCATATCGTTTACATCTTGTGAACGGGGGCCCAGGTGTCGGTGTGCGAAACTGTCTGTCATCATAGTATTTGGTTGCAAAATATAAGTGCGCAAATCTATGAAAAATAAGGTTGCCAGATTCATAAAAAACGTGACTGTTTATAAGTCTATAATCCCTTGTCAGAATAGCCAATTCACAGGCTTTTCGGGGTTGTTTTATTTGGTAAAAGCGTATAATAACTATCTTTGTGCCATGCGTGCCTTTATTACAGCCTTTTTTGTATTGTTTATATGCTCTTTTGGCTATAGCCAAACTGCAACCACACCTCCTGCTGGTGTTGATACGATTTTGCTGAATAATGGTAAAGTATTAGCTACGCAAGTAATTGATACAATTGGAGAGAATATTACAATTATGAAGCCTAATTCCCGCAAGCATAAAAAAGTGGAAATAAGCAAAGAAGCTATTTTCTCTGTTCGTTTTGCAAGCAACGGTAAAGAGGAAGTCTATTATACATACGATACTCTTATAAACCACGACTATACTGTTGCCGATGCCCGCAAGTTTATTGAAGGAGAACAGGATGCTCAAAAAGGGTACCATGCATTACCGGCCTCAATAATGGCGTTTAGTGTTGGATTTGCTGCAGGTACGGTATTTGGTAGTAGCCTTATTTCACTTGGCCCACCTTTTCTTTTTGCAGGCGTAATGACTTATCCGCGCATTAAGGTAAGGCATAAAAGTGTAAAGAATCTTAGTAATGGAACATCTGATCCTTACCTCTTTGGCTATGATAGCACTGCGCGCCGTAAACGCACACTCCATTCTTTTGTTTACGGAGGGTTAGGCATAATATTCGGCGCCATATTAAATGGCATATTAAATAATAACTGACGGTTTGTGAAACTGCTTGTTAAGGCATTTCAGTTTTTAGTTTTCTCCAATATTTATATATCACTCTGCGCAGCAACCTTTGCTGCTAAAACCTTTCTTTTGCTTTATGGGAATAATGGTGACATAAAAGTTATAGCGCTTATATTCTTTGCTACACTTTTTCTGTATGGCTTTCATCGCATATACCACCGCAGCAATATGCTGCCTGAAGAAAGGGGAGAGGAGCGCCACCAATGGATTGACAGCCATAAACGATTTTATTATTCTTTAACGGGTATTTCGCTTGCTGTTTCAATAGCCCTTATGTTCTTTATGCCAATAAGGGTATGGTTGCTGCTGATACCTGTTGCCGTTATTGGTTTTGGTTACAGCTTTCCGTTCATTAAAACAAAAAGCGGGTTTAAGCGGCTGCGCGATTTGTGGTGGTTAAAAGTATTCTGGATCGCACTGGCGTATTCGTGGTTAACTACAGTAATTCCGGTGGCATATAATTCACCGGCCAGTGAATTGCTCAGTCCTGATGTTTTGTGCGTATTCGCCCGAAGCCTGCTGTTTGTGTTTGCCCTTGCTATACCATTTGATATTCGTGATTTACCCTACGATATGAAGAATGGTATGAAAACATTGCCCATAGTACTGGGTCTTGATCGTACTATACGAATTGCTATGTGGGCATTAATTGCATTTGTGTTACTGGTGGTATTGCAAAACGAGTATTATCATTTAAGCGCTCACGTGGCCATTGCACTTTGCGTTTCCGCGTTTGAAGCTGCCATGCTAATTCCTTTATCAAAACCCGGAAGGCCAAACCTGTTTTACCCGCTTGTAATAGAAACAAGTATGATATTCCATTGGGTTGTGATATATGCCGCCATACTATTCTGGTAGGTTAAATGTTTCACAATGATTGGGTTATGTAATGCGGCAAGTAAATGCCCTAAACTTTCTAATCTAAACCTATATTATTTGTATTTTGCGCAAGACGAGTTACTCTTTTTTTACTGTTAATTATTGAGGATTATTTTGATTAAAAGGCTTTGGCATAGGGTTTTTATTGTGGCGCTTATTTTTATGGGTATCAATACACATGCCCAGATAATTTTAAAACGCCCTAAAATTGATTCCCTTATTTCTACATTTAAAAACCTTAAAGGAGATACAATAAAGGTGCAGAAAATGAATTATGTCATTCTGCAGTTTATTTACACAGGCTACTATCATCTTGCCGATTCGTTGACACGTGAAGAAATGAGGCTGGCAAACGGATTGGCCTATAAAAAGGGCATTGCTGATGCATATAATAATACAGGTATAATTTATAAATGCCAGGATGATTATACACATGCAATAGAGTACCTTATTAAATCGCTCGACCTGTATGATAATATCAAGGATTCGCTTGGTATGGCTATATCGTATAAATATATGGCTGCCGTTTATGGTTACCAGTCAGATACTGTAAAGGCCGAGGATTACTTTCACAAAGCCCTGCATATATTCTACAGGTTAAAAGATACAAACTATATTGCTTCAAGCCTAATAGGGTTAGGGAATTTATACGAAAGCAATAACAAGCATTTCCTTGCTCTCGCTCACATAAGAAAGTCATTGGTTTATTTTACTAAAATTAAAAATCAGGATGGTATAGCTTCTGCGCTTATGGCCATTGGTGCTGTATATAAAAACGAAGGTATGCACGACAGTGCCCGCAGTTATGTTATATGTGCCGAGCAAATATTTGAAGACCTTAAAGATGACGAAGGTATTTCGCGCTCTATGGACCTTGTGGGTAATATTTACCTGGCCGATAACAAGTATGCAGATGCGATTAAAAGTGAAATAAAAAGCCTTGAGCTGGGTAAACGAATAGGTTCTCAGAGCTGCATAATGGATGCCGAGAAATCGTTAAGCGAGATATATAAGAAGCAAGGTGATGGAGTGAATGCCCTTGCTCATTACCAGGCATATATGGCGGTTCGTGATAGTATTTTTAACCAAAAAACTACCGCAAGGTTACTAAGCGCTGAAATGAATTATGAATCGGAAAAAAAGACCGCGCTGGAAAAGGCTGAGCAGGAAAAGAGCGATGCCCTGAAGAATGAAGAAATAAATCAACAGCGGATAGTTATTTACAGCGGTGTGGGTATTTTACTCTTGCTGGCTATTTTTCTGCTTTTTGTCTACAGGGCAAATGTGAAGCAGAAAAGAGACAGCGAGGTAATTGAGGAGAAGAACTACCAGATAACGCAAAGTATAGCCTATGCCGAAAGGATTCAACGGGCCATGTTGCCTGCGAAATCGGAAATAAAGGAGTTGCTGCCTCAAAACTTTATTCTTTTTAAACCCAAGGACATAGTAAGTGGGGATTTTTATTATGTATCGCAACAGAACGGGAAAACCGTACTTGCTGTGGCCGATTGTACAGGACACGGCGTGCCTGGCGGCTTTATGAGTATGCTTTGTTCAGAAAAACTGAAGGAGGCTGTTTATACTAACCAGAATACAGGAGAGATTCTTAAAATGCTTAATGTGGGCATTAAAGTCTCGTTACGGCAATCTGACGAAGAAGATGCCTCGTATGACGGTATGGATATAGGTCTTTGCACATTAGTGCCAGGGACAACCGGCGTGAAATTGAACTATTCAGCAGCGCTCAGGCCCCTATGGGTTGTTAGAAAGGGAAGCAATACTATTGAGGAAGTAAAGCCAACAGCAAGGACGATAGGCGGTTTTACACCCTTTGAGCAGGATTACAGCACATTTATTATTCAATTACAACCCGGCGACTGTTTTTATCTTTTTACCGATGGCTATGTAGACCAATTCGGCGGTGAAGAAGGTAAAAAACTTGGGCTAAAGCATTTTAAGGAACTTATCCTCTCGGTAAGTGATAAGGCGATGAGTGAACAAAAAACTCTGCTGGAAGAGTTCATGGAGAAATGGATGGGTGAAATGGCCCAACTCGACGATATGCTTTTAGTAGGAGTAAGGGTTTAGGAAATAAGATTCCTTTATTAGGTCAAATCTTAAATTAGGATATCTTAATTCCCATCACGCAAATATCATCAACCTGGTCAAGTGAGCCTTTCCATTCGTCGAAACGGGCTTCAAGTATTTCACGCTGAATATTCAATGGCCTGTGATGTATATCGAGCAGCAATTGCCTGAAGGAGCGCAGCATGAATTTCTTTCCCCTTGGGCCACCAAACTGGTCAGCATATCCATCTGATGAGATGTACAATGTGTCGCCTTTTTGAAGTTTAATGGTGTGGTTTGTGTAGCTCTTTTGCGTTTCGCTATAAGAATAGCCGATGAACAACTTGTCGGCCTTTATTTCCTGCATGGTTTTATTGCGTACAAGGTATAACGGGTTCATAGCACCTGAATACTGCAACTCCATGTTTTTGAGGTCTAGCATACAAAGGGCAATATCCATACCATCTTTAGCTGATGATTTATTGTCGAATTGATGCAATGTATTACGTACGCCTTCGCTAAGTTCATCAAGTATTACTGATGGCTGAAGGTTTGGCCTGGTATCCATTATTTCTTTTAGAAGGTTGTAGCCAACCAGCGACATAAAGGCGCCCGGTACTCCATGGCCCGTACAGTCAATTGTTGAAAAAATAACTTTGTCGTTATATTCACTTATCCAGTAAAAGTCGCCACTAACAATATCTTTAGGCTTGTAAAGCACAAACGAATCCGGCAGCAGTTTATGAATAACATTATCGGGGGGTAATATAGATTCCTGTATCCGCTTAGCATAACGAATACTGTCTGTTACGTGTTTGTATAGTATCTCCAACTCGCGGTTCTTTACTTCGATTTCCTGCTTTTGCTGAACTACTTCTTCCGTACGTTCAATAACCTTTCGTTCGAGCACCTGCTCGTTCTCATAAAGGTCTGTTCTCATCTTCAGCAATGCCTGGCCTAGTGTATCGTCGCTGCTTAAGGGAGTATAAAGTGATTCGAAATTGCCACGGCCCACTTCATTTGCAAACTCAGTAGTACGCAGG
>Ga0134125_10008430_pt1 | contig 11627 bp, 15 predicted proteins | sample KB31751_FD_96464 | JGI IMG/M metagenome (GOLD analysis project Ga0134125, IMG submission 96464) | Terrestrial soil microbial communities with excess Nitrogen fertilizer from Kellogg Biological Station, Michigan, USA - KB3-175-1 | ecosystem: Environmental > Terrestrial > Soil > Unclassified ... | reverse complement strand
GTCACATTTATTGTTGCGGCGCTGAAATCATTGCATGATCGCGAGCGGCAGCTTTCTCGCTTGGACAGCCTCACGGGCATTGGAAACCGACTCGCATTCTACGAATTTGCTACTGCTGAGAGGAACCGCGCCGGGCGTACCAATCAGCCGATCACCCTCGCGTACCTTGACCTGGACGGATTCAAAGAGATCAACGACACCCTGGGACATCAAATCGGTGACAAAGTACTCGTTAGCGTGGCGCGAACCATGGAGACGAGCCTCCGGCAGACGGACATGGTGGCCCGTATGGGAGGCGATGAGTTCGCGCTGATCCTGCCGGATACGAATAACCCTGCTGCAAATGCGGTCCTGGCAAAAGTGTTGGCAATACTCGAACGCGCAATGCAGCAGAACGGCTGGCGGATAACTTTCAGCGTGGGCGCCGTTACTTTCCTTGCTCAGCCGGTGTCAGTGCAGGAAATGATTGCAGCTGCGGATCAGGTTATGTTCTCCGTAAAGAACAGTGGCAAGAACCGGTTACAGCAGGAAGTGCAGAGCTCCTCCAGCCAAAAGGCCATTACTCCTATGGGTCGCCACAGCAAAGCCCCCAATGCTAAATGACAAGGCTGATTGGCCTGCTAATGCCGCCCTTAGGATAGCTGGCTTCTCAACAGCTTCGTTTGACTTTGTGCCACCATCAGCGTAGCGTCAAATACAGAGCGAGTGCTCTTCCTCACTTTTCAGGTCCTCTGAGCTAAGCCAGACATCTGAGTTTTCCAGTCTTAGTCGTGGCTTCCACGAAAGATGGTTCACTTTGTGAGTTCACTGGGAGAAATCGAGAATCTTGGGGCCGTTCTACCGCCGTACTAGCCGTGGACTAACCAACCAGCAAATTGCGTGCGAGGTGAATGTCAGCGAGAAGAACGGTCGGCGCTGTGTTAGTGTGGCCGGGCGGCATTGGTGGCCGAGTAGCCAATATCACCTGCTCAACCAGATCAACAAGTCCCTGAACTTGATTGCTGCCGGCGATAAGATGCTAAAGCCGAGTCACCCGATGGGAAAGGCTATTACTGCCAAAGCTACCTAGAGATACATCGGCGAGGCGTTCGATAGAGCTAAAACAAGGAGCATGTGTGAAAACACTTTATATCGGTAATTTCTCATTCAGCATGACAGACCCCGAGCTGCGTTCGCTGTTCGAGCCGTATGGAAAAGTCGAAAGCGCGACCATCGTAAGAAATCCAGATACAGGACGGTCGCGTGGTTTTGCGTTTGTTGCTATGACAGAGAACGCGGAGGCTGAAAAAGCCATGGCCGAGTTGAACGGTAAAGACGCGGGCGGAAGATGCCTGACCGTTAACGAGGCAAGGGCGCCAAAATAGGCACACCCAACAAGCATTGCTCCATTCAAAGAGACCATTGGGAGAAGCTGATTAGCAATGGCTGCAAGCGATCAACGCGTGACAAGCGACGCCTCTGTATAAGAGGCCCACAGCACTATATTACTTCATTGTGCGCAGTACTCAGGCGAGGGTGATTTTGTTGTCAAGGCCACAAACCAAACCATTGCTGTCTTAAGACCCGGGCTCCTAGCCTCAATGGTCGGCGGCTGCTTTTTGCCTCCGCCAAAGTCAAGAAGAAATATGTCAGTTACTATCTGACCTGCTCTTCATGTTTCCGGAACTGTCAATTCGCATTTCTGCTGCCCTGCGAGAAAAGTTGCAGGGACAATCCTGCTTTAGACCAGGACTGCGGCGGCCTTTTTCTTAAGTGGTTTTTTCAGTCCCCAAGGCAATGTCTGCCAGTTCAAGAAAACGGCGGAGGTTTGAATTTGCCTAACGGTCTTGCGGCGACTCCCTCCAGATGAAAGTTTTCGCAGCATGCCCGAAGCAGACGTCGTGTTCCTTGGCCGCAGCGCACGGCGGGATATTAACCGTCGGTATGCGATCTTCTCAACCTGGCCCTGTGCCTTGCGCGCTTTTCTTTCTTTTTGGCTCTTCTCGCTTCGGCGAATTTGTCAACCACCCGCTGCTGTGTTGCGTGGTGTTCGGGTTTGGGTTGCGTCTTCCGGGGCAACTCGTTTTTTTCTGACGAATCTGCGATTGTAGTGTCCATATTCCTTTTGTCCTAATTGGGCCTCGCCAAGGAAGCAGGAAACGGTCGTTAACTTCAGAAAGAACAATCCAGCAAGCGTTTGGAGGCCTCTTGATAACTCACCACCACATTGGGACGCGGGAAGTCGGAGAACAAAATGGCGGGCGTTCCCTCCGGGGAGGCTCGGACATAAATTACGCCCGATTGCATTTGATTTTGTCGCTTCACGAATTGAGCGTAATAAATATTGTTCTCTCTTGTCAGACTGATACGGAGAAGAGCGTTCGTCCCCCCCAGGTCCAGAACCTCAAATGCCGTTTGCGTTTGTCGAACGGCTAGTCCTGCCTGCAGACGGCGATTCATGTCTTCAACACGTTCTGTGAGGGCGGCCTGGAGACTACCCAGGGCAACGGGACCTTGAGTCTTTCGTAGAAGACCAACGTTTTCCTTAATCTCATCCATACGGGCCCTGCGGAGCGAAATAACATTTTCCCTGCGCGGCTTTCAGCGCACCGGGCTCAAAGACATTGAAAAATTTCCAAAAAACTACATCTACCAGACTGCCGGTGATTGCGTTTCACGATCCCGAGCATAGTCGTTTTCAAGCTGACTAAGCCGATTAAAACGATCGTCTTGGCGGTCCTGGAAACATCATGGACGGTATTGACACCTTGGGGGCCGTCTTCGGGAACTTCACCGCCGCGACAAACATGGTGAAGCAGAGCATATTGATCCACAGGAAAACGCTCCGTGAGACCGGGACGGTCACCACTGGGTTAAAAAGGATAGCGAGGGCGGCAAAAGCAATTACCCAGAGCTGCTTGCCTGACCGGGCGGCCTGGCGCGAAACCAGGATGGCGCTAAGGCAGATGACGAACTGGAGAATGATTGCATAACCGCCTGCCGGCCGCCAGAAGAACAGGGCCCCTGTCAGAGAAATGAGAGATGTCCATTTCATGATTGTTGTCAGCACAAAAATCTCCAATTCGCTCGTTCTGTTCTAGCCGGGCCAAAAACCAGATATCATTGCCGGCGCTGTAATACCGCATTTACGCAACCGCAGCGGCAGCAACGTGGGCGAAGTTAAGTCCAAAGCTCTCATAGACGTGCTTCATGCACGCTACTGATGCCAGGTTGTCCTGCTCTGTCGGCAGCGTAACCTGAATTAAACCAGCGCCTGGTTTCGGGGCGGGAGCAAAATTGTCCTGGTGTTGCATGATCACTCCCAGCATTTCCGCCAAGACCGCGGAATGATAATCGTTGCTGAACATCATCCCACCAGCCTGACCCTCTGTTGTTCCATGCGGCATCCAGTATTCACAAACCAGGCTCCATTGTCCCTTTCCTGTCAGTTGCCAAATCTTCAGATACTGAAGCCGAGCTACAGGAGCGTATTCGATCTGGATCAGGTCTTTTTGACAAGGGTGAAGGAGATCCTTCCAACTCAGAACCACTGCGCTTTCGAGGATGCGATCCATCTGGACTTTTGCGATGGTCGCTCCCGGTGGGATGTTATTCATCGTAATTTCCTTCCCTGGAGCCAGGATCTGCGCTCCATAAGGCATGGCCAGGGTCGCCTTCCGGAACCTGAAACGGAAAGCGGCCCCGTAGGCTCAGGCAGCTGGAACGGCGGTCTGTATGTGATGGAATGTAGAATGTAGGACTTCAGTGATCGCAACCTTCGGTGCGCCGTCAATTACCGTTCCCAAGAGCTTGAGAACATTCTGATAGTCGCCGCTGTTGTAATTCTCTGCGTTCTTTCGCGTGTCCCAAAGGCTGATGGCCAGTACCTTGGTGCCCTCGGGAAGCGCGAAGGTGATTTCATCCTGGAAACCGGGCTGTTTGCGGAGCAGGGGGACAATGTCGTTTTCAACCGTCCTGCTGAATTCAGCCAGAGTATTGGGTTTCAGGCGAATGGAGATTCTCCGTGCGAACATAATCAACCTCCTTGGTTGGAGATGAGTCTAAGGTGGGAAAACTTCAGATGGGCTGACTTAGTTCAGGGAATCTGAAAAGTGAGGAGGAGTGCTCGCTCTACCTGGACGCTACTCTTATCAGGGAACAAAGTCAAATAAGCGACAAACGTCAAATAAGTGCTGTACTTCCCGAGCGGGACACGCTTTTTGCCTTGAATGGAGAGTTCCGAGCTGCCATATATCTGCCTGCGTTAGCTTGGCCGCAAGGGCAAGAAGACCGAGAAGCACGCGCCGGAATTCATGGCCTCACTCCTGCCGACCAGCATGATCTGCCCATGCTGCTGAAGGACGAGCCGGTGCGCCACCCATAACCCCAGGCCCGACCCCTTTCCATTCTTGGTGGAGAAAAGAGGCTCAAATATTTTGTTTCTGTTCTGGTCGGGTATCCCCGGTCCATTGTCCGCAAAGTCAATCCGAACCCCCGGAGCTTTCCCGGTTTCGGAGCTGTGACATTCATAAATATGTATTAGCAGTTTGCCGCTTTCAAAGGGCGCGGATTCAAGTGCGTTAAGAATAATGTTGCAAAACACCTGACGAAGAGCGCCCGGACTCGCATGGATGTTGCCGTTGCATTCGTATTGCCGCTCAACCTTGAAGTGTTTGTACTCGCTTTTTGTCGAATAGGTGCTGAGTACTTCTTCCAGCAGGCCAACTAAAGATAAGGGCACCGGCTGCTCTTCCCGAGCCAGCGCCAGAGTCTGGGCGGACACGTCAAAAGCCCGCGATAGTTCCCGCCTGGCCAGCGCCACCTCTTCACGGGCTCTGGGGCTGAGGTTGCCATCGCCGGCAAGCAGAAAAAGCGCATTCGCGATGCCTTGAAGCGCATTCTTGATCTCGTGCATGACGCCGGCCGAGAAGAGGCCCAACTCGGCAAGCGCGTAGACGTTCCCGCCGGATGGTTGCTGCCGCCCTGAGCGCATGCTCGAACGTCCTTTCTGGTTCGCCGATCGCGCAGAAAACGCCTTGCGGGATTAAGCGCCTTAAGAGTCAGATGGAGGCCGATATGCCAGGGTTGTGTACCAAACATTTAATGTTGGCTACCCAACGTAAGTGATACGATCTGAATAACGCTGCGAGGCATTTTATGGTTATTCTCCGCCCTCCGACGGTGCTGTGTATTGACAATGAGGCCGCCGCCCTCAGCCTTCGCCAGATGTTGCTGGAACAAGCAGGATATACGGTCCTTCCCGCCACCACCGCTGTCGCTGCTTTCAAATTATTCAAATCACAAACCATCGATCTGGTAATTTGTGATCATCTTCTCCCGGACTTAACCGGCGCCGAGATGACCCACAAGATGAAACAGGATCGCCCTTTCGTGCCGGTGATACTCTTCTCGGCCGTTGGAGACGCGCCTCCCGGCTCTGAACATGCAGACTTGTTTCTCAACAAGGCAGATGGCCCGGCTGAGTTTCTGCTCAAGGTGGCGGACCTGCTGCGGCCCAATCGCATTACTGAAGGAAATTTCTTTGCGGAAATCCGCTGTGACCAGCGCCCCGTCCCCGCCATCTGGCACTACACAGTGCAGCACCTGCGCTGCAATGAAATCCTCGGCTGGAGTCAGGCGTCAAGCGAAACGGCGGCTATCCATGCCGCTCGGACAGAGATGCGTGAGCGTGGACGTTGGGAATCCGAGAAAAACGCGCACAAGATCAAGGACTAGAATCTAGAAGATTCCCAGACGCTTGTACTGCTCCCGGACGATTTGGTAACAGTCGCACGCGACGTCCTGAAGCCCTTCCCGATTGACGATGGTGAATTTGCCGCGCGAGTAGCGAATGAGTCCGGCTTTCTGCAGGGTTGCAGCCGTCAGGCTGACGGTGGAACGGTTCACTCCCAGCATCCGCGCCAGAAACTCATGCGTCAGGGGCAGTTGATGGTTTTCAGTGCGGTCCTGGCTCACAAGGATCCATCGCCCAAGGCGCTCTTCCACTGAGTGGATGCGGTTGCACAGCGCGGTTTGCGAGACCTGGCCCAACACTGCCTGGACGTGGCGCAGCAGCAGGGTCCGCACCTCCTGGGTGGCCTGAAAAACCTTATGCAACACCTCTGCCCTGATTCTCACGGCGGTGCCCGGAATCTGGCTGATGACCTGATGCGGACTCGAATCACCGCCCATCAGCGGCGCAAAGCCGGCAAAACCCTCCCAACCGGTCACGGCCACCTCAACGGCATTTGCGTCCTGGCTGGTGCAGAGCAGGGAAAACATAGTGTTCTTCTTGGGAAAATACACATGTCTCACCCTGTCGCCCATTTCATGCACAATCTCGCCAAACTGCACGGCAATTGGTTCCAGTTCTGAGGAGATTTGGCGGTAAGCGGCGGCTGGGAATTGTGCCAGCAGGCGATTCTGCGCCGGATTGTGTTGCGGAGAATGCGAGCGCCGCGTTCGAGCAATTGCCATTTTGTTCGATAGGAGAATGCTGCACTCTAAATGATTCTTTCTGTTCCTGTCGGTTCGATAGGCAACATTGGTTGGGCGGCCAACACAATGTCGGCTTCAGTTCTCGTTAACTGTTGCGAGTTCACGCTTCAACGTGAGGTAACACTCACATGCCAGTTGCTCCAGCGCTGGCCGCTTCAGGACCAGGATGCGTCCGCGATGGTATTCGATCACGCCCGCATTGGCCAGCGTCCCTGCTGCCAGACTCACGCTGGAACGTCGTGCTCCCAGCATCTGCGACAAAAATTCATGGGTAAGCTCAAACTGGTCGTTTCCGACGGTGTCCGCCGTGGTAAGCAGCCATCGCGCCAGCCACTCTTCTATTTCATGGGCATGGTTGCAGAGGGCTGACTGAGATACCTGGTTCAGCCGGTACTGAACGTATCGGTTCCCAGTTTCCCGGAGTTCTCTGGCGGAATCCTGATACAGGCGCATGAGCACGTCGGCTCTAATGCGCATGGCCGTCATGGCCACTTGCACGATCACGCGATTCAAATTGACCTTGCAGCCGAGCAATGCGTTCACGTCTGCCACTCCCTCGCGGCCGATCACTCCAACTTCCAGTGTCGTTCCGTTGCTCAGCGTGGCGACCACAGACGCCATTCCCGAGTTGAGGAAATAAGCGTGCTTGATCGGCCCTCCCGCCTCCACCAGCACTTCTCCAGCCGGCAGCGACACGGGCTCCAAATGTGGCGCAAATCGCGCGTATTCACAGCCGGTAAGACCGACGAGGATATGGTTTTGAAAAGATTGGCGATGACTGGTGCGCCTCATGGAATGGCCTCCGTTTCAGTACCTCTTCACGCCTGACGGCATTAAGAAAAGCACTGCAGCCATTCTCGATGTCGGAAGGAACCTCCGGGCCGAACCGGCGATCCAGCTTCAGCTCAAGGACCATCCCCAATTCTACGCGCCTTTGTGCGATAGCAAACACGAAAAGTTCGCTGCATGACTGTGTTAGCTACATAACAGACACAAAGGCTTGATTTTCATTATATTTTTGTCATGCTCTGGCGATTCCTACCCTCGTTAGAGAAAGCGGCCCCGAGTCTCCTGACAAAACCGCTCCATCATGAAAACTCCAGAGCACTTCAATATCTCGGAGGTGTGCTGTGCCATTTCTTTGCCCTGTTTGTGGTGGCGGGACGCTAAAACCTGTATCGGCCGGCAAAGTCATCTATCTCGCCGATGGTAATCAACCTCGCCCACTGGATAAGTTGCAGGTGTGCAGTTGCGAATCGAATGGGCACATTGTGATTATTGCGGCAGACAAAGACCGAATGCCGCAAATCTCAGAGATGAACTCCGCGTCGGACGCTCCAGAGACACGAATCCTTAACTCGTGGAAGGAAATTGCGGCTCATATGGGACGTGGAGTTCGAACCGTGCAACGATGGGAGCAGGAGCTCGGCTTGCCTGTACGCCGTCCTCGGGGAAAATCCCGGAGTGCAGTGATAGCACGGGCGACCGATTTGGATCAATGGCTGAATTGCGTTCCGGTCGGCAACGGGTCAAATTCACAGGAACGAAAGCTTCATTTTGACTCTATTCACGGCGTGCCGGATGAACCACTGACAGACGTAAGCAAAAAACGTTCTTGCCCCGCCCCCCCCCCGGGAAGCGCAACGAACAAAAGGCCTGAACGGCGTTCGATAGTCAAAGGACTAAGCGCGGCGCAGGCCCTTGTGTTAGCCAAGCAGCAGATTCTGTTAGCTAGCCAGGCAGAATCATAATTCAATCTTGACGGACCATGATGCGCCAAGATGCGCCCAAACGCTGTTCATCGTCACCGCCTCAAGGACCAAAAAGCGTGACATGCCGTTTGGAAAAACTGAGATCCTCCGTCTGTTGATCGCTAAATCAAAGAGATCGGCCCCATGAATAGAACCTGTGAGGCGTGCGTTCCGGGAAGAATCGCAGCCGGACAGAAAATGCGACGATGGATCTTAATATGTTGCGTACCTTGCTGCAGCTAAAGAAGCCATCCGGCGAAAAAGTTCGCGCATCTCAGTTCGCAAATCGTAGCCGCTCCTGTGCTACCGCATAGCGGACTATCTCTTCGTCGCGTTCGTCCCAATCCTGAGTGTGACGTCTGGCAGTTGAACTAAAGCGAATCGCCTCCGTTTTGCTGTCAGCTTCAGACGCGCCGAAATCGGCATAAGACTGCGTGTTTGCCGTTCCCAGCATGGGATACTCATGCTGATGCAGATCGGCAATTGTCTTTTTGTCCAGCAAGGTGGCAGTCAGTTCACCGTTATCGTTCAAAACGAACTGTGCAACAAATGCATCCAGTTCCCGAACAGTCACTATCTCGCTTGCGGCAAGCGGCTCCACGCTTTTCCGGGCTCGCTCTTCGTTGGGGGCGTTCGTCACGATGCAGTTGCCGTCGCGTAAGCGCAAAACATAAATGGACATTCGGATCTCCTTTCTTCGGGCCCTCGATGCCCCTTGATTGATTCTACAGGTCGCCGGACAGATGCCGGCTGCGCAGTTAATGATTCAGCATAACTGGCAGCGGAGAGAGGCGGGGCTGATTGCCTGTCTGTCAATTTCCTTGAGGAGTGCTGCTGGCGGGAAATACTCGGACCGCATTGGCTAAACCACAGAAAGAGCGTGCCTGCCAAGGGAAGCAGGCGGAGAAGGCGCAACGCCGGGCTGCAGTAAACAGAAGAGGATGACACTTTTGCATTCTCCGCCTTCGGGAGGTCCGGTTATTACTGCGATGATGAAGGCTACCCGAAAGGCTTGAATTTCGAGGATTTCTAAGGGCTATCCAGCATACGCAGCTCTTTAGGTGTAGTATCAAATGGTGAGTTAATTTTGTCCTCGACTCGGATAGACACATCTGCTTTCGATCCTGCCTATTTCTGCTGAGAACAGCCCAATTTAGACAAATGAAAAGGAGTCGCACGTGAAAAAGATTTACGTCGGCAATTTCTCTTTCCATATGACAGAACCGGAACTTCGGGCGCTATTTGAACCCTATGGTGCGATTGAGAGTGCGAGTCTCGTCACAGATCGTGATACAGGACGGCCTCGCGGCTTCGGCTTCATCTCTATGACTAATGACGACGAAGCTGAAAAGGCAATGGCAGCGCTGAATGGTAAGGAATCAGGCGGACGAGCGCTCACCGTCAATGAAGCAAGGCCTCAGATGCAGCGCGAAGGCGGGCGTGGCGATAGTGGCCCACGGCGCCGCGAATCGCGGTGGTGAGACCTGCGTAGCAATGACGACCGCGGAAAGTTGCGCGCGGTGAGCCGTTTAGGACACTACCCAAAAGCCACTTGGATCGCTGAAAGTGGAAAGGTATATACTGAAGTCTCCCGTTAAGTGTGATTCACCAGCGGTTAGCGAGCCGGTCCAGCCTAAAAAGCGACAACCCACCTCACAGAAACCAGTCAATCTTCTCAGCCGGAAATATCAAAGGAACAAAGGATACAACTACAAATGGAACAAGGAATCGTGAAGTGGTTCAATGACGCCAAAGGATTTGGATTTATCAGCCGCAACAGCGGCGAAGGAGACGTGTTTGTGCATTTCTCCGCAATCCAGTCCAGCGGATATCGCAGCTTGCCCGAAGGCCAGGCGGTGGAATTCACCGTTGTCAAAGGCGCCAAAGGCTGGCAGGCAGAGAACGTCAAAGTACTGTAGCATCACTGCCCCGAGCGCACGTAAACGCTCGGGGTACCGCCGACCGCGAGAAACAGATCTTTTTCCATCGGAGTAGAGCATCTATGGATTTCGCTGGCTCAGAAACGAAAGCCCTCATTATGTCCGCAGGAAAGTAGCTGATCACCACACCCGCTGCTTGATGTTCCTTGCCCGCGCAGAGAGATGAACGAAAGAAACTCCCATGAAGGTTTTATGTATTGCCTCTAGGATTTCCACGCAGTTAAACTTCACTGTCTTACTTTGCCGTACCAGTTTCTGAAATGCCTTGATCAGCGTGGCTGCATCGCCCAGGCCTACTACGTTCACCGTCGACGGTAAAGCTTTCTCAAAGCATGACCAGCCCATTTCGCTGAAGCGCTTATCCATGCTCTTTGCTTCTATGTTTTTAAGGGTTCTCCAGCCTGCGCAGAAAGATTGCGTCCTGGCGTCGTTCATCGGCAGGGCTATTCCCTCTGCGATGATAAGTGTGCCTGTTTTAACGCCGTCGGACATGGGGAAACCTCATGAAGTTGCATCAAACGCCCAATCAACAGTTTTCAAGATCCACAAAAGCGCGAAGGCTGCGTGATCGCGATGGGTGGCGTAGCTTGCGCAGCGCCTTGCCTTCAATCTGCCGGATCCGCTCACGTGTGACTTGAAAACTCTGCCCAACCTCTTCCAGCGTGTGCTCCGAGCCGTCCTCCAGACCGAAACGCATTCGGATGATCTTTTCCTCGCGGGGGTTGAGCGTACGCAAAACTTCGGCCGTCTTTTCCTTTAGATTCACCTTGATCATTGCTTCTGTCGGAGAAATACCCGTAGTGTCCTGAATGTAGTCAATTAACTTCGAGCCCTCGTCTTCGCCGATGGGAGTTTCAAGGGAGAGCGGTTGCTGAGCGATTTTCTGCGCCCGGCGAATTTTTGCTACCGGCACATCCATCCGGCGCGCTAGCTCTTCGACGCTCGGTTCATGGCCAAGTTCCTGGACCAGTTGGCGCGTAGCGCGCAGCAGCTTATTGATGACTTCCATCATGTGCACGGGGATGCGGATCGTGCGCGCCTGGTCCGCAATCGCCCGGGTGACAGCCTGTCGGATCCACCAGGTGGCATACGTGGAGAATTTGTAGCCGCGGCGGTAATCGAATTTATCCACCGCTTTCATCAGCCCCATATTGCCTTCCTGGATCAGGTCCAGAAACTGCAGGCCACGGTTGTTGTACTTTTTTACAATCGAAACGACAAGGCGAAGGTTGGCTTCCACCAGTTCACGCTTGGCATATTCTGCTTCCACAGTTCCCTGCATGACCTCGCGCTGCGTCCGGCGCAACTCCTGAAAACCCACGCCTGCTTCCTGTTCGAGTTTTTTAAGGTCGCTGGCGCAGTCCCTCTGCGCCTGCGCATACTCCGCCCGCGACGCCTGATTCCGGGTGCTCTGCTGCTTTTTTTCGAGAGCGTGCATGTGGCGGTCTACCGCCCGCAT
>Ga0134125_10008427_pt1 | contig 11629 bp, 9 predicted proteins | sample KB31751_FD_96464 | JGI IMG/M metagenome (GOLD analysis project Ga0134125, IMG submission 96464) | Terrestrial soil microbial communities with excess Nitrogen fertilizer from Kellogg Biological Station, Michigan, USA - KB3-175-1 | ecosystem: Environmental > Terrestrial > Soil > Unclassified ... | reverse complement strand
CAAGCGTCCGGTCATGGTGATGCTGGCCACCGGCGTGCTCCTGATGGTCGCCAACATGTCGATCGAGCCGATCATCACGGTCTATGTTGCTCAGCTGGTGCAAGCCCCGCAGGTCACCTTGTACGCCGGTCTTGCCATGTCGGCAGGGGCGCTCGGCAGCATTCTGTCCTCATCGCAGCTCGGCAAGCTCGCCGATCGCATCGGGCATTGGACCGTCATCATCATCTGTCTTGCCATCTCGGCCGTGCTCTTGATCCCGCAAGCCTTCGTCATCAACGGATGGCAGCTCATTGTCTTGCGCTTTCTCATGGGACTTGCGCTCGGCGGATTGCTGCCGTGCATCGCGAGCGTCATCCGACACAATGTGCCCGAGACCATCGCCGGCAGCATTCTGGGCTACTCGATCTCGGCGCAATATGTCGGACAGGTGATCGGACCGCTCGGGGGAGGATTTGTCGGCGGTCACATCGGCATGCGCGCCGTCTTTCTCGGCACCAGCGCCCTGATGGCGGCGGGAGCCATCGGCAATTTCCTGGCGGAGAAGAGCCGTTAGAGCACGATCCGGCGTACGATTACCTCCGAGGTAATCGCACGGACGACTGTCTGACGCCATCATGGCCAGTAACGCAATCCTGGCAGGCTCTTTTTCCATGCATCAGATGGTAACGGGCGGCGTCGATACTTCGCGCCGCTGGTGGGTGCTCGCGATCGTGGTCGCGGCGCAGTTCATGTTCGGCGTCGACGCGTTCGTCGTCAATGTCGCGATCCCGACGATTGCGATCGACCTGCATGCAACGCCGGCACAAATTGAATCGGTCATCGCGATCTACCTGATTGCCTATGCGACGCTGATCGTGACCGGGGGCCGCCTCGGCGACATCCTCGGCACCAAGCCGGTCTTCCTCGCCGGCGTGCTCGGCTTTACCGCGACCTCGCTCTGGTGCGCGCTGGCCCGCTCGGGCCCGGAGCTGATCGTGGCACGGCTCGCGCAGGGCGCGACCGCGGCGCTGATGGTGCCGCAGGTGCTGGCGACGCTGCATCTGCTGTTCGCCGACGAGGCGCGCAGCCGTGCCTTCGGCATCTACGGGATCGCGCTGGGGCTCGCCGGCGCCGCAGGCTTCGCGCTCGGCGGTGTGCTGGTGACGCTTGATCTTGCGCATCTCGGCTGGCGTAGCGTGTTTCTTGTCAACGTGCCGTTCGGACTCGCGATCATCGCGGCCGGCGTGAAGATCATGCCGTCGGTGCCGCGCCGGCCCGGGACCAGGCTGGACGTATCAGGCGCGCTCGTATTGTTCGTCGGCCTCTTGTGTCTCATCGGACCCTTGTTGTTCGGCCACGACGTGCATTGGGCACCCTGGCTCTGGCTGATCATGGTGGCGGGTGTCGCCATCATCGCGGCATTCCTGCGACTGGAGCGGAATGTGGCGAGACGCGGCGGCATGCCGCTGATCGACATCGCGTTGTTGTCGGATTCGCGCTTCATGCGTGGACTCTTTGCGGCGTTCTTCTTCTTTCTCGCCAATCTGTCATTTTATTTCGTGATGACGGTGTTCATGCAAAAGACGTTGCGGATTCCGCCGCTGCAAGCCGGCCTGGTGTTCGTTCCGCTGGCGTTGACCTTTGTGGTCGCCTCGCGCCACAGCGGTGCGCGCGCGAAGCATCGCGGTATGCTGGTGCTGATCGAGGGCTGCATGGTGCAGATGGCAGCGCTGGCTGCCATCGCCCTGTTGGTATCTCAAATCGAGACGCCGTCGGCGTTGGCGCTGTCGTTGGTATTGGCCGTCTTCGGCTACGGCCAAGGTTTGGTGATGGCGCCGCTGTCGAGCGTGGTGCTGGCAACAGTCAAGCCGGCCGCTGCCGGCGCGGGCTCAGGCATGTATGGCACGACGGCGCAGATCGCCAATGCCGCCGGTGTTGCCGCGATCGGTGCCGCATTCTTTGCGATTGAAGCGTCGCGCTCCGCGCAGTACGCGTTGTTTGCGGCGCTTGTCATGTTCGCACTTTCAATTATGACCTGCGTCGCATTTCTGTCGCGGATGCGGCGCGCTTGAATCTCGTTCGAGACAAGCAAGCAACAGCTTTGCAAAAAGCGCACGCTTGCATGTGTGAACTTTGATCGCGCGCTTGCGTTGCTTGAGAATCGTGGGTCAAATCCTGGGGATCGACGGTACACGTCGTTTTTATTTTGCGCCGCAGCAACTATCTGTTCTTGGTGGCGTTGATTCGTCCCACCAAGGGGAGCCCCAGGTGTCTCTCGCCGAAAACGTCGATTTCTTAAGTTTCCTGCCCAAGCCGGGCGATTGGCCGATCTATGGCCGCGGCTTGCGCGGCGACGTGCAAACTCCGCTGACGGAGATGCGCGGGTTCGGCAGCAATCCCGGAAATTTACGGATGTTCGCGTTCGTGCCGGCCAAGCTGCAGCAGCCGCGCGCGCTCGTCGTCGTGCTGCATGGCTGCGGGCAGACCGCGGCGTCCTATGATCTCGGCGCCGGCTGGTCGACGCTCGCCAAGCATTACGGCTTTGCGCTCTTGCTGCCGCAGCAACAGCCCTCGAACAACCCTAACGGTTGCTTCAACTGGTTCAACAAGGACGACATCACGCGCGAGCGAGGCGAAGCCTGCTCGATCCGGCAGATGGTTACGCGCATGGCGCGCGACTATGCCATTGATACGCGCCGCGTCTTCGTCACCGGCCTCTCCGCCGGCGGCGCGATGGCGTCGGTCATGCTTGCGACTTATCCGGACGTGTTTGCAGCCGGCGCCATCATCGCCGGCCTGCCGTTCGGCGTCGCCGGCAACGTCAGGGAGGCTTTGAGCGCGATGCGCACCGGCTCGGGACGGTCCGCGTCCGCGCTCGGCGATCTCGTGCGCAACGCCTCCAGGCATCGCGGGCTCTGGCCGAAGGTGTCGGTGTGGCAGGGTAGCGCCGATCGCACCGTGAATCCCGCCAATGCCGACGAGATCGTCAGGCAGTGGCTCGACGTGCACGATCTGCCGGACGCGCCGATGTCGGGAAACGTGGTCGACGGTCATCCACATCAGGTCTGGTGGAATGCCGACGGCCAGACCGTTGTCGAATCCTACACCATCGCCGACATGGCGCACGGCACGCCGCTCGGGCGTGGCCAAGACGACAAGCGTTACGGTAAGCAGGGCGCGTTCCTGCTCGAAGCCGGTATCTCGTCATCCTATCACATCGCAAAATTCTTCGGCCTCACGCGATGGATTCGCGATCCCAAGCCGGTAGCGGCGGACTCGCCGAGTGCCAGGCTGATCCCGCCGGTGTCGCCGATCTCCGTGGTCGCGAAGCCGGATCTCACCAGCGCGCTGCGGCCCTTGGTCAGCTCCGAGCGGCCGAGCGAGCCGAAATCGGTCGTCGGGGTTGAAGTCGAAGCCGAGCCTCAATCGCTGCCGAAGAAGCGCCGCCGCATCGTCGGCGACATCGGTGCAGCGCTCGATCGCGTGCTCGGCGCGGCCGGATTGAAGAAGTAGCGCTGCGCCTGAGGGGCTTGCGCGGCCTCACCTCGTCCCGAGCGAGCGGGAAGGGCGAGACGTTACGGGCTATATTCGCCCGTGATGAACGGATTGGTCAGGCGCTCCTGGCCGAAGCTCGAGCCGGCGCCGTGGCCGCAGATGAAGCCGATATCGTCGCCGAGCGGCAACAGCTTGTTCTTGATCGAGTTGATCAGGGTTTGATGGCTGCCGCCGGGAAGATCGGTGCGTCCGACCGAACCGTTGAACAAGACGTCGCCGACATGGGCAAAACGCAAGTCCTTGTTGAAATAGACCACGCTGCCCGGCGAATGGCCGGGGCAGTGCAGGATGTCGAAGCTGAGTGAGCCGATTTGCACCTGCTCGCCTTCCTCGAGCCAGCGGTCGGGCGCGAAGTTGCGCACGCCGGTCATGCCGAAGGTGGCGCCGCTTGTCACGACATTGTCGAGCAGGAACTTGTCGGCCCGGTGCGGACCCTCGATCGGCACCTGCAAGGTATCGCGCAACTCGGCGGCGCCGCCGACATGATCGATATGACCGTGGGTGAGCCAGATCTTCTCGACCTTGACACCGGTCTTTTCGATCGCGGCGAGAATCTTCGGCAGGTCGCCACCGGGGTCGAACACCACGGCCTGCTTGGTCGCCTCGTCCCAGATGATGGTGCAGTTCTGCTCGAACGGCGTCACCGGCACGATGATCGCGCCGGCCTTCGCCTTGGTCTCGTTGTCCTGGCTCATGGATGGCACAATGCCGATTTTTGCAAGGCGGTGAAAGCGAAAGATTCGTGCAGCAAGGTTGCGGAATCGGGTAAGCTTGACGGCCATGGAACAGAGTGTCCGCCGGATCAGCCTCGTCCCGCCGCCCGATGGTCGCCAATCGGAGACGGCGCTTGTTGTCGCGCGCGGCACGGCGCGGCTGTTACGCTCGCTGGGATTTTCATGCATTAGCGAATTGCCGCTGCCCTCGGGCCGGCGCGCCGATCTGGTCGCCTTGAACGAGCGCGGCGAAATCTGGATCATCGAGATCAAATCCTCGGTCGAGGACCTGCGCGCCGACCACAAGTGGGAAGACTATCGGGCCCATTGCGACCGGCTGTTCTTCGCCTTCACGCAAGGCATTCCTTGCGAGATTTTCCCTGAGGATACCGGCCTGATCGTCGCCGACGCCTACGGTGCGCACATGTTATGCGATGCTCCGCTGCACCGCCTGCCGGCGCCGACACGAAAGCTGATGACGGTGCGTTTCGGTATGGCCGCGGCGCTGCGGATGAACCGCCTGCTCGATCCGCAAGGGCATGCGGAATTCTGGGAATAGGACGAACTCGTATGGGGCACACAACCTTATCAGAGGTCTGCGCGAGCTCATTAGCCGCATGACTTTGCCGCGCGATCTATTCGCTGCGTGATTCCATTTGGTTGTCGGACTCGGCAATCGTTCCTTGCCACCGCAGACAGTGCACGGTGCCGGATGGATTCTTCGACCACGGCGGGCTTGCCCTGTCACGGGCCGCAATCAGGTGCCGTTGCAGGCGCGGCATTTTACTTCAAAAGAAGCGACCTTGTTCTTCGTCTCGTGGAATCCGTGTCAGGGCCGCGCGGGTCATGTCGCACCTTCGCTATGCTGCGCCTGGCGCGCTTTGCGAAAAGCTCTGCCCTTTTGACGCGCTCGCGCAATTCCAGCAGCTTGCGATATTCTGTCTTGAGCAGGTCTGGACAAGTCGGCGCCACTGGCGTCCCACCTTTGTCGTCATCACTTGGCCGGCTTCCAATCATGAGATGAGCTCCTGCCTTGAGGCAAGGACCACGGCGGATAAAAGAAGAACGACGCCGTTGTCGCTGCGGAGTTTATTCAAATGCCCAACAAATTATCCGGCTGCCACAGCGGCGCAACTAAAGTCGCGCGTTAAGCTTGATACCCGCGTCAAAGGTTAAATCCGGAACGCGGCTCAGGCAGTTCGATGGCTGACAAAAGCTGGCCCCGCACCCCCGACGATCCGATCCCGCTGCCCGGCAACGAGCTGCGCGCATCGCGCGAAGCCGCCCAAACCATTACGCAGATGCCGAAGCGCGGGCAGCCAAACAGTGCTCAGCGCGGCGCGCGCTTCGCCAGGATTCGTTGCAGAGTCCGCCGATGCATGTTGAGGCGGCGTGCCGTCTCGGAGACGTTACGATTGCACATTTCATAGATGCGCTGGATGTGCTCCCACCGCACGCGGTCCGCCGACATCGGATTTTGTGGCGGTTCGGATTTTTCAGTGCCCGTCGCGAGCAACGCCGCGACGACGTCGTCGGCGTCGGCCGGCTTCGCCAGATAATCCACCGCGCCCATCTTCACGGCCGTCACGGCGGTGGCGATGTTGCCATAGCCGGTCAGCACGATAACGCGCGCGTCGGGTCGCCTCTGCTTCAGCGCCGAGACCACGTCGAGCCCGTTGCCGTCGCCGAGCCGCAGGTCCACCACCGCGAAGGCCGGCGCCGCCTTGGCAATCTGCGCAAGGCCCTCGGCCACGCTGTCGGAGGATGTCACGCTGAAACCGCGCGTCTCCATCGCGCGCGCGAGGCGCTCCAGAAACGGCTTGTCATCTTCGACGATCAGCAGCGAGCGATCGGGGTGGTCGGCAAATTGATCGGCGGCCAAGGCGGTCATCTCTGTTGTCCCGTGGCAGAACATATGGCGTTGCGGATAGTCCCTGCCAAGAGCATCAAATGCGGGTCATATGAATGTGGCCTTACGCCGCGCTAAGCCTCTGGCATTTCGCCGCTTTCACTAGTCTCGAAACGCCGGCGCGGCCATACGATCGAGACCACGGCGCCGTGATCGGGAAAAATGCGGTTGGTAAACGAGATCTTGGCACCCGTCCGCTCCAACAGCGTGCGTGCGATGAATACGCCGAGCCCCAGCCCCGAATGCTCGCCCGCCGCCTCATCGCCGCCGCTTCGCCGCCGCGACAGATAGGGCTCGCCGATCCGCTTGATGATGTCGGGGGCAAATCCCGGCCCGTCGTCGGAGATCACGATCTCGACGCTGTCGTCGTTCCACCAGGCGTTCACCTCGGCCGCCGAGCGGGCGAAGTCGAGCGCATTTTCGAGGATGTTGCCGACGCCGTAGAGGACCGCCGGATTGCGTGTGCCGACCGGCTCCTTGGAGGCGGCGACGGCAATCCGCACCTTGATCTCGACGCCGAAATCGCGATGCGGCGCGACGATCTCCTCGATCAGCGTCGACAGCTTCATGCGGTCGAACGGTGCTCCGGTCGACGAGAGCTGAGTGATCTTGGAAAGAATGTCGCGGCAGCGCTGCGCCTGCTCGCGCAGCATCTTGATGTCGGAGGAGACTTGCGCATTGTCTTGGAGCGCGCGCTCGAGTTCGCGCGAGATCAAGACAATGGTCGATAGCGGCGTGCCAAGCTCGTGCGCCGCAGCGGCGGCAAGACCGTCGAGCTGGGTCAGGTGCTGCTCGCGCGCCAGCACCAATTCGGTCGCGGCGAGCGCGTCCGCAAGCTCGCGGGCTTCCTCAGTGACCTGGAAGGCATAAAGGCTGGTGACGCCGATGGCGACGACGATGGAAAGCCACACGCCGAACAGATAGATCGGCGGCAGCACCAGGGGATCCTCTGGATCCCAGGGCAGCGGCAGGTAGAAGAAGACCAGCAGGGAGGCGCAGGCGACCGCTAAACCGCCGAGCGCCATCGTGAGCCGCGACGGCAGCGCGGTCGCCGAGATCAGGACCGGGGCGAGAAACAGGAAAGAAAACGGGTTTTGCAGACCGCCGGTGAGAAACAACAGCGTCGCGAGCTCGATGATGTTGATGGCCAGCAGGGCCGCGGCATAACGGGGCTCCAGCCGCTGCATCGGATTGAAGGCAATCTGCAAGGCGAGATTGAGCAGCGCGGAAAGGGTGATGACGCTAAGGCAAGGAATGACCGGCAGGTCGAACTCGAGCCCCTGCAGCACGACGAAGATCGCGGCCAGCTGGCCGAGCACGGCGAGCCAGCGCAGCCGCAGGATCGTGTCCAAGCGCACATGGCGCCGCGGATGGCGGAAATCGGAGGCGGCCATATCGATCATGATTTCAGCTTAGAGCATGATCCGGAAAAGTGTGCAGCGGTTTTCCGGAAAGATCATACTCAGGCAAAAGGATGGAGCGGGATGACTGCTCGAAGATAAGTCATGCCGCTCCGGCGTGATGCAGCGGTCACAAATCGCATGGACAAATTGCATGATTTGAACCCGATGGAGGTTGCGCTTGCTGCCGCAATGGCCCAATGAACGGCCCCGCATGAACGTCATGGACCAGGTTCCACCAAAATCGCCTGCGGCGTCCGGAGCGGCCGTGGCGATCGAGGTCGCGCATCTCACCAAGATCTATAAGCAGACGCGGGCGGTCGACGATATCTCCTTTTCCATCGCCCGCGGCAGCATCACCGGGCTGTTGGGGGGCAACGGCGCCGGCAAGACCACGACCATTGCCATGATCATGGGATTGGTGCTGCCGACCTCCGGCCGCGTCACTGTGCTGGGCCATCCGATGCCGCGAGAGAGCGAGTACGTACTCGGGCGAATGAACTTCGAGAGCCCCTATGTCGATATGCCGATGCGGCTCACCGTGCGGCAAAATCTGACCATCTTCGGCCGCCTCTATGCGGTGCGAGACCTGCGCGGGCGCATCGCGCAACTGGCCGATGATCTCGATCTTAAGGAGTTCATCGACCGGCCCAATGGCAAGCTCTCGGCCGGGCAGAAAACCCGCGTGGCGCTCGCGAAAGCGCTGATCAACGAGCCTGAACTGCTTCTGCTCGATGAGCCGACTGCCTCGCTCGATCCGGATACCGCGGACTGGGTCCGCGGGCACTTAGAGGCTTACTGCAGGAAACATCAGGCCACGATCTTGCTTGCGTCGCACAACATGCTGGAGGTGGAGCGGCTCTGCGATCGCGTCATCATCATGAAGCGCGGCCGCATCGAGGATGACGACAGCCCGGAAGGCATCATGGCCCGCTACAACCGCGCGACGCTGGAAGAGGTCTTCCTCGACGTTGCGCGCGGCCGCGCCAAGGAGCCGGCGTCATGAGCGAAGTGGCGCTGGGTGGAGGAATCTCGGTCAATCGCATCGGTGCGATGATCCTGCGCTATTGGTATCTGCTGCAGTCGTCCTGGCCGCGCCTGCTCGAACTCTTGTATTGGCCGGCGCTGCAGGTCATCACCTGGGGCTTTCTGCAGACCTATATCGCGCAAAACGCCAATTTCTTCGCGCGCGCCGGCGGCACGCTGATCGGTGCGGTCATCCTGTGGGACATCCTGTTTCGCGGCCAGCTCGGCTTCTCCATCTCCTTCCTTGAGGAAATGTGGGCGCGCAACCTCGGCAACCTGATGATGAGCCCGTTGAAGCCGATCGAGTTCCTGTTCGCGCTGACGGCAATGAGCCTGATCCGGCTTGCGATCGGGGTGTTGCCGATGACGCTGCTCGCGCTGTTTCTATTTCACTTCAATTTCTACAGCCTCGGGCTGCCGCTGATCGCCTTCTTCTGCAACCTGATCTTCACCAGTTGGGCGGTCGGCATCTTCGTCTCCGGGCTGGTGCTTCGGCTCGGTTTAGGGGCTGAAAGCATCGTCTGGACGCTGATGTTCGCGCTGATGCCGCTTGCCTGCGTGTATTATCCGGTCCACGTGCTGCCGGTCTGGCTGCAATATGTTTCCTGGTCGCTGCCGCCGACCTACGTGTTCGAAGGCATGCGGGCGCTCCTCATCGGCCACGTCTTCCGCACCGATCTGATGCTCGCGGCGCTTTCGATCAACGCCGTGCTGCTCCTGGCTTCGTTTGCGGCGTTTCTGGCCCTTTTACGCAGCGCCCGCATCAACGGTTCGCTGCTCGCGGGTGGCGAATAAGTCACGTTCCCGTGGATTCTCACGATCTTCCCTGGCCAATTGCATCGCGAGAGCCATCTCTGCATTGACCCTTTGTTACGCATTCGGCACTATATTGCGTCGCAAAAGGAAGATTAAGCAATGGCAATAGGCGAGTTTGGCGGCGCACCTCCATTAGCTGCTGAAGGCGGCCCGGTACTCACGACGCCGATGTACTGGATGTACGAGATGGCGCAGGCCTCGCTCAACCCGGTACGCGCTGTTTCCGACGCCACCAAGATCCTGTTTCAGAATCCGCTCAATCCCTGGACGCACACCCAGATGGGTAAGTCGGTCGCCGCAGCTTGCGAATTGTTCGAGCGCACCACGCGCCGCTACGGCAAGCCGGAATGGGGTCTCAACGAGACCGAGGTCGCGGGCATCCGCGTTCCGATCGAGATTCGCAGCGTCTGGGAAAAGCCGTTCTGCCGCCTGCTCTACTTCGATCGCAAGTTCACCCGTCCCCTGCGCTCACCGCAGCCGCGCGTGCTGATCGTGGCGCCGATGTCCGGCCATTACGCCACGCTGTTGCGCGGCACGGTCGAAGCCTTCCTGCCGACGCATGAAGTCTACATCACCGACTGGTCGGATGCGCGCATGGTTCCGCTGTCGGACGGCCGCTTCGATCTGGACGATTACATCGATTACGTCGTCGAGATGCTCCACGTGCTCGGCGGCAATATGCATGTGATCGCGGTTTGCCAGCCGGCTGTGCCGGTCGTTGCGGCGGTCTCGTTGATGGAAGCGAAGCGCGATCCGTTCGTGCCGGTCTCCATGACGCTGATGGGCGGGCCGATCGACACACGTCGCAATCCGACCGCCGTGAACAACCTGGCCGAAGAACGCGGCATCGATTGGTTCCGCAGCCATGTCATCACCAAGGTGCCGTTTCCGCATCCGGGCGTGATGCGCGACGTCTATCCGGGATTCCTGCAGCTCAACGGCTTCATCAGCATGAATCTCGACCGTCATGTCGACGCCCACAAGGCCCTCTTCCGCAACCTGGTGAAGGGCGACGGCGATCTCGTCGACAAGCATCGCGACTTCTACGACGAATATCTCGCGGTAATGGATTTGACCGCCGAATATTACCTGCAAACGGTCGAAACCGTGTTCATCAAGCACGCGTTGCCGAAGGGACAGATGACCCATCGCGGCACGCCGGTCGATCCGTCCAAGGTGACGCGCGTGGCCTTGATGACGGTCGAAGGCGAGAAGGACGATATTTCAGGTCTCGGTCAGACCGAAGCGACACATGAATTGTGTCGCTCGATCCCCATGCATCGCCGCGTCCACTATGTGCAGCCGGGTGTTGGCCATTACGGTGTGTTCAACGGTTCCCGATTCCGTTCGGAGATCGTGCCACGCATCAACGATTTCATGCTGTCGGCCGCGAATCCGAAGTCGATGTTGGCGCTCGCGGCTGAATAAGCGCGTTTGTCTGCGAGCAAGCGGTCATCGGCGCGAATCCGTGCCGATCGACCCGCTCTGGTAAGTGTCTGATCCGACGCCGGGAAAGCCGGATTCGCCGGTTCCAAAAGAATGAGCTACGCCTCATTTGTTCCGGCAGCGGGAACTAGGCTTTTTAAGTCAAAATTACCGCTTTCGGCCCCATTCTGTAGGGTCTCTCCTCGACCCTAGACCCTGTATATTGGGCAAATGATTTGTTTTTGCGCGGGGCGCTTCCAGTGGCTCCGGATATGGCAGAATCCGGGCGAACTTTCATCCCCCGGACTGACAGACATGGCCACTCGCGCGCTCCTGTATCGGCGCCCCCACGAACCTTCGACTCTTCTCATCAAACATGGCTCGCAAATCTTTGCGATCCGCATCAGGCGACATCGGCGCGCGCGCCGATACACGTTGCGTATTCATCCAACCGATCGCGAAGCCATCCTGACGATGCCTCCGCGCGGCGCGATCGCGGAAGCAAAGGACTTCGCGCAGCTCCACGGCGGCTGGATCGCTGCCCGCCTGGGGCGTCTGCCGAAGGCGGCGCCATTCTTGCCAGGTACATCGTTGCCACTGCGCGGCGTGCCGCACCGGATCGTCCATCGCAACGGCGAGCGCGGCACGGTGTGGACGGAGACACGCGACAGCGGCGATAAGATCCTTTGCGTGGCCGGTGCAATCGAACATCTCGACCGGCGGGTTCATGATTACCTCAAGCGCGAGGCGCGGCGCGATCTGCAGCGTGCGGCTGAAGTCTATTCCCAAGAACTCGGCGTCCGGGT
>Ga0134125_10008425_pt1 | contig 11630 bp, 8 predicted proteins | sample KB31751_FD_96464 | JGI IMG/M metagenome (GOLD analysis project Ga0134125, IMG submission 96464) | Terrestrial soil microbial communities with excess Nitrogen fertilizer from Kellogg Biological Station, Michigan, USA - KB3-175-1 | ecosystem: Environmental > Terrestrial > Soil > Unclassified ... | reverse complement strand
GTAGGTCTTGCCGGCGATGTTGGTGAGCACGTTGAGACGGCCGCGATGCGCCATGCCGATGACGACCTCGTCGAGCTCCGCCTCCGCCGCACCCTGCAGCAGGGCATCCAGAAGGGCGATCGTCGACTCGCCGCCCTCGAGGCTGAACCGCTTCTGGCCGACGTACTTGGTCTGCAGGAAGGTCTCGAAGGCCTCGGACTCGTTGAGCCGCTCGAGAATGCGCATCTGCTCGTCGTGACTCGGCTTGGTGTACGGGTGCTCCACCCGCTCCTGGATCCACTTGCGCTGCGCGGGGTCCTGGATGTGCATGTACTCGATGCCAATGGTGCGGCAGTAGGAGTCGCGCAGGATTCCGAGGATGTCGCGCAGTTTCGAGCTGCGCCTGCCGCCGAAGCCACCCGTGACGAACTCGCGGTCGAGATCCCAGAAGGTCAGGCCGTGGTTGTAGATGTCGAGGTCGGGGTGGATGCGCTGGCGGTACTCCAGCGGGTCGGTGTCGGCCATGAGGTGGCCGCGCACGCGGTACGAGTTGATGAGTTCGTGAACGCGGGTGGCCTTGCTGAGGTCTTCGGCGGGGTCGACGGTGATGTCCATACCCCAGTGGATGGGGTCGTACGGAATGCGAAGCGCCGCGAAGATCTCTTCGTAGAAGCCGTGCTCGCCGGTGAGGCGCTCCTGGACGAGCTTGAGGAACTCGCCAGAACCCGCGCCCTGGATGACCCGGTGATCGTAGGTCGAGGTGAGCGTGATCGTCTGGCCGATGGCGAGATCCACGACGGTCTTGAACGACGATCCGCGATACTCGGCGGGGTACTGCAGGGCACCCGCGCCGATGATGCAGCCCTGGCCGCGCATGAGGCGAGGCACCGAGTGCTCTGTGCCGATGCCGCCCGGGTTGGTGAGCGAGATCGTGGTGCCGGCGAAGTCATCCGCGGTGAGCTTGTTGTTGCGGGCCTTGGTGACGAGCGCCTCGTAGGCGGCCACGAACTCGCTGAAGTTCATGGTGTCGGCACGCTTGATGCCGGGAACGAGCAGCGCGCGGCTGCCGTCGGGCTTCGGGATGTCGATGGCGAGACCGAGGTTGATGTGTGCAGGAGCGACGACGGACGGCTTGCCATCGACCTCCTCGTAGTACACGTTCTGGCTCGGGAAGTCCTTGAGCACCTGCACGAGCGCCCAGCCGATGAGGTGGGTGAACGACACCTTGCCGCCGCGGGCACGCTTCATGTGGTTGTTGATCACGATGCGGTTGTCGATCATGAGCTTCGCGGGAACCGTGCGCACGCTTGTTGCGGTGGGCACGGTGAGGCTCGCGTCCATGTTGGCGGCGAGACTCTTCGACATGCCGCGAAGCGGCTGCACGACGTTTTGCTCTTCGGCAGGCCGCTCGGGCTTGTCGGTCTGCGCCGCGGCGGGAGCCTCGGCGGGGATCGGCTGCGGCGTCGCCTGCTTCGAGGTCGTCTTCGCAACCGGCTGGCCCTGCACGGCTTCCGTCACGGGAGCGGCGGGTGCGGCCTGAGCCGGCTTCTGTGCTTCCTGCGCCGGAGCCTCGGGCTGCGCGGGTGCCGCAGGCTCGACGCCGGCGGCCTCGGCCACGGGCTCGGGCATCTGGGCCTCGCCGCCCTCCTGCGCTGCCGCATCCGGAGCCTGGGGAAGCTGCGATTCGGCGGCCGCCTCAGGTGACTGCGCGGCCTCCGTCGGTGCCGGCTGCGAGGCCTCGGTGGTGCGCACGGGCTGGTAGCTCTCGAGAATGGGCCACCAGGATTGGTCTACCGAATTCTTGTCGACGATGTACCTTTCGTACATTTCGTCTACCAGCCATTCGTTGGCTCCGAACTCGCCCGAGGACCCGTCCTCTGGCGCGAGTCCGGTCACTTGGCTCGACACCGTGTACCGCCCACTTCTTCGTTAGTCACTGTTGCTGTTTCATGCCCTGCTCGGGCACGAGCCGCCGTTGGCCGCATTCGTTCAAGCGTAATCGCTTTGGCTGGACGATGCCGTCCCCCACAGCAGGGGCTACCTTTAAAATCATGGAGTTTTACGAGGCCTCGCCACAGCACGACCTGACCTACTCTGACGTCTTCCTGGTTCCGAGCCGCTCGGGAGTGGGGAGCCGCCTGAGCGTCTCCCTCGCGCCGGGCGACGGCACCGGCGCGACCATCCCGGTGGTCTCCTCCAACATGAACTCCGTGACGGGTCCGCGGCTTGCTGCGACCCTCGCCAGACGCGGCGGGCTTGGCGTGCTGCCGCAGGATCTTCACCTTCAGGACCTCGACACCGCCATCCGCTGGGTCAAGGACCAGCCCGTCGCCTTCGACAGTCCGATGATGTTCGGCGCGGATCGTACCGTCGCCGAGGCGTTGCGACAGATTCCCGCGGTGGACGGGCACGGCATCCTCGTGCACGACGGCCACGGTGCCTTCGTCGGCTTCATCCTCGCCTCGAGGCTCGGCACGGCGTTGCCCGATGCACGACTCGGCGACCTGCTGCACGCGCGACTGGCGTCGATCGACGCCGACGACGTCACCGACCCACGCGCCGCCTTTGACCTGATGGTCGCCGCCGAACTCGAGTTCGCCCCCGTGCTGCACCACGGCGAGGTGGTGGGAACGCTCAGCCGGAGAAGTGCTCTGCGCTCCACCCTCTACACCCCCGCGGTCGATCGCGATGGGCGGCTCCTCGTGGCCGCCGCCCTCGGCGTCAACGGCGACGTGGAGGGCAAGGCGAGGGCGCTCGTGGCGGCCGGAGTCGACGTGCTCGTGCTCGACACCGCTCACGGGCATCAGGACAGCATGGTGCGCGCGATCAGAACCGTCGCTGACCTCGACCTGTCGATACCGCTCGTGGCGGGCAACGTCGTCACCGCGGATGCCGTCGAAGACCTCGTCGCGGCCGGCGCGAACATCATCAAGGTGGGCGTCGGGCCCGGCGCCATGTGCACGACCCGCATGATGACGGCCGTCGGCCGGCCGCAGTTCTCGGCGGTGCTCGAGACGTCCGAGGCCGCGGGGGAGCTTGGAGCGCACGTCTGGGCCGATGGCGGAGTGCGCTACCCCCGCGACGTGGCGCTCGCGCTCGCCGCCGGTGCGGCATCCGTCATGATCGGCTCGTGGTTCGCTGGCACGATCGAGGCACCGGGCACGCTCGAGACGGATGCGGCCGGCCGCCTCTACAAGGAGAGCTGGGGGATGGCCTCCACCAAGGCCGTGCACGACCGCTTCGACCGCCTGGACGCCTACGATCGCGCGCGCAAGGAACTGTTCGCGGAGGGGATCTCCTCGTCGAAGATCTACCTCGACCCGCTGCGTCCCTCGCTCGAGGATCTGCTCGACATGATCACCTCGGGAGTGCGCAGTTCGCTGAGCTACGCCGGTGCGTCGAACCTCGAGGAGTTCCAGGAGCGTGCCCTGGTCGGTCTGCAGTCGGCCTCCGGCTATGAAGAGGGCAAGGCGCTGCCGGTCAGTTGGTAGCGCGGCCCGTGCGCAGGCTCACTCGGTATACTCGGTCGGATAATGGACGACCCTCCCCCCAGGTGCCGTGCCGGTGGTTCCCGTGCATGAACTGATCATGCTCGCCATCGGACTCGTGCTCACGGTCGGCACGGGCTTCTTCGTCGCCTCCGAGTTCTCGCTCGTCAACATCGATCGCTCCGATCTCGAAGCCCGGCAGGCCCGAGGCGAGCGTGGCCTCGCGATCTCGATCGGCGCGCTCAAGATCACCTCGACGCACCTCTCGAGCGCCCAGCTGGGCATCACCCTGACGACCCTGCTCACGGGATTCACCATGGAGCCGGCGATCGGCGCCTTGCTGCGCGGCCCGCTCGGTTCCATCGGCCTGCCCGCGGCGGCGGTCACGGTGATCGCGAGCGTGCTCGGTGTCGCCGTGGCGACCCTGCTCTCGATGATCATCGGCGAGCTGGTTCCGAAGAACTTCGCGCTCGCCCTGCCCCTGCGCACCGCAAAGCTCGTGCTCCCGTTCCAGGTGGGCTTCACCTGGGTGTTCCGCCCGTTCGTGGCGTTGCTCAACAACACGGCGAACGGCATCCTGCGCTCGGTCGGCATCGAACCTCGCGAAGAACTGTCCTCAGCGCGTACGGCGGAGGAACTCTCGTCGCTCGTGCGCCGCTCGGCCAAGGAGGGCAGTCTCGACCGCGACACCGCGACGCTGCTGGCCCGCACCCTCGTCTTCAGCGGACACGATGCCTCGGATGTGATGACGCCGCGACCGAGGGTCAGCAGCGTCGAGCGCACCGACTCAGCGCAGCTCGTGATCGACCTCGCCAGGCGCACGGGTTTCTCGCGATTCCCCGTTGTGGACGACGGAATCGACGACGTCGTCGGCTTCGTGCACGTGAAGCAGGCCGTGGCCGTGCCCAGAGAACGCCGCGCGGAGGTGCCTGTGTCTGCCCTGCAGTCCGAGGCGCTGCGGGTGCCCGAGACGATGAAGCTCGACGTGCTTCTCGGGGAGCTGCGCGGCCGTGGCTACCAGATGGCCGTCGTCGTCGACGAGTACGGCGGAACGGCCGGCGTGGTGACGCTCGAGGACCTCGTGGAGGAGCTCGTCGGCGAGGTCGCCGATGAGCACGACCGCGCCCGCGCGGGTGTGGTGCGCTCGCGCGACTGGCTGACTTTTCCCGGCATGTTGAGGCCAGACGAACTGCTCGAACGCGCGGGGGTCTCCGTGCCGGAGGACGGACCCTACGAGACCGTCGGCGGCTTCCTGATGAGCGAGCTCGGTCGCCTCGCCGTGGTCGGCGACACGGTGACGGTCGACGCAGGCACCTTCCGCATCGAGCGAATGGATGGGCGACGCATCGACCGGGTGCGCTTCACCCCGACGCCGCCCCTGGACGGTGATTCGCATGAGTGAGTGGTGGGGGCTCGTCTGGCTCGTCATCCTGCTGTTCGCGAACGGGTTCTTCGTCGCCGCGGAATTCGCGGTGATCTCGGCCAGGCGGTCGCAGATCGAGCCCAGGGCGGAGGCGGGGAGCCGCGCCGCGAAGACGACCATCCACGCGATGGAGCACGCCACGATGATGCTCGCGACGAGTCAACTGGGCATCACCGTCTGCTCGCTGCTGATCCTCAATGTGTCGGAGCCCGCCATCCATCACCTGCTCGAGGGACCGCTCGGTCTCACCGGATGGTCGGCGGAGGTCATCGCGACGATCGCGTTCGTCATCGCGCTCATCGTCGTCTCGTTCCTGCACGTGGTGATCGGCGAGATGGTGCCGAAGAACCTCTCGTTCTCGGTGCCCGATCGCGCCGCGCTCATTCTCGCGCCGCCGCTCGTCTACATCTCCATGGTGTTCCGCCCGATCATCGTCGCGCTCAACTCGACGACCAACGGCATCGTGCGCCTGTTCGGCGTGCAGCCGCGCAACGAGGCCACGAGCGCCTTCACCGTGGACGAGGTGGCGAACATCGTGGCCCAGTCGACGAAGGAGGGTGTGCTCACCGACAGCATCGGCGCACTCAGTGCGGCGTTCGAGTTCTCCGCCAAGAAGGTCAGGGACATCGCCGTGGGCATGGACGACCTCGTGAGCCTTTCCGAGGCGGTCACTCCCGCCGAGGTCGAGCGCGCCGTGGCGCAGCACGGCTTCTCCCGCTACGCGCTCGTCGACGAGGAGGGAGACCCGAGCGGGTACCTGCACCTCAAGGACGTGATCGACCTCGAGGAGACCCACGAGTTCACCGAGCCGGTGCCGCCCAAGCGCATCCGTCAGCTCATCTCGATCTATCGCGAGGCCGACCTCGAAGACGCTCTTGCCTCGATGCGCCGCTCCGGCGTGCACCTCGCCCGCGTCTTCGACGAAGACGGCGCGACGCGAGGAGTGCTGTTCCTCGAGGACATCATCGAGGAGCTCGTCGGAGAGGTGCAGGACGCGACGAGGCGTAACTAGGCGAGAATCACCTCGAGGCGGCACGCGGGTGCTGCCCTCGCGCGGCTCTCGAACTATCGTGAGTCCATGACGGCATATCGCGAATGGTCCGCGGCAGACGCCGCGCAGTGCATCTCCATCCCCGGAGCCGACGACGACAAGTACAGCCGCGGCGTGCTCGGCATCGTCACGGGCTCAGACAGCTACCCCGGCGCCGCCGTTCTCGGCGTCGAGGCCGCGCTGCGCACCGGCGTGGGCATGGTTCGCTATCTCGGACCGCAGCGACCCACCGAGCTCGTGCTGCAGCGGAGGCCCGAGTCGGTCACCTCCGATGGTCGGGTGCAGGCCTGGCTGCTCGGCTCCGGCATGGACGCGACCGCCCGCGGCGACGCGGCCACGCACCGATTGACGGATGCGCTCGGCCAGGCACTGCCCACGGTGATCGATGCGGGCGCACTCGACCTGCTCGATTCGGCGACGGGACCGGTCGTGATCACGCCGCACCTGAGGGAGCTGGCGCGCGTGCTCGGGGTAGAGCCGCAGAAGCTGGGCGACGACCCCGCGTCGGCCGCACGACGCGCGGCGGACCAGCTCGGGGTGACAGTGCTGCTGAAGGGCTATCGCACCCACGTCGCCGCACCCGACGGCACGAGTCTCGTCGCCTCGGTCGCTCCCGCCTGGACGGCCACCGCAGGAACCGGAGACGCGCTCGGCGGCGTGCTCGGCGCGCTCCTGGCCACGCACGCGAGGGAACTGGGTGACGACGAGTCGCTGTTGGCGCGACTCGCGGCCACGGCATCCGTTCTGCACGGCCTTGCCGCGTCTCGCGCAAGTGCCGGCGGACCCTTCGTCGTGCTCGAACTGGCCGAGGCGCTGCCCGCCGTGATCTCGCAACTGCTGAGCGAGCGACCGGCCCCGGCGTGATCGAAACGGCCTCGGGCGCCGTCGGCAGGCTGTTGCGCTCCAGCTGGCTGCTCTGGGGCGCGCTCGCGCTCGCTCACCTCTGGCTGAGCTTCCTGAACCTGCACGACGACGTGCATCCGCTCGGCGATGTCACGCTCGTCTACCGCCCGTGGATGGAGCAGGGCTTCGATGCTCGGTCATGGGTCGGCATCGATCAACCGTGGGTCTATCCCGTCCTCGCGATCGTGCCGATGCTCCTCGCCTGGACCTTCGGCCCCGAGAACTATGCGTACACCTGGCTCGCTATGGTGACCGCGCTCGACGCGGTCGCCTTCGGCTTCCTGATCGGATGGCGCGGCACGGCACGCAATTCGGTGGCCGCCTGGTGGTGGCTCGGCTTCCTGGTGCTGCTGGGACCCGTCGCGCTCGCGAGGCTCGACTCGGTCACCGTTCCCCTCGCGATCGTCGGGGCGCTCTTCGTGGCGAGCCGACCGCGCTGTGCGGGCGCAATCCTCACGGTCGCCGCGTGGATCAAGGTCTGGCCCGGCGCGATCATCGTCGCCATCGTCGTCGCGACGCGGCAGCGCTGGCGGGTCCTCGTCTCCGCCGTGCTCACCAGCATCGTCATCGCGGGGCTCGCCCTCGTGGTCGGCAGCGGCGCCAACGTGCTCAGCTTCGTGACCCAGCAGGCGGCCCGCGGTCTGCAGATCGAAGCACCCGTGAGCACCGCGTGGCTGTGGCAGGCGGCGGCTGGTGCGCGGCACGCCCGCGTCTACTACGACACGGCCATGCTGACCTTTCAGGTCACGGGAGACGGCGCCGATGCCGTCAGCGCCCTCATGACGCCACTCCTCGCCCTCGCGGTGCTCGCGATTCTGCTGCTGGCGCTGCTCGCTGTGCGGGCGAGAGTCCCTGCGACACAGCTGCTCGCCCCGCTCGCCCTCGCCCTGGTCACCGCTGTCATCGCATTCAACAAGGTCGGTTCTCCCCAGTACCTGTTGTGGCTCACTGTGCCGGTGATCCTCGGGCTGCTGAGCCCGCCGGCGCACCGCTCGTTTCGCGCACCTGCCGCGATGACACTGCTGCTCGCCTTCATGACGCAGCTCATTTATCCCACGCTCTACGACGGACTGCTCGCGCTCCACACCGTGCCACTCGTGCTGCTGACCCTGCGTAATCTGCTGCTGTTCGTACTGCTCGCCTGGTCGATTGCGGCCATGTGGGGTGCGATTCGAGCTTTCGATCGAACCGGGAATGCTCGAAGCCGTGACAGGCTTGAAGAAGGCAGGCCCGAAGACGACAGACTAGAACCGCACAGACGTGATGAGCAGGGCCTGGGGAAGCACGGAGGGTAACAGCATGCTGGTGGCATTTTCGGTCGCGCCGAGCGGCGGAGCAACGGAGGGCGATTCTGTCCACGACGCGGTCGCCGCGGCGGTCAGGATCGTTCGCGACTCGGGCCTGCCGAATCACACCGACTCGATGTTCACGACCATCGAGGGCGACTGGGACGAGGTCTTCGATGTGGTCCGACGCGCGACGGATGCCGTGGCCGCCTTCGGAACGCGCGTTTCGCTCGTGCTCAAGGCAGACATCCGGCCCGGCCACAGTGGTGAGCTGACCGGCAAGGTGGAGCGACTGGAGCGCGCTATTCGCGATTCCGCCCAGTGAGCGGCGCGAACGTCACCGCGACGCAGCTGATCGACGCGCGCGCATCGCGGCCGCTCAGCGCCGCCCGCACGCGGCTCGCGCTGCTCGCGTTGGCGCTCGGCGGCTTCGCCATCGGTGCCACCGAGTTCGTGGCGATGGGCCTGCTGCCGAACCTCGCCCACGACCTGCTGCCCGCGCTCCAGGCCAGAAATCCGGATGCGGCCAACGCCCAGGCGAGCTGGCTCGTCTCTGCCTACGCGCTCGGCGTGGTCGTCGGGGCGCCGACGATCGCGACCTTCGCCGCGCGTTTCCCGCGAAAGCAACTGCTGCTCGGCCTGGCTGGCGCGTTCACGATCGCCACCACGGCATCCGCCCTCTTGCCCGGTTTTGGGCTCGTGCTGCTCGCGCGATTCGTCGCCGGACTGCCGCACGGTGCGTACTTCGGGGTCGCCTCGCTCGTCGCGGCCTCCCTCATGGGTCCGGGCAGGCGCGCCAGGGGCGTGGCCATCGTGCTCTCGGGCCTCACCATCGCGAACGTTGTGGGTGTGCCGGCGATCACGCTGCTGGGCCAGACCACGAACTGGCGGGTGGCCTACCTCGCCGTCGCCGCGATCTTCGCGCTGAGCTTCGTCGCTATCGCGCTGCTCGTCCCGTTCCAGTCCGGTGACCCCGGCGCGACCATGAGGCGCGAGCTCAGGGCCTTCGGCCGAGCGCAGGTGTGGCTTGCGCTGCTCATCGGCTCCATCGGTTTCGGCGGCTTCTTCGCCGTGCACACCTTCGTTTCGCCGCTCGTCACGGAGGTGACGGGTTTGGGTGTGCACTTCGTGCCCGTCGTGCTCATCGTGGTGGGGCTCGGCATGACCGTCGGCAACCTCCTCGGCGGCTGGAGCGCTGACCGCAACATCATGGGCTCGATCTTCGTCTTCTTCGGGATCTTCGCGCTCTCGCTCGTGGGCCTCGCACTGACCGCGAACACGGTCGTCGGCCTGCTGATCTTCACCTTCATGGTCGGCGCATCGGCGGCCGCGCTCTCGCCAGCAATTCAGACCAGACTCATGGATGTCGCCGGCGACAGTCAGACGCTCGCCGCGGCGGTCAACCACGCCTCACTCAATCTCGGCAACAGCCTCGGAGCGTTCCTCGGCGGGATCGCCATCGTCGCTGGTTTCGGCTACGCCTCGCCCAGTTGGGTTGGGCTGGCTCTGTGCGTACCCGGTGTGGGTCTCGCGGTCGCGAGCGTACTGCTCGAGCGCAGGCGGCCGATCCGGCGGTAGAGGGGCGCTCAGAATCCCTGCGGTGTCTCCGTGGAGATCAGGATGCCGTCCTGAATCGCGCGCTTACGCAGCGCAACCTTGGTGCCGACATCGATGCCCGCGACGCGGTATTTCTCGCGGATGCGCTTGAGGTACGACTTCGCCGTCTCCTCGGAGATGCTCAGCTGGAAGGCGACGGCCTTCACCGGCTCGCCACCGCCGTAGAGCGCCATGACCCGGCGCTCCTGCGCGCTCAGCTTCGGCGCACCGCCCACGGTGCCCGCGTTCAGCGCGAGGTCGAGTTCTGCGGAGACGTAGGACTCGCCCCTGGTCGCCGCGCGGATCGCCTCGACGATCATGTCGGCATCCTCGCTCTTGACGAGGTAGCCGAGGGCGCCGGCCGCGAGTGCTTCGCGCACGACGTTCGGCTCGGAGTAGGTGCTCATGACGACCGTCTTCACACCGGTGGTGTTGAGGGTCGAGATCTTGAGCGAGATCGGGATGTTGTCTTTGAGGTCGAGGTCGAGCAGCACGACGTCGACAGGGAATTCCGCGTGGGTCAACAGCTCCGGCCAGGTTGTGACGGCGGCGACCATGCTGATGTCGGAGGCCGCCCCGCGGATCCACTCCGTGAGCGCTCCGAGGAGCATCTTGTGATCGTCGACGAGGGCGAGTCGAATCCTGTCGTCTGCTTGCGCCACTGTGCTACTCATCTCCGTTGGTGTTATCCAGCATGTTATTGGTCCGCCGGGTTGGTGACGACGCACTCGATCTCGACACGCAGGCTGGAGTTCTGCGTCGAGTCAATGAATCGGCCCACCTTGCCGATCGCATTCCAGGTCGCGGGGTCGACCCGGTTGCGCTGGATACCGGTGGTCGTGATCACGATCGGCACGTTCACGGTGTGCGCAGGTGCGTTGTCCAGTGTCGTGGTGATCGGGCCGAGGGTGAGCTGGGCGGTTGGGGTGGTCTTGCCGTTTCCACTGACCAGCAGCCAGACCGCGGCGAGCAGTCCGTCACGCTGGTGCGGGTCGAGGAGCCCTGCGAGGCTGCCCGGGTCGCTCAGCGTCACGCCCTTGCCGAGCTGTTCCGATTCCGTGATCGCGTGGTAGAGCCAGGTCTCGCGGCGGCCCTCGATGAGGTGCAGTCGCAGTTCGGTGGCGAGCGATGCCGCGGTGGATGCGATCTTGGGGGAGAGGGGCAGCTGGATGGTGCCCGTGGCGACGGAGTCGAGCAGTTCTTCGGCCGCGAGGTCGAGGCGTGCAAGCTCCTCCGAGGCGAGCATGCCGACGGCGAAGCGGGGTGCGGAGATCGTGCTCTGCACGAGCACGCGATCGAGCTCGAGCTGCACGAGTTTTCTGAAGCGTCGCACGACGTACACGCCGAAGACGGACGGCAGCACGGCAAGCGAGAGGATGCCGAGCTGCGACGGCAGGGTTTCGCTCGTCAGGGGGGTGGTGAGCAGGATGGCGACGAGGAACGCGACGCAGAGGAGCCCTGCGGCGAAGAGCATCTCGCTCGCTCGCCGCAGGGTGACTGCGACGAGAAGCCCGAATCCGACCGAGACGGATGAGGTGGCGAAGGCACCGATGTCGTGGAGTGGCCAGATCGCCACGAAGTCGAGCGCGACGACGCAGGCCTGTGCGACGAGGAATGCACCGAACAGCAGGCCCGACATGCGTTCACCGCGCGTCGCGAGTGCGACTCCGACGCCGATGAGCGAAGCGATGTAGATGAACCAGGAGACCACGATCGGCAGCAGGCTCGGATAGGCCTCGATGTGCCACACGAACAGGCCGATGCCGAACAGCGCCTGCACGCCGGCGATGACACCGGCGCCGACACCGAGGTAGCCGGTGCCGAGACTCGCGCCCGGCGCACTCGCCTGGCGCACGGCGCGACCCGCCGTGGATGCGCTCGGAACGCCCCCGCGACTGCGTTTG
>Ga0134125_10008424_pt1 | contig 11631 bp, 10 predicted proteins | sample KB31751_FD_96464 | JGI IMG/M metagenome (GOLD analysis project Ga0134125, IMG submission 96464) | Terrestrial soil microbial communities with excess Nitrogen fertilizer from Kellogg Biological Station, Michigan, USA - KB3-175-1 | ecosystem: Environmental > Terrestrial > Soil > Unclassified ... | reverse complement strand
GGCCGTCCAGGTCCAGCACGAACGCCGCGTAATAGTGTTCGTGATAGTGCGGCCGCAGGCCCGGCTTGCCGTTGTCGCGGCCGCCCGTCGCGAGCGCGGCGCGGTGGAACGCGTCCACGTCGGCGCGCGTTCTCGCGGTGAACGCGATATGGAGGCGTCCGCGCACCATCCCTTCGCCGTCGCCGATCCAAAAGTACGGTTTGCCGTTTTCGCCGAAGCCCGCGTGCGAACTGCCGCCGGTTTGTTCGGCGGTCACCTCCATCACGACGCCGACGCCGAGCGGCTCCAGCGCCGCTTCGTAGAACTTCCTGCTGGCGAGGAAATTGGAAACGGGAAATCCGATGTGGTCGAGCATCGTTTCACTCCTTCAGCCATGGTGGCGAACTTTTTTCGAGAAACGCGGACAGGCCTTGCTGGGCTTCCGGTGACACGCGCAGGCGGGCGATCAACGCTGCGTTTTCGGTGTCGATGCGTTCGGCGGATTCGGCCGTCATGCCGGATGTGCGCAGCGCAAGAAGCTTGGCTTCATGTTGGGCGAGCGGGCCGCCTTTGGCCAGGTGGTGCAACTGGCGATCGACGGCTTCATCCAACTGGTCAGCGGCGACGCATTGATGCAACAGTCCAATCCGCGCAGCTTCGGCGGCATCGAAAATTTCCCCGCTGACGAACAGCCGACGCGCCTGCCGTGGACCGATGGCTTGCACCACGTACGGCGCGATGGTGGCGGGAACCAGGCCGAGCTTCACTTCGCTCAGCGAAAACTTCGCGCCCTCGACACCGATCGCGATGTCGCAGCACGCGATCAATCCGACGCCGCCGCCGTAGGCGGAGCCATTGATGCGTCCAAGCGTGGGTTTGGAAAAAAACTGCAGCGTGCGCAGGAGTTTCGCCAGCCGCAACGCATCGTCGCGGTTTTCGTCGTCGGCGGCTGCCGCCATGCGCCGCATCCAGTTGAGGTCGGCGCCCGCAGAAAACGTTGCGCCGGTGCCGGTCAGCACCAGCGCGCGCAGGCTCGCGTCCGCGGCGAGTGATTCCAGCGCGGCGGTGCTCTCGGCGATCAGGATGTCGTCGAACGCGTTGTGGACCTGCGGACGGTGGAGCGACAGGATCGCCACCGCGCCGCTTCGTTCGATTCGGATCGTTTCGGGCATGAATCGCACCGGCCAAAACAGCAAGGATAACCGGTCGCCGAAACTGGCTCGCGCTGCGCAGGAATGAACGGCTGCGAACTCCGCGGGTTGCACTACTAAATGCGAACGATTAGCATTTGCTATCGAAAGTGCAAGCCCTCGGTGGAGTCCAGCCATGCGTGGCACGTTGTGGTTTTCAGTCCTGATGTTCGCATGCGCGGTCGCATTCGCGGCGCAGGTGCACGCCGAAGGCGCGCCCGAATTCCACCTCGTGCTGCAAAACCACAAATTCGAACCGGCCACGTTGAAGGTGCCGGCCAACACCAAGTTCAAGGTGCTGGTGACGAATCGCAACGCCACGCCCTCGGAATTCGAAAGCGCCGATTTCAACCGCGAGAAGATCGTGCTGCCGAACAGCACCATCACGGTATTCATCGGGCCGCTGGACAAGGGCACCTACAAGTTCTTCGATGATTTCAACCAGGCCACCACGGGCACGCTGGTGGCGGAGTAAGCCATGTTGGGTATTGCACTGCTCGTCTTCCGCGAAGTCCTGGAAGCCGCATTGATCGTGACCGTGGTTGCCGCGGCCACGCGCGGCGTGCCCCGGCGCAGCCTGTTCGTGGGCGGCGGAATCGCGCTCGGCGTGATTGGCGCGATCATCGTCGCCGTGTGCATGGGTTTCATCGAAGGTTCGCTGGGCGGCATCGGGCAGGAAGTGTTCCAGGCCGCCGTGCTGCTGACGGCCGTGGTGATGATCGGCTGGCACGTCACGTGGATGTCAAGCCACGGCAAGGAAATGGTCCAGCAGATGCAGCGCGTCACCGATTCGGTGAAGGCCGGTTCTAGTTCTATCGCAATCCTGCTGGCGGTGGTCGCGCTGGCCGTGTTGCGCGAGGGTTCGGAAGTGGTGTTGTTCCTGTTCGGGATGGCCGCGGGCGGCGCGGGCAAGCTGGGCTTCCTCGGCGGCGTTCCGCTCGGGCTCGCCGGCGGCGTCGCCGTCGGCTTCGCGTTGTACTTCGGTCTGCTGCGCATCCCGATCCGCTATTTCTTCAGCGCGACCAACTGGATGCTGGTGGTGCTCGCGAGTGGGTTGGCGGCGTCGGCGGCCGGCTTCCTGATCCAGGCCAACTTGCTGCCCGCGTGGGGCAATCAGTTGTGGGACACCTCGTGGCTGCTCACCAACCGGTCGATCGTTGGCCAGGCCGTGCACGTGCTCACCGGTTACGACGCGCGTCCGGCCGGCATGCAGCTGGTGTTCTGGATCGTCACGTTCGTGGTGCTGGTCGCCGGCATGCGCTTCATGTCGATGCGGATGGCGGCGCAGAAGCGGCGTGCAGCGTCACCCGATCGGTCCGCAGTCTCGACCGGCGCAACGCATGCGGCCTGAGCCTGCATCCAGCGACGGCGTGCCGTCACCAGGGAATCGTTCGTCCCAGGTAGTCGAGATAACGCAGGCCGGGCTTTCCGGCTTGCGCATCCATGGTGTCGGCGAGGTTGGGAATGCTGTCCGCGATGTCGAGCCGCGCGTCCGGACCGCCCATGTCGGTGCGCACCCAGCCCGGCGCCATCAGCAACAACGTCCTCGGAATCCCGGCGTGGCGCGCGGCGAAGCTGCGCATGAACATGTTGAGTGCGGCCTTGCTGCCGCGATACACATCCTCGTGGCCGTTCTCGTTGTTGGTGATGCTGCCGCGCCCGGAGGACATGACGCCGATCGTGCCGCCGGGGCGCACGAGATCCTGCAGTATTTCGATGACGCGCACGGGACTCAGCGCGTTCGTGACCATCACGCGCACGAACTCGTCGGTCGACACCTCCGCAGCCGTTTCATGGTTGGCCGTCGTGACACCGGCATTGACGAACAGCATGTCGAACTGCCTCGTTGCCAGGCGCGCGCGCAACGCGCTGACCTGATCCGGATGATTGATGTCGACGTGCTCGATTTCGAGCCGCCCCTCGTGGGCCCGTGCAGGTTCGTGCAGTCCGGAAGGGTGGGCGTCACGCTCCGTGGCGACCACCTCCCAGCCGCGCTTCAGGTATTCCTCCGCCAGCGCGAGGCCAAGGCCGCGCGAGGCGCCAATGAGCAGGAGTTTCTTTCCGGAAGGTTGGGCTGGCATTGGGACTCCCTGGCTGATTGGTATGCGATGGGCACGTGCGCTCATCGAAGCCGCGCGCTACACCGCGGCCGTAATGCGTGACTGCGGTGCAGGATGCTGCGTTCAGTCGCGCTTGCCGCCGGCGGCAATTTCCCGGGCGGCGCGTTCGAGGATGGCGACCACGCGCTCGGCTTCGGCCTTGTCCCATTTCGAGATGCGCATCGCCAGCGCGTGCTTCAGTGCGTGCACGGCATCGCGGATCGCCATCGGCGTCGCGAGCTTCGCCGCGAAACGCGCCTTGCGTTCGGTGTTCTGCATCACGGCTTCGACGGCCTCGCGGTTTTCCTCGAGGAATGCGCGTCCTTCGTCCGTGATGGCATAGCGCTTGCGGCCGCCTTCTTCGCTCTTCGCGGCGACGTGACCCATTTCCTCGAGCAGCGTGAGGGTGGGGTAGACGGTGCCGGGGCTGGGCGAATACTGGCCATGGAACATGTCCTCGATCGTGCGGATCAGTTCGTAGCCGTGGCGCGGTTCCTGTTCGATCAGTGCCAGCAGCAGCAGTTTCAGATCGCCGTGGCCGAACATGCGGCCGCCGCCGCGACGACCGCCACCGCGCAAGCCGTCCCAGTCGGCGAAGGATCCGAAATCCTCACGACCGTGGCGTCCGCCGAACGAACGGCGACCGGCGCAGCGGGCTCGATCCTGGTCATGGTCGCCATCCCAGTCGAACGCGTGGTGTCGATGCATGGCGTGGAGTGTGTGGTGCAGCTTTTCGTGCAGGTGCATGGAAGAGGTCCCTTATTGAGAGCGTATTTAAGATATATCTAAACAATATCGAAATCAACACCCGCCTGTCCGCGCTGTGATGGACCTCGATCGGGTATGGAGGATTCGGCCAGGAAAGCCAGCCGGCGCCCGCGTCGCACGGCGTGCATGGCCGTCGCGGCGCGAGAGCGGCCATCCGTTACATCCGGAGGAACACGCCGTAGCGCTGCCGTTCGATCAGCGCGATCATCAATGCGGGAATCGCAAGGCCCGGCACCTGCCGCGTGTCAGCCGCGTGATGATGGGTGCAATCGCACGTTCAGGAAAGAGCCGCACGTGGCTGCCTGATTCCTCGGCGCGCCGCCACCACGTGGGATTGCCGTCCGTCAGGGAGGCGCTTACCCGTCGCGTAGTTCGAGGCGGGATTCCGTTGTTTCGATTTCGCGGAGTTGCGTTCCAGGTGAAGAATCGGAGAGACGGTTTCGCGGCACACCTTGCAGGACACGGCGCCGATTCGGGCGTATGCTGAGTTCGAAAAGCGCGACCCCTTGGCTCAGCGTCATCCGGCCACGTAAGTCTCTCGTCTCTCGTTCTTCCGGATACCGTTATCCGGCGAGTCTCGGGATGGAGGTGGGTCATGCGTTCCAATCCTGCGACATCATTTCGCGGCGCGTGGACTTTGGTCATCGCGCTCTCCGCTTTCGCCGCCTGTGCTCAGGCGCAAACCTACAACCTGCGGGTGATCCACCGTTTTTTCGGTGCTCCGGATGACGGCAGCATTCCCGGCAGCCCTGTGCAGTTCGACAGCGCTGGCAATCTTTACGGCACCACCCTCGAGGGTGGCATTTACAACGCGGGGACAGTCTTCGAAATCGCGAGGGACGGAACCGAATCGATTCTCCACTCTTTCGCCAAGGTTGACGGCAGCTATGTAGGTGGCGGTGTGCTGACGATCGATCCGGCGACCGGCGACCTGTACGGAGCCACCCAAGGCGGCCAAAACGATTACGGCCAGATCTACGAACTGGCGGCGGACGGGACCTTCACCGTCCTGCACGACTTCGCAGGTCCCGATGGCAGATTCCCCGTGGGGAGCCTGATTCGCGACCAAGCCGGCAATTTATACGGTGTCACCGAAGCAGGCGGGACCGAAGACAAAGGCACGATTTACAAATTGACGCCGAACGGGACGTTGACCACGCTTCATGTGTTTATCGGCGAGGCGTAGGGATGAATCCCAACAGCTTGGTCCGCGATCAGGCCGGCAATCTTTACGGGACGACCGACTATAATTACCCCACGAGCTACGGCACGGTATTCAAGCTGGCCCCAGATGGAACCTTGGCCACGCTTTACTCGTTTACCGGCGGCGCCGATGGCAGTGGTCCAGCCACCCTGGTCGGCGATCGGGCCGGCAATCTCTACGGTACGACCTTGGGACCGCCCAACAGCGGCACGGTGTTTAAACTCGCGCCGGACGGGACCTTCACGACGCTGTATACCTTCACCGGCGGCGCCGATGGCGAACTCCCAATCGCCACTTTGCTGCCAATCGGCCGCAATCTTTACGGTACGACCTTATTTGGTGGCGTTAGCGACTTCGGAGTGCTGTTTAAGCTTGCTCCGGATGGCACCGAGAGCGTGCTGCACTCTTTCACGCTACGCGATGGCATCCTCCCATGCTGTGGTCTCACTCTGAAGTACGGCAGGCTGTTCGGTACCGCTTCTGCCTCCAGCCTTCGTGTCGGCGCTGGCGGAGGCACCGTATTCAGCTTCGGCGTGGCCAAGCACTGATGTCTTGTGCTTCGCGCGCTTTCGCTTTCTGGAGGCACGCAGGCAGCGTTGGTCGAAACAGCGCAGTTCGAGGCGATCACATCCGGAACACGCCGTAGCGCTCCGGTTCGATCGGCGCGTTCATCGAGGCGGAGATGGCCAGCCCCAGCACGCGACGCGTGTCGACCGGATCGATGATGCCGTCGTCCCACAAGCGGGCGCTGGAGTAGTACGGGCTGCCTTGGCGTTCGTACTGTTCGCGGACGGGTGCCTTGAACGCGTTCTCTTCATCGGCCGACCACTGGCCGCCACGCGCTTCGATGCCGTCGCGCTTCACCGTGGCCAGCACCGACGCAGCTTGTTCGCCACCCATCACGGAAATGCGTGCGTTGGGCCACATCCACAGGAAGCGCGCCCCGTAGGCACGGCCGCACATGGCGTAGTTGCCGGCGCCGAAGCTGCCGCCGATCACCACCGTGAATTTCGGCACGTGCGAGCAGGCCACAGCGGTCACCATCTTGGCGCCGTCTTTCGCGATGCCCGCCTGCTCGTACTTCTTGCCGACCATGAAGCCCGTGATGTTCTGCAGGAACACCAGCGGCACATTGCGCTGGTTGCACAGCTCGATGAAGTGCGTGCCCTTGAGCGCGCTCTCGGAAAAGAGAATTCCGTTGTTGGCGATGATGCCAACCGGATAACCGTGGATGTGTGCGAAACCGGTGACGAGCGTCTTGCCGTAGCGGGCCTTGAACTCGTGGAACTCCGAGCCGTCGACGATGCGCGCGATCACTTCGCGGATGTCGAACGGACGGCGCGTGTCTTGCGGGATTACGCCATACAGTTCTTCGGCTGCATATTTCGGCTCGCGCGGTTCGGCCAACGCCAACGGCATGCTCTTTTTGCGATTGAGCGCAGCGACGATGTCGCGCGCGATCGAAAGCGCGTGTGCGTCGTTCTCCGCGAAGTGATCGGCCACGCCTGAAATGGAGGTATGGACGTCCGCGCCGCCCAGCGTTTCCGCATCGACGACTTCGCCGGTCGCCGCCTTCACCAGCGGCGGACCACCAAGGAAAATCGTGCCCTGGTTCTTCACGATGATGGTTTCATCGCTCATTGCCGGCACGTACGCGCCGCCCGCGGTGCACGAGCCCATCACCACCGCGATCTGCGGAATGTTCAGCGCCGACATGCGCGCCTGGTTGTAGAAAATGCGGCCGAAATGTTCCTTGTCGGGAAACACTTCGTCCTGCAGCGGCAGGAACGCGCCGCCGGAATCCACGAGATAAATGCAGGGCAGACGGTTTTCCAGCGCCACTTCCTGCGCGCGCAGGTGCTTCTTCACCGTGATCGGGAAATAGGTGCCGCCCTTCACCGTGGCATCGTTGGCGACCACCATCACCTCGCAGCCGTTGACGCGGCCGATGCCGGTGATGAGTCCGGCGGCGGGCGCGGCATCGTCGTACATCCCGTGTGCCGCCAGCGGCGACAGTTCCAGGAACGGCGAGCCCGGATCGAGCAGGGCGCGGATGCGCTCGCGCGGCAGCAGTTTGCCGCGCGCGACGTGTTTCTCGCGCGCCTTGGCGCCGCCGCCCTCGGCCGTGCGGGCGAGGGCGGCGTTCAGCTCATCGGTGAGTTTGCGCAGGTGGGCGGCATTGCCACGGAAAGCTTCGCTCTTGCTGTCGATGGTGGTGGAAAGGACGGTCATGGTCGGTTCCGTGGCGAGCGAAGGCGCTAACCGAACATTCTATCGGTTGTCGTGCGAGCGCCGGAAACCGCGGTGCCCAGCCGATGGGCGGTTACGCGCAAAGGGTCGAAAAAAAACCGGCCGCACAAGGCGGCCGGTTCGGATACGACTGGATGCAGAGAAAGGATCAGTGACCCTTCATCGCGTCCTTGGCCTTGGTGGCGGCGACCTTGGCGTCGTCGGCAGCCTGGCCCGCCTTGTGCGCGGCGTCTTTCATGGCATCCATCGCGCTGGCCTGCGTGGAGGCCGGAGCAGGCGCCGTGCTGGCAGGCATCGCAGCGGTCGAAGCCGGGGCTTCCATCGCGCTCGAAGCTGCACTCGCCGCGGAAGCAGCGGCACCGGCGGCCTCGGAAGCAGCGCTGGCCGCCTGCGAAGCAGCGCTGGCGGCTGCGGAGGCGGCGCTGGCCGCATTCTGCTGCGCTTCATTGGCCGCCGACTGATCGCCGGAATTGCCGCAGGCCGACAACGACAGGGCCATTGCAGTGGCGACGGCAGCCACGAGTACGGTACGCGTGAACTTCATTGGAGATCTCCTGGATTGGGCCGTGGAAAGCCACGGAAGTGGCCCGCGTATTAAACCGCGTCTGGCTGAATAACGCCAGCATCTGGCGTTTTACGGGCAGATAACGTTCAGTCGCCGCTTACGGCCTCGGGGGTACAGCCCTGCAGCCGCGCAGCGCCGTCAAACCAGTTCGATCGCGATCGCGGTGGCTTCGCCGCCGCCGATGCAAAGCGACGCCACGCCGCGCTTCTTGCCGGCATGTTTCAACGCATGCAGCAGGGTCACCACGAGGCGTGCGCCGGTGCAGCCGATCGGATGGCCGAGCGCGCACGCGCCGCCGTGCACGTTGAGCTTTTCGTGCGGAATCGAAAGGTCCTTCATCGCGGCCATCGCGACCACCGCGAAAGCTTCATTGACCTCGAACAAATCGACGTCGTCGACCTTCCAGCCGGCCTTCTGCAAGACCTTTTCGATCGCTCTCACCGGAGCGGTGGTGAACCACTGCGGTTCCTGCGAATGCGTGGCGTGCGCGACGATGCGCGCCAGCGGCTGCACGCCGCGCGCTTTAGCATCGTCCGCGGAGAGCAACACGACCGCCGCGGCGCCATCCGAAATGCTCGATGAGCTGGCCGCCGTGACCGTGCCGTTTTCCTTGCGGAACGCGGGTTTCAAGGTCGGGATCTTGGCGGGATCGACCTTGCCCGGCGTTTCATCGACTGACACCGCGACGTCGCCCTTGCGGCCCGGCACCGTCACCGTGGCGATCTCGTCGGCGAACGCGCCCGACTTCACGGCTTCCTGCGCGCGGCGCACCGATTCGGCCGCGAACGCATCCTGCTCTTCGCGGGTGAAGTGGTACTTGTCGGCGCAGGCCTCGGCGAACACGCCCATCGACTTGCCGTCATACGGATTAGTCAGGCCGTCCCACGCCATGTGATCGACCATCGCACCGTCGCCGTAGCGGATGCCGGTACGCACCGCCGCCATGTGCGGCGCGTTGGTCATGGATTCCATGCCGCCGGCGACGACTACGCTGGCGGAACCGGCCTTGATCAAATCGTGGCCAAGCATGATGGCTTTCATGCCCGAACCGCAGACCTTGTTGAGCGTGGTGCAGCCGGTCGAAGGGGGCAGCCCGGCCGCCAATGCCGCCTGGCGCGCAGGCGCCTGGCCGAGGTTGGCCGGCAGCACGCAGCCCATCAGGACTTCGCCGACATCGGCCGGCGCGATCCCGGATTGCTGCAGTGCCGCGCTGATGGCGGCGGCGCCCAGCCTGGGCGTTGCGAAACCGGTGAATTGGCCGAGGAACGCGCCGATGGGCGTGCGCTTGGCGGCGGCGATGACGATGTCGGACATGAGAGCTCCAGATGTAACGTGGTCGAATGAATCAAGTTGAGCCGCGACGCGGCAAGGCTCGATGGACGGTTGCGTTGCGGATTGAGCCGCGCTGCCAAGCAGCGTCGGCTCGAATGAGCCGTTTTCGCGTTGCAGCAAATTATGGGCGGAATGCTGCGCTGCCGCAAACGGCGTCTGGCCTGCTGCCATACATGGGTGCAGAATGCGCGGTGACAACCGGGGCGGGGAAGGTCGATGGAGGGAAACGTGATGACGCGCAAGTGGGGAAGAATCGCGTGGCTTGTTCCGGGATTGCTCGCCCTCGCCCTGGCGGCTTGCGGCGGTGGCAACAGCGTTCGCAGCGTGCCGACCAGCACGCCGCCGCCCACGACGCCGTCCACCCCGCAGCCACCGATCGACGCGCAGTTGTCGCTCACCAACACCTACGCCGCACATGCGGCGGGCTACACCGGCGCGGGCGTCACCCTCGGCTTCGTCGACAGCGGCATCATGCGCAGCAATCCGGCGGTGGCGGGACGGGTCCTGCAGGAATACATCGACGTCGATCCCAACAGCAACAACACCAGCATCGATGACGTGGTCGGCCACGGAACATGGGTATCGGAAATCGCGGCCGGCGCGCCGTTCGCGGATTTCCCGGGCGGCATCGCGCCGGGCGCGGACCTGGTGTCGGCGCGCATCATCGACGACAACGCGCCGGATGACAACGGCAGCACGCCGCCATCCACCGTCACCGCCGCGGACGCGCAGTTCTTCCAGTCGGTGAACCAGCAACTGATCAGCTCCGGTGTCAAGGTGATGAACAATTCCTGGGGCGGCATCACCTGGGACACCAGCAACGCCAGCGTGAACCAGGCGTTCGACGCCGCCTACAGTCCGTTCGTGAACCAGCAGGGCGGGCTGGTGGTGTTTGCGGCGGGCAACGATTCGCAGGCGAATCCCAGCACCATTGCGGCGCTGCCCTCGGTCGCGCCCGATCTCGAAAAGGGCTGGCTGGCGGTGGTCGCGATCAACAGCAACGACCCCTCGCAACTCGAAAGTTATTCGAACAAGTGCGGAATCGCGATGGATTACTGCCTTGCCGCGCCCGGCGACGTGATCGTGCTGGACAAGGACACCCTGGCAACGACGACCAATCCGACCTACTACGTCGTCGAAGGCACTTCGCTGGCCGCGCCGCAGGTGACGGGCGCCGCCGCGCTGGTATGGCAGGCGTTTCCGTATTTCACCAACGACCTGGTCCGGCAGACGCTGCTCGGCACGGCCGATCCGCTGGGCGGATCGCAACCCAACCCAACGTTCGGTTACGGCGAACTCGACGTCGGCAAGGCGGTGCAGGGTCCGGCGCAATTCAACTGGGGCGACGTCAGCGTGACGTTCGATGGCATCACGTCGACGTGGAGCAACGACATCAGCGGCGCGGGCGGCCTGATCAAGAACGGCACCGGCACGTTGGTCCTCACGGGCAACGACAGTTACTCGGGCGGCACGCAAGTATTGGGCGGCTCATTGCAGGCGACGAATACGTTGCCGGGCAACGTCACCGTCGGCGGCGCGGGCACGCTGGATGCGGTGCCGGGTGTTTCGGGGTCGTTGGCCAATTCGGGCACAGTCGTGGTGCAAGGCGGCAATACCAGCGTCACCGGCAATTACCAGCAGACGGGTACCGGCATCCTGTCGGTCAGCCTCGGCTCCGAGCTGCAGGTGGGTGGCAGCGCGCAACTGGCCGGCAATCTCAATATTCTCGGTGCCGATCAGGGCTACGTCACCACGACGCACCAGGACGTGCTGGATGCAAGCGCCGGCGTGAGCGGCACGTTCGCGCAGCTCACGACCTCTCCCGGCGTGTTCCTCAACACCACGATCCAGTACACCGCGAACGAGGTCTGGCTCGATACCACCAGCCTCAGTATCACCCAAGCCGCGCAGGCGATGGCCATTACCGACGCGGCGTCCACGTCGGCGGCCGCGCGCGTGCAAAACGGTTTCGATGCGATCAATGCGCGCATCGCAACGGGCGGTTCCGTGGCAAGCGGCGTGCAGCAAGGCGCAGGCGCGATTCAGCATGCGGCCACGCCGGCTTCCGCCCGCGCGACCTTGCAAAGCCTGTCCGGCCAATTGCACGCTGCCAGTGCGGCAATGCTGTTCGACGGCATGGACGCCGCCGATAGCGCCTTGTCGCGCCGCTTCGACGACTTGCTCGATGGGCAGGCGCGGCTCGGTGCGTGGTTCGGCAGCCTCGGCTGGCAAGGCGACCTGCAG
>Ga0134125_10008423_pt1 | contig 11631 bp, 11 predicted proteins | sample KB31751_FD_96464 | JGI IMG/M metagenome (GOLD analysis project Ga0134125, IMG submission 96464) | Terrestrial soil microbial communities with excess Nitrogen fertilizer from Kellogg Biological Station, Michigan, USA - KB3-175-1 | ecosystem: Environmental > Terrestrial > Soil > Unclassified ... | reverse complement strand
TTTTAAACAAGTGGGCAGCGCTACTTATCAGCAAACCGCGCATATCAAAACCCGGAATGGTGCGCGTACTTCATTATTGGTTCCTGAATCAAATTTATTGCTGGTCGCGGCAAGAGAAAGCGGCGATCAAAAAGCGGCTCTGCTGGTTTATAAAATAAAGTAAGCTTTCTTTTTGATAAAGGATAATGCAACACATAAAAAGAACAGTGAAATTAATCCACCGTATAAAAAGTCTTTACCAGGAAAATGACTGCCGGTAAAACCGGCTATCGGATAAGCAATAGCCCACCATAAATGCGAAAAAGCGAAATGTGAACCGTAAACTTTACCCTGCTCATTGTCCGCTATATTTTCACCGATCAAAGTTTCAGAGGGCATTTCTGCCAGGCTTTGCCCTAAACCTGCGAATAACCATAAGACCAGCATTGCCGGGTAGCCGACAAAATTGGTAATGGATATCGTTATCGCTAACACCAATGCTCCAATAATTAGGGATAGTCGCCTTGTTTTCGTTTTATCCAGGCTGCCGGCTACAAAAGCGGCAATACTGGCGCCGATGCCAAATGCAGCCATGGCCCAGCCATAATATTTATCGGTTAAATGGAAAGCGGTCTTGATATGCCCGACGGTATTCACTAATATTTGTGCACCCGCAATGGCTGAAACAAATTCAATGAACAGCGCAAACCTGATCGTTGGATTTTTAAATAGCAACTCGATCCCTTTAATAGCGTCGTGCCATGCTGTAAAGGGCTTTTGCGTTTGTTCAACAGTTTTCTGCATTTTGGCGGCTGATAACATGAGGATGAGTATTGCAGCGATGATAAAAGAAGCAGCATCTATAAAGAATATTTGCCGCGCGCCAAACCATACCGCCAATATCCCTGCCAAACCAGGCCCTAAGACCCCCAAAATTTGAAAGGTTGCCGTTGACAATCCAACGGCTTGCCGATAATGGGCACGATCCACCACCTGTGGTATCACAGAGCGATAGGTAAAAAGTATCTGCATCAACCGCCAGGCTTCCCGCGCCCATAAACTTGCCTATTAATTAAGAAAAAAAAATCGCCGGCTTATATTAAACCTTTTTGTAAAACGTTAATCATACAGATAAATAACAACAAGCTTTATGAAAAAAATCTTATCTATCGTGTGTGCCGTTGTTTTATTTACGGCATCATCCTGTACTAAACAGTACATAACACCAAACCCAAATCAAACCATTTTAATAAATGTCGCTTCCAGTACATGGACCACTACCGATGGGGGGAAAACCTATTCATCAGTGATCAACACGCCCGAAATTGACAGTTATTTTAACGATCATGGGGGCGTACTGGTTTATTTTTCATTCACCAATGGCGTGTATGAGCAAATTCCCGAGGTATACCAGGGCGTTTCATTCAGCTATACCCATAACCAGGGTAGCCTGGCCTTATATGCCCAGTCGTCTGACGGCGTGACGCCAACAACCGCACCATCTGATATGACGGTAAAATTGGTGCTGATCAATTCAAATTAAAAAACTCTGCACCTTGCAAAAAGAGCCCCGCCGGAATTACCAGCGAGGCTCTTTTTATTTAGTTTTTTGACTTCTAACCTCCAACCTCTGATTTCTGACATCTGACCTCCGCTCACTAATCTCTAACCTCCAACCTCTAATCTCTAACACTCTACTTCTCCATCTGCTCTATCACGGCGTTGGTAACACCGGTAAACGAAAACCCACCATCATGAAACAGGTTCTGCATGGTCACCATTTTGGTAAGGTCCGAAAATAAGGTTACGCAATAATCGGCGCATTGGTCCGCGTTGGCATTACCCAGTGGACTCATTTTTTCGGCATAATTGATAAAGCCGTCAAAGCCCTTCACGCCCGAGCCTGCGGTGGTGCGGGTGGGCGACTGTGAAACGGTATTGATGCGCACGTGTTTTTTAACGCCGTAATAATAGCCAAAGCTACGGGCTATGCTTTCCAGGTACGCTTTATTATCGGCCATGTCGTTATAATTGGGGAATACGCGCTGCGCGGCAATATAAGTAAGCGCCAATACGGATCCCCATTCGTTGATGGCATCCATTTTCATAGCGGTTTGCAATATCCGGTGGAGGCTTAATGCCGAAATATCCAGGCCCTTATGGGTAAAATCATAATTGTTTTCGGTATAGGTGATCCCTTTGCGCACGTTAACGCTCATGCCGATGGAATGCAGTATAAAATCTACGCCGCCCCCAAAATGCTCCTGCGATTTGGTAAACAGGTTTACGATATCATCGTTGCTGGTCACATCTGCGGCAATAACGGGCGCCTTGCACTCCTCGGCCAGCTTATTCAGCTCACCCATCCGCAAAGCGATAGGGGCGTTACTCAATATAATTTCTGCGCCTTCTTCAACGGCCCGCTGCGCTACTTTCCAGGCAATGGATTGCTCGTTCAGGGCGCCAAAAATGATTCCTTTTTTACCTTTTAATAAGTTATAAGCCATGTTGAGTTCGATTATAATGCGGCAAAGTTATAATTATTATTTACGAATTACGATTTACGAATTACGATTGATTTGACGGAAAAACACGTTGACCCGTGATTATTTTTTATAGGTAATTCGCACCCCAGCGGTGTTGCGTGTTTAAAGCATAATCTAATCAAGAGCGAGACTCCATAAGGCACCTTAGACCTTCACGGTATAAAATACTCCAAATTTAAATACCGCCTTATAGAAAGCCTTACCAAAGACTCAAGACTTCCGACTCAGGACTTCGGACTAACTCCCCAGCAACTCCCTCGCGTTCTGCAACGCGCTCTCGCCAGGTTTGTCGCCGCTCAGCATTTTAGCAATTTCCATAATACGTTCCTGGTTATCCAATTGCTTAATGCGGGTATAGGTTGTTGCGTTTTCGTCGTCCTTGTACACAAAATAATGGCTTTGCCCTTTGCTGGCGATCTGCGGTAAATGGGTTATGGTTATCACTTGAAGGTTTTGTGATAACCGTTCCATGATCTGCCCTACTTTATTGGCCACTTCACCCGAAACACCCGCGTCGATCTCGTCAAAAATGATGGTAGGCAGGGCGGTATTTTGCGCGATCAACGACTTTATCGCCAGCATCAGCCTCGAAAGCTCGCCGCCCGAGGCCACCTTGCTCATCTCGGCTAAAGCATGCCCTTTGTTAGCTGTAAACAGAAAGCGTATACTGTCGAACCCGTTGATTGTTAAGGTATCGCCCGTTTCGCATTCGATCTTCAGCATGGCGTTTTCCATACCCATTTCAGCAAGGCTTTTCAAAACCTGCTGCTCCGTCCCGGGAATGATCTTTTTACGGTCGTCGGAAAGGGTAGAAGCAAGTACTTCTAAATCTTTTTTATCGGATACCAGTTGCGTGCGTAATTTCTCGATAACCTCATCGCCAAATACGGCCTGCTGTATCTTCCCCGACAAGCCATCCTGCAGTTGCATCAATTCGTCCACACTGTTCACCCGGTGTTTTTTTTGAAGGTTATAGATCATGCTTACACGAAGGCTCACCTCTTCGGCGCGCGCCTCGTCCGTATGGGTGCCTTGTTCTATGCTTTCGATCTCAGCAGCGATATCCTTTAACTCGATAACGGCGCTGTTTAAACGCTGGTACAATTCCGCAATTTGCGGGTTAAACTTCTCGAGCGATAAAAGCTGGTGCCCGGCTTCTTTTAATTGAATGGTTGCGGATGTTTCGCCTTCGTGCATTAAATAATGCGCAGCCGATAAATTCCGCTTTATCTCTTCAGCGTTGCTTAGTGCATAAAGCTCCTGCTCCAGCTGTTCCTGCTCACCCGGAACCAGGCTTGCTTTTTCCAGCTCATCATACTGAAACTGGAAATAATCCAGGTCGGCTTTTGCTTTATCACTTTCCTCAATAAGCTGTTGCAGCCGGGCGGTGTTTTTTCGATAGGCGCTGAATTTTTCGCGGTAGTCATTCAGCAAGGCGCCGTGTTTGGCTACGGCATCAACCACCATTAATTGAAATTCCAGATCATTGATCTCCAGCGTGGCGTGCTGCGAATGAATATCGATCAGCTTTTCGCCCAGCGCTTTTAACGCGGTCAGGTTAACCGGCGTATCGTTTACAAATGCGCGCGATTTCCCGTCCGCGGATATTTCGCGGCGTAAAACCGTGTCGGCCTCGTAATCCAGGTCGTTGTCCTCAAAAAACTGTTTTAAATGGAAGTCCCCGATTTTAAAGGTTCCTTCGATCACACATTTTTTTTGCTGGTTAAAAAAATAGCGGCTTTCGGCCCGCTGGCCCAATATTAAAGACAGCGCGCCCAGGATGATCGACTTACCCGCGCCTGTTTCGCCGGTAAGGATATTCAGGCCGCTGCCAAAGCTGATCTCAAGGTTATCGATTAAAGCGTAATTACTGATACTGAGCTTTTGAAGCATAAAAATTTAGCATCCTTTTCTGGATGCTAAATTATGGTTTTTGGTTTGATTAGGTTAGATTAAGTTGAATGAGTTGAAGGGTTATAAGTTAATCAACCACTTAACCTAATCAACTCAATCAACCAACTACTGGTTAGAAGTCGTATCCGGTTTCTCAGGCTTCTCCACTTTTTCCGGTTTCTCGGGCTTTTCCGGTTTCTCGGGTTTTTCGTTATCGTTGAAGTTGAAATTGTAGTTAAAATCCATGGCGTCTTTCTGCATGCGTTTCATACGCTCTTTAAACTCTGGCGTGTTCATGTATTCGCGCATTTTTTTGCCTGCTATGCGCATCTCCTCCTTTATTCTTTTCAAATCGGGATTGTTTTGATAAGCTCGCATCCGGGAGCCCGCCTCGCGCATGTCCTGCTGCAATTTCTTCATTTCAGGATTGTTCTGGTAATCGCGCATTTTAGTGCTCATTTCCCGTATATGCGCCTGCATTTCCTTAACCGAGCCATTATCCGACATATGCCGGATGCTATCGCCCATGTGCCTTAATTCCTCGCTTTGCGCATGAAATTCAGGCGAATCCCAGTGGCCACGCATCTTTTCGCCAAGCATTTTCATTTCTTCGGTTGCCTGTCGTACATCAGCCGGTGTGTGTTGGTTCAGCTCGGCCTCGTATTTCCTGTAATTTTCACTTTTACGGTCGTCGTCACTGGAATACCTCCTGTTGTGGGGTATACCGTATTTTGTTTCCAGTTGCTCGTTCAGTCTTTTAAACTCCGGGCTGCCGTAATAGTGTTCTATCTTTCGCCCAAGCTCGCCCATTTTCGATCCCCATTCTTTGGTCTCGGCGGTTTCGCCCCAGTTTTTCTGGAAATCTTCCGACAGTTTTTGCTGCTTTTCGGTCAGTTCCTTCCATTGGGGGCTGTTGTAGTATTCTTCTATTTTCTTGCCCTGCTGTTCAATTGCTTCCTGTGTTTTTTTCCACTCGGGACTATTGTAGTATTCTTCCATCTTTTTGCCGTCCAGCTCCATTTGTTCCTGGTACTTTTTCCATTCGGGGCTATTATAATATTTCTCCATCGCCTCGCCATACTTGCTCATTTCATCGGAGTATTTTCTCAGGACAGGATCATTGTCACTGTAATAGGCGTTACCGTGTTTGCCGGTCTTCAGGCTCTTTTTAGCGGTATAAGTCTTGTGTGTCGCTTTAGCTGTTTTTTTATGCGTGGTATCGCTCAGCAGTTCGGCCAGCATAGATGGTTTTATTTTGTTAAAAGATAATTTGCCATGGGCGATGGTGGGGTTTAACCAGGCCAGGCCGGTAATGCTTGCGGTGAGTATTACAAGAGCAAGCAATATATGGCGTGCATTGCCAATTGGTTTTTTCGTTTTCATAATTCTTTCAATTCGGTTTAATAAATGGTACTTCGTTTTACCCGTAGCGGCCAGGGCTATTTGCCATTGCTGCGTGCGGGACTGCTCTAATTTCAACAATGCATGCGCATACACTATTGGTTTTTTGGTCGACTCTATTACAATATCGTCGCAGGCATTTTCGCGTTCGCGATTAATGATGCGGCCGATCAATTGTGCAAAGGGATTAAAGAATAACAATACCGACATGGCCTGCTGAAGGAGGTTGATCAGGTAATCGTTGCGTTTGATGTGCGCCAGTTCGTGCAGTAAGATCGCTTCGATCTCTTCGGTCGAGAGGTTGGTGGCGATGGATGCCGGCAACAGGATAAATGGTTTAACATAACCGAACACGCAGGGCACATCCACCAGCGTACTCAGGCCAAAACTTACCCTTCTTTCAATATCGAGCAGCTCAACAAATTCACCCAGTTTACGCATCATCGGGATGTCGATGCTTACGGTTTGCTTGATCTCATTCAGCTTTTTGCGGGTCAATAGTAGTTTACACGTGTTGAATAAAAGGCCCGATATATAGACTAAGGTAACATAAGGTAAAAAGCTTTCGATGGTATAATAATACCTGCTGCTAAAGCTGGTGGTATGCGGCATATGCAGCGGCATAGTTAATATCGCAGGAACAAAACCGGTGTCGCTGTGCGTATTCAACGCTACCCATTGGTAAACCTGGATCTCATCCACCAGGGTATAAAGAAACCAAACCGTAACCCCCAGCATAGCCGCTAACGCCATATTATGCTTTGATTTGGCCGATAGGGCCGAAAACGAAAGCAGCATAAGCCGCAGGAACAGGTAAATAAATAGCCCCTGCCACATGGAGTGGATAATGGCTACGCCAACTACCTGGCTGATGTTATAAAGTATGGTTTCCATATATTTTTATTTTGTCCGAACCATTTGTCTGAACCATGATTTTCCCGACCTGCCTGCCGCAGGCAGGTTTAAGGATTCTCACGATTCGTATTAAACTTAATCTAACTTAATCAACCCAATCCAACCTAATCAACTAACCTCCAATCTCCAACCTCTAATCTCTAACACCAAACTGATCTAAATACTTCTTAATCGCATCGATCTCATCCTGCGATGCGCGGTGATGGCCCAGGGCCTGTATCACCAGGTCGGATGTCGAGCCTTCAAATACCGTCGACAGTATTTTGTCCAGCGCGCTGGTTTGTGCTTTTTCCTGGGTGTAACGTGCCTTATATATGTGCGTTTTGGAGGTGGTATCCCGTTCTACCAAACCTTTTTCATCCATTATCTGCATCAGCTTCAGGGTAGTGGTATAACCGGCGCCTTTCGTTTTGGCAAGTTCCTCGTGCACGTCGCGTACAGTCGCTTCGCCCATTTTCCACAGTATCTGCAATATTTCTAATTCACTTTCTGTCGGTCTGATTTCCATGTTCATTTTAATGTTACGAATTCCTTCGTACAAATGTGTACGATTAATTTCGTATATGCAAATAATTTTTAAAATATTCTGTTACGATTTGTTTCGTAGATAAAAGACGCAGGGGAAAGGAATGTGTTACAAGGAAACGAGAAAATTTTTTTAAACGAGATTTAACAGGTAATAACTCCGACCCCGATAGCTATCGGGATGAATATCCGAAATTCGAAATCAGAATCAATTTCTTTGCAAAGTTTGGTACTTTAACCCGTTAGCCGGGTCGGCCTGACTCAATATACTCATCGCTTCCAGGCGCTCTGCCGTACCGGCTTTTGCAAATAGCGAAACAAACTCATCGCTTTTAGCGGTAAAAAATACAAGGGGAAACATCGCGCCAAGCCGCTGCCTGTCAACCTGCGATAATGAAGGCAGCAGCCCCGCGATAACTTTCAGGCCTTTGCCGGCATTATCAGCCATCACATCAAGCCCGTTGCGATGATAATCATACATAAAGCTGCGCAGCTGTTGGTAGATCTTGTTGTTCAGGTTTTCGGCCAGCCAGTAGCGGTTAATTGAACCATCAAAAGCCTTCCATCCCTTGCTGCCGCCCGATTGCGCATTGGTAACCACGTTTTGCGCGGCTAAAAAATAGGGGCTGCCCCCAAATCTCGAAAAAGTATCGTAATCCATCCCGATGATGATGTAAGCGTAAAAAGCCATAATGGAGCTTAAGTTACCCTGGTAATTCTGGTCGGTATAATCAATGATCTGGCCTTCTGTATAATTAAAGTCGATATCCTTATCGTTGATATTGATCAGCGTAGTGGTATAGGATGAATTATAAACCGGCCTGGAAGATTGTACCTGCAGTTCGCCGCTAAAGCTGCTGCTGCCATCCCACGCGGTGATATTTAATACAAAGTTACAATCGATACGTTCCTGCGGTAAAATATTGTCGGCGCTCCATTTGCGGCCATTCAGGAAATCCTTCATGGCTGTTTCCAGCGTATGAAAAATCCGTTTATTGGTCGACTGTATTTTGGGTGAAACAACCTGCACCCTTGCATTCAGGTCCTGTGCCCACACAGCCCCGCAAAAACAGATCAGCAGGATAGAAAAACTAAGTGCTTTCATCCGTTTAAAAGTTCAACAAGTTTATTACAAATATCCTTTGCCACCTCGGTTTTGCTTTTTAAACCGTATTCGGTTTTTTGCAGGTTTTTATCGATAATGGTTATTTTGTTCGTGTCTTTTTTAAACCCGGCCCCTTCGTCGTTCATGGAATTCAGTACAATAAAATCGAGATTTTTCTTTTGAAGCTTTTCTATGGCGTTTTTTTCCTCGTCGTTGGTTTCTAAGGCAAAGCCCACTAATATTTGGCCGGGTTTTTTCCCCGCTCCTAATAAGCTTAAAATGTCAGTCGTTTTTTTTACCTCGATATTAAAACTGTTGTTTCGCTTTTTTATTTTTTGGTCAGCCACATCCACGGGTGTATAATCTGCAACCGCAGCGCTCATAATGCAGGCTTTTGAATTTTTAAACGCGGGCACACAGGCTTGCAGCATTTCATCGGCGGTGGTGATATCAACTCGTATAACCGATGGTTGTTTACAACGTTCCGCGGATGGGCCGGTAACAAGTGTGACATCGGCGCCCATTGAGGCGAGTTGGTCGGCAATAGCGAACCCCATTTTCCCTGAAGAATGATTGCCGATAAAGCGCACAGGATCGATGGCCTCGTAAGTGGGCCCGGCAGTAACCAGTATGTGCTGATTAGCTAAGGGAAGTTTTTTTTTTATTTCGGCTGACAGGAAGCTTATTATTTCTTCGGGCTCAGCCATACGGCCTTCGCCATACAGGCCGCTGGCCAATTCGCCGGTGCCGGGAGGGATAATAACGTTTCCGAAAGATTGGAGGTGATGGATATTTTGCTGGGTAGCTTCGTGCTTCCACATGTCCAGGTCCATAGCCGGCGCAAAATAAACCGGGCATTTTGCCGAAAGGTAAACAGCCAAAAGCAGGTTATCGCAAAGGCCATTGGCCATTTTAGCCAGGGTATTCGCACTTGCCGGCGCGATGATTAACAGGTCGGCCCATAAGCCTAATTCTACATGATTGTTCCATTCGCCGGTTTCGGGTGTAAAATAATCAGACAGTACCGGTTTCTTTGAAAGGGTTGAGAGCGTAAGCGGGGTAATAAAATTGGTGGCATCGGGTGTCATTACCACCTGCACGCTGGCGCCGGCCTTTATAAGCAACCGCACCAGCAACGCCGATTTATAGGCAGCAATACTGCCGCAAATGCCCAATACGATATTTTTACCCTGTAACATTTCGTAAAAATAGGTAAAAATGGATGAGTACGGTTTAAAAATCAAAAGTCAAAACCCAAAACAAGAAACATCTTATTTTGAATTTCGACTTTTAGTCTTTTTAATAAAAGAGGCTTATTGCTCTTTTTCGGGATTGCGATAGTAGATTTTATCTTCCAAAAATTCCTGGATTGCTACCAGCGACGGCTTTGGCAATTTCTCGTAGTATTTGGAGATCTCAATTTGCTCGCGATTTTCAAAAACCTCTTCCAGGTTGTCGTTTGACGAAGCAAATTCCGAAAGCTTTTGATGCAGTTCTTCCTTTATATTATTGGATATCTGGTTAGCCCTTTTTGACATAATCACCAGTGACTCATAAATATTGTCGGTTTTTACGTCTAATTCGCGCAAATCGCGTGTTACGGTGCTGCTGGCTACTGCCGGCTTATTGATGTTATTACTCATATCAAGTTAATTTGGGATTTTTTTATCGTCGTTTCCTTTTTCTGACGGTGGTTGTTGACCTTTTACGGTATCTTTTTTAGCGATCTTTTTAGCGAAATGGGCATTAACGAGCGCCTCGGCCAATACGTTTTTGGTTTTTATAATACCTTGTTCGCTATCTATTTTATACTGCTTAACATCCTTTAGATATTTACTGTTAGGATATTTATCAGCAAACTGATCGGCATCGGTTACCGCCATCTTATAACGGGTTTCCTGGAAATCTTCCCGGCTATGCTGAGCATACAAGTATTGGGCTTTTATGGTCAGGTACTCGATTTCCTCTGCATATTTGGTATCCGGGTAATCGCGCAGTGTATTGCCAAACGCAATGGTAGCGGCCTGGTAGTCGCCGATCGTTAAATACAATTTCGAATTGGCAAATGATTTTTCCTCCAGTTTATCACGTAAGTTTTGTATCAGTTTGCTGGCCTCGGCAACACGGTCGCTTTTGGGGTACAGGTTAATAAACAATTGCAGCGATTCAATGGCCTTAGTGGTGTTTTCCTGGTCGAGCGAGTATATCGGCGAATCCAGGTAAAAACAATAGCCCCACATAAACCGGCATTCCTCGGCACGCGGGCTTGAAGGATAGGTATCGGCAAAAGTTTTAAAGTGATACCTTGCCGACGTATAATCCTTCAGCTTATAGTTGGTATAAGCATAATAATAATACAGGTCTTCGGCTTGCTCCTGGCCGCGATAGCGGGTTACCAGGCCCTCAAATAGTCCCAATGCTTTTGTATATTCCTTCTTATTGTATAATTTGATAGCTTCCGAGTACTTTTTGGCGTTATCGTTACTGGCCCTCAGCTTTTCATATTTACTTTTACAACCAGCCAGTGCAATAAATAAAGCAAGGAAAGCACAGGCAAAAAAAGATAGTTGTTTTTTAAACATTTTGCAAAGATAGTTGAATATTATAAATCAGTCAATTATTATTTAATCGCGAATATAGGCGCCTGTTTTGGACGCCTTATATATATACGTATAATTTAACATCTTTTAACGCATTCTATTGCCGGTTGAAAGTTGTTTTATTTTTTTAAGCCTGATAAACAAAGTGTTATATATACACTTTTGTTTATTTGTGACGTACCGTTGCCCGGATGATAAAATCTGCGTACCTTTGCAGCCCGCAAATGAGTTAGCGGGTTTGTTCACCGGCGAATAAATAAATTAAAAATTTGCAGTAACAAAAAAGGTTCGTACCTTTGCAATCCCAAAACAAACGGGGCAGAAATAAAAGCAATTCCGGAAGCGATTTCCGGTTCTAAAAATTGAAAAGGTGATCGTTTTAAAAAGGCGATAAACTATATAGTCGGAACCGTGACGGGGAAGATGAATGTTCTTATAGAAGATAGATAATCATGTAGTGTAACGGCCGGAGAGGTTAAAGGCGAAAGGTCAAAGGCGAAAGCTTTAGACTTTAGCAGGAAGCTTTGAAGGCAGGTTATGAAAAAGAAGAGAGAAGGGATACTGTAAAAAGAGAACCGTGAGTTGGAGGATAGTGATTGGAGGTTAGAGATTAGCGATAATCGAAGGCTAAAAGGAGCTGAACCCACTCACAAATTTTACAGATTCT
>Ga0134125_10008418_pt1 | contig 11631 bp, 11 predicted proteins | sample KB31751_FD_96464 | JGI IMG/M metagenome (GOLD analysis project Ga0134125, IMG submission 96464) | Terrestrial soil microbial communities with excess Nitrogen fertilizer from Kellogg Biological Station, Michigan, USA - KB3-175-1 | ecosystem: Environmental > Terrestrial > Soil > Unclassified ... | reverse complement strand
CGTCGCCGAGCCCAACGGCCGCGCCCGCGCGCTGTTCGCGAAATTCGGATTTGGCTTCGTCGACGGCGAGCACGGCCGCTACGACGGCGGCCAGCGCGCCCTGCACATGGCCCGTCCGGTCAAACCCTGATTTTTCCCGCCCGGAAACGACTGGGTCCACAACAGCAAGGGGGGTCGCGGAAATAACCCTTTGTGATGTTCCGCATTTTTGTGTTACGTCCCCCCCGGGCAATTTTGGGACAGGGGTGTGTAATGCGTGACCTTCGCTTCGGCTCTCTCGTTCTCGCCACGGGTTTGGCGCTCTCACTGGCATCGTGCAGCGGTGGCACCGTCGACAGCGGCGCCGGCTCGGGGACGGCGGCATTGCCCGCGCGCTTCTCGATGCGCGTCGCGCACACGGACAAGCGCTTCGACGCGCCGTCGTTCGTGTGGCTCTCGGGCGCCACGCCGCAGAACCTGAAGCTCTCGGCGAGCGCCACGCCGGTCGACGTCGCCTGGGCGTCGGTGCGCGCGGCGCAGTCGACGCTGAAGGTCTCGCCCGCGTCGCTGGCGAGCGCGCAGATCGCCGCGATCCACGACACCGGCCGCGGCGCGATCATCGCGCGCTTCAAGCAGCAGGTCGGCGGCATCCCCGTCTTCAACGCGCAGATGAACGTGGCCATGCGCCGCGACAAGACGCCGCTCGCCATCACCGGCGTGCTCGCGCCGTCGGTGAAGGTGCTGTCGGCCAAGGGCTGGGCGCTCGACGAGCGCACCGCCGTCGGCAACGCCTTCAAGGAGATCACCGGCTACACGCCGTCGGCGAACGGCTACAGCGCCGCGGGCGTCAACGGCGCCGGCGCCAACCGCTGGAGCTTCACCGTCAGCACGCCGGAGAACGTCTACTTCAACCACGCCATCACCAAGAAGGTGTACTACCCGAACAAGAACGGCGTGCTGCCGGCGTGGTACGTCGAGCTCACCGTCGGCAACGCCGAGAACTCGGGTCAGAAGTCGCGCTCGTTCGTGTTCGACGCGGCCGACGGCAGCAAGCTCTTCGACCACAACCTCGTGGTGTCGGACTCGGTGAAGTATCGCGTCTGGGCCGACGGCACGGGCCCGAAAGGCTACGCGCCGATGGACAGCCCCGAGGGCAACGGCAACACGCCGTACGGTCCGGCCGCGTACACGCCGGCCGACGTGGAGCCGCCGTTCATCTCGTCGAACCTGATCCAGCTCGGCAACGTTCCGTTCAGCCAGAGCGCCACCGACTTCTGGCTCTCGTCGTCGGCGACGCACCTCGCCGGCAACAACGCCTACGCGTATGCCGACATCGTCGCGCCGGACGGCTTCAGCGCCGGTGACATCGACACCACCCCGACGTCGCCGGGCGTCTTCGATCGCACCTGGGATCCGAGCACGCCGTCGCCGTCGAGCACCAGCAACATCCAGGCGGTCACGACCAACCTCTTCTTCACGATGAACTACATGCACGACCTCTTCTACGACTCGGGCTTCGACGAGGTGTCGGGCAACCCGCAGGCGTCGAACTACGGCCGCGGCGGCGTCGAGGGCGACGACATCCACGCCGAGGCCCAGGACTACTCGGGCCTCGACAACGCCAACGCCAACGCGCACTCCGACGGCGAGCACCCGGTCGTGCAGATGTACCTGTGGGACTTCAACCCGGGCAGCGCCTCGCACCTCAAGGTCAACTCGCCCGCATCGGTCGCCCAGGACGACTTCGACGTCGGCGTCGGCGCCGCCGCCGGTCAGAAGACCTTCAACCTCACCGGCGACCTCGTCTACTACGTCGACACCACCACTTCCACGGGCGGCAACGGCCACAACGCCTGCAACGCGCCGTCGAACGCGGCTGCGCTCAGCGGCAAGATCTGCGTCGTCGATCAGGGCGGCGGCTGCGTCAGCGGCGCCAAGGCCGACAACTGCGTCGCCGCCGGCGCCGTCGGCATGATGATGGTGCTCTCGAGCGATACGGTCGGCGGCATCCTCGGCGCGACCGACCCGTCGCTCGACAACTTCGCCGCGCTCGCCGTCGGCAACACCGTCGGTACCAGCCTCGAGACCGCGATGGGCTCGGGCACCGTCAACGTCACGATGATCCGCCCGCTGCCCAACCGCGACGGCTCGGTCGACGGCACCATCATGTCGCACGAGTGGGGCCACATCATGTCGAACCGCCTCATCGGCGACGGCAACGGCCTCTTCAACGCGCAGGGCTCGGGCATGGGCGAAGGCTGGTCCGACTTCGTCGCGCTGCAGACGTACATTCGTCTCACCGACCTCTCGGTTCCGTCGAACAACAACTGGAACGGTGTCTACCCGATGGGCGCGTACGCGCTCGGCGGCGATCCGGTCTTCCTCTACTGGGGCATCCGCCGTTACCCGTACTCGAACGACATGACGAAGGACCCGCTGACCTTCAAGCACATCCAGGAAGGCCAGGCGATGCCGACCAACCCGCCGATCAACCCGTCGCCGCTGTTCGGCTTCGACCCGGCCGGCGCCGGCAACTCCGAGGCGCACAACGTCGGCGAGATCTGGGCCTCGACGCTGTGGGACTGCTACGTCGGCATGCTGCGCGACACCGCGAACCACTCGTATGACGACGCCATCACCACGATGCGCGACTACATCGTGGCGTCGTACAAGATGACGCCGATCGGTCCGACGATGCTCGAGGCGCGCGACGCGCTCCTCCTCGCCGCGCTCAGCAACACGGCCAAGCCGAACGACTTCAACATCTTCGCGGCGGCGTTCGCCCGTCGCGGCATGGGCGTGGGCGCCGTCGGTCCCGACTCGAGCTCGACCGATCTCACCGGCGTCGTCGAGAGCAACTTCGCGGGCGCCGATCTGGAGTTCGCCGGCGCGACGATCGCGGACGACACGTCGTCGTGCGACAACGACGGCATCCTCGACAGCGGCGAGACCGGCACGGTCAAGGTGTACATGAACAACACCGGCTGGACGACGCTGACCGCGGCCACCGTGAAGCTGAGCTCGACCAACGCCAACGTCAGCTTCCCGAGCGGCGATACCGTGACCTTCGCGTCGACGGGACCGTTCGAGAGCAACGTGGCGTCGGTGAAGATCAAGATCACCGGCGTCACCGGCATCACCAACGTGCCGATCAAGATCGACCTCGACGCGCCGGCCATCGGCCCGACGGCGGGGCCGCGCTCGCAGACGCTCACCGTCAATACCAACTTCGACTATGCCAACGCCTCGTCGGAGAGCGACGACTTCGACGATCCGCACGGGCCGTGGACCTTCGGCCACGACTCGACCGCGGGCTTCGGCTCGCAAGATTGGCAGACGGCGCCGGCCGACGGCACCTTCGACGATCTGTCGTGGATCGGTCTCGAGCAGCCGGTGAAGGGCGATATGTACCTCGTCTCGCCGACGATCGCGGTCGGCGCGGCCACCGGCTCGCCGACGGCGACGATCCAGCACGCCTGGGCCTTCGAGCAGGGCCAGCTCGGCGCCACGATCTTCAACTTCGACGGTGGCACGATCGAAGTCAGCACCGACGACGGCGCGACCTGGAACCCGCTCGACGGCAAGCTCACGGCCGGCGACTTCAACGGCAGCCTCTACGACGGCACCAACGCGCAGGTCGGTCCGACCGACAACCCGCTGCAAGGTCGCAAGGGCTTCATCGGCATCAGCGCCAACTTCCCGACGCTGCAGACGACGACGATCGATCTGTCGTCGTTCGCCACCATGAACATCAAGCTGCGCTTCCGCATCGGCACCGACAGCGGCGGCTCGGTCGCCGGCTGGATCGTCAGCGGCATCGCGCTCAGCGGCGCCAACATGCCGTTCCCGTCGAAGGCGATGCAGGGCGGCATGTGCCACGCGCCGGTGGCCAACGCGGGTCCCGACCAGTCGGTCAACGAGGGCCTGCAGGTCACCCTCGATGGCTCGGGCTCGACGGACGCCGACAACGACACGCTCACCTACGCATGGACGCAGATCGGCGGCCCGACGGTGACGTTGTCGAGCGCGACGGCGGCGAAGCCGACCTTCACGGTCGCGGGCGTCACGGCCGACACGGCGTATACCTTCGCCCTCGTGGTCAAGGACGCGCACCTCGAGAGCTCGCCCGACACCGTGGTCATCACCATCAAGGACGTGCCGGGCGCCGACATGGGCGGTAGCGGCGGTGGTGGCGGCGGCGGCGGTGGTGGCACCGGCGGCACCGGCGGCGGTGGCGGCGGCGGCACCGGCGGCGTCGGCGGCGGCGGCGGTGGTGGCACCGGCGGCGTCGGCGGCGGCGGTGGTGGTGGCTCGGGCGGCACCGGCGGCACCGGTGGCGGCGGTGGTGGCTCCATGGGCTCGGACGACATGGGCACTGGCGGCGCGGGCGGTGGTGGCGGCGGCGGCACGGGCGGCACCGGCGGTGGCGGCGGCGGCAAGAAGGGCGGCTGCAGCATGGCCGACTCATCGACGTCGGCGACCCCGACCGCGGCCTTCCCGCTGCTCGGCCTCGCGCTCCTCGGCTTCGCGCTGCGCCGTCGTTCGCACCTCTCGTAAATCCCCTCGAATCTGAGACAATCGAATCAACAGCAGCGTGGCTGGAAACGGCCACGCTGCTGCCTATTCACCGAGAGAGGTGCCCGATGGCGCTCACCGACGACCGCGGCCTCTACACGACCTACCTGAAGACCTGGGGCAAGGTGAAGAGCGGCGCCAACATCGCCGCCGAGTACGCGACGGCCGACTGGCAGGAGGCGGCGGCGATGACGCTCGCCGTCTACGACGCGCAGGTCGACTGCGGGCTACGCAACAAAGCCGAAATCCTGCAAGCGCTGCAAGACCTCTTGCAGATCGACTGACCGCACCTACCGTCGGTGGCATGACCGTACCGACGAAGAAGACGCGTCTGTTCACTCGCCGCGACGCCAACCGCGACGACTTCATCGACAAGCTGACCCAACGCTGGGTCGTGGAACGGGCGGCCGTGACCCTGTATGGCGTGGCGATCGCACGCCTGCACGTCAACGTGCTCTTGCGCGACCTCATGCCCGACCTCGAGCGCTTCAAGCACGAAGAGCAGCTGCACGCCGACATGATCGAGCAGCTCCTCGGCGAGCTCGGCCACGGCGACGTGCACGGCGAGCACGCCACGCCGGCAGTGAACCTGGCGGCGAGCGCGATGGCGGCGCTCCTCGAGTCGGTGCGCGCCCCGACGGCGACGGCGCGCAGCATCCTCGGCGCCCTGCTCATGGCCGAGCGGCTCGACGTGGGCGGCTGGGAGCTTCTGACCGAGCTGGCGAAAGAGGTCGAGCTCGACGAGGACTACCTGCGCAGCTTCCGCGCCGCGGGGCGCGAGGAGCAACAGCACGAGCACGTCCTCCACGCGCACGTGCTCAGGCTCGAGCGCGAGGTGCTGCTGCACGAGCGGCTGCCGACGATGATGCCGATTTCCTGATTTCCGGATGTTCGCGAGCGACGAGCTCGCCAGCTACTTGTCGGGGTAGTCCGCGCCCTTTTCGGAGTGATCGCGCCCGTCGTAGCGCATCAGCTTCCCCTTCCCATCCACGCGCGTCAGGATGTTCACCGGCCGCTTCCACACCCGCGCCATCGCCTCGAGCGTGTCGCGCGCGTGGTCCATCTTCAGGTCCACGCCTTCGTGCTTGTGGCGCAGCATGAGCTCGCCGCGGTTCTCGAAGTTGCCGTCCTCGACGTAGATGAACGGCTGCCCGAAGTTGGTGAGCCGGAAGAGCAGCTTGTCTTTGACCTTCTTGAACTCGCGCGACTCGATCTCCCAGTTGCCCGAGCGCTCGTTGAAGCCGAACGAGAAGAACTTGTTCGAGCGGCAGAACTCCTCGGTGAAGAACTCGTCGACGAAGGTGATGTCGTTGTAGAGCTTGCGCACCTCGAAGATCTTCTTCTTGCCGAGCCCGAGGCGGCGATCCCAGCTCTTGCGCGCCGCCATGTCAGTGCACTCGTCCCACTCTTTTCCGAACTGCCCCTTGTCCCAGCGCTCTTCGATGTGCCGGTACAATTCGACGCCGAGCTTGTACGGATTGAGCTGCCCCGGCGCCGACGCGGTCACGCCCGAGGCATGGTCGGCGTAATCGATGATCTCCGAGGCCCGCAGCGCGCGCTGCGTCATGATCTTCGAGTGCCAGTAGGTGGCCCAGCCCTCGTTCATGATCTTGGTCATCGCCTGCGGCGCGAAGTAGTAGGCCTCGTCGCGGATGATCTCGAGAACGTCGCGCTCCCAGCGCTCGAGCGGCGCGTGATTCGTGAGGAACAGGAGCACGTCGCGCTCGGGCCGCTCGGGGAACTTCTTCTCCTTCTCGCGATCCTTCTCCATCCGCTGCTTCTGCTTCTCCATGAAGTCGGGCGGATTGATGAACTTGTCCATGTAGCCCTTGGCGCGCAGCCGCGGGACTTCACGGGTCTCGTTCTCCTCGGCGTCCTTCTTCTCCTGCTCGTCGCGCGGGCGCGAGCGGCGCTCGACGTACACCGAGTGCGGATCGATCAAGTTGTCGAGCGAGAGGCAGACGTCGATGAACGACTCCACCTTGTCGATGCCCTGGCGCTCGATGTGGCGGCGGATGCGCATGGCGTGGTTCGCCATGCCGTCGATCATGCGGCGGTTGGTGCGCGAGAAATAAAAGTTGTTCTTGAAGAAGTCGCAATGGCCGTAGACGTGCGCCATGACCATCTTCTGATCGACCGACGAATTACCCTCGAGGAGATAGGCGTAACAGGGGTCGTTGTTGATGACCATTTCGTAGATCTTCGAAAGGCCATATTCGTACCCCTTGGCCAGCCCCTCGAAGTCCATGCCGAAGCGCCAATGCGGATATCTCGTCGGAAACCCGCCGTAGGCGGCGACTTCGTTCATGCGCTGGTAATCGAGCACCTCGAAGATGGTATCGAAATAGTCGAGACCATATTCGCGCGCATATCCTTCGATCTCGCGCTGCATATCGGCGAGATACGCGGGCAGCGAGGTGGCTTTCGGCATCATTTGGGTTCACCCATTTTCAAGCAATCATCGAGCGCCGACATGAACAGCTCTCTCGGCGCCGCGTTCACCAGCGTCAGCTTGGCGAAGATTCCATGCGAGCGGCGGAACCACTCGGTGAACGCCTTTCCGCCGTGATGCGCGGTGAGCGTCCACGGCTTGTCGGCGCGTCGCTGGTCTTCATTTCCCACCATCGCCATGAGCCCGCTGGACGAGTCGCCGAACTCGACGAGCTGCATCGGATTCGGCGAGCCATCCTCCTTCACCAGCGGCAAAGAGTCACGCCGCGCATGGCCGGCGAGATTGGCCGCGGCCGCCGCCGCGTCGAGGCGCATCGCACACGAGTCGCGCCACGTCGGCGGCAGCCTGGCCGACACGTCGGCGTAGGCCGGCGCCGCCCACACGAGCATCAATGTGAGCAGCGCCCGCGTCACTACTCCGCCTCCATCAGGCACTCGTCGAGCAGCGGCTGCATCTTCGCCGCGAACGCGAGCCCGCTGTCGTCCGAATCGTCGGCGATGACCGTCAGGTCGTAATGCCCCACGCGCCGATGCAGCGCGAACGAGCCCGCCACCGGCGTCGGCGCCTCCTCCCAGTCGAACACCGACGGCGAATCATCGTTCGGCCGATATTCGATGCGCGCCGAATACTGCGGCAACAGGCGCAGCTCGGCCCACGCCGAGTGCACGCTCCACGCCTGCAGCACGTCCGCCTGGCCGAGCTCCTCCGACACGTCGCCCAACCTCAGCTTCGCCTTCTCCATGCGCGTCACGCACGCATCGACCCACGGCGCGCGGATCGACGCCGGCGGCGCCGGCACGCGATCCTGCGTCGCGACGAAGACGTCCGCCGCCAGCGCCACGGCCAGAAGCAGCGGCGCGCGCAACCAGCGCCCGTTTGCCACCAACACCGAAGGCAGCATCACTTGCCCTTCCCGAGGAAATCGCGGATCGAATCCATGATGGACTCCTTTCCTTTGATCTCGCTGGTGGTGAGATTGCCGTCGTCGTCGAAGTGCTCCTGCAGATCCTTGATGAACTGCCCCGAGCCGTACGGGCTTTCGACCTGCCCGTAACAAAACAGGTTCACGGCCGGTAGAATATTCGATTTCAAGATTTCGATGCACGTGACCGTGTCGTCGACGGACCAGTTGTCACCGTCGGAGAAATGGAACGGATAGATGTTCCACTCGGTCGGCGGATATTCCTCGGTAATCAATTTGCTGCACAGCTTGTAAGCCGAGGAAATCATGGTTCCGCCGCTCTCGCGCGTGCGGAAGAAGGTCTCGCGGTCGACCTCCTTGGCCATCGCGTCGTGGATGATGTAGCGGCTCTCGATTCCCTGATACTGCGAGCGCAGCCACGTATCGATCCAGAAGCTCTCGATGCGCACGATCTCTTTTTGCTCGTCGCCCATCGATCCCGACACGTCCATCATGTAGATGATGACGGCGTTCGACTGCGGCAGCGGATCCGAGCGCCACGAGCGGTAGCGCTTGTCCTCGCGCACCGGCACGATCAGCGGATTCTTCGGATCGTACGTTCCCGACGCGATCTGCCGGCGCAGCGCCTGCTTGAACGTGCGGCGGAAGTGGCGCAGCGACTCCGGCCCGGTGTTGCGCACGCCGGTGTAGCGATCCTTGCGCGCGACGATGCGCTCCTTGCCCTTCGGCTCGATGCGCGGCAGCCGCAATTCCTCGCCGAGGATCTGCGCCAGCTCCTCCATCGTCACGTCGACCTCGAGCAGATGCTCGCCCGGCCGATCGCCCGCTTTGCCTTCGCCCGGCTGCGGCTGTCCCTGCCCGAGCGCGTCGCCCGGATCGCCGTCGCCCTGCCCGACGCCGCCGGTCTGCTTGTTGCCGAAGCGGAAGTGCGGAATGTCGATCTGCGGCAGCGGGATCGACACCACCTCCTTGCCCTTTTTGCCGAGCATCTCGCCCTGCGTGATGTACTTGCGCAGGTTCTGCTTGATCTTGCCGCGCACGATCTCGCGGAAGCGGCGATGATCCTGGTCGATACGCAAACTCATCGATAGGGCCCTCCGGCCGCGGGTACCGCGGGCCGTTCACCTAGAATGTGCATCACTTGATTGCCGTCGGCACGCAGCCGCTCGATGCGACGCGCGTACCACTCGGTGAAGCCGCACGCGCCGCAGAAGTGCACCGCGAACTCGCCGATCGAGCGGCCGCCGACGACGGCGACGGGCAGCGCCTCGCTGCCGTGCTCGCGAAACGGATGGACCACGCGCCGCGCGGCAACCCGGCAGCGCACGCACGCTTCGTCCTCGGCGATGCCGACCTTTTCGCTGTCGCCGAGGCCCCAGGCGAACCACTCGCAGCGCCCGCAGCGATCGCACACCAACATGGCGAACCGCCCGCGCTCGTCGAGGTTGGTGAACGGCCATACCGTCAGCTCGGTGGCGCTCGCCAGCGGCGTCGACGGCCACTCGTGCAGGCGCGCGACGAGCAGGTGCGGCTGTCCGTCGCAATCGGCGCAGCGCACGCGCTCGTCGACGACGCGGCGCACCGCGCCCGCGCGCTCGGTCAGCTCCTTCGAGCCGCTGTACCACAGCGTGTAGCCACACTCGCTGCAGATGATCGTGTCGAGCGGCGCGACGCAGTCGAGGTCGCCGAGCGGCCGCGTCTGGAAGAAGGCGTGCTCCTGCATCTCGCGCACCTTCCAGAACGCGAGGCCGCCGCACTGCTTGCACTCCGACGGCGCCTTCATCGATACGGCCCCCGATTGCGCTCGCGCTCCTCGCCGTCGAGGAGAAAGATGCCGTTCGGCTCGTCCGCCTTCAGATCCTCGAGGCCGTGCGCGTACCACTCGGTGAATCCGCAGCCCTTGCAGATGTAGGTCTCGAACGCGCCGACGCCGCTGTAGAGCTTGAAGAACTTCTGCTGCAGGACGACGTTGAGCGGCGCGATCGGCTTCTCGAACGGCGCCGCCTCGCCGCGCTCGTGCATCTCGGCGATGTGCCACACCTGCCGGCACTCGCAGTGCGGACACGTCAGATCGCGCTTGAGGCTCATCGGTACGGCCCTCGACTGTCGACGAGGCGTTCCTTGGCGTCGAAGCGCGACACCCCGCGCGCCGCGTCCTCGCGCAGGTCGCCGAGGCCCAGCGCGCGCCATTCGGTCGCGCCGCAGCGACGGCAAATGGTCGGCGACAGCGCACCGACGTCGCCCGCGCGTCCGCGCCCCCCCACGGCTCGCGACAGGTGTAGCGGGCGGAAGCCCTCGTCCGTGCCCTCCTCGGCTTGCGCGATGCGCAGCCTTTCCGGCGCGCCGCAGCGGCACGCCGTCTTGTCGACGCTGACACCGTGCCGATGCTCGCTCACCCACTGGGTCTCTCGCGCGGTGAACTCGGTGAAGCCGCAACCGGTGCACACCGCAAGCGAGTAGTGCCCATCGTTGCTCAGGCCCCCGGCCAGCACCGGCAGGACCTTGATGCTGACCCTGCCGTTTCGGCCGCGCTCCTTCAGCGTCGGGATCCGCCACGCCTCGCCGCCGCCGCACGCCGCGCAGGCGAACGGCTCGACCTTCAGCTCCGCGCCGTCGATCGCGCGCGCGTACCACTCGACGTGGCTGCATCCTTCGCACACGAGCAGCTCGAACCAGCCGCTGGCGACCGGCTCGCTGGCGTTCCACGAGAGCGCCACCTTCCACCACGCCACCGGCGCCGGCCGCTGCAAGGAAACGGCCAGCGCCTTCTCGCTGCCGTCCCCCGAATACTCGGGAACGTTGCGGATGTGCCAGAACACGGCACCTCCGCAGCGCGGGCAGGCGAGCTCCTTGCGCATCTAGAACGCGACCTCGCTGAGCACGTCGCGCTCGGGATCGTAGAACCCGAGCTTCTTGCCCTCGCGTTTGGCTTTGAGCGCCAGATCGAACAGCCCGAGCGCGCGCATGAGGATCGCGCCCGCATCGCCGCCGAGCGCCGGATCCGACGCGAGCCGAGCCAGCAACGCCGCCGACGTTCCGCTGATGGTGAGCGTGACCGGCCCGGTGCGTGGATCCATGTTGTCGTCGGCTCCTTCTTATTCTTTGACGTCTCCGCGCGCGAAGATCGAAGCCACGAAGTTCAGAACGTCCGTCGCGCAGATCTCGCAGTACCCGTAGTTGCGGATCATGCGGTTCTTGACGACGTCGATCTTCTCCTGCGTGTCACGATCGACCACCGTCGAGACCAGCGAGGTCAGCTTGATCGAGTCCTTCTGGTCCTCGAACAGCTTGAGCTCGAGCGCCTTGTGCAGCCGCTCGTTGGTGCGGTAGTCGAACTGCCGCCCCTCGACGGCGAGCGCGCCGATGTAGTTCATGATCTCGCGCCGGAAGTCTTCCTTGCGCGACTCGGGGATGTCGATCTTCTCCTCGATCGACCGCATCAAGCGCTCATCCGGCTCCTCGTCCATGCCGGTATATTTGTTTCTGACCTTTTCCTTCTGCGTATACGCCTTGATGTTGTCGATATAGTTCGCGCACAGCTTGCCAATCGCGTCCTCGTCGGCGCTGATGGCGCGCTGCACCTCGTTCTTGACGATATCCTCGTATTCCTGTTTCACCACCGTCATCATTTCGTGATAACGGCGGCGGATCTCGTCGTTGTTGATGAGCGAGTGGTGGCGGAGGCCGCCTCCAGCTCGTTCAT